>ERZ810200.2-NODE-2-length-387242-cov-14.6611_pt1 | contig 387242 bp, 299 predicted proteins | sample MGYA00520274_ERZ810200 | MGnify/ENA primary metagenome ERZ810200 (study PRJEB31588, sample SAMN03398927) | human gut metagenome | study: EMG produced TPA metagenomics assembly of the PRJNA231909 data set (A prospective, longitudinal analysis of the...
TTTTGAATGTATATCCGTCGAATTTATTCAGCCCGTTCCAGGTGCCGAACCATAGAAATCCTTTTTTGTCTTGTATGATCGTCTGTACTATTCCTTGAGACATTCCGTCATTGACGGAATAATGTTAATAACAAGCAATGGCGTATCGGAATGGAAAATCATCTTACGAGCGATACTTGGGTTAAATAATCGTGCAAATATATTTCTCTTATAGGAAGTTAATGTTATTATATCAATTTGATTATCTTTGATATATTGATCAAGTCCTTTTAATAGATTATCATTCATTACCACATCATAATGAATTTCAAGCCCGGGATATTGTTTTTGGAAATAGTCTTTGATACCTGCAAGTTTAATTTCATTCCAAGTATCTTTGGATTCAGCCAGATGTATTAATGAGACTGAAAAATGGAAAGATTTCCAAGTGTTGAAAAATGCTTCAAAAGCAATCAAGTCTCTCTGATCAAAATTGGTTAAGAAAGCAATACGTTTTACTTCATTGAATTCTTTGAATGGAGTATTTTCCGGAATTGCTAATACTGCTGTGCGGCTTCGATCAATAATTTCAGCTGTTACACTGCCAATTAAGTCAATGTCTTTCTGGCTTTTTCCACGCGTTCCCATAATGATAACCTTAGGACGCTGCTCCTTGGCATATCTTAAAATTTCTTCTTCTGGAATTCCTTCTCGCAAAATGCAACTATATTTGATATCCGGAAATTCTCCAGATGCAACTTTTTCCTTTATCTTATCAGATAGTGCGTTGAGATCTGAATGGACCTGTTGGATGATTGTTTTAACAGATTCTTCATCTCCGATCTGATAATTGAATACATCGCCATATGGTAATGACGAAGCGTATATCGGTGTAAAGTAAACATGTAATAGAATCACTTCAGAATTCTCAGTTTTAGCCAAATTAAAGCCAAATTCACACGCTTTCATCGAATAACTGGAGAAGTCGACAGGTATTAAAATTTTGTTCGATTTATTATCTACCTTAGGTGTCTTCTCTCCCACTATACTTTCAGATAACCAGGTAGAACTTTCCGTTATTTTTAATGCACGTGGTAGATCACTTTCTTTAATTCGTAGACGTACTCCTGAAGATACAACAGGTTGTATTTGATTTACGTTATGAATGTATGTTTCTATTCCTTCATTTTCGAGGACATTCTTTAGAATCTGAGCTTTTGTATAAGTCAGAATAGCTAAGGTTACTAATTTATCTTCCATAATAATCTGTTTTTGAAGGTGAACAAATAAGAAATCCCAATTGTTTGGGCAATTGGGATTCTTGTTTTATATTTTAAATTTGCATAGGTTCGGTAGCTTGTTCTTTTTGCATACTCATGTTTATTTCATCTAAAATTTTTAGAGCCCGGTCGAGAACAGTTGTGTCATCCAGCATTACAAGCCCGCCATCCGGACCGGGCTCAAGATGTATTCCGACACTTTTTCCTTCCTTGAAATTGTGGCCTCCGAAGAAGTTGCGCACTGTATCTACGTGCAAACCAAGTTCGTCTGCTATTCTATGCATGCTACCGCTAGGCAATGAATCTTTAATCTTGCGAAGTTCATTAAATGTTATTGTTCTCATGTCTCATAAATTTAATGGTTAATACTATATTGTATTTAATTTTTTATCACGCTATAAACTTAAGCAAAAAAAAAGATAAAACAAATTATTTGCTTATCTTTTTTCCTAAATTCCTAAATTCTGTTTACGAATTTTATATCACTTCAATAGCGGAAGCCGGCACCCATCCTACTTTGCCGTCTTCCAAGCGAATTTCTTTCCATTCTTTCATTGAGTTATCTTTGATACTGACCTTACGTCCCTCATGAAGGATGAACAAACTTGTTCCACTTTCACTCGGAGTGCTGCGAACTGTTACACTAGGATTCATGACGATCGCTTCGCTTCTATTTACTAAACGTTCTTTTTGCTCTGAAGCAAAAAGATTAGAGCATATTACAACAATTAAGAAAACGATACCTGATATAAATCCTCCTTTTTTCAGTATAATCTGCTTGGAGAAAATAAAGAAGTAAAGAGCGATGATAAATAGAATAAAGGAGACAATTCCCCATGTAGCCCATGCGTCTACACTCATACTGTTTATCAAGGCTTTGGCCCATGATACAAAGAAAACTTCCGGAACAGGTTCTACTTTATCTATTGTTTTAGCGCGTGCTACTTCCAGATTGGCACGGATGTCGCTGTTTCCTGGTTTCATAAGCAAAGCACGTTCGTAGTTGAGTACGGCTTTTGCTATTTCTCCAGCTTTGTAGTAACTGTTTCCTAAATTATAGTACACATCTGCAGATTCCCCATTTTTTAATAAGGATTCATATATTTGGATAGCAGTTGCATAATCATCTTTTATATATGCGGAATCTCCTTCGGCTTTTGTTACATCTTCCAATTTCGTATCAGAAAATGTATGTGAACCCGCATGGATAGAATCAGCTTCGGTTGTTTGTATAGAATCAATGCTTTGAGTTCCTTGTCCGAAACAAGTGACTGACATTGATAATAATATAAAAAACAATATTTTTTTCATGACACAATCTCTTCTGGGTTAATGTTTTATTGAATTTTCCATTTTGCTTATCACTTCTATTGAAGAAGAATAAACTTTATCCATTGCCTGATTTTCATCACCTGGAGCGAAACGGGCAAATTCACAATCATTCAATGCATTTAGGAATTCTTTAATTAGTTCTTCACTTACTCCATGGTTTCTCAGCTTCTCTTCAATATTGTCTTTCGACAAACGGGAAACCGGAATACTAAGTTTGTCACTGATATATCCCCACAATGCTTTCAGTACTTCATCATAGAAGGCATCTTTCTTGTTTTCAGAGAGCAACTTACCGGCTAGTTTCATGCGTTTGGTTGCTACCTTATTAGCTTTCTTTGTTTTCATCTTAGCAACATTGGCATTTGCAGCGGCTTGTTTACGGTAGATGATAAAGAAGATGATGAAGGCTAGAGCAGGAATGATATAGAACAGCCAATAGGTCATTGAGCCATAGAAGAAGCTACCCTTAGGTTGGAGAGTAACTTCATTTTGCTTAATGTAACGGATATCTTCACCCAATACTTTCAAGTCTTCTTTATTGGTGAAATTGGCAATCACCTGATCAGCATTTCCTGCACCTTTCTCAACATTGATTACATAGTCTTCCGTTTTCAACGTTTTGTAAGATTTTGAACGGATATCGAAATAGCTGAAAGATACCCCCGGAATTTTATAATTGCCAGCATGTCTTGGAATAGCCAGATACTCAATAACTTTATTTCCTGTTAGACCTTCCTGAGTTAATCTGACTTGGTTGTCCACCTTTGGAGCATATACTTCAAAGTCATCTGGAAATTTAATTTCCGGATTAGAAATCAGTTTCAGGTTTCCAGTTCCGGAGATGACTAACTTGATAGTGATAGCATCATTAGTTTTCAGCTCCTTGCTATTGATGGAAGAAGAAATGTTGAACTCTCCCACTCCACCTGAAAAGTTTGCAGGTTTACCAGCAGGAAGCGGATTGACATTAATTGCTATTTTAGGAGTAACGATAGATTTCGGTACTTTAACTACATTGCTTCCACCATTGAAAAATGCATCAAAAGGATCGTCAGATTGTACAGCTTTACCTACCGTCATCTGGAACTGTGCCGGTTCTATAAATAACTTACCCGGTTGCTGGGGAAATAATACAAATTGGCGATAGATTGTCGTATTATAGTTACGTCCTTTATAATGCTCCTGTGTCCATCTTGCATTTGCATTCATTTCAATTTCTTGAGAATGAAATCCTTTAAAGTCAGGCAGTTTGGCATTATTTAATTGCAAGTCATGCTCTCTGGTGTATATTTTATAGGTCAGGACAAATGCTTCCTGCTCGTATACATTCGTTTTACTGGCAGTTGCCGTGATAAACAAATCCTGATTAGATACACTTGTACCAGATGAAGAGCGTGCAGATGAGCTACCGTCATTTTGTCCTCCATTACCAGCCTGGTCTTGTGGCAAAACCTTCACCTTTACGGAGTTTGAAACCATCTGGTTGCCATCAGCTACAATAGAAGCTCCGGGGATTGTATATTCACCGGCAGTATTTGCCATCAATATATAAGTGAATGTAATACTACTTGTAGAGGTGACATTACCATTCATTATCTGTGTACTGCTTTGCTGAGAACGGCTTGGCCCCATCAGGACGTCGAATCCTTTGATAGACGGTGCCTGAAAGTCTTTAACTTTTTGTGTGGTTACTGTATAAGATAGCCTGAATTGATCCCCTACCACCACTACATCGGGAGCGGAAGCAGTGAATGACACCTTGTCGGCAAGCGCTTGGGTGCTATATGCTATCAATGCCATCAATATAACAATCAGTTTTTTCATTGCTTATGAAATTTATATCATCAACTTTTTATTATTACCAATCTTTTTCTAGACGACCGCCCTGAATAACCTTCTGTTGTTTCTTCACTTTGTCCTGTACGTCTTTCTCATCTTGCATTACAGAATTAAGTAACTGCTCAGCATTTTCCTTTGACATCTGATTATCTTGTTTTTCAGGCTTCGGCGGTTGTTGCTGATCCTTTTGATCGTCTTTCTTCTGATCGTTCTGTTTATCTTTGTTTTGGTCCTGTTTCTGGTCTTGTTTCTGCTGCTGATCTTTATTCTGATCCTGATTTTGATCTTGATCCTGCTGATTCTGTTGGTCTTTCAGCATCTTTTGAGCGAGTGCCAGGTTATACCGTGTTTCATGATCTGCAGGATTGTTGCGCAACGACATTTTGTAGGCATCCACAGCTTTTGCATAATCTTTACCAGCTTGAAAAAGCACCCCCATATTATGGTAAATGTGTGCCAATTTCATTTTATCCTTTTCTATTTTGCTGGCAGAATCATATTGCTCCATGGCTTCCTGAAACTTTTGTTGCTGTGAGAGCGTATTTCCCAAATTGTACATGGATACAGCAGATTTAGGATTAACTTCCAAAGCCTTGCGGTAATTAACCTCTGCATCTACGAATACACTATCATTGAACAGACGATTTCCTTTGCGGATATAGTCACGCTCTGCTTTCTGTGCCGAAACACCAACAGCCAATAACAGAAAAGCAGCGAACAGGATATATTTCATTTTTAACATACGCATAGCTTACTTCTTATTAGAGAAAAGATGAACGTTTTTGAATAATGGATTCTTACGATCCAAAATTAACATCTCAGCTAGTAACAATAGTAAAATGATCCATGCAATAGCCTGAAACTGTTCGTTGAAATCCGTATATATTTTCGATTCCACATCAGACTTAGCCATCTTACTTATTTCCTGACTGATAGCCTTTTGAGCAGAATTAGAATTATCTACCCGTACATAGATACCCTTTCCGTCTTTGGCTATTTCTTGACACATGCCCTCATTCAGACGGGTTACAATTACATTACCTTCGCGGTCACGGCGATAATCATTGGTACCTTCTACAGGAATAGGAGCACCTTCGGGCATACCTACTCCCAGCACACTTACCTGAATCCCTTTTTCGGCAGCAGCTTTAGCAGCTTCTACAGCGCCACCTTCATGATTCTCACCATCCGTGATGACAATGATAGCACGTCCCACTCCTTCTTGCGGAGTAAAACTGCGGGTTGCCAGGTTGATTGCCTCTCCGATTGCTGTACCCTGCTTGGAAATCAGCGATGGGCTGATAGATTCCAAAAACATTTTGGCGGAAATATAATCGCTCGTGATCGGTAGCTGGGTAAAAGCATCTCCGGCAAATACGATCATACCGACTTTGTCGTTATCTAATTCATCTACCAATCTGGATATTAATCTCTTGGCTTTTTCCAAACGGCTGGGCTGCACATCCTGCGCCAGCATAGAATTAGATATATCCAGAGCTATAATCACTTCCACCCCTTTACGTTTCACCGTTTCCTGCTTGGAACCAAATTGCGGACGAGCCAGCAATACTGAGAATAAGCCGATAGCGGCAAAGATGAGCCAAAATTTCACATCCGGTCGATATTTAGATACATCCGGCATTAATTGCGCTAACAATTCCGGATCTCCAAAACGTCGGATATTTCTCCGTCTCCTGTAATTGGAATACAAGTAGAAAGCTGCTAAAAACGGTAATAGCAGCAATAAATATAAATATGCAGGTTCTTCAAATCGAAACATCTTCTTCCTATTTTACGTTACAAATCACGATTGACGAAACATTCCTACGGAATTTTCTTGAGTATTGAATTACGCAATAAAACTTCCAGTAGTACACAAAGGAAAGCAGCCAGTGCAAACCAGCGATAGTCTTCTTCCCGTTTGCTATACTCTTTTACGTTCAACTTTGTTTTCTCCAACTTGTCAATTTCTTCATATACCTCTTTCAGTTTCGAGTTGCTCGTAGCTCTGAAATAGTTACCATCGGTAGTACCGGCAATCTGAGTCAGTGTTTTCTCATCGATTTCCACCGGCATATTGATATACTGTACTGTATTACCGACCGGATAAGGATATGGAGCCATTCCATTCGTACCCACTCCGATGGTATACACACGGATACCGAAACTTTTGGCAATCTCAGCGGCTGTCAATGGCGAAATATCTCCTTTATTATTGGTACCATCCGTCAATAAGATGATAACTTTTGATTTCGCTTTACTGTCTTTCAGGCGGGTTACAGCATTTGCAACTCCCATACCAACAGCTGTACCATCTTCAATAAGGCCACATTTGATATTATGAATCATATCCAGCAATACAGCATGGTCCACAGTCAGCGGGCATTGAGTGAATGTTTCTCCGGCAAACAGAGTGATACCAATATTATCATTCGGGCGTCCGTTAATAAATTCGGCTGCTACATCTTTAGCAGCTTCCAGTCTGTTTGGCTTCAAGTCTTCCGCCAGCATACTGGTAGACACGTCGATAGCCAGCATAATATCAATTCCCTCTATTTCGCTGTTTTGCCACTTATTAGTGCTTTGCGGACGCGCTAATACCACAATAATCAAAGCCAATGCAATGACGCGCAGTATAAATGGAGCATGTAGCAAATAATTCTTATAACTTTTAGGAGTATGCGCATATACCCGTGCATCCGAAATCTGAAGGGTAGCTTCAGTTTTCTTTCGCTTCAAGATATACCATACAATATAAGGTATAAGCAATAATAGCAAAAACAGATATTCAATATTGGCAAAAACCATTTTATTTTCGATTTAACAGTTTACTATTTAGTATTCACACCACATTATGCAAAGAAATCATAAAGCTGCATACCTATATATACAAAAGTACCTATTAATGCTGCTGACAAGAATACAATACCGCAGATTAATAATATTTTAGTACGCAGAGAACGTTTCTCGATAATTGTGATTTCCGTTGGTTGCGGTTTCTGATTCTCCTCTTCCGGTTGCTTTGTTTCGTTGATAAAGTCGATTGCATTAATCAAATTCGCATCATTTTCATTCATTTGCGGATCATGCTTGGCAAATTTTACTAAATCAGCTGTCTGGAAGAGTTCCTTCAAATCTGATATTGCCTCTTTATCATTCATTTCCAATAACTTATCGATGATTTCAGAAGAAGTCATCTCTAGTGCATTGAATCCGAAACGATCTTTAATATAAGTACGAAGAGTATCTGTCAATTCCGTATAATATGCCTTCGGCTGTCCTTTCTGCCATACTTTCTCATTCTTGATACGTTCGATTTCCTTCATAGCAGCCTGATGTGGTGGCAACTTAGGTTCTACTTTTATCTTACGGATAATCGGTTTGTTATCACGTATACGAATGATCAGATAGATCAATAAGCCGAGTAAAGGCAATGCAAGAAATGAGCAACCGATCAGCCCATACCAGTCTTCCCATGCGAAAGGCGCTTTCATCACCGTTTTCTGTCCGAAGAACTGGTCTGGATGCAATGTGTCAACTGGCATAGAATATACTTTCAATGCCAGAGCTTTCGATCTATATTCTTTGCCATCCACAGTGACAGGCATCGGCGGAAGATAATAGAGAGCTGAGTCAAACGAGGTAACAATGTATTCCTGAGTAATCAGCATTCGTTGGCGATCATTCAGAAATTGTGTATCCGGTTTGGCGGTTTCTATAATTTCTACCCCTCGCACCAGTGTATCGGTATAAGCAGGAAAAACAGCACGTTGTTTGGCGTCCATCGCTACTTGTAATTGTACTTTCGCCTGTTCGCCAATTAATATCTGCAACGAATCTATCTTAGCTTCCACTGTAACAGACTGTGCCACAGTTCTACCTATAGAAAGCAGACATAACAATGCTATCAGAATAATATTTCTATTCATCTTTGATTCCATTAATTTCGTTTGGCAAATAAATTCAGCAATGCCTTTACGTAATCCTGGTCGGTTCTCACAGATACGGAGTCAACATTACTTTTGGTAAATGTGTCGTTCAGTTCGGTCTGTTTGTTTATCCACCAGTCACGGTGTGCCCGGCGTACAGCTTTGGAAGAAGTATCGATCCATTGTTCATGGCCGGTTTCCGCATCTTTTATTCGCATCAGTCCCACCGGAGGAAGATCACTCACTCTCCTATCGTAAACCTGCAATGCCACTACGTCATGCTTTCGGTTGGCAATAGTCAGAGCGTTTTTAAAGTTATCCTGATCGATGAAGTCAGATAGAATAAACGCTGTACAACGTCTTTTCATTACATTAGTCAGATACTCCAATGCGAGACGAATATTGGTACGACGGCTTTCCGGTTGGAAGTCAATCAGTTCGCGGATAATATATAGAATGTGTTTACGTCCCTTTTTAGGAGGAATAAACTTTTCTATCCGGTCTGAAAAGAAGATCACACCAATTTTATCGTTGTTTTGTATAGCGGAAAATGCAAGAGTAGCTGCAATTTCCGTTACCATATCCTTCTTCAGTTGTTTAACCGTACCAAATTCCAAACTTCCGGAAACATCGACCATCAACATCACTGTCAGTTCGCGCTCTTCTTCAAACACCTTCACATAAGGTTTGTTGAATCGTGCCGTCACATTCCAGTCGATGTCGCGTATATCGTCACCGAACTGATACTCACGGACTTCAGAGAACGACATACCTCTACCTTTGAAAGCCGAATGGTATTGGCCTGCAAAGATATTGTTAGACAGTCCTCGTGTCTTGATTTCAATCTGACGAACTTTTTTTAATATTTCACTTGTTTCCATTTATACAGTAGTTAAAGTAGTAAGTAGTCAGGTAGTTAAGTAAAATACACTTGACTACCTTTTACTGCATTGTAATATTACGGCAGATTAGGGCACTTCAACCTTGTTCAGAATCTTGCTGATGATTTCGTCCGAAGTCATGTTGTTGGCTTCCGCCTCGTATGTCAGTCCAATACGGTGACGAAGAACATCATGCGCAACAGCACGTACATCTTCCGGGATTACATAGCCGCGGCGTTTGATGAAAGCGTATGTGCGGGCAGCTAGTGCCAGATTGATAGAAGCACGCGGTGAGCCACCAAATCCGATCATGTCTTTCAGTTCTTTGAGATCGTATTTCTCGGGGAAACGAGTAGCAAATACAATATCTACAATATAACGTTCTATTTTCTCATCCAGATAAACCTGGCGAACCACCTTGCGGGCTTCGATAATTTCTTCTGCTTTCAGGATAGGTTTCACATTGAACTTCTCACCGTTGATATTCTGACGGATAATCAGTTTTTCTTCTTCCAGCTTCGGATAGTCAATCACTACTTTCAGCATGAAACGGTCTACCTGTGCTTCAGGAAGCGGGTAAGTACCTTCTTGTTCAATCGGGTTCTGAGTGGCCAATACTAAGAAAGGTTCCGGCAACATGAATGTTTCCTTACCAATAGTAACCTGACGTTCTTGCATGGCTTCCAGCAAGGCACTCTGTACTTTGGCCGGAGCACGGTTTATTTCATCCGCCAATACGAAGTTGGCAAAGATAGGTCCTCTTTGTACTTTGAAAGATTCATCTTTCTGACTGTAAACCATTGTACCAATAACATCGGCCGGCAATAAGTCGGGAGTGAACTGAATACGGCTATATTTCGCGTCGATCAGGGAAGCGAGTGTTTTGATAGCCAAAGTTTTTGCCAGACCGGGTACACCTTCTAAAAGAACATGTCCGTCGGAAAGCAATCCGATAAGCAGTGATTCAACCAAATGTTTCTGACCAACAATGATTTGGTCCATACCTGTCGTAAGATTGGTAACGAAAGCACTTTGTCTTTCAATCCGCTCATTCAGTTCGCGGATATCAATTGATTCAGCCATAAATACTTAATATTTTATTATTTAATTCTCATTAATTAAGGTGTAAGACTTACCAGTGTGTAAGGCTTCTAAATTCGCTCCCAAAAGTACGCCATATAATTAACGATTGCAACTAATTTTTATTAAAAAACAATGCGAAATCTTTAGATTAAGGTACTTTCATACGCTTTTGTACTTACGTAACATTTCACCCGGCTATACATTGCTGTATGAGCCGGGTGAATAGGTGTTTTTTGTTTTTATTCTTTTGTAAGTTCCGGTATCTCGATTGTCGTACCGTATGGTACGTTATCGGGGTTCTTGATTACTTTCGGGTTATGTTTTACGATATATGGCCACATGGCTTTTGTACCGTAAAAGCGTAATGAAACTTTCGTTAAAGTCTCTCCTTCTTTAATTGTGTATTTTGTTTTGGTACCGGTTATCTTGTAGGATGCGGAATCCAAATATGCCGAAGCTGTTGGTTGTTGTTGGGCAGGTTTACTTTCTGCTTTGACAGGTTCCGCTGTCGGTTCCTTCTTGACAACAGGTTGCGGTTGGACTGCTTCCACCACAGTATCCTTGTGTGCAATTGTATCTGAAAGCTGTGCTTCCGGCTGCACAGGTTGAGTAACTTCCGGTATATCAACCACATTCTTATCAGACGAAGATGAGAACAAATCCGGATAATAAATAAACAGGATAGCTCCTCCGCACAGTAGTAAGACTATAATAATAGTTGCTATTAAATAAGGAATAGCTGATTTTTCCTTTTTATCACTGTCTTTATCAGTATAGGTGGCCTTCGGTTGTTCTATTTCCGGCTGTTCTTGGGGAGTTACAGGCTCCATATTTGCTTTATGAAGCTCCTGGGCTATAATTTGCTCTGCGGTAACTTCCGCTTTTTCTGTAATAACCGTTTTCTCTTCCTCCTCTTCTGTTGTTTCAGTCTCTGGTTTCTGCTCTTCTATAATTGTTCCTTCCGATTGTTCCTTAGCAGGTTCCTCTGTCACCGGACTGAAGTCAGGTTCCAAAACAGTTTCCGAAGATTCCTCTACAGGCTCTTCTTCTGGGGCTTCCTCAGATACAGATTCCGGTTTCGGTTCAATTTTCACTTCCGGCAATTCTTCAGCTTCTGGTTCTTCTGTTGCAATTAGTTCCGGTTCTGTTTCAGGTTGACCGGTTTCATTCGCGTCAGTTTCAGGAACTTCAGCCACAGCTACTGCTTCAACAGTCGGCACAGGTTCTTCCAGTTGTATTTCTTCCTGAATATCTCCACCGGCATTTTCATTTCCTGCTATTTCAGAGTCGATCATTTCAGTCTCTGTATCAGAAACCGCACCTTCCTCCTCATCGGATTCTTCCATAGGGGTATCTTCCAATACCGTACCTTCATTTAATACTACCGTTTCAAAATGTGCAAAAGGCTTATTTATTGTATCTCTCAGATTGGTGTCCGGAGTAAACGATACTTTGGTATGACCTTTTATTTGGAAACGTTCCCCTGTGTTGACATTAACGCTTTCCCGACTATCTACATCCACAAGTTTGAAAGTCCCCAATCCTTTGATTTTCACAGTCTTCTCATTCTCCAGGGCTTGTTCTATCAAGAGAAAAAACTCTTTGACGAATGCTTCGGCATCCTTCTTGGTCATGCTATGTTTAGCCGCCAATAAGTCGATAAGGTCTTGAATTGTCAGTCTTTCATTCATAATGGGAAATATATATTATTTAAACTTGTCTTTCAGTGTATTGCTGGGTCTGTACGTCAATACCAATTTAGGAGGAACCAGCATACGTTGCTTCGTGGACGGATTGATCGAAATGCGCTCCGCTTTTTTCTTCACTTCAAAAGAACCAAAGCCCTGTATTGCAATCGCATTCCCGTCTTCCAGTTCCTGTGTCATGTCAGACAATAAAGAACTTATCAGTTCAGAAGTGTCTTTGATAGTATACCCCAGTCTGTCTGCCAGTTCCGATGTAAATTCCTTATTATTCATACTTGTTTAATATCTTTGCATATAAATCAAAATCGTCCGCATCGGTTACTTCTACCTGATAGAATTGTCCGACTTCAAGTTCTTCTCTGGAAACACTGATCAATACTTCTGGGTCTACCTCCGGTGAATCAAATTCCGTACGTCCGATATAATAATCTCCCTCGATCCGGTCGATGATGACTTTCATCTGCTGACCAATTTTTGCAGCGCTCAATTCTGCAGAAATACCTTGCTGGATATCCATTAGCTCGTCCAGTCGGGCTTGTTTAACCTCCTGTGGTATAGAGTCTTCATATTGCTGGGCAGCATAAGTACCCTCTTCTTCAGAATAAGCGAAAGCCCCCATCCTGTCGAAACGCGCCTTGCGTACAAATTCTTTCAGCTCTTCAAAGTCTTCTTCCGTTTCTCCGGGATGTCCTACCATCAGCGTAGTGCGCAGATGGATACCCGGTACTTCTTTACGGAACTGTTCGATCAGCTTGTACGTATCTTCTTTGCTTACTTGCCGACGCATCAGTTTCAACATGTTGTCACTGATATGCTGCAAGGCTATATCCATATATTTGCAGACATTATCGCGTTCCCGCATCACCCGAAATAAATCCGTTGGAAAATGTGCCGGATACGCATAATGCAGACGAATCCACTCTACACCCGGAATTTCCGAGATACGTTCGATCAATTCGGGCAGCATTTGCTTTTTATACAGATCGACTCCGTAATACGTCAATTCCTGAGCGATCACCTGAAACTCCTTTACCCCTTGCGATACCAGATACCGGACTTCATCCAGTATTTCTTCCATCGACTTGGATATATGGCGTCCTGTAATAATGGGAATAGCACAATAAGAGCACTTGCGGTCACATCCTTCTGAAATCTTCAGATAAGCATAATGCTTGGGAGTGGTCAAAGTACGCTCAATATACAATTCCTCATGGTACGTTTTTCCCAAGTCCTGCAAGAGTTCTTTCCAGTTGAATTTGCCGTAGAACTTGTCTACCTGTGGTATTTCAATGGCCAGTTCTTGTAAATAACGCTCGGAAAGACAGCCCATTACAAACAGTTTCTTCAGGTCGCCTTCTTCTTTTCTTTCTGCAAATTCCAGAATCATATTGATAGACTCTTCTTTCGCGTCGCCGATGAAACCGCAGGTATTGATTACCGCTATCTCCCCTTCCGGGTTTTCTGTATCATGAGTTACGCTGTATCCTGCTTCTTCCAGCTGACGCATCAACTGCTCCGAGTCTACTAAATTTTTAGAACAACCTAAAGTAATAATATCTATTCTCTTTCTTTTCATGCATTCTCTCCAAACAGGGAATCAACAAATTCATTTTTGCGGAAGACTTGCAAATCTTCCATGCCTTCACCCAATCCAATGTATTTTACAGGAATCTTGAACTGGTCGGAGATGCCGATCACTACTCCGCCTTTGGCGGTTCCGTCCAACTTGGTGATAGCCATTGCAGTCACCTCCGTAGCCAATGTAAATTGCTTGGCTTGCTCGAAAGCATTCTGTCCGGTAGAACCATCCAATACCAGCAGGACTTCATCCGGTGCATTGGGTACTACCTTCTTCATGACGTTCTTTATCTTGGTAAGCTCATTCATCAAGCCTACTTTATTGTGTAAGCGGCCGGCCGTATCGATAATCACTACATCCGCATTGTTGGCAACAGCAGAACTCAGTGTATCGAAAGCGACAGATGCAGGGTCCGCACCCATTTTCTGTTTTACAACAGGCACACCTACGCGTTCACCCCAGATCATCAACTGCTCTACGGCAGCTGCACGGAATGTATCGGCGGCACCCAAATAAACAGATTTGCCCGCTTTCTTGAATTGATAAGCTAATTTCCCGATTGTTGTTGTTTTACCTACCCCGTTTACTCCCACTACCATCATTACATAAGGCTTTTTCTTGATAGGTACATCAAAGTCTGCTACGTCATCCGAATTATTCTCGGTCAAAAGGGCAGCAATTTCATCACGCAGTATGTGATTCAACTCTTGAGTATTCACATATTTGTCTGCAGCGGCCCGTTTTTCGATACGTTTGATAATATTCAAAGTTGTCTCTACCCCCACGTCAGATGTGATCAAAACTTCTTCCAGATTATCCAATACTTCGTCGTCTACTTTCGACTTACCAGCCACGGCACGAGCGATTTTACTGAATACGCTCTCTTTGGTTTTAGATAATCCTTTATCTAAAGTTTCCTTCTTTTCCTTTGAAAAAAAACTAAAAAATCCCATATCAACAGTTATTTGTATAATACATTATGCTACAAAGATATAACAAAGGATTGGAAAAGTAAAAAAAAGAAGCAATAAAAAATCCCCTCACTGTTTGCCAATGAGGGGATTTTGTGTTTATAGCGTTTTATGCTATTCTGATTATTTTTTGAAAAAGTCTTGTACTTTTTCGTTTGCAACCATTTGTTCATCAAAAACGTAAGCTCCAGTTTTCGGAGATTTCACCATTTTGATAACCTTGCTGTAAGCACGACCTTCTTTAGAACCTTCGTGCAAACTTGCTACTGTTTTCTTTGCCATGGGTTATACTATTATTATTTAATTTCCTTATGTACTGTTACTCTCTTCAGAATCGGGTTGTATTTCTTCAACTCAAGTCTTTCAGTTGTATTCTTTCTGTTCTTAGTTGTGATATAGCGAGATGTTCCCGGCATTCCACTCTCTTTGTGTTCTGTACATTCCAGAATCACCTGTACTCTGTTACCTTTTGCTTTCTTTGCCATTGTAAGTTTTCTCCTCTACGTTTAGCCGATTACTTTAATGCTTTTCCAATCACAGAAACCTTTAGCTACTGCATCGTTCAGTGCAGCGTCCAGTCCTTTTTTGTTGATGATACGCAGACCGTTAGCGCAAAGGCTAAGGCTGATCCAACAGTCTTGTTCTACATAATAGAACTTTTTGTTAAACAAGTTCAAATCAAAGGTTCTTTTTGTTCTTCTCTTTGAGTGTGAAACATTGTTGCCAATCATGGCTTTCTTTCCGGTAATTTGACAAATCTTCGACATTTCTATCTTATTTTTATAGTTTTATATCTATACTTATTTCAAACAGGACGCAAAGTAAGCACTTTTATCCGTATAAAACAAGGATTTCTTAAAATAATTCACTTCCAGACACCAATTTTTCCTTATTTGAGCAAATCACGAAGAATTAATAGCGCATTATTGCCCGCTCTTTCAATATTCATGGCTCTTCCGCGGTTCGTTTCCTGCCTGTAAGTACGAATTTCATTTTTATAACCAGCAGCGATCCAGACAGTGCCTACCGGCTTCTCCGGTGTTCCACCTCCGGGACCGGCAATTCCTGAAGTTGCGACAGCGCAGTCGGTTTTCAGCGCTTTCATCGCTCCTTTTACCATTTCGATCACAGTCTGCTCACTGACAGCGCCATACACTTCCAGTGTTTCCGGTGAAACATGGAGCAGATTCATCTTCACTTCGTTAGAATATGCCACTATTCCTCCATTAAAGTATTCCGAACTTCCGGCAATGGACGTCAGACGTGCCGCAATACTTCCTCCGGTGCAACTTTCTGCGGTGGAAACGGTTAAATTCTTCTTTTTCAGCAGTTCGCCTACGATTACCTCCAGTGGGATATCTTCTTCGCTGAAAATATCATCGCCCAGTATCGCTTCCAGCTTAGCCTGCTCGTCGTTCAGTGCGCTTTCCACTTCTATCTTGTTCTGTCCCCGTCCGGTTAGTCGCAGGCGGATGATTCCAAGTTTGGGCAGATATGCCAATTTGATGCTTTCCGGCAAGGCTGTCTCCCACGGTTCCAGCTTTTCAGCGAGTATGGATTCGGGGTAATGTTGTACTAGAAAGGTCCGGTGCATGATTACATCCGTCTGAAACTTCTCACGTAGCTTGGGCAATACGGACTCAGTCATAACGGCAGTCATTTCCTGCGGAACACCCGGCATGGATACGAGTACTTTATTGTCTTTCTCAAACCAGCTGACAGAAGCGCTTCCTACCGGATTGTTGATGACCGTGCAATCTTTGGGAACCATTGCCTGACTCTTATTCAGCGCATTCATCGGTATTTTCCCGGCAAGCACCCGCTTTACGTTCTCAAATACTTCTTCGCTGAATATCAGTTCGGTATGGAAGTATTTACAGAGAGTTTGTTTGGTGATATCGTCTTTTGTGGGACCGAGTCCTCCGGTTACCAGAACGATATTCACCCTTTTCATCGCATTATCTACTGCTTCCATGATCTCTTCTTCCCGATCACGGATCGAAACAATGCGTAGAACTTCGATACCTATCTTATTTAATTCCTGCCCCATCCAGGCAGAATTTGTATCGACTACCTGCCCTATCAGCAGCTCGTCACCAATGGTAATAACTTCAGCAAACATCTTTTTCCTACGTTAGTTAATAGAATATGCTACCTATATTAATAAGGTATATACGCTATGTTAAGTCATTAGGTTTACTTCATTTTTTCGTTCCATATACGTGATCCATTCGGTTCATGTGCGTGAGCCGAATGGATCACGTATGTGAACTGGACGGCTTACGCACGTGGAACGAAGGAATGCTATAAACAAAGATTCTTAATGAAGGCTTCTTATATCATTAATCCTCCTTTGTCTCCCTATTATATATAGGTGCATTTTGTTTTCAGCAAGGCTTCTTTATGCCACCGCCTATTGGGTCGGTGACATTTTTTCGGCGTTTGCCGTCACTATTGTTATTGCCGTCACTTTAATCGTCACTACTTAAATTATTATATGACAATAGTTTATTATATAAAGTGACGATGACGTTAAAAAACTGTTTTATAATGTGACACGGGAATAAGCCGGAAGATCAATGGAGCAGAAGTCTTTATCCAGATACTTGAAGTATCCGGTAATGGCAATCATGGCTGCATTGTCGGTCGTATAGCTGAATTTAGGAATAAAAATATTCCAGCCATACTTTTCAGCGTGTTCTCGGAAAGAGTTACGCAATCCGTTATTGGCAGAGACTCCTCCGGCTACGGCTACTTCTTTTATTTTATATTCTTTGGCAGCTTTCCGCAGTTTGTCCATCAGAATGTCTACAACAGTTGCTTCCAGAGAGGCGGCCAAATCCACTTTATGATGCTCGATGAAATCGGGATCGTCTTTCATCCAGTCACGCAAGGAGTATAGGAAAGAAGTTTTCAGTCCGCTGAAACTGTAGTCCAGCCCCGGAATATGCGGTTTGCTGAAAGTATACGCTTTCGGATTGCCTTGACGTGCCAGTTTGTCAATGATCGGTCCGCCCGGATATCCGAGACCCATCACTTTAGAACATTTATCGATTGCTTCTCCGGCAGCGTCATCAATCGTCTGACCGAGAATTTCCATATCATTATAGGCTTTTACCAATATAATCTGTGAGTTTCCTCCGGATACCAACAGGCAAAGGAACGGGAATTTCGGTTGGATATTTTCTTCTCCTTCTGCTTTAATAAAATGAGCTAAGACATGCCCTGTCAGATGATTAACATCTATCAAAGGAATACCGAGTGAACGTGCGAATCCTTTGGCGAAAGAGACGCCTACAAGTAAAGATCCCATCAATCCCGGTCCACGTGTGAAAGCTACCGCGCTCAGTTCTTCTTTGGTAACCCCTGCCCGTTTCAGTGCTTCGTGTACCACCGGAACGATATTTTGTTGATGTGCCCGTGAAGCTAATTCGGGTACTACTCCGCCGTATGCTTCATGTACGGCTTGACTTGATACCACATTTGACAGCAGATAACCATCCTTGATTACGGCTGCCGACGTATCATCACAGGAGGATTCAATTCCTAATATTATTGCACTCATATGTTTTTAAACTATTAAACGGTGCAAAAGTAATGATAAAACTACGATTCATAACGAACTATTTTATATTTTTGTTCGCTAAATAAAAGTTATCGCTTATCAGAACGCTGAAAAAGACTGTACGCTGGGTAGTTGGTATTGTACTGGGAGTATATATCGGAACTATTGTTTTGCTGAATATTCCAAATGTTCAGCGAGCAATGAGTGTGTTTATCGCCAAGGAATTGTCCGAGGTGCTGAATACACGCCTGACTATCGGCAAAATAAATATCGGTCTATTAAACCGTATTATCATTGATGATGTGCTGCTTGACGACCAGAGCGGCAAGGAAATGCTCAAAGTAACCCGCTTATCGGCTAAGTTTGATATCCTTCCTTTCTTTAAGGGAAAGATTTCCATTAGCAGTGTCCAGTTATTCGGCTTTACCATCAATCTGAATAAAGAGACTCCCGACTCTCCTCCGAATTTTAAGTTCGTATTGGATGCTTTTGCTTCCAAGGACACTGTAAAAAAGGAAAGTTCGCTGGATTTGCGTATCAATTCCGTTTTGATTCGTCGGGGAAGGATGGCTTATCATGTATTGTCAGAGGAAAAGACTCCCGGAAAGTTTAATGCCAAGCATGTCCAGCTTCAGAATATTATAGCCAATATTTCATTGAAGGCGATGAGCAGGGATTCTTTGAATCTTGGTATCAAGCGTCTGAGCTTCGATGAAAAGGCTTCCGGATTCTCTTTAAAGAAGATGAGTCTGAAATTGGTTGCCAATGATAAACGGACTAATATAGAGAATTTTGCCATTGAGCTGCCCGAAACTTCACTGAAGATGGATACTATTCATTTGGTGTATGACAGTCTGAAGGCTTTTGATCAGTTCTCGGAGAAGGTCCACTTTTCTTTCCGTACGTTACCCTCGCAGATTACTCTGAAAGATATTTCCCCTTTTGTACCTATATTGGCGCATTTCAAGGAACCGATAACGCTGGATATGCAGGTAAAAGGAACGGTCGACCAGCTTACCTGCTCTCATCTGGAGATTACGGCCGACGACCGCCAGTTCCGGCTATCGGGGGATGTATCGCTTCAGGAACTATCGAGTCCGCAGGATGCGTATGTGTACGGGAAGCTTTCCGAACTTTCCGCCAACAATCGTGGTGTCGGTTTTTTGGTGCGTAATCTGAGCAGCAATTACAATGGTGTACCTCCCCTTCTGGAACGTTTGGGGGATATTGATTTCCGTGGAGAGATTTCCGGATACTTCACCGATCTAGTTACTTACGGACAGCTTCGTACCGGGCTTGGTAATGTAAAAACCGACTTAAAGTTAAGTTCCGATAAGGCTAAGGGGCTGTTTGCTTATTCCGGTGCTGTCAAAACAGAAGAGTTTGAACTGGGCAAGTTATTGAATAATGAGAAATTTGGGGAAATCACCTTTAATCTTGATGTACATGGACGGCATATCGAAAAACAGCTTCCTGCTGTAGAGTTGAAGGGATTGATCGCATCTGTGGAATATAGCAGATATAAATATGAGAATATTACGCTGGACGGCGAATACAAGCAAGGCGGATTTAACGGAAAGATAGCGCTGGATGATCCGAATGGGTCTATTTATCTGAACGGAGATGTGAATGTGACATCCAAGGTTCCTACTTTCAATTTCCTTGCCGTTGTCGACAAGTTCCGTCCTAATGATTTAAATCTTACACCTGATTACCAGGATGCGGAGTTCTCTCTGAAGGTAAAAGCTAATTTTACCGGAGGTTCCATTGACGAGATGATTGGAGAAATCAATGTGGACAGTCTGGAGTTCAGGGCACCGGACAAGGAATATTTCATGAAGAACATGAATGTACGGGCTACCCGGCAGGATAATGAAAATCAGCTTAAACTGACTTCTGAATTTCTGACGGCAAACATAGCGGGAAAATTCCAGTACCATACTTTACCGGCAAGTATTTTCAATATCATGCGTCGGTATGTGCCGTCTTTGATATTGCCTCCGAAGAAACCGATAGAGACGAACAATAATTTTGCGTTTGATGTACATATATATAATACGGACATTTTATCTACGATATTTGATGTTCCGTTGACTGTATATACACATTCTACGTTGAAAGGGTATTTTAATGATGCCTTGCAGCGGCTACGTGTGGAAGGCTACTTCCCCCGCCTGCAATATAAAAACAACTTTATCGAGTCGGGTATGATCTTGTGCGAGAATCCTTCGGACCATATCAGTGCGAAGGTGCGGCTGACCAGTCTGAAAAAGAATGGAGCCGTGAATCTTTCTCTGGAAGCACAGGCCAAAGAAGATAAAGTCAGCACGACTCTGAACTGGGGAAATAATGCCATAGCAACTTATAGCGGAAAGTTGGCGGCTGTTGCACAATTCCTGCGTACAGCAGGTGAAAAGCCTTTGCTGAAAGCGATGGTGGATGTGAAACAGACAGACGTTATCTTGAATGATACACTTTGGCAGATACATCCTTCGCAGGTAGTGGTGGACTCGGGCAAGGTGGATGTGAATAATTTCTATTTCAGCCATCATGACCGTTATGTGCGTATCAATGGGCGGCTTTCCGACAATCCGGCAGATACCGTAAAAGTGGACCTGAAAGACATTAATATGGGATACGTATTTGATATTGCAAACATATCCGATGACGTAAACTTTGAAGGAGATGCTACGGGAACAGCATATGCCAGCAGCGTGTTCAAGAAACCTGTGATGAATACCCGCCTCTTCGTCAAGAACTTCTCGCTCAATCAGGGCCGTTTAGGTGATTTGAACGTATATGGCGCCTGGGATAATGAGAAAAGAGGAATCTATCTGGATGCTTCCATTCAGGATATATCACCGTCACCATCGCGAGTCATCGGTATGATCTACCCGTTGAAACCGGAAAGCGGACTCGATCTGAATATCGATGCCCATGAACTGAACTTGAAGTTCCTCGAATTTTATATGAAATCAATAGCACAGGATATAAAAGGACGGGGAACGGGAAAAGTACATTTTTACGGAAAGTTCAAGGGATTGAATCTAGATGGGGCTGTTATGACGGATGCTTCCATGAAGTTTGATATTCTGAATACCCACTTTGCCGTTAGAGATACGATTCATTTGGCTCCTACCGGATTGAAATTCAATAATATGCATATTGCCGATATGGAAGGGCATTCGGGAACCTTGAACGGGTATCTGCGTTTCCAGCATTTCAAGAATATAAATTACCGTTTTGAGATACAGGCTAATAATATGCTCTTGATGAATACGAAGGAATCGACGGATATGCCATTCTTTGGAACGGTATATGCTACGGGAAATGCGTTGCTTGCAGGGAATGCGATACAGGGACTGGACGTAAATCTCGCCATGACGACCAACCGGAATACGGTATTCACCTATATCAACGGAAATGTGGCGTCGGCTGCCAGCACCCAGTTTATAAAGTTTGTAGATAAAACGCCCCGTCGAAACATTCAGGATTCCATTCGGGTAAATTCCTATTTTGAGCAGATGCAACAGAAGCGTCAGGCGGACGAAGAAGAGCATCAGACAGATATTCGTTTGAATATTCTAGTAGATGCTACACCCGATGCCACCATGAAAATTATTATGGACCCTATAGCCGGAGACTACATCAGTGCGAAGGGAACAGGAAACATACGCACGGAGTTTTATAATAAAGGGGATGTGAAGATGTTCGGTAATTACCGGATCAGTCAGGGAATATATAAGTTCAGTTTGCAGGAAGTGATTCGCAAAGATTTTATCATCAAAGATGGAAGTACGATTACTTTCAACGGTGCTCCTTTGGATGCGAATATGGATATTCAGGCTTCATACACGGTAAATTCCGCTTCATTGAACGACTTGAATCCGGATGTTTCCTCCATTGCCCAGCAGACTAATGTACGGGTAAACTGTATCATGAATCTGAGCGGGATTTTACTGCGGCCGACCATTAAGCTGGGTATCGAGCTTCCGAATGAAAGAGATGAAATTCAGACGTTGGTGCGCAATTATATCAGTACGGAAGAGCAGATGAATATGCAGATTCTTTATCTGCTGGGTATCGGTAAGTTCTATACGGAAGATGCTGCACGGAACAATCAGAACTCGAACGTGATGTCATCAGTACTCTCTTCTACCCTATCCGGTCAGTTGAATAATGCCTTGTCTCAGGTTTTTGAGACTAATAACTGGAATATCGGTACCAATCTGAGCACGGGTGATAAGGGATGGACGGATATGGAAGTAGAAGGTATCCTGTCCGGTCAGTTGCTGAACAACCGCCTGTTGGTTAATGGTAATTTCGGCTATCGGGACAATCCGATGGCGAATACCAACTTTATAGGCGACTTCGAAGCTGAATGGCTGATCAACCGTTCGGGAGATATTCGTCTGAAGGCTTATAATGAAACAAATGACCGTTACTACACAAAGACAAACCTTACTACGCAGGGAGTCGGTATCATGTATAAGAAGGATTTCAATAAATGGAGTGACCTTTTCTTCTGGAATAAATGGAAACTGCGCAGCAAGCGGAAACGTGAAGAAGCCGAAAAGGTGCAACAGCAGCAAACAGACAGCATTGCCGATGATAAAGCTAAGTCGGAACTAAAGAGAAAGCGGGCACAGGAATAAAAATAAATAGTGACACTATACCATAACCGATAGTGTCACTATTTTATTTTATTTGAGAATCGTACCGTCTGTGGTTACTTTAATATCTATATCCGGAGAATTATTTCCTTCCAGTTCAATTTGATAATAGGATGTTCCTGTTGCCATCTCAAAGTATTCGGCATCATCCATCTGATACCCTGCATACTCAACGCTGATGGTATTGGTCACTGCGGCGGGCAGTTCGTTTCTCCGTACCTCCCATGAGGTAGAATACCACTCTCCGCCTTTATCAAACAGGACTTCTTTGGAAACGTTGCGGTTCAGGCCACTGTCGAAATGGATGATATCTACTTCCGTAAATCCAAAATCCCAGTCGTTTTTGTCATCTTCCACGTCTACTTCCACGATTCTTGCTCCTGCATATTTCCCATCAATGAAAGTCTTCATGGCAGCGGGCAGTTGAGTGGTCGGAAGGTGCTCGTTTTCATGAGCGTCTGTGTCTGCAATGCTTTTAATCAGCACTCCATCAACAGAATAATACAGATCGACTTCCTGATTCTGGTTTTCCACCTCAATAACGTAGACTGTTTCGATGCCTTGCCGCTCAAGTTTATCCACATCGTCTCTTCTCCATGTCTTATAGTCACTTGCTTCGAATGCACTCTTTACCGGATCGGGCAATGCGGTGTACGGGATATCCGTTTCAGTCATATGCCAGTTGCCATCCGTTGTGAACCATGCGGATGCCTCATATCCATCATAGAAGTCCGCTACATAATATCCTGCCTTTGTTTCCCACTTTACGTTCTTGACGTTAGGATACTTGGTCGAGAATGCTTCTTGCAATGCGGTAGGAACAGCGATTGATTCATCGTCATCGTTATCGCAGCTGTGCAGGCTCCATGCTGCACAGAATGCTATCAGTAGTGTATAAATTTTGAGTTTCATTGTTGTCATAGATTTTAAGAAAGTTAATTATCAATATCAATCAGATTAAACTTCAGGTCAAATTTCAGTTCTGTACGGTTGGATAGTTTTACTTCGTAATCTTTTTTATCACGTTCTATCTTCAGCACTTTTGCATCCGGATAATTAGTTGTTACATATTTCTGGATGGCGGCAGGAATAATGGCAACAGGTACGGAGGTGTGCTTGCAATCTACTTCCTCCCAGTTTCCCTTCTTGTCAAATTCCACTTTGTTACCATTCGTAAAAATCACTTCATAGCTTTTGTAAAGGAAGTCACTTTCCATTTTTGCCAGTGCCACTTTGCTGTCAGAGAAATGCTGTTTGATAAACTGTTGTGCTAATTGTGGCATTTGAGTCACCTGGATAGGTTTATCGTCATCTGCACGTGCTACTGTCTGTAAAGTGAACAAGCATACTAATAAGAATACTAACTTTTTCATAATCATTGTTTTTTTAATTGGTTTTACTGTTATCATTTAATTTATAATGCAAAGATGAGAGGAGAATCTGAAAAGATTTGGGAATTTTGGGCAAAATCCGAAAAAAACAAAGGAAATCTTTCTTATTGTATTCTTTTGTTTCTTTTAACAGCAACTAATAAATTCATCGCTTATTTTTGCAGGCACAAATTTGACAATATTCATATTAAATCAACCATAAGAACTTTCGTATGACTATGAGAACAAATTGTTTTTTATTATTAACTGTTTTGCTGGGAATACTCCCCATGAGTAACACACACGCTAACGACTCTATACCTAAAAGCGTGATTTTGTACACACCTTACACTAAAATCTCCGTTTCACCGGGGGCGTCTATTGACTACAGCATCGACCTGATTAACAACACAGACAAGTTGGTGAATGCCAATCTTTCCGTCAGTGGCCTATCAAGCAGCTGGAAACATGAAATGAAATCCGGTGGTTGGAATCTCAGTCAGTTGGCCGTACTCCCTAAAGAAAAGAAGACTTTTAATTTAAAAGTAGATGTTCCTTTAAAAGTAAGCAGAGGCAGCTACCATTTTGTAGTGTCTGCCGGAGAAACGCAACTCCCTTTGAATGTCGTTGTGGCACAACAAGGTACTTATCAGACGGAGTTTACCACCGACCAGCCCAATATGCAGGGAAATTCCAAATCAACTTTCACTTTTAATGCCACATTGAAGAATCAGACTGCCGATCAGCAACTATATGCGTTGATGGCTAAAGCACCCAGAGGCTGGAATGTTATTTTCAAACCTAATTATAAGCAGGCAACTTCCGCACAAGTAGAAGCCAACAGCAGCCAGAATGTAAGTATAGACATCACTCCTCCTGCCAATGTGGAAGCTGGCAGTTATAAAATTCCCGTACGTGCCGCTACAGGCAATACTTCGGCCGAACTGGAACTGGAAGTAGTTGTCACCGGTTCTTATCAGATGGAACTGACCACCCCGAGAGGATTATTAAGTTCTGATGTGACTGCCGGTGATACCAAACGAATCGAACTGGAAATTAAAAATACAGGTTCTTCTTTATTGAAAGATATCCAACTGTCTGCCAACAAGCCGGTTGACTGGGATGTAGCTTTCGAACCGTCAAAGATAGAAATGCTGAAAGCCGGAGAAACGGCTACTGTTGTAGCCATCTTGAAAGCATCTAAGAAAGCGCTTCCGGGTGATTATGTAACTACGATGATGGCCAAAACTCCGGAAGTGAATGCAGATGCACAATTCAGAATTGCCGTAAAGACTCCGATGATTTGGGGATGGGTAGGTGTTCTGATTATTCTGGCTACTATCGGTGTTGTCTACTATCTGTTCCGTAAATATGGAAGGAGGTAAATTATGGGCGAACAAGTGATCGTACTTACCGAATTAACCAAACAATACGGTAAATTTACTGCTGTAGATCATATTCGCCTGAGTATCCGGAAAGGAGAAATCTTCGGTTTGCTGGGTCCGAACGGTGCCGGAAAGTCAACTACTATTTTGATGATGCTGGGATTAACGGAGCCCACATCGGGAATTGTCGAGATTTGTGGAATTAATTCTACCACTCATCCTATTGAAGTGAAAAGGAAAATCGGCTATCTGCCCGAAGATGTGGGATTCTATGATGACATGACAGGTCTGGAAAATCTGATGTATACGGCACGGCTGAACGGTATCCCTGACAAGGAGGCGAAAGTAAAAGCACTGGAGCTGATGAAGCGCGTAGGGCTTGAAGATCAGCTGAAAAAGAAAACCGGAAAGTATTCCCGCGGTATGAGACAACGTCTTGGTCTGGCCGATGTGCTTATTAAGAATCCCGAAATCATTATTCTAGATGAGCCGACTTCGGGAATTGACCCTGCGGGTGTTCAGGAGTTTATTGAACTGATTCGCTGGCTGAGCAAAGAGGAAGGGCTGACGGTTTTGTTTTCTTCCCACCATCTGGACCAGGCACAGAAAGTATGTGACAGAGTAGGATTGTTCAGTAACGGCAAAATACTTGCTCTGATTGATATGGCAGAGCTGAAAGAAAAGAAACAGGAATTGTCTGATATTTATAACCATTATTTTGAGGAAGGAGGCGAAGGGCATGAGTAAAGTCAATCATCCTTTTTGGGTTATCGTACATAAGGAAATATCCGATCATGTCAAAAGCTGGCGTTTTCTTATTCTGATCGGTATCATAGCACTTACTTGTATGGGATCGCTATACACGGCGCTTACTAATATCGGTGCGGCTATCAAACCGGATGATCCGGACAGTTCGTTCCTCTTCTTGAAGTTATTTACAGCTTCGGACGGGACTCTCCCCTCTTTTGTGCTGTTTATTAACTTTTTAGGTCCTTTGTTGGGAATTGCTTTGGGATTCGATGCTGTCAATTCGGAGCAGAATAAGGGGACATTGAGCCGTATGCTGTCTCAGCCCATTCATCGTGATTGTATCATTAATGCGAAGTTTGTGGCTGCTTTGATCGTGATAGGTATTATGCTGTTTGTACTGGGCTTTTTGGTGATGGGATTCGGATTGATTGCCATTGGCATTCCTCCTACGGCTGAAGAATTCTGGAGAATCGTTTTCTTTCTTATAACGAGTATCTTTTATGTAGCCTTTTGGTTGAACTTGGCCATCTTATTCTCACTCCGTTTCCGTCAGGCTGCTACTTCTGCGCTGGCTTCCGTAGCCGTTTGGCTGTTTTTCAGCGTATTCTATACGATGATTGTCAATTTGGTGGCAAAGGGATTAAGTCCGTCGCAGATGGCGTCTCCTTATCAGATTATCAGTTATCAGAAATTTATTCTTGGATTAATGCGTCTGGCACCCAGTGAATTGTTTAATGAAGCTACTACAACGCTGCTGATGCCTTCCGTCAGAAGTATCGGACCGCTTACGATGGAACAGGTACAAGGGGCTATTCCGAGTCCGCTGCCGTTGGGACAGAGTCTGCTTGTTGTTTGGCCACAGCTCACGGGGCTGATTGCAGCGACTGTTATCTGTTTTGCAATCTCATATATTATGTTTATGAGAAGGGAAATCCGATCCCGATAATCATATATGCGGAGTCCAAATCAGGTATTGTCATAAGGTGTAATCTTAGGTAGTACCATATTAATTCTGCCATCCAGCACATTGTCTTGCTCTGGATGGCAGATGTTTTATTAATTGTTTTACTTCTAGTTCTTGTTGGAGATTTCGAAACAATGTTCTCCTTGTTCGAAGTAATATCGCAAGTTCAACTGTTGCAGACGGCAGATGGAATCGGTTATTGCCAGTCCTAATCCAGTAGATCCTTCTTTTTTGTGTCCTTGATAGAAACGTTCAAAGATGTGAGTCTCATCCAGTGGTTGCTTCTCTCCGGAATTTCGGAAGGTGATGCTATGTTTGGTTATGATAATCCGGATATGTCCTTCGTCTACGTTATGTACAAACGCGTTCTTTAACAGGTTTGTTAGTAAAGCAATAGCCAGAGATTCGTTCATGGTTATATGGAAATTAGCCTGTTCTGTTATACTTACTTCTATGTTCTTGTAGCTGTAGACTTCTTTATAGTCTTCCAGATATTGCCTGAGGAGTACGTTTAAGTCTACCTCTTTGGTGTCAGTGAACTGACCGTTATCTATTTTTGATAGTAGCAATAGGGATTTGTTTAGTTTGGTGATATATTCTAGTGTCTGATGGGTTTTCATCAACTCTTCAAGCTGTTTCTCGGACAAAGAATCGTCTTCCATCAGCATTTCCAACCGATTGCGGCAGATGGCAAGCGGTGTCTGAATTTCATGTGAGGCGTTTCCAATGAACTGCTTCTGCTGTTCGAACATTTGTTCTGTCCGCTCTACGTAACGGGTGGCCGCATCATTCAGTTTGCGGAATTCCGTGATCCGTGTATCGTTTTTCAGAGGTTTGTTTTTCTTTCCGGTCTGATAGCTGTCCAACCAATGAAGTAGTATATACAGCGGTCGCATATTACGATAAAATACCCATACGGATATGATGATGATACAAAGTAACAGAGCTACATACAGGAAAATAATCCAGACTTGAATCGCACTTTTCAAATCATCTTTTTCGATGCTGGGAGTGGATACGGTCAATTCGTAATAACGGTCTTCGTCATCTTTAAAGATAGTGGTCAGAATACGTGCCGGTTCTGTTTCCTCTTTTTCTACAATGTATACCATGGAGTCTTTATATTGGATATCTTCCCGGCTCTTTGCATATTCTTTGGTTATTTCTTTCAGATAATATTGATTATTGGAACCATTATTTTTGGAGGGAAGCTCCTCTCCTGCCAATGCGCGGATAATGATTGTTTCCGAATAGTCTTCCAGTGAATCATCCACTTCATCGTTGACTTCGTCAATCATTGTAACATAGAAAAAGACTGCCCAGACAGTTAGGATAAGGGTCAGGGCGAGGGTGATGCGAAAAATGATATAATATATAAGTTTCATGGATGATCCTTTCTGGTTTCGATTATTCTACAATCAGTTTATAGCCGAATCCATAAACGGCCTTGATTTCAATATTTGCTTCTGCATCCTTCAATTTTTTGCGAAGATTTTTGATTTGTGCATAAATGAAGTCAAAGTTATCCACTTGATCGATGTGGTCTCCCCATACCGATTCTGCCAGTGTGTTTTTATTGACCAGACGGCCGGGACGATTTATGAAATAAAGCAGGATATCATATTCTTTTCTGTTCAGTTCCAGCTCCTGTTCGTTGACAAACACCCGGTATTTGTCGGGTTCTATCCTTACATTTCCCTGACGGATATAGATTTCTCCATCATGTTGATTCCGACGGATCACACTTTTGATCCGTGCATTTAATTCTGCCAGATGAAATGGTTTCGGCAAATAATCGTCAGCTCCTAATTCCAGTCCCAGTACTTTGTCTTCCAGCGAATCTTTGGCAGAGATAATAATCACATTTTCCCGTTTGTGGAGAGCTTTCAAACGTTCGAGAAGGTCAAGACCGCTCCCGTCCGGCAGCATAATATCCAGTAAGACACAATCATAGTCGTAATCTTCTATTTTGTATAATGCACTGTTGAAGTCTCCGGCCGTTTCTACGACATAACGTTCTTTTTCCAACGAACGTTGGATCAATTCTCTTAAAGAGGGTTCATCTTCTACAATTAATATCTTCATAAAATCTTCTCCTTTCTTTATTACTGTCTACAAAGAAAAGGGATATTTCTGAAATAAAACTGAAATGGATAAAAAAAGAGTCAGATTCTCAATTTTGAAAATCTGACTCTTTTACTATTGAAATAGATATGTGTTTTTAATAAGAACGTGCAAAAACGACACGGCAAGCAGAAGGTTTGCCCGTTACCATACATTTTCCCGGTTCTTTATCACCTTCAACGTACGAATCGAATGGGATACAACGAATCGTTGCTTTTGTATCCTCTTTAATCTTTTCTTCAGTCTCGGTTGTTCCGTCCCAATGAGCCAGGATAAAGCCGCCTTCTTCGATTTTCTCTTTAAATTCTTCGTAAGTATCTACTGTCGTGATTTTAGAATTGCGGTAATCCAATGCTTTTTTGTAGATATTTGCCTGAATTTCTTCGAGCAGTTTTTGAACGTATGTTTCGATGCCATCGCAAGTCACAGTTTCTTTTTCCAGTGTATCACGGCGCATTACTTCCATTGTATTGTTTTCGAGGTCACGTCCTCCCATCACCAGACGAACAGGGACACCTTTCAATTCATAATCTGCGAATTTGAAGCCCGGACGTTTGTTGTCCGCATTGTCATATTTCACAGAAATGCCCAGTGCTTTCAGTTTGGCAACAATGCCTTCCACTTTCGCGTCGATTTGTTTCAGTTGCTCGTCGTTCTTATAGATAGGAACGATTACTACCTGAATCGGAGCTAGATGTGGAGGTAATACCAGACCGTTATCATCGGAGTGAGTCATAATCAGAGCACCCATCAAACGGGTAGAAACACCCCATGAAGTTGCCCATACATATTCCATCTTATTTTCCTTATTTACAAACTGAACATCAAATGCCTTGGCAAAGTTCTGTCCGAGGAAATGAGATGTACCGCTTTGCAATGCTTTTCCATCCTGCATCATAGCTTCGATGGTATAAGTATCAAGTGCACCGGCAAAACGTTCGTTAGCGGATTTTACACCTTTCACTACCGGAACAGCCATGTATTTCTCAGCAAATTCGCTGTATACATTCAGCATTCTGATCGCTTCTTCCTCTGCCTCTTCGCGTGTAGCATGAGCGGTATGTCCTTCCTGCCACAGGAATTCGGCAGTACGCAGGAAAAGACGGGTACGCATTTCCCAACGGAAAACGTTTGCCCACTGATTACAAAGAATAGGCAGGTCACGATAAGACTGAATCCAGTTTTTATATGTATTCCAGATGATTGTTTCTGATGTAGGGCGAATAATCAGTTCCTCTTCCAATTTGGCAGCAGGGTCTACTACTACGCCAGAGCCGTCTTCTGCATTTTTCAAACGGTAATGAGTCACTACGGCACATTCTTTAGCGAAACCTTCTACGTGTTCTGCTTCGCGGCTCAGGAATGATTTTGGAATTAATAACGGGAAATAAGCATTCACGTGCCCTGTTTCCTTGAACATATCGTCCAGTTGACGTTGCATCTTTTCCCAAATTGCGTATCCGTAAGGCTTAATCACCATACATCCGCGTACGGCAGACTGTTCTGCCAAATCAGCTTTTACCACCAAATCGTTATACCACTGTGAGTAGTTTTCGCTACGTTTGGTAAGGTCTTTCAGTTCTTTTGCCATTATATTTTTCTATTTAAGTTTTCTTGGATGTTAAAACAGGGTGCAAAAATACGAAAAAGGAACGAACTGCCCTATTCTTCTTGCATTATTTTCTTTATACCGCCTTATGTGACTGATTTACCTATTTATAGTTACTATTATAGTCACTTTTCTAGGACTTTATCGTATTTATCTGATACATAAAATATCAAGAAAATGAGTTAAAAGAACTCTTGTAAAAATATAAAAACAGATAGTCATTGTCTGACTACCTGTTTTATAATGGAGCGGTAAGCGAGACTCGAACTCGTGACCCTTAGCTTGGGAAGCTAATGCTCTACCAACTGAGCTACTACCGCAACTTGTATCTTTCATAAAAGCCTTATGAAATGTTGATGCAAAGGTAAACATAATTTTTATATCTCAAATAAATTTCTTCAAATTTTAGCAGAGGAAAATCTATAATATAATTTCTATTCCAGATGAAAAAAAGAATCGGATATGAAAAATCGTATATTCGATTGCTGTACAATTTAAAATATACAGATAGAAATAAAATGATTCGATAAAATTCTCTGGATTTCTAATCAGATATTTTCAAAACTTAATATTATTGGATTTAATTCTTATCAATATGCGTGATTTTATCTGCCTATACTAACAATAAGTTAATAGAATGGCTGCTAACTGATTCAATCTGAAAGATTAAAATGATTGAGATATTAGTCGTATCCAAAACAAATGACCTGTTTTACTTGTGTTTTATTCGTTCCTTTTAAAGGAGCAGAACGTTCCTCACCGACCAACGTCCCGTTGGTTTAAAACCAAGTAATCGTTCCTTTAAAAAGGAAATAGCTCAAATAACGTTCTTTTTCTGTATAATCCGATAATATATATGCAAAAACATATTGAAATTCTTTATATTATTACGCGTTTTTATGCATAATTTCTGCTGTTTGATGAAATATGTATGGGGCTATTCTTTGTGTAATCTTAAATATAGAACATTTTTTTAAGATTCTTTCTCTGTTTGCCAAAGTGAACAAACCCGTCCTCTCATCTGTTAGAAAGTCTCAATTTTAGATTTAACCTAACCAGCATGAAAAAAAATAAGATACTTTTTGTACTATGGGCTTTGTGTTTTTTCGTCATTCAGACAAATGCACAGACACCGTTAAGTTTCGAAGAATCGTTGCACCTGCTTAATCAGGGAAATCAGAGCTTGAAGATAGCTGATAAGGGGATAGAGATTGCCAAGGCAGAACGTGATAAGCTCAATGCTTTTTGGTATCCTACCTTGCAGTCTACAGGTGCATTTGTGCATATGTCCGAGAAGATAGAAGTGAAGCAGCCATTGTCTCAGTTTACTGATCCGGCAAAAGACTTTGTACATTCAATTATTCCGGATGACCAGATAATCTCAGCTGTTCTGGATAAAATAGGAGCCAATACTCTTGTCTTTCCACTAACTCCGAGAAACTTGACGACTGTTGATCTGTCGGCAGAATGGGTGCTCTTTTCCGGAGGAAAAAGATTTCGTGCAACAAATATTGGTCGGACAATGGTGGATCTGGCGCGAGAGAATCGTGCACAGACTGCTGCAAGCCAGCAAAACCTGTTGGCAGAAAGTTATTATGGTCTGCGGTTGGCACAACAGGTCATAGCGGTACGTGAAGAAACATATAAAGGTCTGCAGAAGCATTATGAAAATGCTTTGAAACTGGAAGCTGCCGGAATGATAGACAAAGCAGGACGACTGTTTGCCCAAGTGAATATGGATGAAGCAAAACGGGCATTGGAAGCTGCACGAAAGGAAGAAACAGTGGTGCAGAGTGCCTTGAAAGTTTTGTTGAATAAAAAAGATACGGATGAGAATATCGTTCCTACTTCTCCCCTTTTCATGAATGATTCGTTACCACCCAAAATGCTTTTTGATATGTCGGTCAACAGTGGAAACTATATGCTTAATCAACTGCAGCTGCAAGAACATATCGCCAAACAGGAAGTACGGATTGCCCAAAGTGGATACTTGCCGAATATAGCCCTTTTTGGAAAACAGACCCTCTATTCGCATGGCATTCAAAGCAATTTACTGCCGCGTACCATGGTGGGAATCGGCTTTACATGGAATCTCTTTGACGGACTGGATCGGGAGAAGAAGATCCGGCAATCAAAACTAACCCAGCAAACACTGGCATTAGGGAAGATGAAAGCACGCGATGACCTTGCTGTCGGAGTGGATAAACTCTATACACAACTGGAGAAAGCTCAGGATAATGTAAAAGCACTGAATGCGACCATCGAACTGAGTGAAGAACTGGTACGTATCCGAAAGAAATCCTTTACTGAAGGGATGGCAACCTCTACCGAAGTGATTGATGCTGAAACCATGCTTGCCAATGTAAAAGTGGCTCGTCTGGCAGCATATTATGAATATGATGTGGCATTGATGAATCTTCTTTCACTCTGTGGCACACCGGAACAATTTGTAAACTATCAACCTAAACCCTAACAAACAATGAAACCAACTAGTAGAACCCTTTCTTGGGCATTCGTCATTATTATGCTGGCAGTCGGTATTTTTACTGCTCTGGGAATAATATTGATGCACAAACAACCGCTCGTCCTGCAAGGGCAGGCAGAAGCGACAGAAATCCGTATTAGCGGGAAACTTCCCGGACGTATCGATACCTTTTTGGTTCAGGAAGGTGACTGGGTACGCCAAGGAGATACTCTCGTTGTAATCAACAGCCCCGAAATACATGCCAAGTATCAGCAGGTGAATGCATTGGAGCAAGTAGCCGTACAGCAGAATAAGAAAATAGATGCCGGTACCCGTCGACAGATTGTTGCTACCGCGTTGCAACTATGGAACAAAACAAAAAGTGATCTTACACTGGCTAAAACAACTTATAACCGTATTCTTACCTTATATAAAGACAGTGTTGTCACTTCTCAGCGGAAAGATGAAGTGGAAGCTATGTATAAAGCTGCTGTTGCAGCCGAACGGGCAGCCTATGAACAATATCAGATGGCGGTAGACGGTGCACAGAAAGAAGATAAAGAATCTGCCGCCAGTATGGTGAATGCTGCCAGAAGTACGGTGGAAGAAGTTTCGGCACTATTGGTCGACGCCCGGCTGACAGCACCTGAAAACGGTCAGATAGCTACCATCTTTCCTAAACGTGGGGAATTGGTTGCGCCGGGAACTCCTATTATGAACCTGGTTGTCATGGACGATATTCATGTAGTACTCAATGTACGTGAGGATTTGATGCCACAATTTAAGATGGAGGGCACCTTTGTTGCGGATGTGCCTGCTATTAATAAAAAAGGTATTGAGTTTAAAATCTATTATATCAGTCCGTTAGGAAGTTTTGCTACTTGGAAATCAACGAAGCAGACCGGAAGTTATGACTTACGAACCTTCGAGATTCATGCCCGTCCCACTCAGAAAGTTGATGACCTGCGCCCCGGTATGTCCGTATTACTGACATTAAATGAATGATAGAATGAGTTCATCACAAACATATTCTCCTTTTCGTTCCGTGCTGCTCAGGGAGTGGCGACGGATGACTTCACGATGCCTTTATTTTGGTGTGTGTATCATCCTGCCGCTATTTACCCTTTTCTTCATGGCAACTATCTTCGGCAACGGGCAGATGGAAAACATTCCCATCGGTATTGTCGATCAGGACAATACTGCCTCTTCACGAGCAATCGCCCGAAATATATCTGCTGTGCCAACATTTAAAGTGACAAGGCATTTTGTGAATGAGGAAGCTGCCCGAAAGGCCGTACAGAAGAAGGAAATTTATGGCTATCTCTCCATTCCTCCAAAATTTGAGCAAGATGCTATTTCGGGAAAGAATGCGACTCTCTCCTATTATTATCATTATGCGTTGCTTTCGGTAGGCGGCGAATTGATGGCTGCTTTCGAAACGTCGCTGGCTCCTGTGTCGCTCTCTCCCATTGTGATGCAAGCTGTCGCTCTCGGAGTGGAACAAGACAAGATCACTACATTCCTGTTGCCCGTACAAGCCAGCAATCACCCTATATACAATCCAAGTCTGGATTATTCGGTTTATCTGAGCCAACCGTTTTTCTTCGTCTTGTTTCAGGTATTGATTTTACTCATTACTGTATATGCAGTCGGAATTGAGATTAAATTTCGCACTGCCGATGAATGGCTGTTTGTTGCCAAAGGAAATATGGTAACGGCTGTTTTGGGAAAACTACTCCCCTACACTATTATCTTTATTCTGATAGGATGGCTGGCAAATTATGTGATGTTTGGCATTCTGCATATTCCTTTTCAAGGAAGCTGGTTATTGATGAATATGCTGACAGCGCTTTTTGTCGTGGCAACGCAGGCCTTGGGATTATTCCTGTTTTCGCTATTTCCGGCTATCTCTCTCATCATAAGTATTGTTTCCATGGTCGGCTCTTTGGGAGCTACTTTATCCGGTGTCACTTTTCCGGTGACCAATATGTATCCTTTGGTACGAGATGCCTCCTATCTTTTTCCTGTCCGGCATTTTACAGAAATGATGCAAAATATGCTCTACGGAGGGAGTGGTTTTATCTACCTTTGGCCATCGGTTGTGATACTATGTATCTTTCCGTTGCTGGCTTTTGTGTTGCTTCCTCATCTGAAACGTGCCATAGAAAGTCATAAATATGAAAAAATTAAATAAGTTACAACAGTTATCGTTCATCATCCGACGTGAATATTGGGCTATCAGTACCAGCTATGCTGTATTACTGGTACTGATGGGTGGAATCTTCGTGTACGGATTACTCTATAATTATATGTATGCCCCCAATATTGTAACGGATGTCCCGGTTGCCGTAGTCGATAACTCACATAGCGAGTTGAGCCGTAATTTCATCCGCTGGCTGGATGCTACGCCTCAAGCGGAAATTTATGATCAGGCTATGGATTATCACGAAGCTAAGGAATGGATGAAAGCTGGAAAAGTACAAGGTATTTTATATCTCCCTCATGATTTTGAGGAACGGGTATTTCGTGGAGATGAAGCTGTGTTTTCTCTGTATGCCACTACCGATGCTTTTCTCTATTTTGAAGCCTTACAAGGAGCTTCTTCACGTGTGATGCTGGCTATCAATGACAAATATCGTCCGGACGGAGCAGTCTTTCTGCCTCCTCAGGGATTATTGGCGGTAGCTATGGCAAAGCCTGTAAATGTAGCGGGAACTGCACTCTATAACTATACGGAAGGATATGGGTCTTATCTGATTCCGGCCGTTATGGTCATTATTATTTTTCAGACATTACTGATGGTCATAGGTATGCTGACCGGAGAAGAACATATGACAAAAGGTATCCTTGCCTATACTCCTTTCGGAAAAAGCTGGGCAGTCGCTATACGTATTGTAGCAGGGAAAACGTTTGTCTACTGTAGTTTGTATGCTGTTTTTTCATTCTTTCTATTAGGGTTGCTTCCTCATTTCTTTAGTATTCCCAATATTGGAAACGGATTGTATATTGTATTGATGATGATCCCCTACTTGCTGGCGACTTCTTTTCTGGGGCTGGCAGCCTCCCGATATTTCACTGATTCGGAAGCACCATTGCTTATGATTGCATTTTTCTCGGTAGGACTGATTTTTCTTTCCGGTGTTTCCTATCCGATGGAGCTAATGCCTTGGTATTGGAAAGCTGCTCATTATATTTTTCCGGCAGCACCTGCTACACTTGCCTTTGTGAAGTTGAACTCAATGGGGGCAAGTATGGCTGATATCCAACTTGAATACATTACTTTATGGATTCAGGTGATTGTTTATTTTGCATTAAGTATATGGGTTTATAAACGAAAACTCAGTTGACAGATATACTTTTAGTTGCAGATTTTAAACAATAATTACTCAAAACTATAATATTTCAGCCAACGAATAATTAACTATGGAAATAAAATGTTTTTTGTTGAACATTTTACTTGATTATCTCGTCCTTTTTTATTTATTTTGTTAACTATTATTTGGAGATAGGCTATAGTACTACTTTAAATGTAAACATCTATATGAGGAATATTATACTATTTTTATTTTTGTTGCCGTTGATGGCATATGGACAAACATACAAATATATTGGAGTAGAGGATGGTTTAAGTAACCGGAGAATATACAATATTCAGAAAGATCGTCAGGGATATATGTGGTTTCTCACCAACGAAGGTATGGACCGATACAACGGTCAGGATATAAAACACTATAAATTAATTGAAGCAAACAGGGAGCTAAATTCGGACATAGATCTCGGATGGCTGTATGCAGATAAAAAAGGGGGAATATGGGTGATTGGAAGAAAAGGACGTATCTTTCAGTATGAAGAGAAATATGACCGTTTTAAGATGATTTACAAATTGCCGGAAGCCACTGATGTTATCAGCTACGGTTATTTGGATCGTAACAGTAATATTTGGTTGTGCAGCAATGATTCTATCTTGTTGTATAATACGGAAACAGCACAGACTTTACAGTTTCCTAATGTATTGGATGAGAATATCACAGTAGTAGAACAGGCGGATGATACTCATTTCTTTGTGGCAACAGAAATGGGGGTCCGGTATACTCAGTTAAATAAAGGAGCTTTGCATATTATTCCTTTTGAAACGCTTGATAATGTCTATACGCAAATAAACGGGCTTTATTATCACCGACAACTTCAAAGGCTCTTTATTGGTACTTTCAGTGATGGTACTTTTGCTTATGATATGTCAACTCAACAAATTATCAAGCCAGATACTGCTTTGGGTGATGTAAGTATCACTCATATCAGACCGCTGAATGAAAAGGAACTTTTAGTTGCCACAGAGGGAATGGGAGTACACAAAATAGATGTAAATACCTGTAAAACTTCTCCATACATTGTAGCAAACTATGAAAGTTATAATGAAATGAATGGAAATAACATTACGGATATTTATATTGATAAAGAAAAACGAATCTGGCTTGCCAATTATCCGGCAGGGATTACGGTAGTCGATCCCCGTTATAAGAATTATCATTGGATAAAACATTCTATCGGTAATAAACAGTCTATTGTCAATGATCAGGTTCATGCGGTCATTGAAGATAGTGAAGGTGACTTATGGTTTGGAACAAGCAATGGGATCAGTTTCCATGATTCCAAAACAGGTCAATGGCATTCTTTCTTAAGTTCTTTTGATAAGCAACTGAAAGACAAAAATCATATTTTCATCACCTTGTGTGAAGTTTCGCCGGGCATTATCTGGGCAGGAGGATATACGTCGGGCATTTATAAGATTAATAAGAAGACATTGGCTGTAGAGTATTTCTCGCCTTTCCTGCTTAGTTCTGTCAACATACGACCAGATAAATATATACGGGATATGATTAAAGATTCAAAAGGGTATATATGGTCGGGAGGATATTACAATCTAAAGTGTATTGATCCGAGAAAGAATACTGTCCGTCTGTATCCTGGAGTAAATACTGTTACAGCTATTGAGGAAAAGGATATCAATTCTATGTGGGTGGGAACTGCCACAGGACTATTTCTGCTTGATCGAAACTCTGGTGAGTATCAGTATATTTTAATGCCTGTGGAGTCGACTTATATCAATACGCTTTATCAGGCAAATGATGGATCACTGTACATCGGTACAAATGGTTCGGGAGTACTTATATATAATCCTAAAAATAGGAGTTTCGAACACTATTATGCCGATAATTCGGCACTTGTTTCCAATAATATCTATACTATTCTTCCGGAAATGGATGGACAGATAATGATGAGTACGGAAAGCGGAATCACCAGCTTTTCTACGGAGAAAAGATCATTCCACAACTGGAGCCGAGAGCAAGGAATGATGTCGGCCTGTTTCAACGCTACTTCCGGCGTTTTACGCAAAAATAAAAGTTTTGTTTTCGGAAGCGTTGATGGTGCTGTTGAATTTCCCGCAGGCATCAAGTTACCGGATTATGAATACTCAAAAATGATATTCAGCGATTTTCATATTTCTTATCAGCCTATTTATCCGGGGGATAAGGACTCTCCTCTGGAGAAAGATATTGATAAAACAGATGTATTGAAGCTGAAATACGGTCAGAATACCTTTTCATTCCGGGTTTCTTCTATCAATTATGATTTTCCTTCCCATTCTGTATATTATTGGAGACTGGAAGGTTCTTCATATAATGAATGGGTGCAATTGAACAGTAATAGTCTGATTCGTTTCACCAATTTAAGCCCTGGCAACTATAAACTTTATGTGCGTGCTATATCTAAAGAAGAGCCTAGTATTGTTTTCGAAGAACGGCAGGTCGAAATAATAATAGCGCAGCCTGTATGGTTTAGCGGATGGGCTATATTCATTTATATACTTGTGATTGCGTTTCTATTCGGTATTGCTTTCCGGATTATGATTCTGAAAAAGCAGAAAAAGATATCAGATGAAAAGACACATTTCTTTATAAACACTGCTCATGATATCCGTACTCCTCTTACTTTGATAAAGGCTCCTTTAGAAGAATTTGTTGAAGAGGAAACATTGACAGAGATCGGTTCGCAGCGTATAAACACGGCATTGAGAAATGTAAATGCCCTTTTACGGCTGAGTACTAACTTAATTAATTTCGAGCGGGCTGATGTTTATTCTTCTGAATTGCATATTTCCGAATATGAACTGAATACGTATATGAATGAAATCTATAATAGTTTTTGTTCGTATGCTAACATCAAGCATATTGACTTTACATACAAAAGTGACTTTAATTATCTGAATGTATGGTTCGATAAAGATAAGATGGATTCTATCTTAAAGAATCTGGTATCCAACGCGTTGAAATATACACCTGAAAATGGAATGGTCAGCATATTTGTTTCTGAGACTAAAGAATCCTGGAGGCTGGAAGTCAAAGATACGGGAATAGGCATTCCGGCAAACGAACAGAACAAATTACTTAAGATGCACTTTCGGGGTACGAATGCTATTAACGCAAAGATAACCGGTAGTGGAATCGGACTAAAACTAGTTGGAAAATTAGTGAGTCTTCATAGTGGTAAGATAAATATAGAGAGCATTGAACAACAAGGTACCACTATCACTATTGTTTTCCCGAAGGGTAATAAGCATTTCCGTCATTCGAATCTGATAGATCCGGAGAAACCCGGCAGACAGGAAGCAGTATTGGATGCTCCAATTATATCCGAAGCGGCTGTAAAGACAAACGATGAGAATCTGCAACGTATTCTTATTGTTGAGGATAATGATGAACTACGCGCTTATCTGGTCAATTCATTATCACCAATGTATAATGTGCAGGCTTGCGGTAATGGTAAGGAAGCATTGATCATTGCAAAAGAATTTTGGCCAGAGCTTATTCTTTCCGACATTATGATGCCGGAAATGCGGGGTGATGAACTGTGTATTGCCATTAAAAATGATATAGAAACATCTCATATTCCGGTATTGTTACTCACTGCTTTAGGAGAAGAGCAGAATATATTGGATGGGCTTCATATTGGCGCTGATGAATATATTGTAAAACCATTCAGCGTAAGAATTCTGAAAGCAAGTGTTGCTAATTTATTGGCAAACCGTGCACTGTTGCGTAGCAGATATGCCAATCTGGAAATAGAAGATACCAAAGTCATGACACCATTGGCGAATGGAATGAATAGCCTTGATTGGAAATTTATATCGGATGTGAAGAAGAGTATTGAGGATAATATTGATAATGCCGCTTTTTCCGTTGAAGTGCTCAATGATTTGCATGGTATGAGTCGCACCAGTTTTTATTGTAAACTGAAAGCACTGACAGATCTCTCTCCCCAAGAGCTTATAAAATCAGTCCGTTTGAAACGTGCTGTACAGTTGCTAAAAGAAGGCAAGCATAATATTACTGAAGTTTCAGAACTATGTGGATTTTCAGAGTCCAAATATTTCCGACAAGTATTCAAGAAAGAATATAAAATGAGTCCAAGCCAGTATGCTAAGGAATATGGTACTTCTTCCGCTATTATTGAAGATGATACCTCTCAGGACGATTCGGATAAATAAAATAAGTATAGATAAGAGGTAGCTTTTCCCTTGTAGAAGAAGCTACCTCTTATCTATTCAATAAATAGGAATATTATTTGCGTATCAAGTATTTAATAAACAAATAACCTCCTAATACTTGCAGGCACATTCCTGGAATCCCAATACGGAAATCCTGAACAGCTTTGTAGAAATTTCCTATATACATCCACTCTCCCAATGTGCCGATGATCTGATAAAACAAGACTACTCCTGCTAATACAGGGATAGAAATGCGTCCGAAGCGTTGCGCAGCCCATCCGGCGGCGATAGCTAATAATACGGATTTCAATAGAATGGCAGGCAATACTGCGGGCACTGGCATACCAAAGAGCAAAGAATTTATGACTGGAGACAGGATAGCAGTTAGCAAACCGACCTTCCAGCCATATTTGTAAGCACCGATCAGAGTGAAGAAATAAATAGGCAGCCAGGTTAATCCACCTAGTGGAATGAGATGAAAGAGTCTGGGAAAAAGGATATTGCCAACGATGAATAACGAGGTTGCTAAATAGGTCTTCACATTACTGTAATTCAGTGAATAGAGTTTTACTGTTGTTTCCATATCTTTATTCTTTTAGAAATTCAAATTAATACCACCCATAAATGTTGCCTTGGGCATGGGATACCCTATATTTATTTCGTAACGTTGTGCCAACAGGTTTTCACCTTTCACAAAGATGTTGGCAAAATTACAAATACGATAACTTCCTCGCAGATTCCATAAAACAAAACTATCCTGTTGCTTGGTGCCTTTATTATTAACGATTACAGAAGTGTAAAGTCCTTTAATATATTGAATTCCTGTTGATACAGTCCAGCGACCTGCGGTATAGTCTGCTCCGACATACAATTTGTGTTCAGGAGCGGCGAGAACCGGGTTTTCCATGTGCAACCAACTATAGTTGGCATTCACATTCCAATGAGAATTAAACCGATAACCGATATTCGCTTCAATTCCCCAGTTTTCTATTTCTCCGGAATTGACGTTCAGCGGAGGTATCAAGCCATTGCTCATAATAATATTGTCACCGTTAATATAATACAGGTTCAGTCCGTAATATAAGGCTCCTTCCAATAATCGTTGAGAATAGGAAAGTTCATAACTGACCAGTTTCTCCGGGTTCAGTTCCGGATTGGCAGGAGCAAACATATACATCTCCCGAATGGTAGGGTTGCGATATCCTTTGCTCATCATCGCTTTGAGTTCTGCGCTTTTGGGAAGATGAAAAGCCAGTCCTCCCTGTGGAATCCATTCAGTACCTACATGAGAGTGATGATCTACACGAACACCCGCATCCAATGACAACCAGCTATTTATATCTTGGCGGAAATCGACATATCCTGCAAATTCATCCATTTGCTTGTCTACTCCCAGTTTCCGCTCTCCGGTAGCCAAGACTTTGTTCCATGATTTGCCTCCGAAGTGCTGATAGTCAAATCCTATCGTCAAACGATTGCCTGTGAAGAACGTAGCGCTCTGATACCAGGAAATGCCGAACATCTTGTCTTTAGAATTAAAGTGTGATGTTTGCGGCTGTTCTCCTGTTTTATATCCGTCATTGATTTTATGCCGTCCCCAATTATAGAAAAAGCTCAAAGCTCCTGATGTCTTCTCATAATGGTTTTCCAAGGCAAGCGAGGTCATACCACGTGTAATACGCGAATCATTGTCGATAAGTGGAACTTGTATCGTTCCCGGATTGGAAGCATTGAAATGGGTTACATTTACATCTCCCCAGAATTTCCAGGAAGAGCTGAAATCATATCCTAATTTTGCGTATCCTCCATATTGTTCAAACTCCATATCGGGGCGGTGTCCGTCCGTACGATTGTAAGAACCGGTAACGATACTGCTGAAACGTCCTTTCTTTACACGGTTGGAAAATTCCGTCTGCAAAGTGTTGTATGAGCCATACCCTACCTGCATATTCGTTCTTACTCCCTCATCTTGCTGTTTGCGGGTGACTATATTGATTACTCCGCCCATTGCATTCGAGCCATAGAGTACAGAGGCAGGGCCGCGCAAGACTTCCACTTTCTCTGTCAACATAGACTGATATGCATCCGCAATCGGATGTCCCATCAATCCCATATATTGCGGATGTCCATCGATCAAAACCAATAAACCTGCTGTCGGGCTGCCTCCGATACCACGCAGACTCATGCCACCTGCCGCACCTGTGGACACACCATATCCCATGATACCACGGCTGGTAGTAAAGAATCCGGGAACCTGTTCCGTCAATAGCGGCAAAAGTGAAGGTTCATATCTTTTCTCTATTTGTTGCCTTCCTACTACTGAAATAGTCATGGGAAGGTGACGAATATCCGTCTCGTTCCGTGTTCCGGTAACTACGACTTCGTCAATAGTATAGTTTCTTTTGACTTGTGTGCTGTCTTTTCCGGGTTGTGCCATTCCTGAAATGGAAAGCAGGCTGCCGAACAAAAACAAACAAACTGTATTTGTTTTCATATTCTGTTTCGCGCTTTTATTTCTCCTGCAACTTTTTACCACTTCTTATTTTTTCGAGGAAATCACGAATCAGCGGCAATATGGCTTCTGCTGATTCTTCTTCGCTACACATCGTTTCTACCGGACACCAGCCTGTGTGATCACGATTCCATATAAAAGGTACTTCTTGTACGAAATGGACTTTTATATCCGAGCTTCGTAATAAATCCAACGCTTTCGAACTGATGATGTCTGTATGAAGTTCCCGGATACCTCCCAAAATCATGAGGGCGGCAGCCCCCTTCCCTACTACTTTGTCGGCTATCGAAGCTCCTTTCAGGAAATCCGGTTCCTGTGTCAGCAAATCATATAAATCCGCTACGCCACGTTGAGTAAAGGTGCGTATGTTGTCTCCATTGGCAATCACACAGGAATATCCTCCCGAGTGTAATAAGTTGATTAATTCTTCCATTATAAGGTTCCTTGTTTCAGTTGTTCTACAAATTGGTCTATCCGGTGCAGTTCTTTGGGTATATCTATGTTTTGAGGACAGTGAGGTACGCATTGATTACATCCGATGCAATGACTAGCCTGACGGAGCTTAGGTACACTGCGGTCATATCCTACAAGAAATGCCCGGCGGGCTTTGACATAATTCTCATCCTGTCCGTTTTTAGGAACATTGCCTTCATTGACACAACGGTTATAATGTAATAAGACAGCCGGAATATCCAGACCATACGGACATGGCATACAATATTTGCAGTCATTGCAAGGGATGGTAGGATACTTCAGCATTAACTGTGCCGTGTCTTCCAGAAAATCCATTTCTTCGTCAGTCAGCGGTTCCAATGGAGAATAAGTACGCAGGTTATCCTGCAAATGTTCCATATATGTCATACCGCTTAATACAGTCAATATATCGGGGAACGTTCCGGCAAAGCGGAAAGCCCATGAAGCTACGCTACTTTCCGGACAGCGTTGTTTGAGGCGTGCCACCAGATTGTCATTCAGTTTAGACAAGCGACCTCCCAAAAGCGGTTCCATGATAATGGATGGAATCCCCCTTTTATGTAGCTCACCATACAGATATTCGGCATCGGTATTCCGGGCATTTGTCTCTTTCGCATGCTTCCAGTCCACATAGTTAAGCTGTATTTGTACGAAATCCCACTTTATCTCATCGTGTCGGGAAAGCAGATAATCATATACTTCGATGTCGCCATGATAGGAGAATCCGAGATTGCGGATGCGACCTGCTTCACGTTCTTTTATCAAAAAGTCAAGCATTCCATTATCCAGATATCGTCCTTTAAGGGCGTCCATTCCACCCATACCGATGCCATGAAGCAGCATATAATCGATATAGTCCACCTGAAGGTCTGCAAAAGATTTATGATACATTTTGAGGGAAGCTTCGCGTGACCATGTATCCGGAGAGAAGTTGGATAGTTTGGTAGCAATGAAGTATTTATCACGTGGATAACGGCTTAGCGCAATTCCTGTGGATTTCTCAGAAAAACCTTGTACGTAGGCCGGAGATGTATCGAAATAGTTTACTCCATGAGCGATGGCGTAATCGATTAATCCGTTCACTGCATCCTGATCGATCACTTCACCCTTACCGTCGGGAGCCGGTTTGAGAGGCCAGCGCATACAGCCGTATCCTAAAAGTGACACGCGGTCGCCTGTTGTTGGAGACGTGCGGTAAGTCATTTTATCGGTAGGAATTTCCCCTTCTGCCGATGCACTGCTTGATGAAGAAGTGCCTTTTGACGAGCATCCGTATAGTATTGCTGTCGATGTAGCCGCACTGATACCTACGATTTTGATAAAATCTCTTCTGTTTATGTCTTTCTTATTTTTTTCTTCCATAATCTTGTTCTGATTTAAATCATACAATTCTGTGCATCTGATGTCCGGTCACGTAAATGGCACTGAAAGGACGGGATGGACAAAGATTCTCGCAAGCACCGCAACCAATACACCGTTCGACATTGATTGCCGGAATCTTCGGTGAGTCCGCTATTTCGGGATCGGAAGCTACCATCTGAATAGCGGCTGCCGGACAATGGCGGGCACAGTTGCCGCATTCCATTCCATCAGTCAGCGGTACGCAGTTCTCCTTGATCCATACAGCATGCCCGATTTGGATAGCGGATTTCTCTGCCAGGCTGGTCAGATGAATGGCATCTGTAGGGCATACTTCCGCACATTTGGCACACTCCGGACGGCAATAACCACGCTCGTAGGACATTTCCGGCTGCATGAGAGTTGCGAGATTACCGGATGGACGTAATACCTGAGTAGGACAAACAGAGACACATAGCTGACAGGCAGTACAATGTTGGGCAAAGTTGCGTGCATTTAATGATCCGGGAGGATAAATCGGATTCTCCCGGTTGGGAATCTTCTTGTCTTCAATGGCTGCCAATCCTCCGTCTACCTTTTTCTCCTGTGCTTTCAGTATGGTAGAAGTAGCGAAAATAGTCGATGCCGAAAGAAAACTACGACGGGCATTGTCAATCTGTTCCGAGGTCACGGATTTTATTTTAACCGTTTCCGTATTACCCCCTTCTTTCTTTTGAATACGTCTGGTATATTTAATAGCTCCTTGCTTACATTTTCCCAGGCAATCCATACAAGCGACACAACGGCTATAATCAATTTCATGGGCTTTGGCATTAATACAGGATGCTTTACAATTACGTGCGCACAATCCGCAGCTATTACATTTGGAAGTATCGATCACAGGCTTGAAGATGGAGTATCGTGATATGAATCCCAATACGGTGCCAACAGGACAAATGGTATTGCAATAAGTACGTCCGTTACGCCATGCCAAAACAAAAAGCACAATAAGGGTAATCACAGCAATGATCAGTGTTGAAAGACTTTTCATCCAGACATCCACTTCATAGAAAGCATAGCTTTCTGCCCGTTCGGCAAAATATGCCAAGAGATTATTTCCCCATTGCCATACCGGAGCCAGCAGACTGGAAACCATCCGGCCGTATGCACTGTAAGGTGCCAGTAGAACGACAAAAGCATTCAGTCCGGCAACCAAGGCAAGGATGAATACAGCCAATACACCATATCTCAGCCATTTTAAAGCCGGAGAATAACGGAAGCGGTTCTTTTTCTGTTTGCCGGAGAACCATGAAACAGCATCCTGAAATACTCCTAACGGGCAAATGACCGAACAATAAATACGCCCGAATAGTAATGTGAGCACAATAAGGAATAGCACGACACCTATGTTCAAGGCTAATACTGCCGGCAGAAACTGAATTTTCGCCAGCCATCCGAACCATGTGTGCAATGTCCCTGTGAAATCAAGGAACAGCAGAGTAATAAGTGTGAAACACACGATTGCGGCTGTAAGTCTGATAGTACGCAACATAAATTTATTAGATTTTCAATTTATAGTAGTTATATCTTAATTATTTTCAATTTCATCAGAATCGAATCTTATGCTTTTTAACCGATGCAAATTTAAGCAGAGTGATTGATTTTTGCAGTATATAAATTACAGAAAGTTATACCAATATTACTGATTAGGATTTTTTTTAATTCTGGATTGTTATATCATAATTACCGAAAGTCATTGTACATAAGAGTTTCTGTCATTCAGAACATTTCCCTTGGTAACGGGAGGTCTGAATGACAGAGCATAATGATTACTTTAAGACATTTAGGATTTTAGTTTGTCTAGAAATAAATCTTATAACTTATATTGGGAATTAACCCTGTTCCTTCTTTTTCTTCAATTTCAAAGGTCTTTTCATTGTATTGGTAAAAGTGCATTCCGGTGCGCATACCTACATTCAGAATCTTCAATGAGAACTCATGAGATACTCTTTTCTTATTTATCCGGAAGCTGACAGAAACATCACCGTTTATGGAAGGATTGAATCTTTTGCTGTATGCTTTCGTTTCATCAAAAACGATGTCATGCTCTGTCTGACTTCTTTCTTCGTTTACGGGGGTGTAGCGTTCCCCTCCCTGAAAGAATAAACGTCCGTTGAGACTCAGTACGTTTTGTTTAAGTTTGCCGACCATCCATTCTTTTCCGGCAAGTAAGTTCAGCAGATAGTTCTTATCCAGTCTTGTATTACGCCAAACGTTATCTCCTCCCCTATATTTCGATTTAAACAAAGAACCTGTAATCATATAGTAGAAGCCATTTTTCATATATTGTTCCAGCGTGATGTCTATTCCATAATTTCTGCCTTGACCGGTGTTGGTCAAGATTCTGTCCAAATAAAATTCCTCATGGTTAATGACCGAGAAGGAGGAGTTCTTTTCAACCGGTATACGAAATAAATATTGGAAATAAGGCTCTATCTTTAAATGCAGGTTTTGATTGATATTCCAGTCGTATGTCATCCCGACATGATGTGCCCGGGAAAAATCCAGATATCGATTTGACTGGTTCTTGCCGTTGACGACCTTTTCTACAAAATAATAATCCAGCTTTTCCCTGCGACTATGTAATCCATAGGCCAACGCCAAAGAATGTTTCGGATTTATTTTCCATTTTAGGGCAACCCGCGGTTCGATGGATAAGTTATTGTTCAAAGTAAAATATTGGGCTGTTACTCCTAAGCTAGTGTCCCAGTTATTATTCAGATTGATAACCGAACTGCTATAGGCCGAAAAGACTGTGCTTTCACCATCACCTTTTGAAATCTGTTCCATAGGTCTGTTTAATCCGAAATAACGGCTGACCTGATAATCAAGATCATAGTGAAGGTTTGTAATCGTAACCCCCGTTCTGTTAGTATGTCTCGGACTGAACTTCGTATTCAGATAAGAATTAAAAACGAAGTCCCACCTGCTGTTCCGGATATCTCCTACTCTGATAAGTTTGTCATCTGCTAGTTGATCTACCACTGTATGATCTTTGGAATAAGTAGCAGACAGGGAAGAGCGGATATACGTGTTTTCATTCATCACATACTTGTGTGCAAGTCCTCCCACCATTTTTTCGAGTCTGTTTTCTCCCGCTTGTCGGTCTCCCAGAGTTTCCCATTTGGAACGCTCTTCTATTGGAGCTTTGTTTCTGTCAATCAATCCTAATCCCCAAATAGAAAAGGTGCCGACTTTGGAGGTCGGAAAGTTTAGCTTGAATGCTAAATCCTGATATTTAAGATTCAGGTCATTGCCGGTAGCCAGTGATGTAGTCGAAAAACGATAGTTAACGAGATAAGAACTTCCTCGCTTTTTACTGATTGGGCCCTCTGATGACAGATCGATACCCATTAGTCCGACTTGAAAAGCGTGTTCGTACTTTTGATTATTTCCATTGCGCAGGTGCATATCGAAAACACCCGATAATACATTGTTATATTCTGCGGGAAAAGCTCCGTTGTAAAAATCCGAATTTCCGATCACCTGTGTACTCAGAGCTGACAGGAAACCTCCGCCCAATCCCGACAAATCGGCAAAATGAGTCGGATTGGGTATCTCAATTCCTTCCAGCCTCCATTGCGTGAATTGCGGGGAGTTTCCGCGAATGGCTATGGCATTGGTGCCGATGTCTCCCGCTACTCCTGCGAAAGCGGCGCTTAATCGTGCAGGGTCATCGAAGCCGTTGGCAAATCTGCCGGCTTCTTCCATGCTGATCATACGGCCGCCTGTGATAGCCATAGGATTGATCGTCCGGTTTTTCTTTATTTCCGGCTTCACGAGGACTTCTGCCAGATATTGGATATTCTCGTCCATCGGAATTTCTACATATACTTCTTTGGATGAAGTTACGGATACCTCACTGATTATGCTTATGTGATATCCCGTAAAAGACGCTTGAATATTGTAGCGTCCAATAGGAACATTGCTGATTCTGAAGTTTCCCAGACTATCTGTGGAGCTATTCAAGGAAGGTTCCTCTAAGACATAGACAGAGGCATACTCTATTGGAGCATTAGTTTTGGAATCAACTACAATTCCTCTTATGGTTTGCGTTAGTTTTTGTGTCTTTTCGCCGATTGTTTCTGTTTTTGGTGTCGGCAGAGAGATAATAATATGATATCTCTTTATTTTGTATATGTATCCGGTACCTTTCAATATTTGTGTTAGTGCCTTCTCAATGCTTGCGGACTTTAGCGACAATACTTGCCTCTTTTTCAGGTTCAGGTTTGACTGTTCGTAAGCTATGCTATAGTCTGTTTGTAGTTCTATTTGCTCAAAGGCTTCTTTTAAAGAGATATTTTTATTTTGAATTGTAATTTTCTTTTCTGCATTTTGGGAAATTGCCGTCAATGACAGAATAGAAAAAAACAAAAGAATGATCATCTTATCTGGCTTTTTATTCGCATTAATTCGATTCATTATTTTATATTTGTACGTTGATACTTCGTTTTTACTTCGCGGTTTAAATGAGGATAGACATTTCAGAACTGGGAAGAGGGTCTCAAGCTGCTTCCCGGTTCTTTTTGTTCATAGGCTATTTTTTTTATTTGGTTATTATTATTTTGTTTCCACTCTGCCGATAGCTAAAGCCGATTATATCTCCTAATATATTCAGCATTTCATCCAGATTCTCATCTTTCAGGAATTTGACAGTGTACCGTCTAGAGGCAGAAAAATCGGTAGAATGATCGATAACAGTATCATAACGTCGTTCCAGCGTTCTGAATATTTCTTCGGCAGTAGCATTGGTGAAGATTATTTTCCCTTTTACCCAACTGTTCGTGTCAACAGTGTCTACTGTCGATATCTCAATATCTGATGTCGATTTATCATAGGTGAGTTGTTCGTTGGGCTTGAGAGTTTGAGGAGGACGGGATTGCGTACTCACTTCCACTTTTCCACTAGTCAACGTTGTGGTAATATTCGCATCATTAGCATATGCCTTTACATTGAACTTCGTTCCAAGTACCTTGACGGATAGTTGCGATGTTTCTACTATGAAAGGTTTTGCATCATCTTTTCTGACTGAGAAATAGGCTTCACCATCAAGGGTTACGACACGATTCTCTTTGGTAAAAGTTTTCGGATAGGTAATTGTACTTCCAGCGTTCAGCCATACTTCGGAACTATCCGGCAGAACCAAGCGCTTTTGTTCGCCATAGGCTGTGGATATTTCTATCTGCTCGTTTTCGGAAGGGATATAATAAAGCAATCCTCCTGCCAATAAGCATATGGGAATAACGACGGCTACAATGCGGACAAACTTATGATATAAAACAATATTTTCAAGATGTTCTTTGTTGTATCCGGTTCTTAAATTGACCCGCTCTAAAGCACTGTATGTTTTTGAATCGGCTTCCGTATCCAGTTCGTTCCAATACTCTAATGAGGCTTTTTCTTTCTCCTCCGCGTTTTCTTCCTTCATAATCCATCGCTGTACCTTTTCCTCCGTTTCAACAGAAAAACGTCCGGAAAGGAACTTTTTGATGATTCTGGTGATAATATTACTCTTTTCCATTTTTGCTGTATTTACTATATATACAGTCTGATGGCAAAAAGCTCAATGAAAAAGTGGATGTTTTTATAAAAAAGATAATAAAAAGCACGAGATAGCTTTCCGTATCTCCTTTAATGCGAGGCTTAACTGACTTTCGACATTTCTTTTAGTGGTGTTGAGCTGTATTGCTATCTCAGCATTGCTCAACCCTTCCTGACGGCTTAATGTATAGATCATTTTCCGCTGTTCCGGCATTTTTCCGACAATGTCATCTATTAATAAGCCTAACTCTTTAGCAATAAGATCTTCTTCGGAGGTAGAACTATATTCGATCTCCTGACTACTATTTAGATAAGTGTCATGTACATACTTATGTTTCAAGAAATTTATGGCCGAATTACGGGCAATTGTATGCAGATAAGAACTAAAAGACTTGGATGCATCAATTGAATCATGATTGATCCAAAGGTTGACAAAAAGGTCTTCTGTCAATTCTTCGGCATCCGATTCCGATTTTATATATCCGTCGATGAAAGTCTTTGTTTTATTGTAATAGGCTATAAAAACTGTTTCAAAAGCCTTGTGATTTCCATCCTGGAAGGCTTCAAGCGTTTTTATGTCAATGTTATTACTCATGTTGTCCGACTTTCATTTTTATTAGTGAGGACAAAAGAAGTAATTATTTGGCTTAAAAACGCATTCTTTTGAAAATATTTAAGATGTATCCCTGCTAATTATTCTTTTTTGTAATATAAATAATGCCAACCACATTCAGCAAATAACCGAGTAAACAAATAATGGGTGCAAAACATATACGAAGTCTGCTGAAGATATCAGGATTATATGCGGCAGGGGTACTCCCCTCGCCGCTCATTAATACATATCCTGTAATAATCAATATCGAACCAATCGATAGAATAATATAATTTATTTTACTCAATGCATTTCTCATACTTCTGATAGTTTTATTGTTTTCAAGTTTATATTTCCGGATTTTAGTTTCTAAGTCCCACGATTTGAGAGAATAAAGCATATTTCTCCTCAAAGCGCTGATTACTTAGCCTGTATTCCTCTTCATCAATCTCTTTTACAAGTTCATTATACTGATTCCATTGCCAGAACTTATACAGGCAATCTCTCTGAACCATATTGATCCTGTTGTCTCCTAATGAGAATGCCCAGTTGATGTAATCTTCCGATTCGGCTGTCAGGTACTTTAACAGAGGCATTGCTTTCGTCTTTTCTCCTAGGGCAGCATAGGCTTTGGCTATGTCGAATGACCCGCTTTCATAGATCTCGGGGACATTGTACGCCGGAACAGCTTGTTCTGCATAGGCAAGTACCTTTCTGGCTCGGGTATTGTCGCCCTGCCTGATCAGTTCCTTTGCCAGTTGGGCGAAAAGCCTTCGATGATAATAGCAGGTTCGCAGGGTGGTTTCATCCAGATAGAGTCCGGGAGTGTCCAGTCCGCCATACTTATATCTGTTCATTACATTTTCATACAATCTCTCTACATCTATCGCATAGTTATTATCTCCTTTGACATTTCCCCATTTTTTATAATCAAAAGGCGTGAAACGGAAAGCTAATCCTTCCTGAACGAAATAATGATCAAACTTCAGCTTGCTGACCTCACCGACGGATATTGCCATGTACAATGGGCGTTCCCAATTGCAGTTGGCAAGCATTTCCAGCATCAGCATATCTACCTTGGTTAGAATACGCATATCTTTCAGAGAAATATAGATCTTATCCGGTATCGCATTTTTCAGATCTTCACCTTTCAGATGACGGATGGAGTCGGGAAGCATAATGCCTGATCGGAGTACTGCATCTTTATCAATGCTGATACTGATCGTATCGGTAGGGATTACGTGGAAGTCCTGTTTCTCCGATAATGCCCAGTACTTCAAGATGTTTTTTACCTCAAACGGATCATTGCCGAAACTATCACGGGCTTCTTCCGGATGTTTCTGATAAAGCTCTTCTATCTGTTTTTTCAGTTCCGGTCGGATGGCTACATATTCGTTTTTTCCTTCCTGATATTGGTCTTTACTCCAGGTAATGGGTAATCCGGGTGCATCATACAACGGGCATTGCTGCTGATAAATATACCAATCTGTTTGCGCATAACTCAAATTGCAGATGCGGGCATCCCTGCGTACTCCTTCCGTGTCTTGATTATACCACAAGGGAAAAGTATCATTATCTCCATTACTGAAAATGATAGGATTTCCTTTGTCGGGGAGTGTCATCAGATAATTGGCTCCAAAATCACGGCAGGTGAAACGGTTACTCCGGTCATGATCATCCCATGTCTGACTAGCCATCTGAACCGGAATCAGCAGGCAGAGAAACATTAACAGGCCGACATGAAGTACTGATGACTTCTTTTTTCGAAGTGCGTCACACAATCCGGCAGCTCCCATTCCTATCCAAATAGCAAAAGCATAGAATGAACCTGCGTATGCATAATCCCGTTCACGGGGCTGACCGGGAGTCTGGTTCAAATATAGCACAATAGCCAGACCTGTCATGAAGAAAAGGAAAAACACGACGCTAAACTGCTGCATTCCCTTCTTTCCCCGCATCCACTGCCAGTAAATCCCGATTAATCCTAATAATAGCGGCAAAGCGTAAAATACGTTATGCCCTTTATTCTGACGCAAAGATTCGGGCAAAAGTTGCTGGTCACCAAGTCTTAGATTATCTAACAGAGGAATCCCCGTGATCCAGTTTCCATGCTCCGGTTCGCCATGTCCCTGGATATCATTTTGACGCCCGACAAAATTCCAGAGAAAATAGCGCCAATACATATAGTTGAGCTGATAAGTGAAGAAATAGGTAAGATTCTCTTTTTGAGTGGGAGCTCCGTCCGTTCCTCCCGACCAGCTTTTGTAGGAGGAAGCCATGCGATCATTCCACATTCGTGAAAACAGCATATTTTGAGTATAACATACTTCCTCTTTATTTCGAATCACTTTATATTTCCCTTCTTCCCTATTCGGTCTGTAGACAGCACCACCCGTTTTCATTTTTACCTTGTAATAATCTCCTTCGGGCACATACTCCGGTTCGGAGGCATACGTTTTGCCGTAAAGTAAAGGGGCGCTTTCGTATTGCTCCCGGTTCAAATAGCTTTTGAGTGCGAAAATATTATCCGGAGCATTTTCATTGAGCGGTGTATTGGCATTGGCACGAATCAATATCACTGCATAGGTGGTATAACCTACGGTAAGCATAAGTATGCACCATAAAGCTGTATTGATTAATCGTTTTTTGAAACGATAGATACCAGCTATGAGCAGGAAAAATGTGATAGCCAGAAAGACAATCAGTCCTGTTTGGAAAGGAAATCCCAAGGCGTTGACAAAGAGTAGTTCGAACCATCCTCCAATATCCGCCATTCCGGGAATGTAGACAAAAAGTATCAATACAATAAGCAGACCGGATAAAGCAATCGCCGCAATTGCTCCTTTAAGCGAAATCGTTCGATATTTCTGATAATAGAAAACCAGTACAATCGCCGGAATGCAAAGCAGATTGAGCAGATGTACTCCGATGGAGAGTCCGATTATATAGGCAATCAGAATAATCCATCGGTCACCATAAACGGTGTCCGACTCATCCTGCCAGCGCAGAATCATCCAAAAAACCAAGGCAGTAAGAAAAGAAGAGAAAGCATATACTTCTCCCTCTACTGCGCTGAACCAGAAAGTATCACTAAAAGTATATGCCAAAGCTCCTACCAACCCGGAACCGAGAATGATAATCACGTCGGTTACTGACAGATTCTCTTTTTCTTCTTTCAGAAGAGATCTGACCAGGCGAGTGATACTCCAAAAAAGAAAGAGGATACATCCTGCACTTAGCAGTGCATTCAGAAAGTTGACTGTACGTGAGACCTGGGAGGGATCGGAGGCAAACTGTGTAAACAGATTACCTACCATCATATAAAAAGGTGCACCAGGCGGATGTCCGACCTGTAACTTTTCGGCGCATGAAATAAACTCAGGACAATCCCAAAAACTGGCAGTAGGTTCGATTGTCATTCCGTATACGAAAGCTGCTATCAGGAAGACAAGCCAACCACTGAAATCATTCCATCTTTTAAATAATAAGTAGTTCATAGTTCTGTAACTTTTTTGTTTGCAAAGTTATAGAACAGTGATATAAAACAGGCATTTTTAGCCGGACGGATACGGACATCCCATTTCTATAAGGTGTTGAAAAACAAAGCTTTTTGTCAGGTAATTCCGGACAAATGCGGACTACAATGATTTGATGTAGTCTTCCAGTGATTCTTTGGAACTTACAAGCATAAGTTTCTCCGTTTTTATTCTGGATATTCTTCGGGTAAGAGTTTCTACAGTCAGTTTCATTAGATCTGCAAAGCAAGCAGGCTGGATACCTTCGCGCAGGAAAGCACATACTCTCAAATCTTCTTCTGTAAGTTTAGGACTTATCTCTTTCAATTTGGAAACAAGTCCATATACTCCTTCCTGTAGTCTTAATAATTCACTCCAGTCTTTCTCTGAAAAAGAAACAACCTTGGAAGGGGAAACAGACCGTTCTTTTATTTGCCGGACTTTCGATACTACCGGAGAACTTTCATAAATATGCTGTTGAAGCGACTGATATTTTTCTTCCAGATAGTTACATTGCAACATCAGTTTATCCGACTCTGCCTCTTTTCGCAACATTTCATCTTTAAAAGTAGTCAGTTGAGAATATACAAACTTATTCTTCTTCCAGAGCAGCCCGAGTAATAAGGACATCACACCAAAGACTCCCAATGCAGAAGAAAGAATAATCTTCGTATCGCCTGTCTGATCGTTCAGCATTAGCTGGCTGGCATAGGCTTTTCTTTCCATTTCCAATGCTTCGTCGAAATGACCATATTTCTGATAATAAAGGCTGCAACGTCTGCACACCTTGGCTACATAATCGTACTTCTCTGTAAGAGCAGCAAGCTTTATTGCTTCCTTGAAGTGGGTCTCCGCTTCCTTTTTCTGGTCAAGATCACTCTCTACGCATGCCAGATAAAAATAAGCCTTTGATTTCTGAAGTTCATTGCCGTGTTGGTCAAAGTATGAAACTGCCTGACGGATTTGCTTATCAGACGTATGGGCGATATTTTTATCTTCATTCAGCTGGGTACACAACAGATTATATTCTGCCAGCTGTGCTTCGTTCATCTGGTTGATCTGGATATTTTCGAGAATAATAGATGCTGTATCCGGGTCCTGCCCCATTAGCTGTGCGGCTTTGTCTAATCCCTGTTTTACATTAGTCCCTTCCGGATGGCATGCAGCCAGTGAAAGGACAACCACGTATAATAAGATTCGAAGATTATTCATAACTCTGCTTTTATCTTTGTATACAAACGATTGGATTTGCAAATATAAAAAATAATATGATACATACACCTCTATAAACCATACAAAAAATGGTGTCACTATCCTCCTCTCATAGTGACACTATACTGTGATCATAGTTACACCATCACGGCAGGATAGTGTAACTATATTATTTATGCTCCTATTATTATGCATATCGCAGATTGCCCTCATGTTTTTTTTGACAAAGATCAAGCGATGACGGGCTGTTTATTAAGAAGATTAGCCGTATCTTTGTAACAAATAAAAATTGTATATATCATGATTAAAAACATTGTATTTGATTTTGGCGGAGTGATTGTAGACATTGATCGCGATAAAGCTGTTCAGGCGTTTATCAAACTGGGATTGGCGGATGCCGATACTCGTTTGGACAAATACCATCAGACCGGAATCTTCCAAGAACTGGAAGAAGGAAAGTTGAGTGCCGATGAATTTCGGAAGCAATTGGGAGATCTGTGCGGTCGCGAACTGACGATGGAAGAAACCAAACAGGCGTGGTTAGGCTTTTTCAATGAAGTGGACTTGCGAAAGCTCGATTATATATTGGGACTTCGTAAATCATATCATGTGTATCTCTTGAGTAATACCAATCCTTTTGTTATGTCATGGGCATGCAGTCCGGAGTTTTCATCCGAAGGGAAACCGCTGAACGATTATTGCGACAAACTATATTTATCTTACCAGTTGGGACATACCAAACCGGCTCCCGAAATATTCGACTTTATGATAAAAGACAGTCATGTCATACCTTCCGAAACGCTCTTCGTTGACGATGGAAGTTCGAATATCCACATAGGCAAAGAACTTGGCTTCGAAACCTTCCAACCAGAAAACGGTGCTGATTGGCGGCAAGAGTTGACCGTTATACTAAATAGTTGAGAAGAGGTATCTTTATGCTCCTCCCACCTACAGGAGGGGACCCCGGAAGGAAAGGTGCCAGGTAAGCAATTTCTAAAACCTTTTCAGCTCTTTCTTTTCAAATGTCCACTCCGGTGTATACAATCTGCCACTGTCTGTATCTGTCAGTTCATACCAAGGTGACAGATTTCGGTTGGCAGGATTGACGAGGATATGTATTTGCTGGGCGGGCATATAACTTTGCGCCAATAAAAAAACTTTCTTTTTTGTTTTCGGGTGAATTGCCACATCTACTACTATCACGACATGGCCCGGTGAACCTCCTTTGATAAACACATCTCCTGCTTGCAGTGAAGTATAAGGAACCGTACGAAGCTCTTTTGAAAGAGAAGCAGTGCCGGCATACATAAATACCATATTCAAGTATTTACGAAAAGTCTTATATGAATAGTCTTTGCCTCCTGCAGCATACCATTCTACCTTATTTCCAGTTACTTTGATACGGTTTCCTTCCGCCCATTTTTTATATTCTGCCGGAAAGCCATTGGTAAAGTTAAATTTGATTTCTCCGTATCTTTTCTGTGCCCATAGGTATTCTGCCCGCAAGCGCATGACTGCATCCGCACATTGCTGTAAATCGCGATTGCCTATTTCCATATCTACTACGGCGAATGCGGCTGCCTGATTCCTTTTCTCCTGTCCGTTGTAAAGTAAAACCTTACTCCCTTTGGGCAATAATGGGAGTTGACGCAGATAGGCGGCAAATGAATGTTCATCGCATACTTCACGAGTGTAGCCCGTAGGAGGAAGAATGGTGCTTTCCACTGACTGTCCCAGCGACACTATAATTGAAGTCAGACATACTATGCTGAATATAAGTATTCTTTTCATATCGTTATTTTTCCCGAAGATAGGATATCTTTTGCAGAAAACCAAGTTTTGCAGGAGGAAGCTTCTGAAACCGTCTAATCAGAATACTATTCGGCAAAAACAGAATTTTCGGATATTCTCTTTATCTTTGCTGCAAATAAAAGAATATGCAACCACAAATCATACTCATTACCGGAGCTTCTTCCGGATTTGGAAAGATCACTGCGCAAATGTTATCAGAACAAGGTCATATCGTTTACGGTACGAGCCGGAAACCTTCAGAGAATATAGGTAAGGTCCGAATGCTTGTCGTTGATGTAACGAATAGTATTTCTGTTCGTCAGGCTGTAGAACAAATAATATCCGAGCAGGGACGGATGGATGTACTGATTAATAATGCCGGTATGGGAATTGGCGGAGCATTGGAGTTGGCTACCGAAGAAGAAGTGAGCATGCAGATGAATACAAATTTCTTTGGCGTGGTCAATATGTGCAAAGCGGTGCTCCCTTATATGCGCAAGGCACGTCGGGGAAAGATTATCAATATCAGCTCTATTGGTGGAGTGATGGGCATCCCCTATCAGGGATTTTATTCAGCATCCAAGTTTGCAGTAGAAGGATACAGCGAGGCCTTGGCGCTGGAAGTTCATCCGTTTCATATTAAAGTCTGCCTGGTGCAGCCGGGAGATTTTAATACCGGGTTTACCGACAACCGGAATATCTCTGAACTGACCGGACAAAATGAAGATTATGCTGACAGTTTTCTGAGATCATTAAAGATTATTGAAAAAGAAGAGCGTAACGGATGCCATCCCCGCAAGCTGGGTGCTGCAATCTGTAAAATAGTAGCGCGTAAAAATCCTCCTTTCCGGACTAAAGTAGGTCCGTTGGTGCAAGTTCTGTTTGCTAAAAGCAAGAGCTGGCTGCCGGATAATATGATGCAATATGCTCTCCGAATATTTTATGCTATCAGATAAAAAAAAGTTTCAAGGCATGAAACTAATAACGTGTAATAGTGCGGCAATCAGTTCTTCGGAACTAATTCCAAAAACATAGTAGTCGTCAACAATATAGCCAGCCCGATACAGACTGTTATCAATAACCAGTTAATATATTTAGCTTTGGGCTTGGTATCTGCGTGCAGATTATTCAGGAAATATTCTCTGAAGAAGAGATAGAGTCCCGGAATAGTCGCACTTGCCAAAAGGAAATCTTCCGGTATCTGGAAGAAGTAAGTCTTGGATAATCCGATCAATGACCAGTGGCAAAGGAACAATACCAAAAACATATTTACCTTGTGTGCAAACAGCAACAGCAGTCCGATGGTAAATACCACTACAGAACAAGGCATCACTGGAGAAGTCATTTCCGGGAAAGATAGCCCGCGTGCCAACGACACCATAGGATAAATGAAAGGCATGGCCAGCAACACATAAGATAGCAGATCATATTTGTGTGTACGTTCGAAAGTCGTATATCCGGTAATCGCATCCCATATCCAGATAATAGCCATCACTCCCCAGAACATCGCCATCACCCCGTTATAGCTGCGTTCTTCGCAGTAGATAAAGTAATAGACAATGGAAATCCACGAATAAAGACCTATCATATAAATCTTCATTCCCATCTTCACCCACGGACGTGGTTTGCTGATCAGCAATGCGGTCAGCACAATACCGATCAGAATGACAATAATCTGCAAAAGCCAGGTGGCTGAATTATAATACGCAATTGTTCTCCAAAAAATCTCCATAAAAGTAGTTTAATTAATGTCTTGTTAAAGAAAAGGCTCTGTGCGGGAACAGGAACATCGGGAATGTAGCTCCGACTGCAAGCATGAAAATTACTGTACTTGCCACCAAAGTGTTGGAGAAGAACATCTCCTGCATCTTTATATACTTATCATGCAGTTCCGGTTTATTCGCTGTCTGCAAACACATAATAAGAGAGAATACCATGTTGTACGCAAACTTTCCCGGAATCATCGGGAGCAACGCAGGAATATACAGCACCGTCATCGGGCAATATACCCGCTTTCCGAGCCATAAACTGCCGAACCCGATTACTAATCCACCGAATAAAGAAGCCGTAGCAATATCTACACCCAAGTAAGTCATCAGACAGAAACGGCACGCATGTCCCAATGCCGCCAATATTGCAATCATTTTAAATGCACGCAACGGAGGATCGGAAATTGCTCCAAATCCGATACCTGCTATCGCTGCAAAGAAACCATCAGAAAGAATATCAAGTGCTACCATATCAAATTAAACTGTTTTTTACCATTAATAATGTAAAGGAAAGGCCGATGGCAATGCTGACAATCAGCAAAGAGGCTTCTGTCAAACGGGCAAATCCTGTCAAAACGTATCCTTCGACAACATCAATCACTCCATTAATCAAAGGAACACCGGGTACAAGATATAGAACGCTGGTTGCCAGTGCGATTTCGGAAGTTGTGTCGAAAATCAAGGCGGTAGAAGCACAGAGCGACGCGACGAAGGCCGAAACAATGAATATAATATAATGATTCATTTTCTTCTTTTGCATCTGCTGTTTCAGGTATAATCCTGTAATAGTGGCGGAGAAAACGATTCCCATTGAGATTAAGTCACCGCCAAACAGTTTGCAGAATGACGCATTGGCAAAGCCTACCAATATCAAAACGAACAGAGGATGTATCATCGGAGCAGAGACTATCTTTTTGTATTTCTCTTTCAGTTCTTCCAACGATAACTGTTTGTCTACTGCTTCCCAACTCAAAGCGCTTAGTTCGGAGTTATGCTCAAAACTGATGGGATGTGCAGGAATATCTATAACCTCGTTGCAGGCTTCGTTTGTCTCCTTATCGATGATAGTAAGAATGATATTTTTATGAAATACGCCCAGTTTGACATCTAAGCCAAAAGCTTCTCCGATACGTTTGGAATTGCGTACAACACGGGAGGTATGTACCCCCGCTCCCATTAGATGGGCTGAATATTCGGCTATGAATTTACCTATAGATAATAAAGATTCGCTTGTCTTCATGTATGTGATATTTTTAAATCGGCTGCAAAAGTACAAAAAAGAGTAATAGCAGGAAAGGTAAAACACAAAAAATAAATACCTTTGCCTCCATAAAAAGAATGACTCATGAACAACCAATTTACATATCCGAAAGAGAAAATACGTTTTGCCATCCTGACTTTCTTCTTTGCCCAAGGACTCTGTATGGCAAGCTGGGCAAGCCGTATCCCGGATTTCAAAGATGTATTTGCTGCCAATTATGCATTTTATTGGGGTCTGATTTTATTTATGATACCAGTCGGCAAGTTTGTAGCAATTCCTTTGGCGGGTTATCTTGTATCTAAATTAGGGAGTCGCACAATGGTACAGGTCAGCATTTTGGGATATGCCATGTCCTTACTTTGTGTCGGATTGGCTCATGAAGTCTATTTGCTGGGATTCCTGCTTTTTTGTTTCGGAGTGTTCTGGAACTTGTGCGATATATCGTTCAATACGCAAGGGATCGAAGTGGAGCGTTTGTATGGTAAGACAATCATGGCAACTTTTCATGGAGGATGGAGCTTGGGAGCCTGTACCGGAGCACTTATCGGCTTCGTGATGATTCTGACGGGCACCTCTCCTGTTTGGCATTATATGCTAATAGCCGCTATTATCCTTATCATAGTATTGGCAGGACGAAAATATCTGCAAGAAACAACGCTTCCTATATGCGAACATCCGAAGCCGAGCCTTGAGACAACAGACAAAGCGGCTGATAAAGCTCCGAATGGATTCCGTCTGTTATTTCAAAAGCCGGAAATACTCCTTTTACAATTAGGTTTAGTCGGATTATTCGCGCTCATCGTAGAGAGTGCTATGTTCGACTGGAGTGCTGTTTATTTTGAATCGGTTGTCCATGTGCCTAAATCATTGCAAATCGGCTTCCTTGTATTTATGGTCATGATGGCTACGGGACGATTCCTGACGAATTATGCATACCAGCTTTGGGGAAAGAAAAAAGTACTGCAACTGGCAGGCAGCCTTATTTGTATCGGCTTCTTCATTTCCGCATTGTTGGGCAATGCGTTTGACTCACTGGGAATGAAAGTGATCATCAATTCCTTAGGCTTTATGCTGGTCGGACTAGGTATCTCATGTATCGTACCTACTTTATATAGCTTTGTAGGGGCCAAGTCAAAGACGCCCGTCAGCATTGCGCTCACTATCCTGTCGAGTATCAGTTTTATTGGTTCGCTGATCGCTCCTTTGCTAATAGGCGCTATTACACAGGCATTTGATATTCGTATTGCTTACATGATTACAGGTATATTGGGAGGTTGTATCGTACTTATCGTCAGTTTCTGCAAAGCATTCGATATTCAGGAAGAAAACAAATTGTAGATATATAAAACGCAGTCTCTCACAGTACTTGATCATTCAAGTGTCTGTGAAAGACTGCATCAATCTTTTTACTAACCTTAACTAACCTAACTTCTATCTAATCTAACTACAAAATGTTCGAAAAATCTTTTATACTACTAACAATTCTATCCTTTAAATTCTGCTTCTCAACCAGTGAAAAGTCGCAGGTAGCATCTGCCGGAGCCAATAATACGGCCTTAGCTTCTTCTGCATCTGCTATCTGTTCCGGGTGCTCTCTGAAATAAGTTTCCCATTGGGAAGCTGCTTCCGGAGTTACACCCAGTGCATAATTGATGAAATCATCATCCGTCAAAAAATCCTTTACCTTAGAGCACATATCGCATCCTTTTTAAGCGTTTACATAGATAGGACGCTGTTACTCTGTGTATGTACTCAACTAAATATCCTTTTTACTAAAATTAACTTGCCAGACTGCGCAATTTTGTCAAACCACGGTGCATCAGGTTGCGTACAGACTGATAGTTCATGTTCATAATCTCACAAATATCCTCGTATTTCTTTTCTTCTATATAATATAATGTAAGTGCTTCACGCTGCCGGGGAGAAAGCTGGTCCAGTAGACGCTTCACCAGTGAGAACTCATTTTTGCGTTGCTCTTCTTCCATATAGTCATCTTCTACGTCTGTGGGAGCTACTGCATTTACATCTTCTATGGCTGTATCAGACATATACATACGTTTGCGGAGTTCATCGCAGAGTTTGTTCTTCAATGAGATGAACAAATAAGACTTCAAATTATCAATAGTTCCTAATTCTTCCTTTTTAGTATAGAGCTTAACGAAAATATCGTGGATGCAATCTTTCAGTAACTCTTTATCAATGGTCAACTTCAATCCGTAATTAAAAAGAATGTTGATGTGCAAATCATATAGCTGCGAAAAAGCTGCCATATTTCCCGCTTGAAAAGAAGCGAGTAAAGTGTCGGTTGAATTATTAGTCTGTTCCATCATAGCATTAATTCGATTGATTTGATGTTGCAAAGCTAAGCAGAACTGACCTCAACCACAGGTAAAATCTGGTTTGTAGGTTGAAAAAACAAGTATCATGTTTTATAACACTCTTTTGTTAGAAATTACCTATAAAATGGAAAAATCCCGCTGACCAGTCATCAGCGGGATTTTTTGTTTCAGAGTTTATGGAACCAATAAATACCTTCTTTCTTATCCGGTACCTTTAATTTATATACTCCATTAATTTTCAATGATTTATCCATAATGACCATCTTCCCTGAACCAGGATGGATGTACTTTAAGATATACTTTCCGGGCGATAATTGAACAGGAATTTCTGTTCCGGACTTGGAATAAATGATACTGCCGATATCAGATTTTACCATTTTCTTATAGTTGTCGGTATCGGTTTCTTCCACTTCCATAGCCGCTGCATCCTTCAGGAATGCTTTATCTGTGCACGGAATTACAGGACATGAACCGCCGGCCATGAATACAGCCCATCCCATAGCCGGATAATTCTGTGCGTAGAAGGTTACGGCTTTCTCCGGGAACTTCTGACGATATTCGTGGACAGCCTTGTAGGCTTCGGTGAAAGTAACCTTTCCGACTTTCATCTTACGCATGTGTTGGCGGGGAGCCATATTCTTCCCTCCTTCCGGTGCAAAGACTCCATCTGTTTTATAGTGCCAGTAGCGGATATCAATAATATCCACCACAGCTGCACGTTTCGGATCGGCAAGGATGGCGTCCTGTACATCTTTTGTGGTACTTAATGCTACTTTGGCCTTCTTTCCGGTTTCAGTTTCCCATTCGGCAATCACATCCAGCCAAAACTGTACAAAATGTAGTGGACCTGTAAATTCGGCACTTGTCAGCTGAATGACATTCGGGTTATCTGCAAAGTTGTTCAGACACTGGCGGATGTATTGTCTGTGTAACTCACGGCGAACCGGATGAGTGATATCATAAAACATATCTGCAACAAAGATTCGTTTGTCTCCTGCAAACGGAGCAGGTTCCGGAAATCCGGTCTGGTTGATATTGTTGGTGCTTCTCCACGGACAATCTACCCAGTGCGCACCTGCTTCCAGGATATTGTGCTGGAAATAGTTCTCATGGAATAGCAATAGTCCGTCTTTATTTCCTTTTTCGGCAAACTCTTTCAATCGCGACCAATACCATGCATTAGGGCGATTCAGATCATATTTGCTCAGTCCTTCCCAGGCAGTACCCTGACCGCTACGTCCGAAAGGTTGTTCGTAGAAAGGCCCCCATACATCTCCGTCACGACGGCGCACTCGTTCATGATCATCCCGGCGGCGATCATACCAAAGTCCGTAGTTTTGGTCAAATACCAATATGTTCTTTTGTTTCATATAGCCGATTACGGAATCGATGCGATCTGTCAGTCCCAATCCTTCACGTCCGGGAACAAAGCGGGTGATGGCAGGGCTTGCTTTTTTCAGAAAGTTGGTTTTAAGTTTTCCATTCCACCAAGGGGTGGTATGGCTACTTCCTACCAACAAAGTACTGTTCATCTGGATACGTCCGTTTGCAATAGTTACTTCCGGTTTTGCCGATGTCTTGTTCGGAGTTATCTTCTTTTCTTTAATATCATCGATTGATTTTACTCCGGACATAGCTATTGAAGGAGCAAAGGCTCCTTGTTCAATCCAGTGTTCCAATGTCAGGCGGGGATTGTAAGCCTCTTTGGCCAGTTCCATAGCAACTTCAACGGTCGGACTGCTGGTGGCGCTTGTATTTCTTGGCAGGATACGGGCACGTTCTGCACATTTCTTCTGCAAACGATCTTCTAATTGAGCATAGAAAATGCTTCGGGGCTGCACATGATTGTTTGATTGTGCCCATTCGCCGTCACCGGAGAACTGTGCCCAGCATCCGTACGCACGGTTCATGGCATCCTTTGCCGGAGCATAACACTCTATTTCGGCAGCGGTACATTGCCAGAACAGACTATTTGCCGTATTCCATCCCGCTCCGTTCTTGTCCTGTCCCAGATTCTTGAAACTCAGATTATGCCCGTCTATATTAACCACGTCAAACAATAGGCCACATGCCCATGCATCAATAGATCCGCTGAAACCTAAAGATTCATACGAATCACATTGTACGAAAGCATTCGGTCCGGCAGCACAATATCCGGCTGCAAAGTCATGAATACCCTGTTCCGAATAGCAGCGCTGGAAAAGTGTCTGTTGTCCTAAGGTATAGAAAGTACAGCGGCGCATTCCTCCGATTTCAGAAACAGGTTCCCGTGAGATACAGTCCTCAACTGTGATTTGGGAACCGGTACGCTGAACAAGGATTGCACTTCCTGCAAAGTGTTTAAAGCTCACCCTGCGTACCCAGCAATCTTCCGCATCTTCGATAGAAATACCTGTCCAGCAATGATCTTCATCTTTAGGGTATCGTTTGTCATAGTCGGAAATCAGAGTCATATTTTCTACTCCGCACTCCCGGATGCGCCCGTTCCACTGATAAGTAATCACGGAAGAAGTACCGTATTTGGCATCCAGCGCCACTGTCAGCGGAGCGTCCAACGTTATCTGATTACCGTTTACTTCTGTCACGGTTCTATCCCAGGTAAGATCCATATCTCCTTCTTTCCAGCCCAGTGCACTAATTCCTCCTCCAAAGATATCACATCCTAACGAAGCAATCCATTCTTTGCCGGACGGACGGTTCACCAGTATCCGATCTCCCTTTCTCAACGAAGTACCTGAAGCAACTTCCAATGTCCTCGCATTTACCGGAACATATTTCGAGAGTACCTGCAATGTATCCTGTATCTTCAGATCGTCTGTCCCTTCCATGTAGATAAGGGCACCTCTGTCTACTCCTTTTTTTAGAAGTATCGTTTTCTCTTTATCCACTCCGCGCAGTACGATGCCGGAGGCATTTATACGAAGGCTTCCGGATAAAGAAAATTCTCCCTGATCCAATAACACGGCTCCCCTGAAACCGGAAGCATCAGGTACTAATGAGGCGACATAGTCAATGGCGCGTTGAATACGTGATGTATTATCTCCTGCTGTCCAAGGTACAAACACGGCATTGCGGACAGAAGGAATATCCTGTTCGGAGCCCTTGTAGCCACAGTACGAGAAATCAAGAATCCGGTTTCCCTGTTCGTCATTCAAGTAAGTGATCCGGTCATCCTTAACCTGTAAAGCAAAGGTTTGCGCATATCCCTGCGCAAACCCTATGCTCAATAATCCTAAAAGGATAGTTCTTAATTGTATATTCATTACAATAAACGTTGTTTTCTAATTATTCAATCCTGAAAGATCATTTGACCATAAGCAAATCATACGATTAAAACAGACTTTTCCGTTTGGACAAGGTATCGTAGTTGTTCTTCAGATCTGTCCAGTCTACTTTCTTCTTTGTATCCAGCCCATTGATATATTTCTCGATATTGGTATAGCCATCTCCATTACAGTCCTCCTTTGCATCAGTCGGATCGTTCGGATTCAGTCCGTTGGCAATTTCCCATGCGTCCGGCATACCGTCACCATCCGAATCAAGATATGCTTCTCCTTTGTATTCAGGAAGTCCGCCCACCTGACGGATATCGGTGATGATACCTTGTTTGTAGGAGTCTGCCGGCAAGCGTCTTTTCACGTAAGGAGAGACAAATTCCGGAGCGTCTTTCGCATAAATCGCTTTTCCTGTTTGTACAGTCTTGATGACGCGAGCGTCTACCGCATCCCGTTTCGGGAGAGTAGCACCTACATTATCCAATACAAAGTTATAAGCTTTTTGGGTATCCATAATCGTTACAGGCGACATTTTGAATGCTTTGTCCACTCTGATTTGCGGTAAGAACTTTCCCTCATCCACTTCACTGGCAAGCTGAACTCCGCCATTCCAGTTATCTTTTGTCACTTTAGCATTTCCGTGAACGATGTTACCGTTTACATAAGCCTTTCCGAAGGACATCGGTTTGCTTTTATCGCGTCCGGCTTCCGGTTTCAATATACGATAGGAAATAGGTTTATCCAGCGGGGTGATAGGACCGGGCTTAAAATAGTTATTGATTATATTATAAAAACTCTTATTGTCTCCTCCATCGATAGAACGGTTCCACCAGTTGAAAACAACATTGTTTACGAAGTTAAAGTCTCCGTCCATACCCACCGAACTGTTACGACTGATATTGGAAGCGAAAAGATTACGGCAGAACATACTATTATGTCCTCCGATAGTGGCGCCAAATGCATGATTATAAGTATCCAATGCTTCCGAGAATATCGAATTCTGAATGGTAATGTTCACAGTAGGCAACTTCAGTCCGTGCCCGGTTTCATCCCTGTTGTAGACGTGGCGATAGATAGACATATTTTCATCCAGTCCCCAGCTTGCCGAACAGTGGTCTATTATAATATTGCCGACTGCATTTCCTCCCACTGCATCATCCCGGAAAGCAACATCCTGTGCCCCCCGACGGAAACGCATATGACGAATCACTACATCATGAGTATCGATCAGAAAAGAATGCCCGGTCACGCAGATACCGTCTCCCGGTGCTGTCTGTCCCGCAATCGTTACATAAGGGGCACGTACACTGATCGGGCTTTTCAGGCGAATAATACCTGACACATTAAATACAATAACACGTGCGCCACCGGTTTCACAGGCTTCGCGGAATGTGCCGGGACCGGAATCTTCCAGGGAAGTAACCACAATCACTTTGCCTCCACGACCACCGGGAGTGTACATACCACCGCCTTCCGCACCGGGGAAGGCCGGAATATTACTTTTGATCAAATCCTCCGGTTTGGAAGCCCAAGGTTTGTAAGGTCTTCCTAACTTTGCTTCTTCCAAAACTGTTGGCAAGGCTTTTTCCCATGCCGCATTGGATTTCTGTTCGAACTCTGCTTCTTGTTTTGCTCCTCTTTCTTTTACCGAGTCGGGGATCACCGGATATTGGGCTGCCACAGGTAGTACACAGGCAACCAACATCCATGCTGATAATACTTTCTTAATCTTGTTCATTCTTCCGAATCTTAATAGTTTTTTTAAAAAGACGATTAAGAAAGTATTTTGTAATCGGTCTTTCTATCCTTTCCGCCATTCATTCATATATTCACGGGGAGTCTGATTATATTTCTTGCGGAAACACTTGCTATAGTAGCCCGAATCTTTGAATCCGACAGCAAACGCCACTTCCGAAACACTCAAATCCGTATTTTTAATCAGTTCGATCGATTTATTCAGGCGAATCTCCTTTACCAGATCGACAGGTGCTAGTCCGGTAAGGCTTTTCAGCTTTTTGAAGAATGCCGAACGGCTCAGTCCGATGCCGGATGCGATCGTATCAATATTGAAATCACTGTCGTCCATGTTTTCCTCGATCACCTGATGTATCTTTTCAAGAAACTGCACATCTTTCTTTACCAGATATTGTTCGTAGCTGTCTTCTTCCGTTGTCGTCTGGTTCTCCATCTGCTGGCGGATACGTTCGCGGAACAGTTTCCGTTCGCCAAGCAACTGATCGATTCGTGCCAACAGATACTCTTTGCTGAATGGCTTGGTTATATATGCATTCGCCCCCAGAGTGATCGCTTTGGTCTTGGCACCTTCGTCGTTCTTGGCTGTCAGAATAATGACAGGGATATGGCTGATCTGAAAATCCTTCCGGATAGATTGCAGCATTTCCAGTCCATCCATTTCCGGCATCATCTGATCGGTCACTACGATGTCCGGGTGATACAGATGCACTTTCTTCAGACCTTCTACGCCGTTATTGGCTATATGGATATTGAATTTATCTTCCAATTGCAGTTTTATCAGCTGGCATAAGTCTTTATTATCCTCTACCAGCAGAAGAGTCGGTAATGAAGCGTCAATTTCCAGTTCCTCCTCCAGCTCCTTTTCTGAATCGATAACCATCTTCTTGTCTGTAGCGGCAGGAGCAGTTTCCGTATCACTGACATAGAAGTCTACTTCCGACGGACGATAATGGTCCTTGTCCAGCAATAGCTCTACAATAAACACGGCCCCCTGCCCTTCCGGACTTTCGGCACGGATGATACCGTGATGCAGGTTTACTATTTCTTTGGAAAGTGCCAGCCCGATGCCCGTACCCTGATAATGTGGATTATTCGCATTCTCTCCTTGTGAGAAACGCTCGAAAATTTCACTCAGCTTATTTTGCGGAATGCCGACACCGTTGTCTTCTACTCGTACATAGCAGGATTTTCCATCATCTGTCAATCCGGTAGTTACATAAATACTTCCACCGGAAGGAGTAAATTTGAACGCGTTCGATATGACGTTGCGGATAACAATACTCAGTTTGTCCTTATCTGCCCATACCATAATCGGTTCGTCCGGCAGTTGGAAGGTGAAACTGATTTCATTTTCCTCCGAAAGTACACGGAATTCTTTTTGGAAGGAGGCTATCATTTCATTGAAATCGATCAATGATACATGCAGGCGCATCTTGCCATTCTGAATCTTTCGGAAATCAAGAATCTGATTGACCAGTTGTAACATTTGATTTGTATTTTTTTCCATCAGGTCCACATATTGCAGTCCTTTCGGAGACAGTTCTTCCCGCTCCTTCAGTTCTTGTATCGGTCCTTTTATCAGTGTCAGAGGAGTACGAAGCTCATGAGAAATATTGGTGAAGAACTTGATTTTCATTTCCGAGACTTTCTGCTCGATATAAATGTCGTTCTTCATCTTAATCATGAAGAAGGCCAAGCGCAGACCGAAATAGAGGGCCGCGATGCCAAGGATTACATAGATAAGAGTTGCCCACCAACTCAGCCACCACGGCGGGAGAATGGTGACAGCCAATGTACATGTGGATACAAGTTCCGGATTGGCTTCATCCATCGTTTCTACACGGAATACGTAGTCTCCGGGAGGAACATTGGTATAAGAAGCAATACGGTTTTTGCCGTTATAGTGCCATTCTTTCTCATACCCTTCGAGTATGTAACGATAAGATACGCGATTCTGATTGTAGAAATTTAATGCGGCAAATTCGATTGTGAACATAGACTGATTATACTTCAATTGAAGTGCATCGGTATATGTGATAGACTCCTGAATCGGACAGTCGTTCAAACTTCGAAGATTACGATTGGATACTTTAAAGTCTACGATACGGGTGTCATAGTTGGTATGTTGTGTCTCCAGTTTATCAGGAGAGAATGTCAGAATCCCCTGTCGCGAACCAAGCCATAAGTCTCCGTTCAATGCACGCAACGCACTGCCTTCTTCCAGTTCAACATTCAGGAAACCATCGTATTTGTCGTAGTTACGGAACTGCTCTGTCGCCTTATTAAAGCAGGACAGACCAATCTCGGTAGTAAACCACAAATTTCCGTTTTTATCTTCCACGATGGACTTGACCACATCGTTATTCATTCCTTCACGTATGCCATATGACTTGAATATCGGTTCACGTTTTTCTTTGTCATAGCGGACCAGCTTATTCAGACCTCCGCCGAATACACTCACCCAAATTTGCGAATCACTGTCTTTATATAGTACATAAATGTCATTGTCTGCCACATTGGAACGATCGCTGATCTGTCGGTACGTCTCAAACTGAATCTGTTCGGGAGTCGTAAAATGTCCGTCAAAAGACATCAGACCATCCATCGTACCTACCCAGATACGCCCGTCTTCATCTTCTGTCATTGTACGGACTTCCATATACAGACCATAAGCAGGATATTGTTTCAGTCCGTTGTATTTATGTTTGAATACAAGTGTCCCGTTTTCTTCGGAAATCAAGTTCAGCCCTCCGCCCAACAGACCGACCCAGATACGCTCCTGACTATCCTGATAAGTGAAATACACATCATTGTTACTGATAGAATTCGGATTCTTGGGATCATTCTTATAGCGGGTAAAACGCAGACCATGTGGTGAGTTCATATCCGGTTCGGCTTTGACAAGTCCGTTTCCCTTAGTGGAAAACCACAAGTTTCCTTCTTTATCTTCCATGATATGATATACGGCGCCTATCAGATAATTCTGATCCGTAAAAACCTGTTTTATCTGCCCGTTGCTATCCAGACGATAAAGTGCCTGCCAACGGGTACCGACCCAGATGTCTCCATTTTTAGCCTGATACAGTGCACGTATCCCCTGATTCCAAGAGGTCGCTCTTTCTGTGTCTACAGGGACAGGAGAAACTTCTGTCAGCAGTTGAAATTGCTTCTTGGGAAAGTTAACCTTGTATACTCCGCTGCCTGTAGATGCCAGCCAAAGAATACCGTCTTTATCCAGCAACAGATGAAAGAAGAGCTGATCGGGAAGGTCGTCGGAAAAAGGTTTCAGTTGATTGATACGCGTCATTTCCAGTTTCTCCCTATCGAAGAGCAAAATTTCTCCACCGGGGGTGAGGAAAAACATACCCTGTTCACCGGCATCCTGCTTTTCAAAGTTACCGATGGCATTTTGTTTGGGGAAAGGAAAGCGATGATTGCTTTTGTTCAGAGGATCATAGTAAGTCAATGCCTCGTTACCTTCCTGAAACCATATTTTATCATACTTGTCATTGAATATCATTCCTACTTTTTTCCCTGCGATGGAGAACGGTAGTTTGGTCAGTTGTTTGTAGCCGATGTTATATTCATACGCACCATCAACGGTGGTGATATACATTAATCCTGATTCAGTGACCAGTATATTGGAAATCGGTTGATCAATTTCCGGTATTTCGTAACGGTTAACTACTCCATTTTGCGGATCGACGCTATAAATATGTCCGTTCTTATCTCCCAGCCATAAAAATTTGGAACTGTAGGAAGCACAAGTGAACTGGTCCGGATCGGCAGAAACCTTCTTTTGAATGAAATCGACAGGTTTATCTTTCAAAGCCTCTCCTTTTCTTAATGAAAGAATCTGATAGTCCATACCGATCCAATTGATAAACTCGGCAGTTTCGCAAAACACATTATGCTTGAGGCGTAAGTCGTAGACGTTGACATTGGGACGCGAATCGTGCAACTGCTTCATGGTGATTTTACCGTTCTGGTCTGTATTTGCACGCAGCAGGCTTTTATCTTTGGTCAGCAGCAGTACGTCTCCGTCATCTGTCGTCTGTATCTTGATAATCTGAATATTTTCAGAGTACTCTTTTACATCGTCATACACTGCGTGGAAACTTTCATGTTTCTTATCAAACAGATAGAGTTTGCGGTCGATAGTCTTGATCCAAAGGTATCCGTTCCTGTCTTCTACAATACGCTGAATCTTACGGGGAGGAATATCTGCGGAGTAAAATCCGTCATGATTATCATAGGAACGGAATTTGGTACCGTCGAAACTGCATAGTCCGTACCAGGTGCCGAACCATACAAATCCGTCCTGCCCTTTCAGTGTACAATTGACGATATTATTGGATAAGCCTCGTTCGGCCGTATAATGTTCAACAATCATGTTAGGGTAGGCAAAAGCACAGATTCTCGTCATCAAGAGAAACATAAATATAAAAAAGAAGTGTTTCTTCATTGTATATTATATTAGTGGAAATGAATCTTGCATCAAAGATACTATTTTATCTTTAAAAAAGAAACTGAATTTTATAACTTATCTTTTTTATCATCGAAGATATTCATTGAAATTTCGCGAGAATTTCAGTGCTAAAGCTGAACTGGAAACAGCCCCAAAGCAATGATCCGAAGCAAAGATTCAACAAAAGCGAATGTCATATTTAAGTACTTACATTAAATGCTGTATTTCGATCTAAACTACCTCATTTTTCATTCTCAAATTCCAGTAAAGTCTAAAAATCCAGTATTAGGCTTTTCAAAAAGAACAAAAGGGGTAAATAAACCTATAAAAACACATCTATAAGCTTTGTAACGCCTATTTGCTTTTTTAGAAACACGATTCTTGCTACCGGTTCCCAATATGTTCGGGAAATATTTCATGATAGGATATAAAAACAGAGCCTATTTAAGGTTTATGTATATATATATCACCATTATTCCCTTTCCGTGAGAACTTATTTTCTTCATTTATGCATTTTTGAAGAACCTAATATGGACTTTTAGACTTTACTGGATTTTGAAGTTCCGAAATTAAGCTGTCAGCAAGCCAAAAATTAGCTATTAGCAAAACCAGATTAGCTATTAGCTTATTCATTTTTGCTAATAGCCTGTGTTCGATATAACTCAGGTCTGAAAGAATGAAGCATATTGATCTGTCATTCAGTTTCGACCAAGCTCACTTTTCTATTCCAAATTCAGTTTGTTGCCGTTCCACTTCATCCAACACCCGTTGTCGTTCTTCTTCTGTCAGTTGCACTTTGCCGTCGGTTGCATTCTCGGATAAAGTAGCTTTTACAGTTAATGAGGGTGTGTCCTGACTAATACAGTACTTCTCGTCATAACAGAAAGGAAGCTCCGCAGGAACACTTTCAAATTCCATTTCAGCGGCAGTCGGAGCCTGAGTCCCTTCAAATTGTACATGAGCTTTCACTTTAATCTTCCCGGCTTTTCGTGTGGAACGGATCAGCAGAGGAGCCGAACCGAATTCTACGGCACGAGGGTTGGCACCGATCCTTGCGTCACCAATGATTTCTCCTTCCCCTTCTACCGTGAATACGATATTTTCCTTTGCCAGACGACGAACGTTTCCGCTATCGTCCGTCACTTCGGCAACTACTACTATAAAATCCGAACCGTCCGCTACCAAGTTTACTTTTTGAGTATCTGCATACAAGCGAAGTTTGGTAGACCGGCGGGAAGGCATTTTCTTTTGGGTACATACTACTTTCCCGTCGATAATACCTTCGGCAACCATATTTACTTTCTGCCAGTTCTTTTGAGTATAACTGTATCCGCGCGCTTCCCAGAAATCCCATACATTTTCGAAGATGACAGGTGCGTTCGGCATATGCCCTTTGGCATGTACCACAGGTTTGGTCCATGTTTTTGTTCCATCGTAGATAGAAAGGCGGATGGAGTCACAGTTACTGAATACCACTACATCCTTATCGGAGAATTGTGACATTTCATGAGCAAGGAATATCATCGGTCCGCATTCTGCCAACGGATGTTGGAGGCTTGCCGGAGATTGGCTGCGGAACATTTCATACGCATACTTTTTCTGACGGAAAGCGTCATAAATGCCTCCCCAGTATGGATCGGGGTGATAACCACGCTGGTGATCGAATGGATGCCACTGTGTGCCACCGATAAACTGACCGGTAGTGCGGTACATCTCATCATAACTTTTAGCCAGAGAAAGTGCCTGTATCAGCAACGGACGTTCACCCCAACTGCGGCTTGCACGGTTATTGTTGTTGTGGGCATACCAGTCATCCACGTTTTCTCCGAATTCACGGGTGAAGATGCATTGTTCCGGTTTGTCCTCTTTTTCGTCATCACCCGGCCAGCCGTAGACTACCTCGTAATGTTCCTTTACGCCGGCAGAATGTACATCGGCAGCGGCTATCGGACGCCCCGGATACGGATATTCTTCCTTTGTAATTTCAAGTGCCTTCAGTGCAAAGTCGAGCGGATAGCGAGTCTCATTCAGAATGGGCTCCCACATCAGCACAGAAGGATGATTGCGGTCACGACGAATCATCTCACGGGTATTCTGATGAACCAGTTCTCCGAATTTCGGGTCTTTGTTCCAGTATTGCCAGCCCGGAGTAGCGACGATGACAAACATACCGAGTTCGTCACAGGCATCCATAAAGGATGGGTCCTGCGGGTAATGCGCTACACGGATGATGGTACATCCTGCATCACGCAGACGCTTTGCATCACGCCATTGCTGTGAATTGGGAAGAGCATTACCTACGTATGCGAAGTCCTGATGACGATTGGCTCCAACTAATTGTCCGAAAGGTTTTCCATTCAGCCAGAAACCCTCCTTGCCACGAAATTCCGCCAGGCGGATACCGATACGGGTAGTTCCTCCATCAATGGAACGGTTTCCTTTCTTTATACGGGATTGCACTCTATATAGATAAGGTGTGTCCGGCGACCAGAGTTTCGGATTCTTCACTTCCATCTGCTGGCGGATTGATTTCTTTTCTCCGGAGTTCAGAGAGAGTTTGCCGGACGTACGTTTGATAACGTTGCCTTCGGCATCTGTGAAGGTAGTCTCTACAGTGACGGATTCCGAACGGGTATTATCGTTTTGAATCTCCGTTTCTACATATACTTGTGCGCTCTTTTCGCTGATCTTGTCAAAGTGAACGAATACGCCGCCACCGCCAACTGTGCGGGAGTCGATGGCATCGGTAATGGCAACCGGAGATTTGGCAATCATCCATACATCACGATAGATACCTCCATGATAAGCAAAATCCAGTGTATATTGGGGCTTTCCGGGAGGGTATGATTTATCGTTGCTGTTGTCGGTATAGACGGCAAGGAGGCAGGAGTCTCCGGCTTGTACGCCGTTTGCCGTCAAGTCCAGTGTGAAAGGCAGATAACCTCCGAGATGTTCCTGGACACGTTTGCCGTTCAGGTAAAGTACTTGCTTTCCCATTGCCGCTTCAAAATGAAGAAGTACACGCTGTCCTTTCGTCGCGGTGGGAACCACAAAATGCTTGCGATACCACGCAGGGCCTTGATAATTGCGACAACCACTGCCTTCAGCGGGCATCAGCTCCACTGTGTGAGGAGTAGAAACGACCTCCCAGGAACGATCGGCAAAATTTACGGCTTCCGCTCCCCGGATATCGCCTTTGAAGAATCGCCATCCCGGATTGAAGTTATATACTTGTCGCCCGCAATCGGGAAGCGGAATAAATCCGGCAACCGATGTTTCGGGACGGTAAGTATCTGCTGCCTGCCCACCGAAGGAGAATAGCAGCAGAAATAGGGACAAAATTAAAAACGGTCTTTTATTCATGGTTTTTTCATTTATGTAATCCGTGCTTATTTTTTCTATTTTTCTATCATTATAATAATGTCTTTCTTTCTGCTTTCCGGTGATACTTTTAGGTCTGTCACTTTTCTGTCTTTTAAAGTTGCTTCTACCGTTGTATTGCCCGGAGCATGGAGTTTGAAATGGACGTTCCATTCTTTGGGCCAGGCGGGGAACAGAAGTATTTGTGCTCCATTCGTTTGTAAGAGCATCTCCTGAAGTCCTATCATGCCGCTACCTCCCCAGTTGTGGTCGGGTGTCCAGTCATATCCCGGTCCCCAGAAGGCAGGAAAACGGTGGGGACCATCCGATAGCTTTGCCAGAGAAAGGCTTTTGGCTTCTTCGGTCAGTCCCAGACAGGCTGCCCAAATGTTGTCTTGCTTCCATCCGGTGTGGGAGCGGAATTTGAGTGCGTCAGGATCATAGAAATAGGTATCACGTGCTATTTCCAAATTTTCCTTGCCTACTCCGTAGATGCGCCAAGGAAATACCGGGTAGAGTTGTGGTGTCTCTATATTGTTGATTCGTTCCCAGCTTTTGGCGGGAGAAATCGTCTGTTTCCATGCCGGAGTCATGGTAGAAGTCTGAAGATTAAGAGAATCCTTGACTTCGATATAGCGTAATGGGACCGGAGGAATTGTTTCCAGCATCTTTTGCCACTTTTCATTGTTGCAAACTTTGATGTAAGTCTCCAATACGGTTCGCAGTGCGGCGATAGTGCTGCTGGCGTTGTTGGTCATCTTGTAAGTTTCGCAGGCAGAGCCGGGGAACAGTATCAGGTGTCCGTCGCCATCCAGTGCTTTGCGCCCTCGACGGGAAGCGAGTAGTCGATAATGTTCGTCGAAAAAGGTCAGCGAACTTTCAATCAAAGGCAAATACGGGGTTATGTCGGCACCGGCATAATTCTTCGTTTCCAGAATCATCTGGCAAAATTCAAGAATAGTGTCCCATTCATATTCCAGCCACGCATTGTATTCCAGTCCTTTGTCAAACCAATCCGGACGTTTGAAACCATATTCTGCGGGATTGGGTAAGCCGAAGTTTTCTATCTGTTCGGAGAAACAGGCTCCCTCGTGTTGCCAATATACACGGCTGCGGAGTTCCGCATTCTTCAACATCCGGTTATAGAAATTGAATTGGGAGGGCATCATGTCGAAGTCACCGCTTTTCAGCATCGGCCAGTAGACAAGACGCTGATTCTGTGCAGTCATCGTCCCTCCTCCCCACTTCCGGTAATCAGGGGTGAATGCCTGCTTCTCGTCTATGTGACAGGGATCGAAGGTGAATAAACCACCGTTGAACTTGGTGGGGACACTGCCGTAAGCATTGCAGCCCAGCATATAGCGGAAAAGAGTGTAGTTTCGGGTGATTTCTTTCACTGCATCTTTCGCGTCGCTCTTTTCTTTATTTTCGGTTTCACCGATCGTTTCGATAAAACTCCGTTGCCAAAAAGCATTCCACCACAGGCGGGTTTGTTTTTTATCCTGTGATACCACTTTAGATGATATTTTTCCTTGCGGAGCAATTCGTTGCCAGGCTGTTTTCAGGCCTTGCTCCCATTGGGCAACATTTTCCGTCTGCTCTGTGTGCAACACAACAGAGAAATGATGCTTTTTAGAAGCTTTCAGAGAACGAAATCCCCAGGCGCGGTAATCAGTTCCGGCATATACACTGTCTGAAGTGCCTGTATATTCCAGATTCTCTCCTGACAGATACCCTCCGAAAGTCAGATTTTTAAGAGGATTCATCATCTGCGACTTCACTTCATTCATCCCTTGCTGGGCAACTGCTACATCAAATACTGTCTCTTCCGCATTACGATGATAAAACAAAAGGCGTTTGCTGTCCTTTTCGGATGAATTCTCCAATGAAATGAAGTCGGCATGCGTCACCGTTCCTTTTGGAGGAGCCCACTTATAGGAACATTGCTGCCCCTCTCCTTTTCTAATCAGCCGATCCTGGTATCTCCAGTTTTCATAAAATATTTCCGTCTGCAAAGGCCGGTCATTGAGCACTTCGATGTGTACTACCGGATGAAAAACATCCGCCCAGAGTTGTACTCGTGTTCCCCCTGCGGAGATTTCAACATAGCCGTCGTTCAGCTTTAATTCCTGCCGGAAATCCTTTGCGTCTTCAAAAGGATTGGGAGATAACCGGAGGCGAAAACGTCCCTGTTTCAACTGGCAGTTGTTTTCATCGAACGTACCGCTCCTGCTCAGATAAAACAGTATATCCCCCTCTTCTACCCATATATTCATGCCGACATCTCCACCGCCGCAGGGCATTGATTCGGAGGAATTCCGGCTGGGAGTATCCCAGACGACATTGGCATGCTGGCTCCAAAGAACCGACACGCCAACGAATATCATTGCTATAGCCAGATAAAATCTCTTCATATTCTCAAATTACCAGTTGTCCGAACGGAAAGACCCCAACGGCAGACCATTACAATATACATCTCCTTCCACATAATTCTCAAATCCATAGCGGACAGCTACCGGATGCGGAACTTTATCACTTTTTACTAGCATTTTGCTGCGTTCGATCCATGCTTTCGCCGGATAGAACACTTTGTCTTCACCTGCCACCTGAAAGTTTTTCGATTCGAAACAGTTTTTACCGCTGATCCACATATTCGCACGTTCAAAGCTGACGACGACAGTATCATTCTTGATTTCAATACTTTTGTAATAGGGACTTTCTCCGTTCACCCCCTCTACTCCGTACGTCTTTGTCAGTGCAAGGAGTGCCAGACGCTCTCCGGCAGCCTGTTTCTTTGCAGGATGAATACCCTTTTCCATTCCTGCATCCAGCAGTACAGCCATGCCGCTGTTAGACACACGATGTTCTACCTTTGCCTGTGCTTCCCGCAGATAGGCTGAATTAATCACTTCTTTACCTTTTTCAGTGATAATACCATAGTCATAGGGAGCTATCTGGCAATAGTAGAAAGGAAAATCACCTTGTTTCCATTCGGCACGCCAGCCGTTAATCAATGTGGCAAACATATCCGCATAGGTATGGGCACGATTCCAGTTATCTTCTCCCTGATACCAGATCACTCCTTTCATGGTCATGCCGATCAATGGATGCAACATACCATTATAGAGTACGGTTGGAGTACGGTTTTTCGATTTGATATCAGCTTCCGATTGAGGTATCTTTGCATCCGGAAATGCTTTCAGCCAATCAGCAGTCATCCATGCCTCGCAGGCAGAACCGCCCCATGCCGCTACTACGAGTCCTACCGGAACTTCTAATATTTCATTGACCAGTCTTCCGAAATAATAGGCTGTCGCACTGAAATCACGGACACTAACCGGAGCCGCTTCTTTCCATGAACCGACTACGTCGTTCTGTGGGGTAATGGTAGAAGTACGTTTTACCGTAAACAGGCGGATATGAGGATTTTTGCTGCGAAGAATATCCATATTGGCATTCTCTACAGGTTGGTTCTTGAATCCTTTCATCGGCATTTCCATGTTGCTCTGACCGGAGCACAGCCATAATTCGCCTATCAGAATATTATTCAGTGTCTTTGGGGTTCCATCGTCGAAAGTGATGGTATACGGTCCGCCGGCTTCCGGAGTGGAGACTGAAAGTTTCCATGAGCCGTTTTTGTCTGCTGTTACTGCATATTGTTTTCCGTTCCAGCCGGTAGTGACTGTTACTTTTTTGTTCGGAGTTGCCATTCCCCAAAGGTTGGCATTGGTTTGTTGCTGCATCACCATGCCGTCAGAGAAAATAGCAGGCAGTTTCACTTCCGCATGCATTGACAGACAGGCAGCGAGCAGAAAGCTTGCTAATACTGTGCTTGTTTTAATTCCTGAACTTTTCATTCTTATTTGTTTTTATTCGCTACATCAAAATTCAAAGGTCCGAGCAATCCTGCAGGAAGCAGGGTGTTTTCTGCTTTCCGGTATTTGGCATTCGTCCATATTCCATCGAAAGGGGCTTTTCCTTCATCGGCTCCTTTGAGTGCATTCGCCCAAGTATTGGTCACTTCGATTTCCAGTTCATTCATACCTTTCTTTAAGGCTGCCGTAATATCAGCCCGATAAGGAACTGTCCATATCGTTCCGCAATCTATGCCGTTTACACGGACAGTAGCCAGATCACATACTTTTCCCAGATTCAGATATACTCGTCGATCTTCTTTCACTTTACTTTTCCAGCGGAATGTTGTTTTATACACTGCTGTTCCGGAGTAATAGCGTATTTGCTCATCTTCTTCTTTGCTCCAGTCAAAGAGTTCCTGTCTTTGGATAGTCTTACCGTTTGCTGTAAAAGTCACGGTATATTCTGTTGCTTCCAAGCCTGTCTCCGAAGGTTCTTTTACCGAATCCTTCTTTTCCTTGCGCTCTTTTTCCGAAGTTTCTTTATAATCTTCTTCTGCAGGGTATACGATGAAGACAGACTCATTCGGAGCTAACGTTAAAGTGATTTCCGTACGATGGCTTTTTTGTTCGTAAGGAATGTCGGCGGTAATCTCACCCGTCACCGGATTCCAGCATTCCGGCTTTCTGCCGTCGATGCGCATACTGGCGGTAAATGTACGTGTTTCCTCCTGTTGGTTGGCGATAAAATAAATATCCCCCTGTTCTCCTTGCCGGTGTGTCCATGCAATGTCTTCCGGTACGATCAGATCACGTTCCAGACCGTATGAGGAGAAATCATCTTCATTATATGGAAGAGAAGGAATCAGTATGCCTGCTTCTTTCAGTTCATTTATCTTTTGTTTTACTTCCGGAGATAGTTCTGTGGGGTCTGGATTCATCGGACGTGGAAGTGGCAATACTAATACTTTGTAACTGGCTCCACCCGGTAATGTCATCCTACCATTTTCAGCTTTCGCTAAACGGAGTAACGCATCTTTGTTAAAGCTGTCATAAGCATATCCTCGAAGTGGATTTACCCACTTTTCAGGATCGGCCATATTTGCGGAATGTGTTACGCCTACAGGACGCACACGCAAGGGTTGTCCTTCGTTTGCCAAACGGATTCGTTCGCTTTCCACCCGCTCTGTACCGAAGATGCCCGGTAAAGAAGGAACTAAACGTTCCGGCAATATCGAACGTCTTGGCATCTCTTCTCCTGTAAATACTGCAATATCCGCCACCGGATGCCCGTATTGCAGCAATGACTGACAACGGGTGATGTATTCACAGAAAGCCTTTGCACCCTTATTCCACCACGTCTGGTCACGCTGGAAGAAAAGGCCGATACCATCCAAAGTCATTCCCGGTTTGCGGTCCAGCCAAGGATTATGGACATATACATGGAAGAAAAGGCGGTTGATGCCTAAAGCATAGTTGCGGTCCAGTAAGGCTTTCAACATTCCCGGATGTTCGTCCCATGTTCCGCGTACTTCTGTGAAACCTTCTGCCTGGATGATATTCTTGCCGTAGATATGCGCTCCGCTGATGGCATCCAGCATATCATTCGGTTTGTCATGAGTCGGGCTGTTCAGCCAGAATTCTCCCATGGGAAGGTCTACTTTCTGGTAATGCAGTAATCCGTCACTTACCATGGTAGGTGCTACGCATTCGGCTGAGAACTGACAATCATATTCTTTGGCACAATCAGCCAATACCTGATAGAAAACATCAACGACCAGTTCACCTATCGTTGTGCGGACATCACGCAGAATCTTTTCACTTCGTTCGGCGTTCTCCATCGGAATACCCGCCAACAATGGTAAATAAGGTACCAGGTCGTATCCACGGCGTTTCTGGAATTCTGCGGCAAAAGTATCGCTCCAGTTTTGGCTTCCGCATTCCCAACTATCCACGTGCATATATTTTAATACGCGGCGTGCAACGTTTGGATTTGTCTTTACAAAAGCCTGCGCAAACCAGTTGTCGAACTGCTTGCGGACAGCTCTTGGATTAAACTTATCGCATTCCAGTCCTTTTCCTCCTCCGGCAGTTGCGTTCGTATGTCCGGTGGCGGTATGTCCCATGCGGAGTAGTTTCCACTTTCCTTTGGGGAGAGTAGTTGTCAGTGTTCTTTCTTTAAAATGGTCGTTCGAACTATTTTTTAAGGGATCTGTCAGGTTGATAATCTGTGAAAGGGTATAGCAATCTTGCTCCCCTATTTCCTCTTTCTTCGTGGAGGAAGCTACACGCCATACCAGTCCGGCTTTGCCTTCCCACTGATCCAGTCGGACTTCCCGGTGCAGGCGCAATTCTTTTATTTTCAGATTAGGTTTCCATTTTGCGGCATCCATATCTTCACTTCCCGGTTCACTGCCTTCGGGGGTCCAGTAGAAGCGGAAATAGCGGGCAGTTGTAGCAGGAATTGCATGCGTGGAATTTTCATCTGTATTCTGCCATCCCTGACGTGCAGGGACGAGCTGTTTCACCAAACGGTAATTAACTCCATCATCACTTGCCATCACTTTCAAGCGGTGTGCCTGATAATTATTGCCACTCAGAATGATTTCAATATTGCGGCAGGTGAAAGGCTGTTCGTATTCATATTGGATATAGCAGGGATATAATGAACGGATTACTCCGGCATCATCCATGTTCACAGTCTTCTTGATGTCGATATGATTTCCTGTGCCTATATTGGCACAGGTTATTTTAGCCGGCATAACGTCTGCCGCTTCCTCTTTTACAGGCAGGGCAAATAAAGAAATATCTTCATAAAAACCTTCGTATGCCTCCGGTTGCGGCAAGTATAGTCCTTTGATTCTGCCACCGTCCACAATTGTGTCACTCCAGACTACTTTTTGCATCGATTCTTTCGGAGTCATCCACGGACCACCAGCCAATGCAAAACCATCACAAATATGCATTCCTAACTTTAATCCCAGGCGGTCGGCTTCTTCCATGCTGAAACGAACCATTTCCCACCATTCGGGTGTTAGTTGTTGCGCCTTTCCATCGTATTGTGGCCCTTCTTTGATACCTTTGATAGGCATCAGATAAGTGCCTCCCAGTCCGGCATGTTTCATTGCTTCCAAATCAGCCGTAATCCCTTCTTTGGATACGGCGCCAAACATCCAATACCAAAAAGTCCAAGGCTTTGCTTCGTCAGACGGATTTTGGAATTGTTCGCGAAGTGAATGTGTTTGCAGAGCATTGGCAGGAGATATAGCAGTACATGCCAGTAATGAGATTGCAAATATTTGTTGTTTCAGTCGGCTTTTCATTCTTATCTATATTTTTACTTATAGATAAGACGAAAAACGGACTGTTTTGTACTCACAGTATTCTCCTTGCTCAAATTAAACTATTTAATTTTTTAGGCAGTATTGCTTTCTACAAAATAAGTCTCATTTCACCGCTTCTTCTATTCGGGATACTAACTGCGGATTACTGGGACGTGCCGCAGTTCCGAAATCAATAATCTGCCCCTGTCTATTTATTAATATATAGTAAGGCATCCTGTCTATTTTCCATTGCTTACGAATTTTCTGATAGTTATCTATTCCCAAATAATCAGTCACATGAACACATTCAATTCCCCGGTTTTTCAATGAATACTCATTCAGGCATTCCTCCCATTGTTCTTTGGGTTCACTCACACAAATGGAATATATAATCAAATCATCTGTAGAGAATTTGCTGCGCAATTGTTTTAAAGGTTCCATTTCAGCCAGACAAGGAGGACACCATCTGGCCCAAAAATCGAAATAAATCACTTTTCCACGATTCTTTTCGAGCACATCATAGACAGGTTTCATGTATGGCATACGTGTTGTATGCTTTGAGTTCTCATGGAATTCGCCATATAATAAATTGTCGGAAACAGGCTGTGGATTTTTTAGATATGATTTGGTCTGATTATAGATCTGCATCACCTGTGCACGTAGATGCGACATTTTAACGATTGAGTCAAACTGTGTACGTTTTTCGTGAAAAGCAAGTGTGTCATTAGTACACAAAGAACCGGCTATCAACTTAGTATATAAATACTGATTCATCTCACTCTCCCCCATTGCAGCCATGATCTCTTCTATCGAAGGATTCTTTTTATCTTTGAAAGCGATCCCATAAGCAATATATCTTTCTGCTTCATCAGCAACATCGTATAAGCGTGCCGAGAGTATACCTTTAGTATATAGTTTATTGATTTCAGGTAAAAGTGTATGATAACGGTCCATCTCTTTTCTCGTTTTAAACAAGTATGACATACCATTGAATAACAGCGCATAATAATAATCCTGCTTCAGCAATTCTTCAGTAAATAGTACTACATCTTCCATTGGCTTGTACTTTACTAGATACTCATTCCTACGTTCCAAACGAAAATTATAATCCTTTTTTAATTCAGCCTCAAAATCCTTAACGTCTGATTCCGGTTTCATATTGTAATTCTGTATATAGTAATATGCACTTTCAGTGAACGCTAATATCTCTTGATTAAGTTTTTCGGCATCACCTGTCACTTTAGGATGAAAAAGATCTTTGAAGTCTATTTCTATATGTATGCTGTCTCCCGGGTGGATATAAAGATGTTCTGCATAGTTGCGGATAGAAACCTCCCTTAATTTGGCATAAACCGGAAAGCGGAAAGAGAATGAACCATCTTTTTGTATGGGCGAACGATACTGATTTCCCATATCTCTGAAAAATGGGATAATGAGAGTCAGTTCCTTTTCCTGAGGATAGAAATCCCGGTTTAGAACTTTGCCTGTGATGACTGCTTCTTCAGCATACTCTTCCAATGAGGGATTGCTTTTCTCTGTTTGTGCAGAAGATTCGGACTGGAAATTACTCTGGGCTTTTTGACGGCATCCGGCAAACAACAAGGTAATTATTATCAGAAAGTATAAACTGTGTTTCATTGTGTTTGAATATTAGTATGTTCGTAAATCTAACATTTAAGAGTTCTTGCCTCTAAATGTATGAAATTATTTTTAGAGGCAAGAACTTTTGACAGGTTATCTATCTCAATTTTAGATATTTCACATTATATATAATTAATTTATGGGATAAAACAGGCCGAATGCTATAGCCAACGTACAAACTTCCTGATATACCAGTTCTTTACCAATTGCGTCAGGATACAATAGGAAAGCAAAATGCCAATCAGCCAGGGGAAATAACCCAAAGGAAGAGCTGTCAGGCCGATGGAACGTCCGAAAGCTGTGAAAGGAATAAGAATGCCTACTGCCATAATTAAGAACGTCAGTCCCATAACAGGCCACGTGGCCCGGCTTTGTATAAATGGTATTTTACGGGTACGTATCATGTGGACAATCAATGTCTGGGATAACAAACCTTCTACAAACCATCCGGTCTGAAACAAAGTCTGATGTTCGGGACTGTTACAACTGAACACATACCACATGACCAGATAGGTAGCAATATCAAAGATAGAACTGATAGGTCCTATATAAATCATAAAGCGACTCAGGTCAGATGCATCCCATTTGCGCGGTTTCTTCAGAAATTCCGGGTCCATACGGTCGAATGGTATGGTTGTCTGTGATATATCATATAATAGGTTCTGAATCAGCAAATGTATCGGCATCATGGGCAGGAATGGCAGAAAGGCGCTTGCAAACATCACGCTGAACATATTGCCAAAATTGGAACTGGCAGTCATCTTTATATACTTATTGATATTACCAAATGTCTTTCTACCTTCAAGTACGCCGTCTTCCAATACCATCAAATCCTTCTCCAGCAAGATGATATCCGCACTTTCTTTTGCTATATCTACCGCCGAATCGACAGATATGCCAATATCTGACTGACGCAAGGCGCCTGCATCATTGATGCCATCTCCCAGAAAACCAACTGTATTACCTTGCTCCTGCAACAGAGAGATTATTTGCGTCTTCTGCAATGGAGTGAGTTTGGAGAATAACGTAGTGTCTTTTACTGCTTCTTTCAATGTTGTTTCATCCATTTCCTCCATTTCTATTCCGGTAAGGGAGTGCCCGGTATCAATCCCCACCTGACGGGCAATAGCTTTCACTACGGTATCATTGTCTCCCGACAATATTTTGACCGCTACTCCATGCACATATAATTGTTCGATAGCTTCGGTGGCAGAAGGTTTGGGAGGATCAAGAAAAGCAAGATATCCGATCAACACCATTTCCTTTTCATCTTCGATGGCAAAATTACAGTCCTTTTCGATGAAACTTTTCTGGGAAACCGCCAATACTCTCATACCTTGCCGGTTCATTTCCTCACTGATCTTTTGCGCTTTTATTTTCAAGGAGTCAGTCAAAGGATGTATCTCTCCGTCGAACTCGGCATACGAACAGACATCAAGAATCTCTTCTACCGCTCCTTTGGTAATAATTTGCCGCTTCCCTTGCCTGTCTTCTATAACGACAGACATCCTTCTGCGTGTAAAATCGAAAGGAATTTCATCGACTTTGGTATAGGCATTCTTCAAATGTTCCAGATTCAACTCTCTTACATGAGAGAGGATTGCCTTATCCATCAGGTTTCTCAAGCCGGTCTGAAAATAACTGTTGAAGTACGCGTGACGAAGAATACGTTTACTGTTGTCATCACTGCCGTCTGCATTGATATACTTCTCCAACACAATTTTATCGCAAGTCAATGTACCGGTTTTATCAGTACAAAGTATATCCATTGCTCCAAAATTCTGAATGGCATTGAGGTTCTTTACGATTGTTTTCTTTTTGGACATGGCTATTGTACCTAGATAGGTTTTATTTCCCGTCTCAAAAACAATTCCTTTTGCCGCACCGCTAATCACATTGGAACCCATATAGCAGATATTGTCCAACTCTATGACACTTCCTTTACGAAACTGTTGTCCCTGTACTTCCGGAAACTTTTCTATCGGTTCGGACTCACCCGTCACTATCGGTTCGGACTCACCCGTCAGTGAAGCCTGACTGATAAACAAGTCTTTTGAATCGATGATACGTATATCGGCAGGAACCATATCACCGGCTGCCAGGTACACAATATCTCCCGGAACGAGTTCTGTTATATCGATCTCTTCTTCCTGTTCTCCGGCACGTTTTGCCAGACAAGTGTTTTTTACCATCTTCATTAAAGAATTTGTAGCTTCACTTGCTCTCCATTCCTGCCAGAAACGAAGGATAGCACTGAATAATACCATGGACGAAATAATGATTACCCCTGCCCATTCTTGCTCTCCGGGTTCAGCCATCAATACATCCAGAAACAAGGATATGATGGCAAGTCCTGTCAGAACGCCTATGAAAGGATTGATAAACGTTCTGACAAACAGTATAAACGGATTCTTTTTCTGTTCATGGATGACTTCGTTTCTTCCATAAATGGATTGCCGCTCCTGTACTTCTCTCAGTGTTAATCCAAGCTTTGTAGTCTGCAAACAGGAATAAATTGACTTACCGGGTTGCGTGGCAACCAAAAATACTCTCTCTGAATTGAATGTGTACTGTGATGAACGCAGTTTTTTCTTCCATACCATACTCTCTAATTTTTTTAAGTTACTAACTGCATTTATTAATTCGATGCAAAAGTAAGGAGGACTTCGGGAGGAAGCCGTTAGAGAATGATTAGAGTGGTATTAGAAAACTATTAGAGTTTCTTAGATATGCGGGAGTTTTACCACAAAAGTAGTTCCCTCGTCCTTATGAGAAGATACGGTAAGTTCGCCTTTGTGAAGGTGAATGATTTTCTGTGTCAAAACCATGCCTATACCATTTCCGGAAGCTATATTCTTGTTTTCTCCCCGATAAAACAGTTTAAACAGGTTTTCTTTGTCTGCATCGGACATTCCTACGCCATTATCAGACAAGCGGATAATAGCCCATTGTTCCCAATAAGCTATCAGGACGGATGAAGTCCGGTTGGAAGAGTACTTGCAGTTATTCTCTACCAGATTCACAAAGGCAGTAGTCAACAGATAGCTGTTTCCGATTACGGTCAGCACATTATCTTCCTCGGCTTCCTGCTCAAATACTAATTCGATATGATAATCCGGATGGGCTTTTAGGACTAATTCTCTGGCATCCAGCAGCAGTTCATCCAACCGGACCTCTTCCATTGTAATCTGTTCCGACTGATAGTCGGCTTTTGCAAGATTCAGCAATCCGTCGATCAGGTTTATGATCCGTCGGGAATCTTGTAGTGCATTGCCGATAGCTGCCTGATATTGTCCGGAGGTTCGTTCTTTCAACAGGGCCAGATCCAGTTCGGCTGTGAGGGCTGCCATAGGTGTACGTAGTTCGTGAGATACATTGCTGACAAACATCTTTTGTGAGTTGAAGGACTTCTCCAGACGTTCCAGCAGTGCATTGAATGTAATACTCAGTTCTCCCAGTTCATCCTGTTCATTTTTCACTGGCAGTCTTTTGTCGATATGTGAGGCGGTGATTTTCTCCGCTTCTCTCACGATATTGCGTATAGGCTTTAAGGTGCTTCGGGAGAGGATATATCCGACAACCGCCAACACGGTCAATCCTCCGATAAATAACAGAATGAGCATATTTCTCAGTGCATCCCGGTTAGCGTATCCATAGCCATCATAGGCAGCGGCAGTGACAATGTAGTCTTGCCCTTCAAACGGATACACAAGTCCTATTGCCTGATATTCGTCCACATAGAAACTGATATTCTTTCGTTTCAGAATACGTTTTACCATCTCGGGTGTTTCCTTGACTATGTCGTTTTGAAGGGCATCATGATACAGTATTTTAAAATCTGTGGTATAGACGGCTACCTCTACTTCATTAATAAACTTCTGATTGTTCAGGTAAATAGACTGCATTGTTTTTGCATCTACTTGATTATTAAGAAATAAGTGAGCTTTGGTTATAGCTTCACTTTGCAGGTTGCGAAAGAAGGCATTGCTGCGCGAATGCTCGCTTACGTAATAGACAGCTACAACAAATGCGAAGAATACCGCAGCTGTAATGCCCGCATATTGCAGAGTCAGCGTTGTCCGGATTTTCATAATTTGTCAGTCAGTATGAAACCCATCCCTGCTTTGGTATGAATAAGTTTCGGTTCAAAGTTACGGTCTATCTTTTTGCGAAGGTAGTTGATATATACATCAATAAAGTTGGTTCCCGTATCAAAATGTGTGTTCCAGACTTTCTCCGCTATCTCTACCCGGCTCAATACTCTTTCGGCATTTTCGACCATATATAGCAACAGGTTATATTCTTTCGGAGAAAGTTTAATGGGAACGTTATTTCGTTCTACGTCTTTCCGCTGAAGATCAATGCGCAGATCTGCATAAACAAGTTCCTGCGGTAACTCCGGTACATTTCCTGAGACACGTTTTAATAGAACTTTGATTCTGGCATTCAGCTCTCTGAAATCAAAGGGCTTCACCATATAGTCGTCTGCACCGGCATCGAAACCGTCCAGCTTATCGTTCGTTGATCCTAATGCCGTCAACATTAATATAGGAATACGGGGATTGGACTTACGGATTTCTTTCGTCAGCTCGAATCCGTCCATCTTAGGCAGAACAATATCAGATATAACCAGATCGAACGTATGTGCCTGAAAAAGCCGCAGCCCCATTAATCCGTCATAAGCTACCATGGTCTGATAACCATTTTCTTCCAGCCCGTTCATCAGCAAACTTGCCACCCTGGGTTCGTCTTCTATAATTAGTATTGTGTACATAGGAAAGAACTCGTTAATCTGAATCTATAAAACGAAACAAAAATAATGATTATTCCTCACTTATGACTCTTTTAAACCATTTTATATTTGCTATATTTACATTAAAAAAAGGTACCCAACGCAATGTGAGTACCTTTTTATTTCATTTATTTATTCCATAAACCGGAAAATGATTCGTCCGCTCTGCGGACCATTCACCCATTTAGGCTGCGATGACGGGCCACATAGATCTGTAGAATTTACTTTATTACGTACAGGAGGAATCACATTCAAGACAGAAATTCCACTTTCAGGAAGCGTATAAAGTAAACGGTCACGACCGTCACGCGGCTGATATACTCCGATATAAGCATCCGGAGTTTCATTGGTCAGGCTGATAGTACCCTCTTTCGTGCGGATGTTCATCCAGGAAACACTGCCAAAATATCCTTTGAATTCGGGATATGTGAAAGTTTCACCCGGAATAGGATCGTTATAGTCGTTTTCCCAGACATCATATTGCGTGCCATGAATACGGTTCTGCCATACACGATAGGGCCCCGCTCCCAGCCAGCGTTTACTGATCACCTGATCTTCGGGATAGTCGAAGCAGATTCCCATTAAATCTACCACGCCGGAAAAATTGTAGGTATAATCCAGCACCGCTTCTCCATTTGGATTGATTGTCCATTGCACTTTATCCAGATTACCCAGTTTATAATCGGCAGTAACAATCAGATTGCCTCCGTCTTCTTTTACATCCAGTTTTGTGAATACAGCAGCATCAGGGAATTCGCTGTAGGTACGATCCTTTTCTTTCGCTTTTTCGTCATCGTGATTATAAAACTGATCCAATGAGCGGTCGGCACGACGGGCACCGATGAAGCGAGGTCCGTTGGCAAAGCTGATCTTGCGATTGTTTACAGATACACCTTTCAGCTGACCGTCTTTCTTTGAGAAAATGAAAGTATGGTTCTTCGCTTTTACGGTAAGTTCATTTTCTGTTTCTGTAGAGGTTACCTTATTAGATAAGGGAGAGAGCACTTCATTAGCCTGATTCAGTTTGTTCACAGGGAAAGTCCAGCGCCAAAGTTCATGACCGTATCGGTCGATGGCTGTGAGGAAAAGGGCATCGGCATCCGGAAGGATCGTTGTTTTAATATCCAGCACACCTGCCGAATGGGCTGCAACATCACTTCCTTGTACTTCCCCTTGTTTCAGAACTTGAGCAGTTGTATTAGAAGCATCTGTTGCGGTAGGGAACTTCACCTGTTTCCAAAGGAAACGGCAAGTGTTCAGATTCAGAAAATCATAACGGTTTTCTACAGAGAACTTACCGTCAAACTGCTTGTCGACAGAAGTATTCATGATTTGTACCGGACTCCATAACTGCTTGATTGTGTAGAAACTGCCTTCCTTTTCATGATGTGGTCCTACAATACCGTCAGCGCCGAAATTTCCTTGATTATCAATGAATCCGTCCATATCGACACGCTTCACTCCTTCGTCCGCCAGTACCCAAAGGAAACCACCGATACAGCGGGGGTGTTTACGCATCATTTCCCAATAGTCGTATAATCCGGCACCATGACCGCCATCATACAAACCGTGGAGAAATTCTGTCGGCATAAAGATTTCCGGCAAGCGCATATAGTTCTGACTTTCTCCGTAAGAACGGTAATGCATGGTTTCAAAACCAGAGAAATTGCCTTGCGGATGAATCACCGGACGTTTCTGCGGATCGTACTTGTGAAATTCTCCATCGAGTTCGGTATTCCATCCTTTTTCATTACCATTACTCCACCAGATAATAGACGGGTGGTTAACGTCACGTTCTATCATTCCTTCGATCAGGCGTACTCCGGTCGGAGTATCGTATTTACCATGCCAGCCTCCTAATTCATCCATCACATAAAGTCCCAAAGAATCACAAGCTTCCAGAAACTCCGGATCAGCCGGATAGTGACTCAGACGGACGGAGTTCATATTCATGTCTTTCATCAGAAGAACATCTTCGATATTTTTCGCTTTACTTAATGTACGGCCACTTTCCGGACGGAAGCTATGGCGATTGACACCACGTACCATAATGCGTACACCGTTTACGTATAATCCGTCACTTTCGCGTACTTCGATGGTACGAAAACCGAATGTTTCTGTCTCGTTGTGCAGCACTTTTCCGTCTTTGTCCAGCAAAGAAAACTGAGCTTTATAAAGATTCGGCGTTTCGGCTGTCCACAGAGCCGGATCAGAGACCTTGAGCTGTAAAGAAGTCCAGTCTCCTCCCGCTTTTACAGGGACGGTCGTTTCAGTTAGTTTTTTGCCTTTATTGTCCAAAATCTGTGCCCGGATACTCATTCCGTCATTAGACAGATTGGTATAGCAATTGGCACGGAAGGAACCATCCATTTGCGCATCGATGGCGATATGACGTAAATTAATCGCAGGTTTTACTTCCAGAAATACCGGACGGAAAATACCTCCGAAGTTCCAATAATCGGCACGTCGCTCGGCAAGATTCACACTGGCATTTTCGCTTTCCTTTGAAACGGTTACTTCCAGCAGGTTCTTTTTTCCATACTTAAGGAAATCTGTGACATTGTATGAAAAACGATAGAAAGCTCCCTGATGTTTCGAGCCGACTTTACGCCCGTTTACTTTAACTTCGGTATCTGTCATCGAAGCTTCGAATACCAGATTTACCTGCTGCCCGCGGAACTTCTCGGGGACCTCAAACTCGTACTTATACATTCCTTTTTCATCGGCTATACCTTCGGGGAATGCTTTGCCATAAAAGGTGATTCCATACTGATAGGTGCCAAAGCCCTGCAACTCCCAGCATGACGGTACACCGATCTTCGTCCATTTGCCGGAATTGCGTCCGTCAGTACAGAAGAAGTCCCATTCTACCATATCATCACATCCGTGACCGGAAAGGTATTGCCGTTCCGTTTGCGGAAGGGTTTGAGCAGCCAGAGTAGTTGCCAACGCCAAGGTTGATAATAAAGTGGTTACTTTTCTCATTGTTACTTTTATTATTGTGTTAGTTACTATTTATTTGTATCAATTCTTATTTTACTGCTTGCTGATGCGTATATGCAGCGTATGTTCTTTTTTCTCAATAGCATACTTCTTCAGTACGCCCGGTCCGCAGCTGCTATTCCCTAATCCGAGCACGGCCGCGTCCATACTGAGAATAATTTCGGGACGTGGCTTCAGATTGCAGTCATGAGTTTCTTTATATAAATCCTGTGCAGTATAATGCAAAGCAGAGGCAGAAAATACATCTTCTACCGCGTCTACACGGATACCTTTATTCTGTTTGTCTGTCAGCGTAAAAAATTGTACTTCTTCCTTATTTCCACTATCCTGCGGACGAGGATAATGTATATACTGTTCTGCTACCGTTCCTTTCCAGAGTCCTGTTGCAGCAGATGTCTTGCGATCGGGATAATTATCCTGCGGTCCTCTGCCATACCATGTAAAGGTATTATAGGCAGGAGCCAGACAGAATGCAAGCCCCAAACGAGGCAATTCCGGAAGTACTCCTTGCGGTAAGAAAGTTGTTTTCAGATCAATGACTCCATCGGAAGAAATGGTATAGACGGATGTCGTTGTCACGTTACCTTCTTTATATAAATTAGTCGTCCGGATACGTACTATGACTGCCCCATCTGCACGTACTTCATGATCGAAAGACTCCAGACTAATCAGAGGATGGTCCATGCCATGCAGTTGCCAGTCTTTTGCCAGCCAGTTTCCGAAACTCTTGTCATTGTCTGTCGGTGCACGGAATGCTTGCGTGACAGGCTGAACCGGAAAATGATTCTGAGTCAATATTTCTTTGCCATTGTACATAAGGGAAGTTATACTTCCGACTGCTTTCTTTTCCCACTGAACCGAGAAACCGCGTCCGCTAACTGATAAAGATTTATCATCCTCTTTTACTTGCAGCGCTCCTTTATTGATCAGATCGGCAGACAACAATTCTCCTTGCTGTAAGCAGAATTGTTCCCAAGTAACTTCATGACCGGCTTTCGCCCAAAGAGCATCAGATTTCAATACGATGCTTACTTTTAGCAGACAATCAGAAAGCGTATTCGTTGAGTTGCTGTTGTTGCCTTTTCTGTTTAAAGCCTTCTTGTCCGATAAGGAACGGAAAGCTGGTAAAGTAATTGTTTCACTCTCACCCGGAGCGACTTTCGGTAATGTGATTTCTCCCTGTTCTTTCTGTTTACCATCTATTGTCAATGTCCATAAGCAGCGATACTGAGATAAGTCTATATGATGATTCCTGTTTGTAACGATCAATTGTCCATTGTTGACGGCCAACTGAACCGGTGCATATACTTTCTTTACTTCCCAATACTTCGGAGTCGTCTCACGATCACTCATCAATAGACCATTAAAGCAGAAAGCTTTCAGATTCGGCTTATCACCGAAGTCTCCGCCATACGCCACCATAATGCGGCCATCAGGCAATTCTTTATAAATTCCCTGATCTACCCAGTCCCATATGAAACCGCCCAGCATACGGGGATTGCTATATATTTCATCCCAATATTCTTTAAAGTTGCCCAACGCATTTCCCATCGAATGGGCATATTCACTTGTCATTACCGGACGGTCATCATTGGTACGTTCCGCTATTTCCAACAGTCGTTCCCAACGTGCATTTTCCGCACGTTCTTTGTCTTCTCCTTCTGCAATGCCCGGATTCAGATATTCTTGTTTCACACGGGTATAGAAACGGCTGATCACATCGACCGTCTTCGGATCAGGATTGCCATCTACTCCCTGCGCACCTTCATAATGAACGGGGCGTGTAGGATCAAAATCGTGTAACCATGCAGAAATAGCTGCAAAGTTCGGTCCGTAGCCGCTTTCATTCCCCATACTCCACATCACGATACTTGGATAGTTCTTATCACGTTCTGCCATGCGGACTGCACGGTCCATGAATGCAGCATACCAATCGGGAGTACTTGCCAGTGTCCCGCGCAGACCATGCTCTTCGATATCCGCTTCATCCATCACATAAAGCCCTAAACTATCACAGAGTTCATACCAACGGCTCACATTGGGATAATGGCTGGTACGAACGGCATTGATATTTGCCTGTTTCATCAGCAGTATATCCTGAAGCATTCTTTCTTCACTCATTACGCGTGCCGTCCGTGGATCGTGTTCATGACGATTCACACCTCTGAAGCGAACCGGATTACCGTTAATCAGTAATTGTCCTTTATTGATTTCTACAGTACGGAAACCGACCGACTGCTCCGCCTGTTCTATCACTTTTCCTTCCGCATTCTGCAAAGTCAGGTGTAATTTATAAAGATAGGGTGTCTCCGCTGTCCATCTTTCCGGTGATTTTATCATGGCTGACAGACGTCCTGTCTTACGTGGTCCACGCTGCGGATACCACTCATTCATCCGGCTTGCTTTATGCTCCAGATCCAGTATTTCTTCCACCTCTCCCTGTAACTTTACTATCTCCTTTCCACTTACGTCTTTCAACACAGCTTGCAGGGTATATCCTTTTCCGGTCATACCTCTGTATACACTAAATTGCGGATCGATCTGCAAAATAAAGTCCTTATAATTGCCGGCAGATGCAAGAAGAGTGCGTATTGTATAATCACGCATACGAACATCAGGTGTATGTATCAGATGAATACTACGATGAATGCCGCCAAAACGCCAGAAGTCCTGATCTTCGAGATAAGACCCGTCACTATAACGGTACACTTCCAATGCTATCTGATTCTCACCAGTCTTCAGATAGTCGGTGATGTTAAATTCACTTGGCTCCATACTGCCTTGGCTATACCCTACCCGTTCGCCATTTATCCAGACATAGAAAGCACTCATCACTCCTTCAAAGCGCAAAAAAGTCTGTCCGTCCGCTTCCCATCCCACAGGCAAAACGAATGTGCGCCGATACTGTCCGACCGGGTTTCGTTCTTTATAGGTCGTATAGTCAGCTTTCGGCTCTCCCATTACTCGCGGAGGATCTATCTTAAACGGATAACCTGCAGATACATAAATAGGTGTGCCATATCCGTTGACTTCCCAATTGGCAGGAACAGGAAAGTCCTTCCAGTCTTTATCATTAAAGTCTGTCTGATAGAAATCTATGATTCTTTCGCCCGGAACAGGAGTCCATCGGAACTTCCATGTTCCGTCCAAAGACATCGAACAGTCTCCTTTCTGTACGGAGAAAGGAGTAAAAGCAGCCCGTGCCGGTTCACGATTAATCTGGAGAACATGATGATTCTCCCAGTCATGCATTGTTTGTGCCTGCATCGGGCAAGCGACCAATGCGCCAAGCAGTAATGTATATATTTTCATTCGTTCTTTTTTCTTCATACCAAGAAGACGGACGAAGGGGCATTTTGTACCCCTTTCTTTTACATTAATATTGAAGAATAATAAAAGGAGAAACACTCTATGAAGGGTTGTCTTGCTTCACACGCACAGTATGAGCATACGATTGAAGATTCGGAACTAAAACTGTAATTAAAATAAGAATATCAATTATTAAAATGCAAACATCGTTTTAACGATTAAGGTCTTGCGAATTAAAATACTCCTTCAGACAGGAGTAAAAACATATATGAATATCGCATTATCTTCCGGGAAATGTTTTTCTTTGTTATACATTCATGTCATTTATCTCATGTTCTGCATTAAAAAACAAAAGAAATGGAAGAGAATAAACAAACACTTTACAATGATGAGTTACTAGATATCCTGCCTGACGGAGTTATTATATTTAATATAAATGGAGAGGTTATCCAGCTTAATCGCCAGGCTCAAACCGAACTTCATGTCCATTCATCAGCCAATGAGATGATGCCTCTTTCAACCAATGACCTATTCAAGTTATTAAATAATAAAGAAGATATTCTTTCTGTCATTTTAGAGAAGATTCGTCAGGGTGAACAAACATATTCGCTTCCGGAGCACACATTCATGCAAGAACAGATTGATTATACACAATTCCCGATCAGAGGTGATTTTGCAACGATCAAGGAAGATGGCAATCTGAAAAAGATCTTATTCTTTTTTCGTAATATCACTGTAGAACTGACACAGGAGTATATTCTGAACACAGCCTTACAAAGAACTAGGATATATCCGTGGTATTATGATATAAACCGAAGTGAGTTTACCCTCGACAACCGTTATTTCGAACATTTAGGTATTTCGGCCGGAGAAAACAACACTCTGACTATGGAAGAATACGTAAATATGATTCATCCTGACGACCGGCAAGCTATGGCCGACGCCTTTATTGTGCAACTTAGCGGCATGGAAACGTTCGATAAATCTGTCCCCTTCCGCTTGCATCGTGGAGACGGAACTTGGGAATGGTTTGAAGGCCAGTCTACTTATATTGCCAATATCTCAGGGCATCCCTATCGGTTGGTCGGTATCTGCATGAGTATTCAAGAATATAAAGACATAGAGAATACCTTAATCGAAGCACGTAAGAAAGCTGAAGAAAGTGACCGTCTCAAAATGGCTTTTCTGGCAAATATGAGCCACGAGATTCGCACACCACTAAATGCAATAGTCGGCTTCTCTGATGTAATCGGTTCCACTTATGATGAATTAAGCGAGGAAGAACGTGCCGATTTTGTGAGATTAATCAGTATCAACAGCGAACATTTAGTAAGACTGATTGATGATGTACTTGATTTATCCAAGATTGAATCAAATACCATTAAATTTACTTTTACTGACTGTTCTCTTCAATCTCTCATGATGGATATAGAGAAAGAACAAGCTATGAAACCTATATCCGAAATAGAGATCAGAGCATCATTTCCCAATGAAGATGTCTATATTAACACAGATGCTACACGTCTGAAACAAGTCGTATGTAACTTTATTAACAATGCTCGTAAATTTACCGAAAAAGGGTATATTCATTTTGGTTATGCAGTTGACCCAGTCAATGCAGACTTTGTGAATATCTTTGTGGAAGATACTGGGTCGGGGATTCCTCAAGAATGCCAAAAAGATATATTCGACCGTTTTTATAAAGTAGATACTTTTAAACAAGGAACCGGCCTGGGACTTTCTATCTGCAAAACGATTGTGGAACATTTGCAAGGAGATATTTCTGTTGAGTCTGAGATGGGCAGAGGCAGTCGTTTTACTGTTATTCTTCCATTTGAGAGACAGGCAGTAAATTAGTGCCCTCTGTATTCCTGCGGAGTGACACCGGTATGCTGCTTAAAGAATTTATTGAAGAAAGAGATATTATTGAATCCCAAAGACAAAGCGATATTCTTCACAGGTTCATTACTTGACTTTAAACGAGACTTAGCATCCATCAGAATGACGGAAGCAATGACTTCCAGCGGGGTATTCCCCGCTGCCTTTTTAATTGTTGAACAAAAATGAGGCAGACTAAGTCCTAAATGATCAGCATAAAAAGAAGCGCCATGATGAACTGTATAATACTTCATGACCAGTTGCAGGAACTCCTGATATATCTCATATTTTCTTGATTGAGTAGATAAATACCGATTGCTCTGTAGCTTATAAATTTCTGTTGCTCCCTGAATAAACATAGTAAGTACAGCCTTTACGATCTCTTTATTGGCCAATGTCTTGGCAGAAGCATACGCAAGAATCAATGACTCATAAAACATCTTATAGCTACAGGCTTGCAATGGAGACAAATTGATAACCGGATTTTCTACTATTATCGGAAGCAGATGCTGGGTGGATTTCATCAAATTTATATTTTCTATGAACTGAGATGAAAAACCTGCATAATAAAGATGAATATCAGACGAGAACTCATGAATTTCCATGAAATAATTAGGTGGCAGAGTAATTAAATCATTCTCGACAATATTATATCGTTCTCCATTAATTGTTGCCTGTATTGTTCCTTTCACACAAAGTATAAAGAATCCCGCCTCTATTTTACAATGAACATTTTTATACCCATTTAGCAAGTTAACCCCAAATCCTTCTCCCACTATATAATCAACTGTTAAATCGTACCTCGGTATATCGCTTTCCATCGTTATTTTGTTTTTGACTTCAAATATAGAAATTATTTAAAATCGATGCACGAAACAATTAAAATCCGAGTATCGAATCATAAAAAAATAACATATATATTCTATTTATAAGAAAAAGGTTTCAAAATAAGAAACGGGACGCAGAAAGCTATACAAGCTTCTTTGCATCCCGCTTTTTTACTTCTATTATGAAAGTTCAGTTTATCGGCAGAATTATTGAATATCCAGTGCATCAAAAGCCAGACCGTCCATATTTTCCGCTGAAAGTAATACTTTATAATGTCCGGCATTGATAAAAGTTCCGGTAGTGGTACTCATCATCTTCCATTTGTCCGGTGTCTCCGGGAAAGTCAGAATGTCTTCTTTGAGCACTACTCCTTTCGAATCGATGAACTTCATTAAAACAGGTATTGGTTTTCCGGTAGCATTCATATATTTAAAGCGAAGGGCATAAACCTGTGCCAGTCCGGTAGAGACATTCCATTCAATGCTGTTCCCTTTTCCTTTATCAAAGAATACTCCCGTTTGCTTGCGATGTTCTTTCTTCCGGAACTTGCCTTTCAGGGTTGCCGTTTCAGCTTCATACGCTACACTGACACGGGCATTCTTATCTTCGGGAAGCAACTCTTTCGGAGTTTTTCCCATGACTTCTTTGCCGGCCTTTTCCCAGCTCCAGTCGGATGCGGGGAATACAGTCGGTTGCAGATTCGAATCAACAGAAGCAATGGCAATACCTGAAATCAGCCCCTGTCCTGCCTTTACTTCCGGAAAGTGAATTTTCAGTATTCCACCTTTTACAGTAGCGTACACCACTTTCTTACATACTCCGTCGTGGCCACTCTCTGCCCAAATATCAAGATCATCCAATACTACCGAATCATTTACTGCCACATCGAAGATGCGCAATCCCTCGCAGTCGGTGGAGGCACTGCCTCCCGTCCCATGCCAAGGCTCTGTGAAATAGAGTTCAATCCGATATGTTCCGTCAGTTACCGGGAAATTGTACTCCAGTTGATGACGTCCAAAACGGAAGTGTTGGAACAACTTCCAGTCACGGCTTCCCCGAATCGGATCATTCGTCGTGCGCTGACTGGCAAGGTATGGATTCAATTCTTTAAAGTTCGCTGCCCATGAACGGGAATAATGGGTATTATCCTGCATCCATAACTGACCGAAACTATCTGTATAGTCGTCTCCTCCACAGTTAATACGGTACAAGTAATTATATCCGTCTTTCCCTTTCAATACAGGTTTCGTATTCTGATATAGTACGTCAAAGTGGGGAGCTTGCTCCAGTCCGTTGAGTACAATTATGTCCTCGGCGACCGGTTTCCCTTTATGATATCCTACAGCACGAAGTACATTATAACGAATATCCCGATTCTCCCACATGAAGTGGGTACCTGTTCCATTATTCTTTTTACGTCCCAGATAAGTCACTTTGTCATTGATCATGTCGTTATAAAGCAATACGGAATCACAATTGCTGTAAGCCTCGATAGTAGCCCGACGACGTCCTTTCTCGAAACGATCCGCCCAGGTATGTGATACCAGATATACCATCGGGTCCTTTGCCGCCGGCACATAGTTGGCACGATACATATAATATACATCCAGTGGTTCTTCCCACGGAGTCACCAGTCCTTTATAGTTGAACGGACCTACTTTATCTATTTTCCGGAATGCTTCATCCGGCTGGCGACGTCCGGGATTGTCGTGGCTGCTGAAAATCCATTGGAACTGTCCGCAAACACTGTCTTTGGCCTGTTCCGCCAGACGAATCTTTGTTTCCATCAACTGACACATACGACTTTCGCTCCATACTCCATTTGCTTCAAATTCGCCGGGTTCCGTATGCAGATCAATACTTCTCCATGCACCGTATTCTCCATTCAGCAACTGGTTCTTCTGCGAAAGTTCCTTTCCGTATTTCGTAACGTCTCCTCCATACGTGCCGCTCCAGTTCTGAATAACATTCCAGTCGGTTCCTTCACCACCGTTGCAGGTGGTGATGATACGCATCGTACGTGCTGTCGGGTCCATTTCGCGAATGATTTCACTGCATTCCTGTGCAAATTCACGAGGCAATGTACTTTCATTCTGTAATCCCCATATCACTACTGACGGAGAATTACGTCGTTCCTTCACCCATTGACGAAGCAGCTTTTTAAAGTTCTCTCGAAACTCCGGTGTGTCATACCATACATGGGCAGAAAGTTGTGTCCAGAACAAGACGCCTTCTTCATCCCAATATTTCTGATAATCGAGATGATGGGGCTGATGGGCATCACGGAAAGCGTTGAAGCCTGCCGCACGTATTTGTTTCACTCTCGCAGCTACCTGCTCCCGACTGAAGGCATGACTTTGCCCGAACTGATGCTCATACTCGCATACACCATTGATAAAGACAGGCTTTCCATTCAGATAGAAACGACCATCTTCGTCATTTCTCTTTACCGGCCAACTGATTGTACGGATACCGAAAGGCGTAGAGATCTCGTCCGTTGTTTTGGTATCACGCTTAATCATACTTGCCAATTTATAAAGATAGGGATTCTCCGTATCCCATAAAACTGGATTCTCTACAGGAGACTGTTGGCGAATCACCTTCATCTCTCCCGGTGCCAATGTTACTTTCTCTACCAGACGGAACACTTGTTTACCGTCCGCATTGCTCAACTTATTGACTACTTCTATTGTCTCCGTGGTCTTGCCATAGTTCTTTACTTCTGTTTCGACAAAGACATTAGCCGCCTTTTCGTCATTCCAGATGTGTACTCCGAAGGGTTCAATACGGATCTCGTCTGTTGCCTCCAGTACCACCGGACGGAATATACCTAACGGCTGAGATCCTTCGCTGAATCCCCACTCCGACGAACAACCACCACATACCCACGGCATATCGGCTATCATTTCCGGATGCTCTGCTTTTACTTCCAGACGATTCGTTCCTTGTTTCAATGCATCGGTCACATCCAGTGTCAACGTGGTACGTCCTACCGGATAGCGTCCGAAATCATGTCCGTTCACTTTAATAGTAGCATACGTACCTACCCCCTCAAAACGGAGGAAATAACGTCGCAAGAGTCGAGAGTCGGGTGTTGAGAATTGAAACTTATCAAGAATGAAGTCTTTTATATACATCGCGGTTCCGTGCAGATTGCCATGAGTCAACTGACGATATCCATAATAATCATCCCAATTGTGAGGAATATTCACAGTCTTAAAAAGGTTTTGAGGTATAGAAGAGACATCAACTCCATCTTGGCCAACAGATCTCTTCATTCCTAATTCTTCGTTCTCCATTAACCAAGTTTTCCAGCCTTCATTCAGTTCGGTAATCATCCGGCGATTCTTCGTTTCCGGCTTCGGGAAGCGAACGGCAGAGCGTCCCATCGGCTTACTTGTAGCAACAGCGATACCACGCTGTTCGGCATTGTTCACCGCACAATAGAAATGATAAACCACTCCGTCGTGTTTGATCACATAGCTTTTATGTGCAAATAATTCGTCGTAATTCTTGGAAGGAATAATCAAATCAGTTCCATGCCAGTCTGTCCAGTTGACGAGATCATAACTAGCAGCAAACGTATTAAAGGCTTTATACTTGCGTGACGGCTCAAAGGCAGAGAAATAAAACATCACGTATACGTCACCCATCTTCTGAATATGAGCATCACCGGTGATTGTTCCATCCGCTTCGTGTGCAAAGACCGGATTGCCGGGATAACGTTTCCAGGTTTTCATATCCTTGGAAAGTGCGATTCCCACCCGTTCACCTTTTAAATCAGTTTTCGGATGACGTCCTCCCGCATTGTAAAACATCACAAACGGAGCACCCAGTGTTTTGTCTTTATCCCAGTAAACGGTACTTTTATATTGAGTCAACTTTTCCCACCACTGCGCATCTTTATCATGGATGCTCAGAATCGGTTTGTCCAGAGACTCCCATTCATGAGCGGTGGAAATATCTCCTTTGGTAGATGCCAGTCCGACAAAGAGTGGTGCTTTTACAGCTTCATAACCTGTACCTTCTCCACCGATGTAAGTCATCCAGTGGCGGCCTTTGTAGGTCTGAAGTTCGTAGCTTCCACCCCACTCCATATCCGGCAGCGCGGGAAATCCTCCACGCTGATTACAATCCCATTTACCGTCCCGATAAGAAAGCACACGTCCTAAGGTACGCCAATCAAGCAGATTATCACTTTCTGCAATCCAGGTTTCGTATCCACGACCATCCGTGCCGGTTTTGCCATTATAAACGACATAAGTCATCAGCCACTTGTCTCCCTGACGAAAGACAGTAGGACAATCGATCTTATGATAATTGTCGGTCGGGGCAACAGCAAGTCCGTACTTATAGGGCGTCTTTACCTCTTCATAAATCTGCTCCATCCGTTCCTGCGTGACTTCACGTTGGGCATACAGTGAGCAGTATGCGGCAGCTATACTTAAAAATGTCAGTAATAACTTCTTCATTATACTTTTATCTATCATCTATTTATTGACTTTTTAGTCAGCCCTTTACAGCAATTGTTCATTAGTAAAACATCCAGTCCATCGTTTCTTCGTCTCCGGCAAGTCCGGCATTACGAGTTTTCACATCTGCAGCCGTAAATCCAAGGACCTGAAGGTAGCCTTTGGGCAACATCAACGTATGTTTTCCTGCCGGAAAGCTATATGCGTGTATATTTGCTAATGGCATTCCATTGATATGGATTGCATTAGTCAGTACAGGTTCCGCCTGACCGTAATCATTGGCAGATGCATCAATCTCCAGCTTCGGGGCTTTGGCATACTTCTTTTGGTCGTCTTTAAAATAAGCTACCAACAGTTTGACCGGAGCATTTGTCTCAAAGATAATGCTTGTTCCTTTTTCACGTTGTTCATTTCCATTAAAGCGGAATGCCTTCATCCCCTTCAGTTCAGGAGCTATTGCTTCTATTTTGCCCGGAAGATCCGTGAACAAGGAAGTACCTTCATTCAGTTTTACTGTCGGATAATTCGATATTAAGTTCACATCCGCAGGAGCCCAGGCAGTGATCTCTACCGTTTCAGTCACCGCATTGCCATTTTGCTTTTCTTTCAGCATGGCAAGGTTCGCCTTGAAGTTCTCCAACTCTTTTTCGTAGTGCACCAGCAGTTCTTTCCATGTCTTATTATGGCCATCGTCTCCACCGATAGGAATACGGCGCTGGGCAGTCTGCATACTGTTGGCATATAAATAATGCTCGTCTGTCAGTTCCACCAGTTTGCGGTAATGTTCCAGACTTTGTTCCATCAGAGGGATGGCTTCTTCCAAATTTTTCATGTCTTTTCCCCATTGATAGTCCAATACCAGTTTCGCAGCTTTCACTTTCAGATTAAACGCATAGGCAAACTCACGGTAACAATGCATATCATTCTGCAAACGTGCGAATTCTTCTTTGTTGGAGGAGATGGAACCGGCTGCCTTGTCAATCGCTGCTATTGCCTTATCACCGTGTTCAATCACCTGAGCGACAATATCCAGCGGCATCTCACCTACATGAGGCTGATTCTTCCATTCTTTCTCTACAAATTCGATCAGCTTTTCGCCTTCCGGTCCGCAGCTTTCATAGAATCCCGGATAGATGGTATATTTGTACGGATTGACAAGCTGGCTCATAAACATCCCCAACAATAACGTCTGACGGTTTCCTTCCGTGATACCAAAACGGCGTAATAACTTCGGAGCAATTTCTCCGCTTTCTTCATAAGCAATGCGAATATTGCCTGCATTCTCGTCGGATGTTCCGTAGAACTGTCCCAGTTGATGATTCCAGTAACCGATCTCATCGGCACGATCCCGATGGCTGTTCCATGCATAACGTCCCCAGGTCTGATACCAGATCCAGTCGCGGTCCAGTTGAAATTCCCGTTCGCCATTTGGCAGTTTGTCGGCTGTATACGGCCAATCCCAGTACGAAGCCTGCGGATAAAGATGCAGTGCATTGGCACCGTGCACGTTGTGCATCGCTTGTACCGCCTTCTGTACGAAGTCCGGAGAGCCCCAACGGAACGGTTCCAGATTTGCCAGGATATGTACATTAGTGATATGAATAGATCCTAAAGAGCTCAAATCCGTATGAATCTTCGACCAGGGGCCACGAGGCTCGTAAGTTGTCAGTGATTCGCCATTATACTTATGCATCGTATAAAGATTCTTATATATCGGCAATGCCGCATCCATTACCAGTTTGCAGTCTGTATCGTGTGCGCGCAGCAAAAGAGGCGGTTCGTCGGTACGTCCCAATGCCTGTAATCCGTCTTTTACACCCGGAATGATGGTCTTTGTGAACCATTCCACATCATCTTCTACCGTACACATGGCTTCACCCAAACAAACCAGCAGTCCCACATTCGGATATTTCTCTATAAATGCAGCAATACTTTTACGGGTATAGTCTGCAATCAGAGGAGTAATGGGACGGTTACGGTCCTGCGTTTTCAGTCCATAATGCTCTGCAAATGGTTTGGAAAGGATGATATTGTAGAACATCTGTATCACGAAGATACCACGTTTGTCCGCTTCTTCCGTAAGGAAAGAAAACATCTCTTCATTCTTCTTGAACGTCTCTTCGTCTACTTCCAGCGCAAACGGATAATCTTCCAGTTTGACTAACGATGCAAACGGATGACCATTCCAGAGATACAAGGAATTCATGCGGTTGGCTACCAGCATATCGAGGTATTTAATCCATTGTTCCTTATCATAAAACCAAGGGAAACTTTCCGGAGTATACGGATACTCATACACACCGTGTCCCGGCAGGTAAGTCATCTTCTGCAGACCGACACAAGCGCCGCGGAGCACCATTTCCGGACCATCTTTCAACTCTTCCGGAAAGTTTAGTTTGCCCTCTGAGTCGTTCACACGGTCTATCAGTTCGCGACACCCGTAGATTACTCCGCTTCCGTCTCTGCCGCTTACTCTTGTCAGATTGCCGGTAGTCGTAATATGAAAGCCTTCTTTCTTAAGTGTCGTATCATTCACTTCCGTCAGCAGAATCGTCTTTATTTCAGGATCGGAGAATGTGGTATCCCCTTGTTGCATCATTACCTGATAACCGGCTTTATCCAAGGTAGTCTGTAACTGTTCCGCACTGAACAGAACGCGGTTTGACGCATCCGGCGGAGTCATTATTTTCACGGTTTGCTTACCACACGCAGCTAAGAAAAGGGTGCATGCCGCAAACATGAACAATTTGGTATTTTTCATTCTTCTGATATGTATATTATAAAATGTATAGTTTCATTCTTTTATAAAAGAAAGACGAAGTAAGTCCTTGTTTGTACTCATTTGCTCACTCTTCCACTTTTTGATACCGGATTACCACATCGTCCTTTCAAAACATCTGCAATCCCCCTTATTCTTTAAAATAATATCTATATTTGCCGGACAGTATTCTATAATTAAAAAAGAAAACAGGAGCAAACAATATGGAAGGGCAATTGAATTTGGACTGTGAACGATTTCAACAAATTACTCAAATGGCAAAAATGGGATGGTGGGAATCAGATGTAAAAAATCAACAGTATATTTGCTCTAATTTTATCGTTGATCTACTAGGGCTTGAAAGCCATCGGATCAGCTTTAAAGAGTTTCACCACAGGATACGCGAAGATCACCGCACGCGTCTCAGAAACGAATTTATCTCTCATTCAAATCTTGAAACTTATGAGCAAATGTTCCCTATCCGGGCTAAAAACGGAGAAATATGGGTATATTCCAAGATCAGTTTCAGAAAACCTGATAAGGCAGGATACAGAGACATATTCGGCTACCTGCAATATGTGGACAAACCTGCGGAGAGTATATGCGGAAACATCGACTTCTTTCATGTAAACAGCCTGCTTTATCAGCAAAACAGCATTTCCTATTCGTTGCTCGCCTTTCTGCAATCGGACAATATAGCAGAGATTATCAATCAAATTTTAGATGATCTTCTCCGGCAGTTCGGAGGAGACCGTACCTATATCGTCGAGATAGACAGAAAGAAAAAGGTTCAGAATTGCACGTATGAGGCAACTGCAGAAGGTGTATCCGAAGAGCGGAATAATCTGCAGAATATACTTTGGGATGAGTCTTTTTGGTGGAACAGACAGCTTTCAAACAGGAAATCCATCATTCTGAATACTTTGGACGATATGCCCCAAGAGGCGCAGGAATATCGCAATCTGCTCGAATCACAGAACATTAAGTCACTAATGGCGGTTCCGCTTGTATCCAAAGATAGAGTATGGGGGTATATGGGCATCGATATGGTGAAAGATTATCGTAGTTGGACCAATGTAGACCTTCAATGGTTTTCTTCATTGGCAAACATTATCAGCATCTGCATAGAACTGCGTAAGTCAGAACTTCAGGCGAAAGAGGATCGCCTGGCACTGGATCATAGCGAAAAGATTCTCCGTAACATTTATAAGAATCTGCCGGCCGGCATCGAACTTTACGATAAAGATGGCTATCTGGTAGATATCAATGATAAAGAACTGGAAATATTCGGTTTGGCTGATAAAGGTGAGGTCTTAGGGGTTAGTCTGTTCGACAATCCTAATATTCCGCAGGAAATCAAAGAGAAGCTGAGGGCTCAGGAGGATGTAAACTTCTCCATAAGTTATGACTTCTCCAAAGTAAATAAATATATAAAAACCCACCGGAAAGGAATCATTAACCTTACTACTAAAGTAACCACGCTTTATGACTCTCAAAATCAGTTTATCAACTATCTCTTTATCAATATAGATACGACGGAAACCACCAATGCATACACCAAGATACAAGAATTTGAGAATCTGTTTCTCCTGATCGGCGATTATGCCAATGTGGGGTTTGCACACTTCAATGTACTGACCAGGGATGGATATGCGCAAGATACATGGTATCGGAACTTAGGTGAAAAAGAAGGGACTCCCATGACTGAAGTAATTGGAGTATACTCACATGTACATCCTGAAGATCAGGCGGTTCTGAAGATTTTTGTTCGCGGAGTCAGAGAAGGGAAAGCTACCAGTTTGCGGAAAGAAGTCCGTATCTGCAGGGAAAACGGGAAATATACATGGACCAGTATTAATGTTATGGTCAGAGATTATCGTCCGGAGGAAGGTATTATCGAAATGCTGTGTATCAATTATGATATTACCACTCTGAAAGAGACTGAGCAGAAATTAATTATCGCCCGTGATAAAGCGGAAGAACTGGACCGTCTGAAATCTGCTTTCCTAGCCAATATGAGTCACGAAATCCGTACTCCGCTGAATGCGATTGTCGGCTTTTCCAGCCTGTTGGCAGAAACTGAAAGCAAGGAGGAATGTCAGGACTATATCAAGATTATACAGGATAATAATGACCTTCTCTTGCGACTGATATCTGATATTCTCGATCTTGCGAAGATAGAGGCAGGAACATTCAACTTTGTATATGCGGACTTGGATGTAAATGAGGTCTGCTCTGAAATTATCAAGTCCACTGGTATGAAAGTGAAAGGAGATATCAAGCTCCTTTTTGAAAAGCAAATCCCCGAATGCCATATCTATACAGATAAGAACCGGTTTATGCAGGTGATCACTAACTTTATAAATAATGCGCTAAAGTTCACCCATGAGGGGACTATCGCTTTGGGATACGAACAGATATCTTCTCAGAAAATAAAGTTCTATGTGCGCGATACAGGCGTTGGTATCCCTGCCAATAAGATAAACAGCGTATTCGAACGTTTTGTAAAACTGAACAATTTTGCCCAGGGAACAGGACTGGGACTTTCTATCTGTAAAAGCATCATAACACAGATGGAAGGAGAAATCGGGGTAGATTCAACTGAAGGAGCAGGCTCCTGCTTTTGGTTTACACTTCCTTACCATACAAATGAATAAAAAAGGTGTATCTTTGCACCTCATTTATTACCATTATTATGCAGACTTACATAGAAACATCCCGTTTAATTCTCCGCGATTGGAAAGAAGAAGATATTCCGGCTTTTGCCCGCATGAACGCCGACCCTCATGTTATGGAGTTTTTTCTCCATCCGCTGACTCCGGAAGAATCACTTGCTTTTTATCACCGTATCCAAAATGAGTTTCAGACCTGTGGCTTTGGCTTGTATGCTGTAGAGCGTAAAGAGGATCATGCTTTTATGGGATATACCGGACTGCATCAGATCACATTTGACGTTGATTTTGCTCCGGGTATAGAAATCGGCTGGCGATTGGCGCACGAATATTGGGGACATGGTTATGCTCCGGAAGCAGCAACCGCTTGTTTGGAGTATGCTCGTGAGAGTTTGGATATCAAAGAATTGTTCTCGTTTACTTCTCTCCCCAACCAACGTTCGGAAAGGGTGATGCAGAAAATAGGGATGGAACGGGTTAGAGAATTTGATCATCCGCTTGTTCCTGCTGAGCATCCATTACATAGACACGTGTTGTATCACATAGATTTAAGAAAGCATTCATCGTAAGGTATTCAGTTCAATGACACAAAAAGAGAAAGAGAGTAGTGTAGCAATAATTTATCAATTTACTTAGAAGATACAGAACTTTTCAAAATCAGCACCAACATCTGTACGAAATACATTGACTAATGATACAGTAACTTCCAGTCATTTATTAATAAATTCTTTCATTGTTTATTATAAACGTCCTCCAAGTTTATTATAAACTCGAATTTCGATCTTACAGCAATAAACATCCATTTTAAGCAACAAAAAGGGCCGCAATTCCCATAAAGAATCGCAGCCCTTAGCTTGTGTCAGACTATCTAACAAGCATTACCCGGAGTAGGAATGCCTGCAAACTGTTATTATATCATACTTATTATTGCTCATTTTTCGTCTATATTATCAATGTTATCGAATTTACTTCCGGTTTTCACTTACAAAGATACAACATTAAAAGCGGTTTGTCAAGTCCTCCATGCTTCTTTCATACATCCATTCAGACTTATTCCGTCTTTATAATCTCCGCTGGATTAATTCGTGCCGCCTTATTCACTTGCCAGAACAATGTGCCTGCGGAAATAGCTACGACAACCACCAAAGCTATCACAAAGATAGAAATGCTTACCGGAGTTTTGACCACAAAATCTGATGTATATATGTATATCAGATAGTATGATAATGGCATCGTGAGTAACGTTGCACCGCCTATAATCCATATATATTTGCGGAACAGGATGGAATAAAGATTCCTGAGCCGGGCACCATTCACCTTGCGGATGGCTACTTCCCGATAACGCTGGCGGATATCAAATAACGAAAGACCAAATAATCCCAAAGCGGAAACAAATATAGAGATAGTGGCAAAAAGGGTGAAGACGGTTGCAATGCGGCGGTCGTCCCGATACAACGCTTTTATATCATCTTTCAGCCAATGATAATCGAACTCATTCGTATTGTATATTTCTTCCCTGCATTTCTTAAGATAATCAACTAATTGTTTTTCTTTTCCCGGCACACAGGATATTTGACACTGGGCATTGATTCCTGCACTGGATATCATATATATAATCGGCTTTTTACCAGCAGTCAAATGTCCGGAGTAATAATCTTCAATAATAGCCTGTACAGGCATCAACGACAATCCACCTTCTACTATTTTACCATTAGATATAGAACTCCAAAGTGAACTTTCTCCTTTGACGAACGCATCTTCCCGACGGGTATAACCAAAAGCTTTTAATGCCGCTTTGTTCATAGCTACCAGATAATCGGCATGTCCACTTACTTCATTGGGCAATGAACCATCAACTATATGTAATCCATATAACTTAAAGAAATCCACTGTTACCCACATCATTGCCATATTTAACTTTCCTCCCTTATCATTTATCATACTTGACATGCTACCAGCCGATAAAATGCCTTCGCGGCCAATATCTCCGGCAAACCAGTGTTCAATATATGGGCATTCATTCAGCTTCTGTTCCATAACTTCTCTGTCATGCCACCGCTTATTTTGTATTTCCTGACTATCCTCCCACCATTGGTTAGGAAGCTTTGGCATCAGGTCAGCATATAAGATTCCTTCGGTTCTGAACCCCGGAGGCGTATTCAGCAGGAAATGAAGATGATTACTAAAATACAACGATAAGATGATCAGTAAAAGAGTGATACTATATTGCACAAATAAGAAAAGGGTGCGTGTTTTCACTGACTGGCGTGAAGTACCAATCGTACTTATAGACACGACCGGAGGCAAATAATTGTATTTAAGATAAGGATAAATCGTTGTCAGCAGTGGCAACAATATAAATATTGCCAAAGAGAGCTGCCAATCGAAAGCTGTATACATAATGTTGCTTTCCAGCAAACGATTGGCATATCCTGAAAACATCTCTATCAAAAACCAGGCGAAAAATAAGGCGACGATAACCATTAGGACATTCTCTGTCCATAACTGAAGAAAAAGTGTACGCCCTCTCATGCCAAATACTTTCCTGATGCCATACTCCTTGGAACGCTTTAGCATAAACACCAAATAGATATTGACGAAATTGAGAATACCTGCCAAAAGGAGCAATAGGCATACACCGGACAGTACCCACAAATGGAAACGGCTACTGTAATGCCACATTTCCGGTGCATCGGCTTTTGCTGCTAATATCTTATTCCAATAAAGCTCACTAACAGGAATAAAATCATAACGTATACGGTAACCGCCCTCAGCTTGACGGTAAATATTACTAATAGCGTTAATGGCATCGACATCCACTCCCGACATAAAACGGATAAGTTCAACCAGCATCTTTCCCCATCCTCTTTCTCCATTCTTGAGTTCGAGGTTTAAAACGATGTCAAATGTCAACGAGGATTTACATGCCGGTTCATCCAATACACCACAGACAGTGAGAAGATGACCACCGGAATAACTTAGTTTCTCTCCAATTGGATTTTCCTTTCCAAATACACGCTCGGCAAACTGGCGGGTAACAAGTACATCATTGGGAGCTTTCATTGGTGTACCACTGAGGGGATACGTGAAGAAATGAAAGAAAGCGGTATCTGCCGCTAATAATTGTACGGTATACGGCTTACCATTTATGGCAACATTATCATTGCTGAAAGTTACAAAACGGGCCTTTTCCTTCACAGCTTCCGAAGAATAGAAAACTGTATCTGCTCCACTATATCCATCTGACACACTGCCCACAAAAACATTCCCATCAATATCCCGAAGCGGTATATATACACTTTCAGCATCTATGCAATGAGTATTTACTTGTGTCTCCTGATGAATATAACGTACCAGTATGATCGTACACGCCAGACTTAATGACAAGCCGACAATATTAATGACTGTATATGATTTGGAGCGCACAAGGAAACGCCATGCATACTTTAGTGTTTTCATTATATTCTGTTGTTTGCAGAAGAATACTTCAAATCCTGTGCCAAAACATAAAGCGTTATATACTAGCGATTTGGATTTATCAGAATATATTCTTTTTGTGCATATACGCACAAAAAGAGTGCGGTAATGCACAGATAGAAAGAACTCCGGTCTATTGCCGCTATAGCAATACGACCGGAGGCCTTATTTCAATCTGAATCTCTGACTACAAACGATAGGTAACAATCCTTTCTTCCGGAGAATCAATCCAAAGGCGCCATACACCTTCCGAAACCTTCTCCACTGTTCCCATATTGGCTTTTGGCTGACGGCGACTCTGAATGGTCAGATAACCTTTTCCTTCCGTGGCCTTCACTTTAATGGTTTTATTATCCATGTAGACATGAATGTCTCCGTTCGGGGTAGGTACGGTGCCTTCCATCCATTTCAAGCCTCCCAATACCGGACTGACAGCAAACTCTTTATAGCCCTCTTTCGTTGGTTTGACTCCCAGATAGTATTTACCCAGCAGATAAATAGGGCTTGCTCCCCAAGCGTGGCACAAGCTCTTCCCGTATGGGCGACCATACATGGCAAGATGCTGTGTTCCGCTTTCCTCCGGATTATATTTCTCCCAAAAAGAGGTTGCTCCTTCTTTCAGCATTCCACCCCAGTAAGCTTTCATTTCTTTCATTACAGTCTCCTGCTCACCAAGAGCACAAAGGGCTTCCAGTTCGTAAAAACGCATATAAGGCGTTGTTATTTTCAGAATCTCATCATTCAGGAGAACGGACTGTTTAATGGCCTGCTGCTTATCCGCATTCAGATAATCAAAGAAAACAGAGAACATATTAGCGTATCGGGTTACGGCATCACTCTGACGTCCGTCCACACAGTTGTGCACAAATGCCTGTTTCTGATTATTCCAGAAAGCCGGTTCTAATTTAGCTTTCAATGCAGAAGCTAACTTCTCATATTTTTGTTGTCCGTCCTTATCTCCGACTAAATCTGCGCAAAGTGCCATCGTCTCCAGACTCCGGCAAAACAAAACCTGTTCGAAAGAAAGTTCTCCCTTTTTGTCTAAATAGCCATCCGCCCAGTCCACAAATACCCAGTCGCCGGACATTCCTTCCACCATACCATTCTTATTCGTACGTCCCAATACATAATCCATCATTGTTTGCATACGTGGATATAGCTGGTTGACGAAATGCCGGTCACCGCTATACATATAATAGTCATATACGCTTAAGAACCAGTAGAAAGTGTAATCCATAATGGTGTTGCTATGGCTAGTCACCGGATCTTTTCCACGAAGTAGCCAGATGGTACGCTTCACGGACTCACTGTCAAAGAACAGATAGTAATTCATCAGATAACTCTGGATGGCATCGCCACTCCATACCCAACGGTCGCGCTTGATACCGTCTATAAAAAACTCACGTGTAGTAAGATGCATCGTGTATGCTCCCACTTCCCAGATACGATTCAGTTCCTCGTCATTACAACGGAAGTTACCACGATATTCTTCGGGAAGATATTCATATTGCATGGATACTTCACCAATTTGTACTTCCGGTTCGTGAGTGATGTATACATAGCGGAATGCTTTGCTGTTCTCTAGCGTATATTCATTATCAGAATGATGCAAAGGAGATGTGCTGCGGATAGCGAGATCAGTGATCTGTCCCGGCTCCAGCAGGAGTTTATCCAATGTTTCGCAATATGCTTTGTCTTTCGCTTCTTCCGGACTTTCACCATAATAGAGGTCAATCTTTCCCTTGCCCGAAAGATTCTTTAATGTGATAAATCCGAACGTTTCTTTTCCAAAATCATACAGTATGCCTCCTTCCGATTGTTCTGTTTTAGCGACAGGTTGCTGAGGTTCACGCATCAGGCTGAATTGGGAAGGACGTTGAGTGGCACCGTCAAAGTTCCAGCATCCGGCATCCATATAGATGGTGGCAGATGTGTCACTAGCCTTACCGCTTTCATCGATCCATTCCTTATCTTCATAAGTTACCCGCCAGGACGAATCAGAGTTTACCGTCTTTCCTTTCACATAGATAGTGGGAGGCGTTGCCTGATTCCATACTTTAATATTCAGACTATGTTTTCCTGCCGGAAGCAGCAAGGTTTCAGGCATTCCGAACTGAAGTTTCCCGTCCAGCTTCACATTATATGTTCCCTCGGCAGCAATAAACACTTCTTCCGGTTCGGAAAGATTCAGTTGCTTGCTGAACTCTACGACTACATAATGACTGTCCGTTTTCCAAAAAGGAGGAAAAAAAGCACCACGTTCCGTACGTCGGTTGTTCATCTGGTTGCCCAGCCAGATTTCATAGTCCCCCGGATACCATATCCAAGTTTGGGCAAAGGTGCTGCTTGCCAATGACAAGGCACCCAGAAGTATCATGCATTTCTTTTTCATTTTTTCTTATTTCTTCAAGTCCCTATATTCGGCTTCCAACCCTGCACGTTCACGAATGACTGTATCTACCTGCGGACCATTGTTCTCCCATACATTTCCGGGACCGTTCGCATTTTGCAGATACTTCTCCCCTTCCGTCCAGTTATCGCGTACAGTGATAAAAGAAGAGCCTTCATCCGTATAGAGATAAAACCAATGATTGGGATCGTGTACATAACCTGGCTTATAAATGCTATGTACGCAATTCTCAGTTACATAACTTTTCGGCTGCGAGCCCAGTGTATAAATTCCGGCTACGTCGTACATATGCTTTGCATAGTGATGAATCAGATTCGCGTGCACTCTGTTGTTACGCATACAGTTCACTGTCTGCGTCCAGCCCCAGCCAAGGCTGATGCCGCTATAAGGAACTTCGCAGATTTCATTGTGTTCTATATTAATATCTTTCACATACCCCGCAGTGATGGCTAGACATCCCCAATCTTCATTACCCACTTCGGTAAAGTAGCAATTACTGATTTGTTGATGCGCGCATACTTCCCGAAGGTCAGCAGGGTCATAAGGCAAATGTGTTTCATGGGCAGCCGGAGAGAAACTGCCGACCACCAGTCCGTTCCCTGCAATATCACGGAAAAGACAGCCACGAACGACACCGCCCTGCACGGCTTCTTCATAATCCAGTCCGGTTGAGCCTAAATGCTCGAACCGGCAGCGCTCAAAGTCGATCTGATTGGCAGCAGCCACGCTTACAGCCGTGGCAGGACGCCCCAGCCATCCTTGATTATCCAAGGGATGATTCAGATAGTCCCGTTCCATTTTCGGGTCAATACGATAACCGTCTGTCAGATACATTCCTGCCTGAAGAGGAACATGGCCTTTCTCAGACGGACGCATCCAAGTCGTATGAGAGAACGTGATTTTCTCAAAACGGATATGTGAAACAGGACGGTCGATGGTCCCTTTTACTTGTACCAATGTCTCTATGGCCGGCACTATCACTTCCGTGCCGGCATCCTGCATCTTCTCTCCTTCCCGAGGATAATAATAGACCTTACGGGCATCTATGTCGTGATACCATTCTCCCGCTACATCCAATAGTTCACGGGCATTCGTCAGATAAAAAGCAGAATTATGCCCATCTGTCGTTACCATCGGACGCGGCCAGAGATGCTCAAACTGAATCCGACTCTCCGGCTGATGAAAACGTATTGCGGCACTGTCTCCAGCCAGTTCGACAGAACGAATACGAAGATTGGCCACACACCACATTTGATGCAATACCATCTCTGCATATTTGGCCTTCAAAGCCCCTTTTCCGTCTACCAGTCTGCGTATGGCAACCGCAGGAACATAAAGAATCTCATTCTTTTCGTCCACACTGCAAATGCAGTTCATCTTCTCAAAATCCTCTACATCACGGGCACGGACAGCTTTCTTCCCATTCACCCATAACTGACGGAAATCCAATGGCCGCCCGTTGAACATGGGCACATCCGCTACCCAAAGTTTTCCCTGCTTCTTCCATCCACCGATCCGGATGCCGCCACTCAATACCACTTTTTCATCAGCTACCGGACGGATCACCGTGGGAGAATCCTCCGTCCCGCTGTCTTCCGGACGAATAAACACCGGTTCATAGAGTGCATATGTACCGCCTTCCATGCAGATCGTAATTCCTCCCCGCCCCCGTTCATCATCTGTCCGGCGCCATTCGCGTGCCTGACGCAAAGCAGAAGTCAACGTCGCTTTCGGAGATGGACGTGTGCCGTCATTGAAATCATTCCCTTGCGGCGAAATCCAAATTTCGCCTGCTGACAGCAGATGTGCACCCAACAGGCATATAGTTGTTACTAATAACTTTTTCATTTTTCTTTTGTACAATGGGTTATCTTGCAAGCGGCATCCAGACTGTCATCTCTCCTTTACCTCTGTTTCCCCATGCATAATAAGGAATCAGACGAATATCCACTGTTTTCTCTGCTTGGGCAACCGGACGATAAAGCACGCCTTCCCAAGACTCAGACGATGCCAGACGTGCTTTCCCTTCCAGGGCTACTATCGAACTGCCTTCAATCGTCGTTTTCTTCGGAGTCAGCTTTATGTCGGCAGGAATCAAGATGTTATCGATCTTTTCTCCATTTGTAATGTCCATACTCTCCAGGCAGTAAACCAACGGGCCACGTTTCACTACCACCTGGTTACGGATTTCTTCTGCCAACGGATGAGCTTCGAGCAGACAAACAGGCATATCCATGACCAGTTCTACCACATCCCCTTTCTTCCATGTACGGTTCACTTCCGCATAGGTATTTGCCTTGGCATTCATGGACACCGGTTGACCGTTCACTATCAACGCAGCTTTCCCACACCATTCGGGAATACGGAAGAAGAGGGAGAAAGCACCTGCTTTACGGGGCACTTTGTCCAGCGTTACACGTATATTACCTTCCCAAGGATAGTCCGTTTCCTGCACCAAAGCAAGTTCCCCCTTATCTTTCCAGTTTGTAGTCAATGTATTTGCACCGTACAGGTTGCAATAAATCCCTTCCGGACTCAATGTATAAGCATAATTCTGCGCCTGACAAAGCGTACGCAATGTATTGGGCGGACAACAGAAACAACTGATATATTCCGTCCGTTCTTTCGGCCAACGGAGTGTATAAGGCAGATCGGCACTGATACGAAGAGGATTCGTATAGAAATACTTCTTTCCATCCAGGCTTATGCCACTCAATACACTATTATAAAGGCAAGTTTCCACAAGCTCCGCATACTTGGCATCTCCCGTCACTTCCAGCATGCGCCAGTTGAACAGCATATTACCAATGTTGGCACAAGTTTCGTTATGTGCCGTACTGTTCGGCAACTGATACGGACGACCGTAGCTCTGATGCACTTTCTGAATGCTATCCGGTTCATAGCACGTTCCATCCGGTGAGGTGCCGTCATACAAAGCACCGCAAGCTCCGGTCACGTACATCTTTCGGGTGACAATATCGTTCCAGATACTAGTCAGGTTCTTCATCAGTTGTTGTTCCCCTGTCTCCGCATACACATCTGCCACACCTGCATACAGGTAATTGGCACGTACGGCATGTCCCATTGCACGATATTGGTCACGGAAAGGGATACGGTCCTGATTATCGTCCGTGCCGCTTTCTACCATACCGCGAATGTCAATCAGGTTTTTTGAAAGTTCCAGATAACGGGGATTTCCTGTAGCACGATACATCTCCACCACTCCCATATAGTGTGAAGGGCAAATTGCATTGCGTGCCAACTCGGCGGAAGCCGTCTCATAGAAGTGACAAAGGAAATCCGTAGCTTTCACGGCAGCATCCAAAAGAGTTGTTTTTCCGGTAGCACGGTGGTGAACGATACCTGCCATCATCAGGTGTCCCAAGTTATACGTTTCAAAATTCAACCGATTGGCAAATGCACCTTTTTCGTCCTCAGAGCCTACTTTCGTACCAATCACTGTCTGTTGTTGGGAATCAGCCAGCGTATGGCTGTCTATTCCCTTATTCAGCTCTTCTATAACAACCGGCGTATGTATATAACCATCTGCACGCTGGGCTTTTACGACACAAGCAATAAAGTTGTCCATTAACTTGTCCAATTCCGGATCTTTATTGACAGCATACACAGAAGCGACTCCTTCCATCCACTTGTACATATCTCCATCGTGGAACGGAGGTCCCCAATGTTCTCCCTTGCATACACCGGCAGCAATCTCAAAATTACGGAAACCATGAGAAACTTCCGGCGTGTTCCATGTATTCCACATACTCTGCAAGGAAGTTCCGCTAAATACATTAAAACGCTCTCCCCAGAATCCATTCGTCCAGTGTACGGCATCTATTCCGGTATTTGCCATTTTTGCATAACGGCTCTGACTCATATCCGTCAGCCCATTGCTTTGCGCAAATGCTCCCGTGACGGAGGCGGAAGCTAAAAGAAATAACAGCTTTATCTGTTTCATTTAATATGGATAATTTTAAAATTTACACACTATCTCTTTAAGGAGAGACGTGATTATCCATATTTTGTACTCAATAAAGGGATGTGAAAGCTGTCCGACAGCCTTCGCATTCCTTTATTCCTATTTGTTCTTTCGTTATTTTTCGGGAATATAATTCAGTTCCGCTTTCCTTGCCTGTGAGTGCTGGAACTGTCGGGCGACTTTATACTCATGCCCATCTTTCAACAGATAACTTCCTGTCTGCTTGAACCAGAAACCGACATGAGCTTCCACACATTGACGGCGAATGTCCAACACCCAGTCATAATTGCAAACGCGGGCTTCCTTACCAGACTCTCCTCCTGCCACTACCTGCTCTACCCATCCTTCCAGTTCTCCCCTGAAATCAATCTGACTAAGAAGGGGTTCACAGATAATAATTTTATGTTTAATAGGACTTTCTTTATAAATAGGTAAGCGATAATCGACTCTGTCCTGATTCTCCATTGTACAACAAATTGTCACATTGTCGTATCCATCTCCCCAATCCGGTGGCAGGCACTGTTGCAGTCTGTCTATCCGCTTCGTAATAAACATAAAATGAAGGTCCTGTCGTATCCGCATCATTTCCCATGCTTCGGCACGCCATTCATCCGCATCTTCAATCAGAAAATCAGAGGTAAAACAGGTATATACCAAGTTTCCCGAGGGTATCTTATATTCTCCATTCTTTTTCTTCTGCAAAGGCAAACCGAACTTTTCCGTCTTTGTCACCACCGAACTGTCTTTTCCGTATTTGCCATCCGTACGATATACATAGCAGTGGCGGCAGCCTTCACTCCATTTGTGACAGCCGTGCCATAAGTTCCACATTGATGCTTTCCCGCCCATCTTCTTTTTTTCTTCAAATGTATGCTTTATCTGTTTCATAGGCAAATTTTTATTCAATATCCGATAGTCAGGGCAGATAGATATAAATAGTGCATCTTCTTTCTCGCTTGAAAAAAGATGCACCAAACACAAACAAAACAAACAATAGAGCTACCTTCACAGGCGGCCGGTCCGAAAGGACCAATACTTTTGATAGTGAAATCTCACTTCACAAATATCCGTATATTTGGGGACTAGCCAAACTCCATCCATGTCGGATACAAACAATAAATGTTTCGAAGGTGACTAATACTATGACACAAAGGATGAAATGTTGCGGAATATAAAAAACAAGGCCAGACAAGAAGATTCTTTTGTACTATTTGTATAATCAGGAAAAAATAAATTTCATTTATTAAAAAACGATTAAATCACGTCGGTAAGCATCATTCATCCCTTTACTCCGGCGGATTATGTCAATTAAAACGGAGATATGCCAAGCATATCTCCGCACATCTGATCATCTAATAGGATTCACTTTAATATTAATTGTTATCTGGTTAAAGCAACCATCGTCCAATATTCCTTTTCTCCGCGCTGAACTCCACTCCTACTTTCACGACTTCACGTCCGTCTGTCTGATAAGGAATCAGATAGCCTTTTTCATCAATCTGCTGCAAAGCCTGCTCGGCAGTCCCATTCAGTTTGAATTCGAATACATATATATATTTAGGCGTTTTTACTACTGCGTCCGTGCCATCAAATCTTACGATAAACTTCCTCAAACGGTACCCTGCACCGTTCTCCCCAAATTCCTTTATTTCCATTCCGGATTCCACAAGAAACTACCATATTTATTTCAGCACCATGAGGCAACTTAAGCAACCTTTTGAGCCGTCGGCTATCCAAGCCTTCCAAGGGGCAGGTATCATATCCTTCGTTCGCCATAGCAATCATAAATGTCTGAGCAGCAAGTGCACAGGATTTATGTACCACCACACGCACATCACCTTCAGATACTTCGAGCATCATAGGGCGGAAAATGCTGATAATATTAGCAAGTAGTACTCTGAAAAGTCCTAAGATACCGCAGAAACGGGCATAAACAAACGGCATCAATATCCCATAGTACAGTTTTCTGTCTTTAATACGTTTCTCCTGCCTGTCTATAGGACTATTCCGCCGTATATTTCCTGTCTCGAAATCAAGAACAAATTTCGCCCGCTTCCGATACAAGTCACGACGTGTGACGAAAACAACAATCTGCGAAGCCGTGGAAGTTGCTTTTTGATAAAGACAAGCTCTTGATACCTTTGCCATCAATTCAGGCTGTGTGATGTGATAAAACTCCCATAGTTGCATATCAGAACTATTGGGAGCCAAAGTTGCCAATTCCAGGCAATGCTTTACTTTCTCTGTATCTATTTCCTTTTCTTTATCATATACCCGTACAGAGCGACGATAATTTAAAACTTCATCTAAATTCATATACTACTTGACTTAATTGAATAATATTTCATAATGTGCAATATCAGAAAATACAGATAAGCCCATATAAATAAAACAGTTCTGCAAGTTAATTGTATCTTGGCTAACTATGTTTTTAACATATGGTCATTGCATATATTTCGATAAGAGATCTATGAATGTCTAAATAAAAGCGGGCAAATATGTGATAAATAACATATTTGCCCGCTTTCTATAAAAAATAAGATTCGTATCTTACTTACCGGTAATTGAATTTTTCTTCCCCTGCTTATTTACAACTGAAGGACTTCCTTTATATTCAATATCACCGCTACCACTAACTCTTGCATCCAACTGTCTGGAAGCGTAGCATACTATATCACCCGAACCGGCAACTGTAGCAACGACATTAGTTGCAGCCAGTTTTTCAGCACTAATATCTCCGGAACCATTTACTGTCAGTGTCGCCTTCTGTGCAGAACCTTTCATATTGATATCACCGGAACCATTAACTTCTGACATCACAGTAGTCGCTTTCACATTTTTCAAATCAATGTCCCCGCTTCCTTTTACCAAAGCAAATATATTAGCATATTGCAGATTCTCCGCTTCGATATCTCCGGAACCGGCTATATTCAAATTCAAGTCATTCCCTTTGATTGTACCTTTCAGATATACATCTGCCGAACCTTTAATATCTACCTGATTCAATGAAGGGGAAGAAGCTATCACTTTCAAACGACGCTCTCCACTAAGAATCTTGACACCTTTTTTGATATTCACCTGCAATACTCCATTTACTGTAGAAACTTCCAACAAGTCTACCAAATTATCCGAACCGTATATAGAAACTGTCGTTTTAGAACCATTACTCTGACGATACTCAACATCAGGACTGCCTAATACTCTGATTGAGCTGAAGTTGCTTACGTTATTCAGTTCTTTTGTGATATATTTCTTACTGGGAGTAACGGTCTGCGCCTGTATTCCTGTGACCAACAGAAACATCAGCACTACCAACATAGATGTAACCTTTGAATTTCTCATAATTTCTTTTCATTAAATATTCTAATGACAAATATAGAAAGTATATTTCGAATTACAAGAAAAGAATTACAATTTTGCCAACCATTCTCCAAGCTCCTGAAGCCACTCTTGCTTATACACAAAACTATCATTATAACCGAATCCATGTCCTCCCGCAGGATAGATGTGCAGAGAAATGGGGATATCTGCTTTCTGTAGTCTGGCAGCATACATAATACCATTCAGAGGGCTTACCACAGCATCATCTGCAGCTGCTACAATGAAAGCGGCAGGTGTGCCGGAAGTAATATGCTCAATCGGTGAATACTGCTCCATTTTATCCGGTGAATAGGAATGACCAAACATTCGTTCACGACAAGGAAGATGTGTCAAACGATCATCGACACTGACTACCGGATACATCAATATCTGAAAATCCGGCTTCTCATCATCAGGCAAAAGCGTAGCTGAAAAAGTTGCCAGATATCCTCCGATAGAAGCCCCCATCACTCCCAGCTTATCACAAAACTCCGGAAACTTTTCTCGCACAACCTTCAATGCCAACCGGATATCTTGTTCGGGAACATCAGGATTACCATGAGGCATTCTATATTTAAAGACGATATATGTAATTCCCAGCTTCGTAAACCATTCGGCAAAATCAATGCCTTCATTCTCCAGATTAGTCTTCAGAAATCCACCTCCGGGACACATAATAACACTGCTTCCATTGGGCCTGTCACAAGTAAAAACAAATAAAGTTCCTTCGGAAGCATTTTCTACGATTCCAATCAGTTCGACATTGTCCACTTCCGACAAATCATAAGTCGTCATGGATAAGTCCTCATACAAGCTAATACAAATTAATTTCTTCATATCGATTAATGTTTAAGTTTCTTCCCTATTTTATGAACAACAGACGGATCGGAATAGACAAATGCCGAATAAATCTGTATCATATCGGCCCCTTGGGAAATCATATCAGCTGCATCCTCTGCTGTCATTATTCCTCCTGCCCCGATAATCAGAAAGTGGTGGTCGGTGTGCCCGGACAGATAACGCACTACCTTCTGCGATTTCTTTCCGATACCCCGACCACTGACGCCACCGTTACCGATCTTTTCCAACCGTTTTGTTTTTGTATGATGCAATTCTGAGCGGTCCATCGTCGGCCCCGTAGCTATAAAGCCTTCTATGGAATATTTATATGCAAGGGAAATGACCAGATCCAATGCCTTCTCATCGATATCCGCCGGGAGCTTAATGAAAATACTGCACCGTTTGTTCACTGCCTGACGAAATGTTGTGAGGTTTTCTAAAACTTTAGCAAATGATTCTTTATCTATACTACCCCAGTTCAGCGTAAAATAATCTACACTTTCATATAAGCGAGTGAAAACCAACTCAAAATCTTTGATGATTTGCTCACCGGCAGAAAGCGGATTCTTATTGATATTTACTCCGAGTCTGTAAGAATGTTTTCTGTATTTTCTGATATGCTCCAGAGCTACATCGACACCGCAATTATTGAACCCTGTACGTGAGATCAGTGATTCGTCTTCTACCAGTCTGAAGATACGGGGAGAAGGATTTCCCGGCTGATAATCAGGAGTTACAGTCCCCACTTCCAGAAATCCGAAACCAAAATCTGCCAACTCATCAAATGTTTCCGCATTTTTATCGAATCCGGCAGACAAGCCTATCCGGTTTTTGAATCGCAGGCTTCCGTATGAAAAAGGTTCGTCCACTTGATAGTGTCCTCTTACGCAGGCACGAACCGGAAGCAGATAACGATAGATTTTTAACCAGTTCAAGAGCATTCGATGTACTTTTTCAGGATCAATGAGAAATAATAACGGTCTAACGATTAAATTATACATTTTCAATTATCTGTTTTTTAGATTAAAGAAATAAATCCACACTCAGGAAATAACTTCTTCCTAGTGCTCTTACGTATGCAAAGTAAGACCTTTTTGAGCAGATATTGAAGTTCATTTTTTTTATACCCGATAACTTTTGATTATCCCTGCTTCTTATTGTCTGTATATTGGGTACAAAATTCCTTTTTAATCGTCCTCCTATAAAAGTATAAAAGCGATTAGATGAAAATGAATAAAAAGAGATTAATCGGATATCTGTTTGTAATGGTCTCTGCAGGATGTATTCATGCGCAGGAGAAAAAAGTATCTGCACAGGAATATAAGCTATGGTATGACCGTCCCGCACAGGTATGGACCGAAGCTTTACCCTTGGGAAACGGGCGTCTGGGGGCAATGGTATATGGAACGCCGGGAATAGAACAAATACAACTAAACGAAGAAACCATTTGGGCAGGACGCCCCAACAACAACGCAAACCCGAACGCACTGGAGTATATTCCGAAGGTACGTGAACTTGTTTTTGCCGGAAAATATCTGGAAGCACAAACGCTCGCTACGGAGAAAGTGATGGCAAAAACAAATTCGGGAATGCCTTATCAGAGTTTCGGCGACCTGAGAATTGCCTTCCCCGGACATACCCGCTATTCCGATTATTATCGGGAACTGAGTCTGGACTCGGCACGTGCCATCGTCCGTTATGAAGTAGACGGAGTGCAATATCAACGTGAAACGATCACCTCATTTACCGATCAGGTAGTTATGGTACGACTGACTGCCAACCGTCCGGGACAAATTACCTTCAACGCACAGCTCACCTCCCCTCATCAGGATGCAATGATTAACTCTGAAGAAGGAAACTGCGTAACCCTTTCAGGGGTGTCTTCCTTGCATGAAGGACTGAAGGGAAAAGTAGAATTTCAGGGAAGGCTGACCGCCCGCAACCAAGGAGGGAAAATAGCTTGTACCGATGGCGTCCTCTCTGTAGAAGGAGCTGACGAAGCCACAATCTATGTGTCTATAGCCACCAACTTCAATAATTATCTGGACATCACAGGCAATCAGACAGAACGTGCAAAGAGCTATTTGTCGGAAGCGCTGGTTCATCCATTCGCAGAAGCCAAAAAGAATCACGTAGAATTTTATCGTCAATATCTGACCAGAGTATCTCTGGATTTAGGGGAAGACCAATATAAAAATGTGACAACCGACAAGCGTGTAGAGAATTTTAAGGACACACATGACGCACATCTGGTTGCCACTTACTTCCAGTTTGGCCGTTATCTGTTAATCTGTTCGTCACAACCGGGTGGACAACCCGCTAACTTACAGGGTATCTGGAATGACAAACTTTTCCCTTCCTGGGATAGCAAATATACCTGTAATATCAATCTGGAAATGAATTACTGGCCATCGGAAGTGACTAATTTAAGCGACTTGAACGAGCCACTTTTCCGGCTGATAAAAGAGGTGAGCGAAAGCGGAAAGGAAACGGCAAGAATCATGTATGGAGCCAACGGATGGGTATTACATCATAACACGGATATATGGCGTATCACAGGAGCACTGGACAAAGCCCCTTCGGGTATGTGGCCGAGCGGCGGTGCATGGTTGTGCCGTCATCTATGGGAACGATATCTGTACACCGGAGACACAGAGTTCCTGCGTTCCGTTTATCCGATATTGAAAGGATCCGGACTGTTCTTTGACGAGATTATGGTAAAAGAACCTGTACACAACTGGCTGGTAGTCTGCCCGAGCAACTCACCCGAAAATGTACATTCCGGCAGCGACGGCAAGGCAACTACAGCCGCCGGATGCACGATGGACAATCAGTTGATATTCGACCTTTGGACAGCTATTATTTCAGCCTCCCGAATTTTGGATACGGACAAAGAATTTGCCGCTCATCTGGAACAACGCCTCAAGGAAATGGCTCCTATGCAGGTAGGACATTGGGGACAATTGCAGGAATGGATGTTCGACTGGGATGATCCGAACGATGTACACCGCCATGTATCCCATCTATATGGATTATTCCCCAGCAACCAGATTTCTCCTTACCGTACTCCGGAACTATTTGACGCTGCACGCACTTCTCTGATTCACCGTGGAGATCCGTCCACCGGATGGAGCATGGGATGGAAGGTTTGCCTGTGGGCACGCCTCCTTGATGGTGACCATGCCTACAAACTGATAACCGACCAATTGACTTTGGTACGTAACGAAAAGAAAAAAGGAGGCACCTACCCTAACCTATTCGATGCTCACCCACCTTTCCAAATCGACGGAAACTTCGGTTGTGCTGCAGGTATAGCCGAAATGCTGATGCAAAGTTACGATGGCTTTATTTACCTGCTTCCGGCACTTCCGACTCTCTGGAAGGACGGTTCTGTCACAGGTATCATTGCCCGTGGAGGTTTCGAACTTGATTTAAGCTGGAAGAATGGAAAAGTAAATCGCCTGGTCGTGAAATCTCATAAAGGTGGTAACTGCCGTCTACGTTCACTCAACCCGCTGACCGGAAAGGGCTTGAAACGTGCCAAAGGAGAGAACCCGAACCCTCTCTATGCAGTCCCCACGATTCCCCAGCCATTGGTGAATGAAAAAGCCAGCCTGAATAAAGTGGAAATTGCAAGGACTTACTTGTATGACCTGCCTACCAAAGCAGGGCAAGAATATATATTGATTGGAAAATAATAACTCTACCTATATGAACAGAAACTTGTTAAAACTGATTGTTGCTTGCGGAGCTGTCTGCTTCATCGCCTGCACAGCACCTCAGAAAGCAGAAACAGAAAAATGGAGCGAACGTATGGCACGCTCTGAGATGAAACGTTTTCCCGAACCCTGGATGATTGAAAAAGCAAAAGTACCCCGTTGGGGATATACCCACGGACTTGTTGTAAAGTCTATGCTGGAAGAATGGAAACATACCGGAGACAGCACTTACTATGAATATGCCAAAATCTATGCAGACAGTCTGATCGATACGGACGGCCATATTAAAACGATGAAATATCTTTCATTCAACATTGATAACGTCAATGGCGGCAAGATTCTTTTTGATCTTTATGCACAATCAGGAGATGAACGCTATAAAATAGCTATGGATACCCTACGTAAACAGATGTCAGAACAACCCCGCACAAGTGAAGGAGGATTCTGGCATAAGCTAAGATATCCTCATCAGATGTGGCTGGATGGCATCTTCATGGCTTCTCCTTACTTGGTACAGTATGGCAGTACTTTCCAGGAACCGGCACTATACGATGAAGCTGTGAAACAGATTCTTCTGATAGCACGCAAAACTTACGACCCCACCACAGGACTTTACTATCACGGGTGGGATGAAAGCCGCGAACAGAAATGGGCAAATCCCGAAACCGGTTGTTCTCCTAATTTCTGGAGCCGCAGTATCGGATGGTATGGAGCAGCCTTGGTAGACGTACTGGATTATCTCCCCCAGGAAACGACCGGACGAGACAGCGTAATGCAGATTCTTCAGGGATTGGCAAAGACTTTAGTGAAATATCAGGATCCTCAGTCCGGCACCTGGTATCAGGTAACTGATCAGGGAGCGCGTGAAGGAAATTACCTGGAATCTTCGGCAACCGCCTTATTTATCTATACACTTGCCAAAGCTGTCAATAAGGGATATATCGGCAAGGACTACATCCAACCTACCCGCAAAGCTTTTGATGGAATGGTCAAGACATTTACCCATCTTGAAGAAGACGGCAGCTATACCATTACGAATTGTTGTGCGGTAGCCGGACTGGGCGGAGACTCCAAAAGATACCGTGACGGTTCATTCGAATATTATATCAGCGAACCGGTTATAGAGAATGACCCGAAATCAGTAGGATCATTTATTCTGGCAGCCATCGAATATGAGAAAATGACAGACAAATAAATGTAAAGATATGAACTCCAAAAACGATAAAGTACAATGAGAAAATTTAAGATTCTTCCTCTCTTATTGCTGCTGTTGACATTGGCAACCTCTGCCGCAGCACAAAAGAAAACACAAAAGACGTATATCCCATGGAGCAACGGCAAACTCGTCGTTTCTGAAGAAGGACATTATCTGAAACACGAAAACGGCACTCCTTTCTTCTGGCTGGGAGAAACCGGCTGGCTGCTGCCTGAACGTCTGAATCGTGACGAAGCCGAATATTATCTGGAACAATGCAAACGCCGCGGATATAACGTGATTCAGATTCAGACATTGAATAATGTCCCGTCTATGAATATCTACGGACAGTATTCAATGACTGACGGCTACAACTTCAAGAATATCAATCAGAAAGGTGTATATGGTTATTGGGATCATATGGATTACATTATCCGTACCGCAGCAAAGAAAGGTCTTTATATCGGCATGGTCTGCATCTGGGGAAGTCCGGTAAGTCATGGCGAAATGAATGTAGATCAGGCAAAAGCATACGGCAAGTTCCTGGCAGAACGCTATAAAGACGAACCTAACATTATCTGGTTTATCGGTGGGGATATCCGTGGTGATGTGAAGACTGCCGAATGGGAAGCATTGGCAACCTCCATCAAAGCAATCGACAAGAACCATCTGATGACATTCCACCCGCGTGGCAGAACGACTTCTGCCACTTGGTTCAACAATGCACCATGGCTGGATTTCAATATGTTCCAGAGCGGACACCGCCGTTATGGACAACGTTTCGGTGACGGAGATTATCCCATCGAAGAAAATACGGAAGAAGACAACTGGCGTTTTGTAGAACGCAGTATGGCTATGAAACCGATGAAGCCCGTTATAGACGGTGAACCCATCTACGAAGAAATACCGCACGGTCTGCACGATGAGAACGAATTACTTTGGAAAGATTATGATGTACGCCGGTACGCTTACTGGTCTGTATTTGCCGGTTCTTTCGGACATACATATGGTCATAACTCCATCATGCAGTTTATCAAACCGGGCGTAGGCGGTGCTTATGGTGCTAAAAAGCCTTGGTATGATGCTCTGAATGATCCCGGATACAATCAAATGAAATATCTGAAGAACTTGATGCTGACTTTCCCATTTTTCGAACGAGTACCGGATCAGTCTGTCATCGCCGGACAGAATGGCGAACGTTATGACCGTGCCATCGCAACACGCGGCAATGACTATCTGATGGTATATAACTATACCGGACGTCCGATGGAAGTTGATTTCAGCAAAATCAGCGGTGCCAAGAAGAACGCATGGTGGTACACTACCAAGGATGGTAAACTGGAATATATCGGTGAATTTGACAACGGTGTGCACAAGTTCCAGCACGATAGCGGCTACAGCAGCGGAAACGATCATATCCTGATTGTAGTAGACAGTAGTAAGGATTATGTGAAGAAAGACTGGACAGAACTGCCGGACCAGCAAGGTGCCGGAGCCTAGTTTCCATTCACTCTATCAAATTGACACTCATGAATAAAAAGATACTTATATTATCATTCTTATCTGTTCTGTTTCTTGCAGCAGGTCCGATACGTGCAGCCATAGGTGTAACCAATCTGCGGACAGAGCAGCTAAAGAATCCGTCGGGTATCGATACGCACCAACCCCGTCTGGGTTGGCGTATCGAGTCGAACGAACAGAATGTGATGCAAACCGCGTATCACATTCTTGTTGCATCTTCCCCCGATCTATTGGCACAAGGGAAAGGAGATATGTGGGATTCCGGAAAAGTAGAAACAGATGCTTCCCAATGGATAACCTACCAGGGAGAAAATTTGAAACGCAATGCTCCCTACTTCTGGAAGGTGAAGGTTTACACCAATAAAGGTGAAAGTGATTGGAGTAGTCCGGCTTTCTGGAGCATGGGACTATTCAATGAAGCAGACTGGCAAGGTCAGTGGATCGGTCTGGACCGTGCAGCTCCGGGGGACAGTGAAACTCAATGGAGCCGCCTGGCAGCCCGTTATCTTCGCAAGGAATTTGCCTTGAAGAAAGAAATAAAGCGTGCCACAGTGCACATCGCCGGAATGGGATTGTACGAACTGTTCATCAACGGACAACGCATAGGTGATCAGGTACTGGCCCCCGCTCCTACCGATTACCGGAAGACAATCTTGTATAACACATACGATGTCACTTCCCAACTTCAGCAAGAGAACGCCATCGGTGTTACTTTAGGCAATGGTCGTTTTTATACCATGCGTCAGAATTACAAACCATACAAGATTCCGACCTTCGGATATCCCAAACTACGCCTGAATCTGATCGTTGAATATGCTGATGGCAGTAAGGAGACAATCGCGACGAATACTTCATGGAAACTGACAACCGAAGGTCCTGTCCGCAGCAATAACGAATATGACGGCGAAGAATATGACGCCCGCAAAGAACTGGGAAACTGGACGCAGACAGATTATGACGATACAAAATGGATGCCGGCAGAACGCGTCAGTATTCCTTCGGGTACACTTCGTGCCCAAATGATGCCGGGGATGAAAGTAACGGAAACACTGAAACCTGTTTCTATCCAAAAAATGGGTGACAAATACATTATGGATACCGGTCAGAATCTGGCAGGATGGGTACGTTTCCGCATCAAAGGTCAAGCAGGCGACAGCATTCGTCTTCATTTTGCAGAACGTCTGGAATCAGATGGAGAAATCTTCACGAAAAACCTGCGCGACGCACATTGCACGGATATATATGTAGTTAGCGGACGTGAACCGCAAGGTGCCACCTGGGCTCCCCGTTTTGTATATCATGGTTTCCGTTATGTGGAAATCAGCGGATATCCGGATGCCAAGACCGAGGATTTCGTAGTGGAAGTCGTAGAAGATGAGATGGATCATACAGGCTCTTTTTCCTGTTCGGACGAAACATTGAACCAAGTTATACGTAATGCATTCTGGGGGATTCGGAGTAACTATAAAGGTATGCCGGTAGACTGTCCCCAACGTAACGAACGTCAGCCCTGGCTGGGAGATCATGCAATGGGCTGTTGGGGGGAAAGTATGTTTTTCGACAATCATGCCATGTACAACAAATGGGCACGTGATATCCGCGAAGCACAGCGCGAAGACGGCTGTATTCCTGATGTAGCTCCGGCTTACTGGAACTATTATTCGGATAATGTCACATGGCCTGCTACCCTGCCCCTAATCTGTGATATGCTCTTCACCAATTATGGAGACATGCGTCCGATAGAAGATAATTATCCGGCTATCAAGAAATGGGTATCGCACATCCGTGAGTATTATATGACAAAGGACTACATCATCACCAAAGATAAATATAGAGACTGGTGCGTTCCACCCGAATCGTTGGAAATGATTCACAGTCAAGATCCTGCCCGCAAAACAGATGGTGCCTTGATCGCTACCGCCTATTACCTGAAAGTGTTGCAACTGATGCATCGCTTCGCCAGTCTTCAGGGATTGACTGCAGATGCAAAAGATTGGGAAGACCTGGAACATATAATGAAGGATGCATTCAATGCACATTTCTTGCATATAAAGGAAGGTACTTCACTTGTACCCGGTCATACTTTATATCCGGATAGTGTTTTCTACGGGAATAATACTGTAACAGCTAATATTCTGCCACTTGCCTTCGGTCTCGTGCCCAAAGCACATATCAAAGAAGTAGCAAAAAATGCAGTAACCACCATTATTACAACGAACAAAGGGCATATCAGTACCGGAGTAATCGGTACGCAATGGCTGATGCGTGAATTGAGTCGTCGGGGCCATGCAGATATAGCTTATCTGTTGGCTACCAATGATACATATCCTTCGTGGGGGTATATGGCGGCACAAGGTGCCACCACTATTTGGGAACTTTGGAACGGTGACACGGCAAATCCCGGAATGAACAGCGGAAACCATGTTATGTTATTAGGAGACTTACTTCCCTGGTGTTTCAACAATCTGGCAGGTATCCGTGCCGACCGTTGGAAATCCGGTTACAAACATATTGTTTTCCAACCTGCTTTCGAAATTCAGGAATTGAGTAACGTGGATGCTTCTTATATGAGTATCTACGGAAAGATTACCAGTCGATGGAAAAAGACTCCTATGCATCTGGAATGGGATATCGAACTTCCTGCCAATACTACAGGAGAAGTGCATCTGCCGGATGGACGAAAAGAAAAAATAGGTTCCGGAAAATATCATTTCAGCGTAGATATACCGACACGGAATGCTGCCATCATCAGCGATGAATTTCTATATGAGAAAGCTTCTTTCCCGGAATGCCACGGGGCAACCATTGTAGAACTGAAAAACGGTGACCTCGTTGCTTCTTTCTTCGGTGGAACCAAAGAACGTAATCCGGATTGCTGCATCTGGGTTTGCCGCAAGCCCAAAGGTGCCAAAGAATGGACGGCTCCCAAGCTGGCTGCCGACGGAGTTTTTTCACTCAAAGATTCGCAGGCTGCTTTAGCCGGCATAGATTCGACCTGCACTCCTGTAGTGGATGCCAAAGGAAAACTGACTGCCCGCCGGAAAGCTTGCTGGAATCCTGTACTTTTTCAGATACCGGGAGGAGATTTAATTCTGTTCTACAAAATAGGACTAAATGTAGGCGACTGGACCGGCTGGCTGGTTCGTTCAAAAGACGGTGGGAAAACTTGGAGCAAACGTGAAGCCTTGCCGGAAGGATTTCTAGGTCCTATCAAGAACAAACCGGAATACATCAACGGTCGCATCATCTGCCCGTCAAGCAGAGAGGGCAAAGGGGGATGGCGCATTCATTTTGAATATTCGGATGATAAAGGCAAAACCTGGAAAACGACAGAGTCGGTACCTGCCGAACTGTCTGTCCCGACTCAGAACCGTAAGAAAGATGGTATTAACGTAGATGATCAGGAAGCGGGAGAAGCTATTCAGGGAAAAGGGTCACAACCGATTTTTGCTATCCAACCCAGTATCCTAAAGCATAAGGATGGAAGATTGCAGGTACTTTGCCGTACACGCAATGCAAAGATTGCAACATCATGGAGCAGCGACAATGGTGAAACATGGAGTAAAGTGATATTAAGCAATGTTCCGAACAACAATTCTGGAACAGATGCCGTGACAATGAGTGACGGACGTCACATTCTCATTTACAATCATTTCTCCACATTGCCAGGTACACCGAAAGGTCCCCGTACTCCTCTCTGCGTAGCCATATCAGAAGATGGAATCAACTGGAAACCGATTCTGACATTAGAGGACAGCCCTATCAGCCAATATTCTTATCCAAGCATTATCCAAGGGAAAGATGGAAAGTTACATGCAATCTATACCTGGCGTCGCCAACGAATCAAGTATACAGAGATAGATCTCTCAAAGCTTAAGTAGTAGCTGAATAAAAGAAAAACAGATTCTCTGTTATCATTATACCGCACTGACAATTATCGTATCAGTGCGGTATTTCAATCAAAAAGCAAGACACGCACGGACGCAATGTTTACTGTTCTTATAATCCCAATCCATGGCGCCGACGTAGGTGTCGGCATAGTATGCGTTGAGCGACGGATCGTAGTCGTCCTCCGAACTCGACCAATACCCCAATTTCCACCCATAGTCATTATCCCCGGTAGCTTTATTGACAGCGGATAAAAGATAAGCTTTATTGTACATCCAATACCAACATTGACCTAGCGAGGGTAAAAACCAACCACTGCTGTTTGCAGGAGCGGGATGGCTATACTCATAATCCGTTACCCAATAGACAGGGGGAAATCCATTCTTTAAAGTTCGATTCTCATTTTCCGCAAACGAGATGATCCCCTGTGTATTCTTATAGCCATAGAAACCGGTGCTCGGCTCACCTCTGTTTATATCAGTTAGGCTCCAAAGCCCCCATGTACAAGCATTTCCTCTATTGGCATCATAAAGCGTAAGAACGTAACCATGTACGGTATGCATCTCTGTCATGCCATCTTTCTGTTTATATTTACAGTAGTCTACCCATTCGCCTTCACTGTCTTTACCTGACTTCAAAACGATACCCAAGCAGTTCATATCTGCGGAAAGAGCAGTAACATCGCCGGGAATCAAATAGCCGTTATTACTTTCATCCTTGCAATAAAAATCGCCCATTTGAGCTTTATCCAATGTATAATCACCTATATCTTTTAAAACCGGAGTGAATGTATAACAGGTATTAGCAGATAAATCTGTATCAGGCATCGCACCACTATACATCTCTTTGTTATATTCATAAAGCCAACGAACCTTTACCCTTTTCGGAGAAATAATTATTTGGTAACTGCCATCATTCATTTGGTAAGGGAAAAGAGGCTCTGTTCCGACATTGAAACTCACATCACTAATCGAAGAAGGAACATAAGTAAAGTCTCTCCTTCCATTAATTTTGCATTTTATGGAAGGAGACAACGAAAGTAAGGAATAAGCATGTTCAAATACTATATCCAATTTCTTTAACGGTCTACCACTCGTGTCACTCCATACCAACAAATCGGAAGCACGGTAGGCATCCTTGCTGCGTTGGTCACCCTGCGGTAAGAATTTACCTTTTAGATCATCTATGTTAATCACGTTATCCGCTTCCTTACTATACGGAAAGTAGGCAAGGTAAACGGTGGCTTTATTGTCGTAGTAAATGGTTGTTTTTCCTTCATCGTTATTGCTGTCGAAGCTCCAAATGTTACCATCATATCGATAAGGTATGTTGTCGGATAGTACATTATTATCTGCATCCAGCACAATGATGCCGATACGATCACCATTTTCGAAAGTACCCGTACTTCTGCTATCCGTAGCACGAATACTGGAAACATCGTTGATAGCAAAGTCACCAACACGAACGTTCAGTTGCAATACTTCACCGTCTTGCTGCACCATACCCGAATCTATTTTTTCATCACCATTGCAAGCCATGAAGGATAATAACGAGAGCAACAACAAATACTTCAAATTCTTTTTCATACTCATTTTTCTATATATTATTAAAAAGTCAAGATGATACGGATAGAATTCTTATCCGATACGCTCTTTTCATGGTCATTATAAAGAGCATTTCCTACTAATATGAAATTCCTCTCGATACTAAAAAGCTAGAACTGTTTTTAAGACGTTTACCATTATTCATAGCCACTAATGGTTTAACATTTTTCAACACTATATACAAGTAAAAGCCCAAAGACTTATATTTTAATCACTTGTCAATAGAAATCTTTGGATAATATTTATAAAAGGAACAGATTATTATAAGGTGTATTTCCTCAGAAATCCGGCGTTATAAAATCATCAAACTCATGACCAATGATAATGATGATATTAATCTTATAGATTATTTGGAGATTACTTATTCAAAATATACCCCCTAAGCAAGGATATTATTATAGTTAGTTTTTAGGGTTAAAACTGCTGGGGTTTCAAACAAAATACTGATTTTCAATAGTCATCATAATGGCTTCTGACTAATTTTGCCTTTTCGAATAAATATAGTATTTTTGTTCCTCAGATTTAAAAATGAAGAATTCATGGCAGATAATTATATAGAAAGACAACAAGAGCAATACGAGGCCAGAAAAGCAGCTTGGAAACAGGCACAGAAATATGGGAAAAAGAAAACGACTACCAGCAGTCAAGTCAAAACGGAGGTAGCAGGTGAAATAGTTTCAAAACCGGACAGCCTGAAAAAAAGAGTATTCGTGACAGGCGGAGCGGAAGGCATAGGGAGAGCAATAGTAGAAGCATTCTGTAAAGACGGACATCAAGTAGCCTTCTGTGACATTAATGCTGTGTCCGGTCAACAAACGGCAAGAGATACCGGAGCCATATTTCACCCTGTTGACGTTAGTGATAAAGAAGCACTTGAAAGCTGTATGCAACAGATATTGGATGAATGGAAGGACATTGACATCCTCATCAACAATGTCGGTATCAGCAAATTTTCTTCCATTACAGAAACAAGTGTCGAAGATTTCGACAAGATTCTTTCCGTCAATCTTCGTCCTGTATTTATTACTTCACGGTTACTTGCCATTCATCGTAAGGCACAGTCTGATTCTAATCCTTATGGAAGAATCATTAATATCTGCTCAACACGTTATTTGATGAGTGAACCGGGAAGTGAAGGTTATGCAGCTTCCAAAGGTGGTATCTATTCTCTGACTCATGCATTAGCTTTATCATTATCCGAATGGAATATCACAGTAAACTCCATTGCTCCAGGATGGATACAAACACAAGATTATGATCAACTCCGACCGGAAGACCATTCTCAGCACCCTTCCCGACGAGTGGGCAAACCGGAAGATATTGCCCGTATGTGTTTATTTCTCTGCCGGGATGAGAATGATTTTATCAATGGTGAGAATATAACCATTGACGGAGGTATGACGAAAAAAATGATTTATCTTTCTCTATGATCCGATCCCCAATACTATGTCTTACAAATTGATATTATTTATAAACTTTCGGATACAAAATAGATAGAGCTTTGTAAATGTTCGAATTTATGTCAATATTCTCGCAACCTTTTTCTAGTTTTATACCCGGTTCATTCTGAGATAGATAGCTCCTCATGCTTCGACCATCTGTAAAATGAAAAGCATCCAAAGCCATATCAATATATCCCCAATATTTATTTAAAGGATGCTGTAAAGTTGAACTACGTACTCCATTTATATAAGATTTCCAATTAGGAGTATCAGTACAAAACAAGTTATTACTTTTAATAGCCTCAACCATACAGATCGTACGAAGAACAATACTATCCATAATTTCTTTTAAATCAATATCTAAATTATTGCCATAAAATCTATCCAAACAGTAAAGTTTCATTTGTTCAATACTAGTTAGTTTATTGTTCTCTTGCCACTCCTGAAATGTGTGAAATCTATACCCTAGCTCCCATAATAATAAAAGAAAATCTAAATTACGCACTTTTCCTGCTTCTAATCCTATTCGTAATTTAGGGCATATCTCTGAATTGTATAAGAGAACTAAAATATCACTCTTACCATATTTTTTTAACTGATTAAGTATAATATATGAGTCTCCGGAATCAGATAGATAAAATAATGCTTCTAAAAAAGAATCATGTGGAAAAGTATTCCACAATGAGTTAACTTTTTCTTCAGCAGTTTTACCCTTTATATCATTATGTCCCCACACCGGACGTTGTTTTTTTATAGCATAACTGAGAATACTTAGAGTATCTGATAACTCAGTTCTTTTAAAATATGAATTAGCCTCCTCATAAAGGCTAACGACTTTATCTTTAATACATATATTCGGTACTTCTAATTTTGGATACAGCAGCCTAAGAATCTCATATTGCTTCAGATTCTCCCACTCTAATACTTCTTTCCTATCAACTGTATCGTATTTTTCCTTAAATGAGTCTATTCGATATAATTCTTCCCACCGACCACATTCTTTCAGTGCAGCTTCACAAAATATCCAATAATTTCTATAGTTAGTAATTGCATTGTTGACTATACAAAGCCATACATTAATCTTATAATTAAAATATGCTGAGTTACCAGTTAGTAAAGATTCAATAGTATAGATTGATTTTATAAAAGAATCAACTGAATTGAACAATTCCATTATCAAATCTGGACGTCCCTGTTTATATAGAGTAAAAGATAGTCTTGAGAGAGTTGCATATTTTTTATAAACTTCATATTCACATTTATCCCTTATAGTTTCTCTATCTTTACAGGTTATTTGATATCCATACTGTAGAAAAAGTACTAAATAATCACTTATATTACAAGGAGCATTTTTAAAGAGTTTTTGAATAACTCCATTGCCATTCTCATCTTTATTATTTATATTTTGATCGTTAAATTCTCTGAAATCGCTTAATTCGTCTGTTTGTCGCATAATTATTATCTTAAAAATTTCTTTTAGACTGCAAATATACAACTAATAATTGCTTCATGAGATAATTTGTTCACTATTTTTCTTGTAAAAATTAAAAATAGAATATTATTTAAAAAACAGATGCAGTAACATGTTTCTTTTTAACAAATTATATATGTAAAGATACATCAAAATGTCCTGCTTAAAAACGACAAAAAACGATTAGAAAAAGACTTTTAAAAGATTCAATATCCTATACTAACCATGCAATATACTCATATAGGGGACGTTGTAATGATGTACGATAACCATTGCTTCCAACCGAATATCAAACATAATAACTTAAAAAACAAAGAGATGAAGATTAGTTAATTATACAACCGATATTTTTTGTATGTTCTTTCAACACATCCCGTGTAATCTCTATTCCCGTCTCCACAATAGAAGCTGCATGATGGAACTCCAGCATATCATAAGCATTGCCGGACATCTGAATTAAGATATCCGGCTGACAACGTTCTATCTGATAACGGGTAATTTGCTGCATCATCATTCTTGAAGATTCTGTCAACAAGTTATAAGGACTCATTTTCTTTTTCTTACTGCAATCAATCGGAGCATTGACATCGACTGCTATCAGAATATCCTCTTCCGTACGATGCACCTGATTCAGCGGAAGGGGATTCAGTATTCCTCCGTCAATCAGAACCATACCATCTTTCCGTAAAGGCCGGAAGAGCATCGGTATAGAAATAGTAGCACGGATAGCATCATACAAATTACCACTATCGAACCTCACTTCCTGATCGCAAACAATATCAGTAGCCATTGCTACGTACGGTATAGGCAATTCTTCAATATTCATAACGGGAATAATCTGCTTCAGTTCTTTGATAAAACGATCCCCCTTCACCAAGCCGTCCCGACTTAATGTCAGATCCGCCAGTTCCCACATCTTACGTTTATCCCAGCTATAGAGCCATTCTTTACATTCCTCCAGCTTTCCCGAAGCATACATTGCGCCTACCATCGCTCCCATCGAGCTTCCGGCAATAGAAGTTATCTCGAAATTATGACGTAACAATTCTTCAATAACTCCAATATGCGCAATACCACGTGCGCCACCCATAGAAAGGACTAATGCTACTTTTTGCTTATCCATATAATATACGTTTTTATTAGCTGTCCACAATATAACACATTTTCCGCAATAAAAGATGTCCGACCAGCTCTATTATTCTAGAAGCAAATGAAGTAAAAAGCAGCAATCCTCTCTATGTCAGAGATATTGCTGCTTATAGTATGCATTAATAAAAAAGTATCTTTGAGGCTCTATTTCCCTTCCTTTGCTTTTTCCGCCTTTCGCTTTTCTGCATAGTCTTTATACATTTGGCGCCAGTTACGGCCATGCTCATAGAAATACAGTTCGATCTTCGTTTTATAAGCTTTAAAGATAGCAGATATCTGTTTCATGCTTTTGTAATCAACAGCTTGTTCGCGAGCCAGTTTCAGCTGTTCAAGTATAAAGGCTGTTTCTTCCTCCGTCATATCAGGAACAATCTCCTGATACCCTTTCATGGTAAATGCTACCTTGCCAACTGTATATTTATCTAAAATCTGCTCAACTTGTTCTTCCGTCAGTACTCTGCGCAACCCTTTCATCAGTCTTTCATGAACCTCCTTGGGCATAGCTGAGTCTGCTATTATCTCACGTTCGAGCTGAGTTAACGGTTTGCCCGTTGTAGGATTGATACCCGCAGGTATTGTCGTATATGGATGATCATTATGCCAGTCTCGAACCTGGCGAAGATGATTATAAATAGTCGTCACCGCAAAACCTGATTTCTTTTCATCATCCAGATTGAGTGAAGCTACCCATTCCATTGCTTTCTTTTCAAGAGAAGCATCCGATTTCAATTTGGCAAAAGCCTTCTTATCAAAATAAGCAGCCACCTTGTCGAACGAACGAATTGCATTTTCCGGTAGTAACTCCCCTTTCTCTCCAAAACTGTACATGGCAGACTCCGGTTCGATAGTTACTTTACTCTCATCCAACATCTTTTTATCTAAATCGAAGACTTCGGCAAAGAAATCATAGACTGCATTTCTTTTATTCGGACCGAAATCATGTTTTTCTTTGGGAAGATGAACGTTCGTCACGTTGTCTTTCGCATCATAGAATCCATAGATACGCTGCAAATACGGAAATTCAAGTGCAGGAACACTTGCTGTCCAGTCCCCGCCATCAGAAACCACTAATTGCGGACGGGGAGCGAATGTTGCAGCCAGTTCGGCATTACAAGTACCTCCTGCCGATAGCTGAATAGGCATACCGCTTTCACAAGGACAACCACCATCGAAATGAGAAGCCAGACTAACCACCGGGGCAGAAGCAGTAAAACGGTCATCCAACGTTGTCAGTAGTACAGTATGCGTTCCACCACCGGAACCACCGTTGGCACCAATACGCTTGGTATCGATATCTTTACGGGAAGCAAGCATATAATCGAGAATCAACAATCCATTCATTGCCTGAATAGTATGTGCCGCACTACTACGATGCGCCGCACTTCCCACCTGGAGAATTGATTCTCCCCAGCCAAACAAATCATAATCGACACAAACAGCTCCCATACGAGCTAATGTGCCCATACGCTGCTGCTGATCTTCCCGATAACGACCGCCACCAAAATGTCCGTTCGGACAAATAATCAGAGCGTGTTTCCCTTTCGATTGAGGCGTATAAACAGCCCCGCAAACATACAGTCCCGGTAGAGTTTCAAGTGCGAAATTCTGCACAGTATAGCCATCAAACTTCCGTATTTTCGATAGAATGGGGGTTGAGTTTACACATTGGGCCAATAAAGTATCGATCCCCAAACGTTGACGGACCTCTTTTCTCAGTGAATCGGCACGAAGTTCAAAAGCCTGCTTATCCGCATAAAGCGTATTGAGATAAGCCAGCATTTTTTCTCCGTCAGCATCTGTACGACGAGGATATTCATAAGCCTTCAACTTATATAGATTACCGCTCTGTCTGACAAATTTATAATCGAATGGTGACAACACATTCGTCAAAGATTCTTCTACAGAATAAGGGCGGATACGGAAATCAGCATAAGGTAAAATCTTTCCTACCGTATCAATATCATATTTCAGACGGATTCCGAAACGATTTTGAATATCTGCCAATACTTCATTCAAGGGACGGGCAAATTCCGTCTCGTATGTCTGCGTCTGTGCTTCTGCCGAAAGAGATGCAGCGAGAAGCAATGAGAAAAGGATTCGTTTCATTTTCTTATATTTATAAATATGTAACCTCCCAAGAGGTTTATTTCAGTTTTATTTCTTCACCGTTAATGATTACGTTATCCATAGTGATACGTTCACAATCTTCAAAGATACACTTCTGTCTGGCTCCCTGAATATGGATGTCACGCAATACAATGTCAAAAATCGGAGCTTCTTCCAGTCCTACTATTTTAATCGGAGTCTTTACATCCGTCACAGTCATACCGCTGATATGAACATTACGAAATATCGGAGTACGCTCACTCTTTGCTTCTGCAGGCATTTGGCTGTATTTCAGATTCAAGACGACAGCCTCCTGCTTGATGTTACTCATTACGATATTGCTGACACGGATATCCTCTACGACTCCTCCCCTTCCACGGGTTGACTTGATGCGGATACCACGGTCGGTTCCGTCAAATACACAGTTAGAGATTGTGACCTTACGTACACTGCCACTCATTTCACTGCCGATCACTACACCACCATGACCGGCAAGCATCGTACAATTGGTAATAGTAATATTCTCACACGGCACTCCCAAGCGGCGGGCTTGTGCGTCTCTTCCGGATTTAATCGTAATGCAGTCATCGCCTACAGAAATATGGCAATCACTGATATGTACATTCCGGCAGGATTCAGGATTGATTCCATCCGTGTTGGGAGAAGGGACATTATTTATTGTGATCCCTTTGATGGTCACATTATCACAAAACTCCGGATTAACAGTCCAGAAAGGAGAATTGACAATTTTCACTCCTTCAATCTTCACCTTCTTGCAACGAACAGGCTGAATGAACGGAGGGCGGAAAAAACGACGCTGCAAAGTGCTGACATAATCTTTATTCGTCTCTGCATAGATGGCAGTCGTATCATTCTGAGCATCCCACATCGGCTGATATTTATTAATATCACGCATACCATTATCTTTTAGGTCAATCATTACACGAAAGAACTCCATCCACCACTTCTTACCTTGACCATCCAGTGTACCTTCTCCCTTAATAGTAATATTTTCCGCATCAACCGCATAGATTAACGGCTGGAAACTTTTCATCATGACTCCTTCGTGACGTACTTCTACAAAAGGGAGATAATCATCAAAGTTGTCTGAAAAAAGCAGGGTAGCTCCGGCTTCCAGTTCCAGTGTAATGTTACTTTTCAGATGGATACTTCCCGTCAGATACGTTCCGGCAGGAAAAAAGAGCGTACCTCCACCTCCACGATTCAAACGGTCAATCGTTGAATTTATCAGCTTTGTATTGAGAGCTTTCCCATTTGCTTTTGCACCCGCTTTCAACATATCGACGCGTTCGGCACGGAGGATCGCCGTTGCGCAAAGGCAAAGAAAAGCCAAAAGAGTAATTCGTAAATTCATATTCTATATTATTAAATAGTTCTTCTTTTTTATATCTTATTCGGCAGCAACAAACTTATATGTCCCACTTTGTACTTCTTTCGGTTCTTTTTCACCTGGAAGATAAACGATAGCAGTGGTATTCACCGGTACAGATACATTCAGAGTAAAAGTTCCGTTCTGACGAGTCCAGTCTACCAGAATCGTACCGTAAAGAGTCTCATAAGTTGATTTAACGTATTTCAAGTCTCCTACCAGCTTCGGAGCAATGACAAACTTCTGATAACCTTGCATTGGCTCATCCTTTTCATTTACAGAAGCTGATAATGTTGTAGACGGACGAATACCAATCAATGAATTAAAGAACCATTCATCAATCTGTCCCATCATGAAATGATTCCATGAAGAACCTTGACGCGGGTCCCACTGCTCCGTCAATGTAGTTGCACCAAACTTCAGCTGGAAGCCGTATCCGGGAGCTTCTTCATGATTGAACATCTTATAAATAAGCTCATGCTGTCCATTACGTGCCAATGTCTGAATCAGATAGCGGTTTCCCACATCTCCGGTAGTCAAACGATTGCCGTGTGATTCAACATCTTTAATCAGATTCGTCAACACTTTGGCAGTCAGACTTGCATCCGGTGTGTAATCTCCTTTATCTCCTGTACTTTGAGTCATCTGAAGGAAAATGGGAAGCGCATTACTAGCTTGACTCCCTGTACCATATTGTGCTGTATTACTATCCAGAAACCGTTTGTTAAACGCTACCATTATATCATGTGCTAATGAACTGTAATAACGAACGTCAAATTCATTGCCTACCATTCGGGCAGCCTTTATCAGATACATGACAGTCATATAATAATGTGCCGTAGCCACCAACGGAACAGGTGTATTACGGGAGAATCCGGCGCGGAAATCTCCATAATCATACCAGTCACCCAATCCGAAAGAAAGAATACCGTTATCTGCCCGAGTCTTAAGATAGTCAGTGTAACGACGCATATGCTGATAATATTTCTTTATCAAAGAATCATCTCCATAAGTTTCATAGTACATAAACGGGAAAATAACTAGTGAACCTCCCCACTCCGGGGATTCGGCAAAAGCATCCATTCCGGGGCCTTCAAAGACTACATACTCCGGAGCCGTTGTGGGCATTGCTCCATTCGGATGCTGGGCGTCTGCCATATTCTGCATAATCTGTGGAGCATAGGCCGTCAGATCATAATTATAGAGTAGTCCCGGTCCATTGAGGTGCACCTGTTCCAGCCATCCGAGTTTCTCCCGATGCGGACAATCGGTAAATACGGATTGCATATTACTGCGAACCGCCTTCTCAATCAATCGATGAACTGCATTGAATATTCGGTTGGAAGATTCGAATGTAGAGACTTTCTTTGCCGAATTATAGACAAAACAGGATTGAATGTTTTTAAGGACAGGCAGTTCCTGAGGATTTTTCTGTTCTTTCAAGACAGCACCTTCTACCTGAATGTACCGAAAACCATAATATGAAAAACGAGGATGCCAGATTTCATCACCTTCACCTTTCAGTGTATATTCATAATAATGCTGACGCCCTGTCTGACGCTGATTACAAGCTCCTTCATCCGTCAATGCTTCCGCTACTATCAAGGTGACTTTCTGTCCTCGTTTACCACGTACGGTTATCTCCGGAAAACCGGCCAGATTCTGTCCCATATCCAACACAACAGCAGAAGGGTCTACTGTTCGTTTGGTAGATTTGGAAGCAGCCATCACCTGTTCTGAATTCAACTTGGTTACTTTCTGAATATCATACCGTTCCATAATCTTCACCGGAGGTGCCATCTGCGGACGGATCACTCCTTTCGGCGCTTCCTGAACCACTACCGGACGCCAATGGCTATCATTGAAACCAACTTGATTCCATCCTTTCTGTTCGCGACGGGCGTCATAATCTTCCCCTCCATAAATACAATTAAAGATTATCGGAGTCAGATCATATTTCCACTCCTGATCCGAACGGATCGTCTCGCGTGTCCCATCCTCATAATTGATTACTAATTCAAATAAAAGTGTGGGAGGACCAAAACTAATCTGCAATTTGCGATAGCGCCCTCCCTGTACATTGTAGAATCCATTCCCCAATAAGATTCCTACAACATTCTCACCATGCCGTAACTGCTCCGTTACATCGTATGTATTATAATAAACACTCTTATCATAATCGCTCCAAAGCGGAGCAAATTCACTATCTCCTATTTTTTTGCCATTCAGAGAAAACTCATAGAATCCCAGGCCACAAACATACGCAGTAGCTTCCACGATTTTCTTTCCGGATTTCCGATTCGCATTCTTCCCTTTTGCCTCTCCTGTCTGAAACGTTCTTCGCAAGCAAATACTTTTCTTTGCCAAAGTATCTACCGCTTCCCAAGCAGCTTTCACCTCCGGTTTCTTCAATTCGCCACCATGAAACTTTCGCCCTTCGGGAAGGTGAGAATCCTTACGAGTGATGGCGCCGATCCATTTCCCTGAAGAAAGGTCATCGGATGCCAAACGGAATTTTGCTTCCTGACTCCATTCGGAAGGAGTATCCGTCTCATCCCAGACACGCACACGCCAACTATAATTAAATGGATTATTCAGACATATATCCGCTCCTTCAGTCGGAACCAGCTGACTCTGTGAAGAAGTAACCTTTCCACTATTCCAGACGGAACGTCCGGTAAAAGCCTCCCTAATCTCTATTTCATAAGCAGTCTGTCTCGTGCCATTCTCCGGTGATTCCATTGCCCATCCCAAACGGGGACAGCTTTCAACGACCACCAGCCCTTCCTGCATTTCGCAGGTAAGGCGGCTGATCGTTATATTCTTTGCCTGTACGAAGCATGGCAGACAAAGTAGAAGAAGAAGATATTTCTTAAAAGTCATTATTGCTCTGTCTCTTATCTGTTATAAATATATCACTTTAATGCATTCTCGCAAACAAGTCTTGTCAACGTATCTGCATGTCCTGCTTCTTTTCCATTCACAAAGATACGCAATCCCTTTCCACAATGATAACGATCGCCATTCTTATCCCAAAGAATCGTCAGATTATGACCATGATATAAAACATTATCCAGACAGAACCAATCCCATTTATCTGCCGGAATCAGCGGATTAATCTCTATCGTATCATCCAGACGCGGACGAAGTCCGATCAATCCGGTAATCATCAAATCATTGAAAGTAGAATGATTGTAATAGCGACTACGCTCCTGATCGCCTTTCAGCCAATATCCGGTTACTTCGTCCAGATACTCGCCAATATATGGACGTCCACGATGATACTGCGACTCTACATACAATTCCATCTGACGGAAATATACGCTGTCAGACAAAACGGTCTGAGGATAATTATTCATGAAATTAGCCATTGCAGTTAACGTCTGTGCAGAAGCAAACGGCCAGATAGCCCCGTCCCATTCACATTTACCGACTCCGCGTGTGCGGAATTCCGGATGACGGCGTTCTGCCGTAGTCAATCCATAAGGAGCAGAAAATCCTTTCTCATCCATAATTTCTTTCCAGGCAACTTCATATTTCTTTGTTGTATCCGGTAAATTGAAATACCACGGAATATATCCGATTGCCTCGCGCACATTGGCGGAAGAGTCACTACGCATCGTTTCAAAGAACTGATGGCGTGTATTCCATAAATCGTTTTCTACGAGACTCTTTAATGTAGCCGCTCTCATACCATACCTCATAGCCATTCCTTCATCACCGGAAAGGATTCCCATTATCGAAAGGGCTTTTGCATTACCATACATATAGCTGTTAATCGTCGGACGGGCATATTTCTTTTTTCGGCCGCCACTGATGGATTCCTCCATGCCATCCTGTACATCACCCTGCCAATACAGTCCGTTCTTCAAGCGGTTGGTACGTTCCCAACGCTGATATTCCGTTTCCAGATCCTTCGTCATATCCAGCATGAAATCTTTATCGCCATCTACCATATAGCGTGCCAGTACAGCATCTGCATTCCATGAACTGAACTTATCCATCTTCTTCACCGGTCCTCCATCATTGCCACGATACCATGTATGGATAATCTGATCCAGATATTTCGGATCACGCAGCCAACGACTTTCATAAATATGATGTCCGATAGCACAGGCAATCAGGTTATACTTATCCGAATAAGAACGCTGAACCAAAAACTCGGTCATACCATATCCGACGGGAGTCTCCTTGATATGCTTACGCAATGACCACCAACGATAATAATACATTTCTTCAAAATTACGCTGTGGGCATTCAAACAAAGGGATATTTTCTTCCATCCATTCCGAAGCCTTGGCATTGGGAATAGCCTGAACAATATTTTCATCTTCCATGCCATTGAAAGATTCTGCATAATGACTAAAGTCTGCATATTTCAAAAAAGCGGAAGAAGCGTCCTTATCGGTGGACGAAGTCTTCACATTGGCTATACGATATTCTGCCAATGGTTCCTGTCCGCCTGCATCGGGCAAATCATAGGTTTGGTCGGCAGGAGTATCCACAGTCGGGAATGTACGCATTTCTCCGGTACGGAAAACAATCCGTTCAATCGTTGCTACCGGAGCATAGAACATACGCAGCCCTACCCTCTTACCATCTACATACACTTGAATATTACGATCGGCAGTCGAAAGAACAGCTTCTACATGATAAGTCTTTCCTGCTTCATAGTTCATCATATTTGCAAAACGTGACCCACCTTTCATACGGAAAATACCGTCCGGAGTGAGTTCCAATCGCGAACAGGCAATGCTGTTCCCATCCAGGAAGTCAATTTGAAGTCTACCTTTATCATTCTGTTCTGCCAACAAATCAAATGAGACTTTCAATTCTTTCGAAGCCGGAATCTTACGTTCTACCTTCGCATAGTCGAAGGGATCTTTATCCTGTAGCTTCAGCCAAGCTCCTTCTAAAGAAACCGGTGCCCAAACCGGAGAGTAAATATTCCAGTTGGTCAACTCAGCTATTGATCCAAATTTCGAAAAATCATCATCCGCATGTGCAGAAGCATTAATCTCTACCGGAACAGGAATGCGGGAAATCCACATATCTTCTTTATTCACACTATATGAAACCCATAAATCACCATCTGCAGGCACTCCGTTTCCTTCCTGAATGCCACGGGGATATTGAGGACCATATGATTTGTAATTTCCTCCATAGCGCATCGGAGTAATTTCACCATGTACTAAGTTTAATGTAGTATACTCCAATCCGTCCTTACTCAATGAGATAGCCAACGGCCAGCGGAATTCCGACGGATTATAAACCGTAGCGTAGGCTCCATCGCTCAGACGTTGTCCCCAGATTTTCGCATTACTGTTGACAAATCCTTTTGCACGAAGCACCGGTTCTGCCCAGGTATGTCCCCCATCTTCACTGATCGAAGTCAAAGCGTGTTTCCAAAGACTCGCAATGCGTCCATCGGGCAATGTATAGCAGTTGAATGCTTTATATCCTTTTTTCAGTGGAATGATCGGATCTTCACGGTCAGCTTCTTCTACCCATTGCATCATATAAAGCGGATTATCCAGTATTTCCTGACAAGCCTTTACGAACTCCCGGTCTTTGCTCTTTTTAAAATAGGGATAATCGGTATTCTTTTCGTTGAATCCATGATTGTAATAAATGAAATAAATCGGTCCGAACGAACCGTCCTTCTTAATCTCACGTACTACCCGACCGATACCGTTTCCGTCGTTCGGATCATCTTTCTTATCCAAAGCTACTCCGTAATTTCCCATCGTAATCAATCTGCCCGACTTAGATACATAAAAGCCTACACGCTGGTGCATGATAGCAATCAAGTCTTTTGCCTGCATACCCGGACGGGATTCTTTGGTATATCCGTCCGGCACTTTGTAAGGAGGGAATACTATTTCCGGATTTGTCCATTGATAACCGTCTTTCGAGGTCATGAGGAACGTTTGGGAAGGTGGTACATGTTCATCTGACGGATCTGCCAAATACTGATAATAAAACTGACCGTTCCAGTAAGCCAGCATAGGCTGATGATTGTAAGTCCATCCATTGCCGTTCGACGCTTCCGGATGCTCGCGATTGGCACGCACCAGTTGAATATTATGCACTCCCACTACCGGAGATAATTGTCCGTCGTGATAGGTGGGATTCGATAATTCTTTTCCTGTGTAATGGATTCTATCCTGCGGAGTCTGCGCCTGAATGGTAGTCGCCATCCATCCGGCAGCCAATACAAGAAGAATCTTCGTTGAGTTGTTCATGATTTATTTCAGGTTTTAGTTTATTCCGGATTCAACTTATCCGGTTTAAGTTTATTTCTTCTTGCTTTCTTCCAGCAATGTTTTAACATCTGATTCTGAAGCTTTAAAGATGGTTCCGTGTTTATGCCCGACAGGCACACTCACACTTTCTGTGATATCCGTGAAGTTCTTAAAATCACGGGTACACATGGCACCGTATATTTTCTTTTTATAAACATCAAAATAGATCAGATAATCATCACCTAATTTCTCGACAGACGGTCCCTCTACAAACGATTCGGTAAATGGTTGTGATGACGGCGAATAAGGTCCTGTCAGAGAGTCTGAAAAAGCAATTTTCAGATTACGTTCGGGACGTGTATTATCTTTGAGTACCATTACATAATCATTTTTCGCACGCTTTACAATGACAGCGTCGATTGAGCTGAAACCGGGATCATATAATACTTTCGTCTTGGATACTGTCTTAAAATCCCTTGTAGTGATGTAGTATAAACGATGATTATTCTCTTCTTCTTCGATTCCCTTTTCAAAACGACCTGGTACACATGAAGCCCATACTACCATAAACTGTTCGCTCTCGTCATCATAAAAAATCTCCGGAGCCCATACATTGACAGTGGTCGGTTCGTCTGCCATTACAGGAATCATTTGTTGCTCCGACCAGTGAATCAAGTCTTTGGAATTTGCATAACCAAAGCCTAAATCCCCTTTCCAGCTGGTAGTCCATACCAAATGATAAGTACCATCCGGTGTACGCACCATGGAAGGGTCACGCATCAGGCGATGTTGTCCCAATTCCGGCTTCAGCCAGACACCGGGAATACTGTCCCAGTGCATTCCGTCTTCACTATACAGATATCTCAAACCTTCATCAGCCGGCTCATGAAATGAAGTGAACATATAATAATCTTTATTCCCTCCACAAGAAGCTAAAAGCAGGATGCTTATTGCAGCTAATGTATTTCTTAACTTTCCCATTTCTATGATTGATTCTTTTACACTATACTAATATCCTTTATACAGAGACGATGAAAAGCCGGATTTGTACTCAAATAGATTGGAAGATTCGTCAGAATCAAAATTTAGAGACGATAAAAAGGGCGACTCTCCGAGCCACCCTTTCCTCCATCAAACAAACTAACCATTTAATAATGGGAAAGAATTCCACTTCTTTTTATAGTATCTCATTGGTTACCAATCCTTTCTTACCAGATTCTATACTTTTACAGCGTTCCTCCCCGTGCTTTCACACGTTTGGCCCACTCTTCACGTTCTTTCGTCAAATTATATCCCCGCTTAGCCAGATAATTGTTGATACGTCCTTTGTACTTGCCGAAAGCCGCATGTTTCTTATTTGAATTTTCCGCATCCATGGCAAACTCACGCGCTTCCACCAACCAAGCATAGATTTGTACCTTTTCTTCTTCTTTCAAAGAAGGAATCATATCAAGCGTAGCTTCATAAGTCACTTTCACCACGCCATAAGTCATTCCATCTTTTACGGCTTCTATCTGTTCCTCATTCAAAAAGAGAGATAAACTGGCAGGAAAAGCAAAGTGAGAACGGTACAAAGCTGCATCTTTTTCGTTTTCAGCAGCCTTCAACGCTTCATTTTTCGCATCACCGGTCAAACCTGATTCCTTAACGGTTTTTACTTTTGCATCACGTATTTCATAAATATCATTCAGTTCGAAATAGCGATTGGCAATAATATTACAAACGTCTTCGGCTGCTTTCACATCCGTAAGTCCTAGTTTATCTACAATTTTCTGCGAACGATTGACTATAGACTCTACATATTTCGGATCACGATTCTCTTTGTTCAAATCGACTGCTCCGGCAGATATCCAACCGCAAAGCAACAACAGAGACATTAAAACTATCTTTTTCATTTCATCTTATTTTTTATACCATATGCCAAAAGGAAACCCAGTTCCGGCATCTTATACCGATACCAGTTGCAGATTACATTAATTTTCCTTTCTCAGCCAATGTATCGTAGTTATTTTTTAAATCTCTCCAGTCTACTTTGTGTTTTGTACTGATTCCATTGATATACTTTTCAATATTCGTATATCCGTCACCTGTACAATCTTTATTAGCATCACTTGGATCATTCGGATTCAATCCATTAGCAATTTCCCATTCATCCGGCATACCGTCACCATCCGTATCCACATACGGAGTTCCTTTATATTCGGGGAAACCACCCATCTGACGAATATCAGTAATGATACCTATCTTATAAGAATCTTTAGGTAAACGACGATATTTAAACTGACCGTCTTCTCCCATTGACTTAGGAGACAAGCCTGTAAGATCACCATTAGCATCCTTCGCAAGTTTCTTGTCATAATAAGGAATACCTGTTTTTACTTCTTCTATGATGCGTTCGTCCACGATATCACGGCAGGGTATATTGGCACCAACATGTTTTGTCACATAATCATAAGCATCATTAGCTGATGTAATTTTGATATAAGGCATTGCAAACGGCTCATAGCTCCGCATATTCTCAGTATATCCCTCTGTATTTGGCTGACTCTCGATTTGGATACCACCATTCCAGTTATCTTTCGTGATTTCCGGATAGCCTTCCATAACGTTACCATCAGCATACACGCGACCGTATACCTTATAATTCAGTTTACTGCGTCCGGCTTCCGGTTTCAGAATACGGCAGCCTACCGTATTATTCTTTGGAGTAGCAGGACCGGGTTTATAATAGTTATTGATCATATTGAACATGGCGGTATAATCGCCACCATCAGAAGAACGATGCACCCAATTAAATACTACATTATTAACGAAGTTGAATACTCCATTCCAGCCTACAGACGGATTGCGACCAGAATTGCTGGCCCAAAGGTTACGCATAAATGCACAGTTCTCACCTCCCAGCGTACTGCCGAATGCATGATTATAGGTATCCAGCGCTTTCGCAGAAATTGTATTCTGAATAGTTACATTGACTGTCGGAAGCTTCAAATCCTTGCTTTCATATTGACCTTCACTCGGATCGTACATATGACGGTAGAAAGATATATTTTCGTCCAGTCCCCATGTACATGAACAGTGGTCTATCATGATATTACCAATCGGATTACCACCGAAAGAGTCGTCACGATGCCATACTTTTGTTTCTCCACGACGGAATCTCATATGACGTACAACTACGTCGTGTGTATCCACCCAAAATGATTCTCCGGCAATGCAGACACCATCACCCGGTGCTGTCTGTCCGGCAATAGTAACGTAAGGTGCTCGAACAATAATCGGAGATTCCAAACGAATGATACCAGCCACATTGAATACAATAATACGTGCACCACCTGTCTCACAAGCTTCGCGGAATGAACCCGGACCACGATCATTCAAATTAGTAACCGTAATTACCTTACCACCACGGCCACCGAAACTATACATTCCGCCTCCTTCAGCACCCGGAAACGAGGGAATTCTAGCTTGTGGCAAATCATAGGGACGACCAGCCCATGAGATATAAGGACGTCCTTCTTTTGCTTCTTTCAGTACTATAGGTAACGCTTTCTCCCATGCTTCATCAGAACGTTTCCGTTCCTCGGTCATCATCTTTGTATAATTCGCTTTGGCTTCGTCAGTTATCTGCGGGTATTGTGCCCATACAACGGTCGGAGTCAACATTGCAGCTGCAAAAGCTACTAAAAGTACATGTTTCTTCTTCATTTTTATTGGGTTTTGTGAGATTGTTAATTCAAAAATACAATAATAAGACGAGAGAGGAAAGATTTTGTAATCAGGAAAAACAAAATTATTTGAAAAAAAATTAGGAGAAAATATAATAAAATGACATAGCGTTTCAAACATTCCTCTATAAGAGAGGAATTGTCTGAAACGCTATATACAAAAAATAGATTAATATACCGAATCTTTTATTCTGCTAATGGGTCAAAAGTTCCATTAGAACCACCATTCATATAATCTCCCCAACCAATAGTTTGTTTTAAAGTAGAGTTAGCACTTTGTGCACTCTGATATAAACCCAAAAAATAATATTTAGGATAGAATTTCATATACTTTTCTCCCTTGTCTGGAGTATAAGCATCACCTTTCTTTTTCTTACGAGTCAGATAGGTATAGTAGAAATTCTTCAAATTTTCTTGCTGAGTAGAAAGACTCTCCTTCAAATCTAATGCTGCCGGACGATCCACGTCCTTCAATGGATCAGGATTTTTTGTCTCATCATTTACAGGCCAGCTATTACCACCAATTCCGTTATTATAGTTATTACTTACACGGAACTCCAAATTATCACGGCGTTGTCCATTCAACTGTTTAAAGCCTAAATATGTGCAGGTATTCCCATTCCAGCCAGTTAATGTCCATGAATCGGGTGCTCCGTCAACTCTTTCTGTACCTCCGTCAAACAGCATCCAACGACGCAAATCATCAAAGCGTTTGCCTTCGTATGCAAATTCAATCTGACGCTCATATAAGATAGCTGCAAAACATGCTGCCTGATCACTTCCTATATTCGCGGGTAAACCATAATTATTAGCTGCAGTATACCCTACACGTGCACGAATTTTCTTCAATTGCTCAACAGCTATATCCAAATGATTAGCACCACATGCTGCTTCTGCATAGTTCAACAAAACCTCAGCATAACGAATCTCCATATATGGACTTGCACAATACTTGAAACCATTTGATGCATCAAATAAATATCTCGGATTCGAATTCACATCGCGGTCATCCGTACGTTTACGTATATAAAAACCTTTGGCACTAGATAGTAAGTTATCTGATCCATATGCATTATTGCTTTCCGCATCATCCCTATCTGCAGTTGAAGTATACCAAACATAATTCCATAATTCATATTCAGTACCATTATATGGATTATTGTTTTTATCTCCTCTTGGATCACCATTAAATGCCCAACGCACACCCGGAAAAGCAAATGTCCGATAAAAACGTGGATCACGATTCATAAATGGAACATTTGCATCATAGGATATTTCAGACGCATCTAATTTAGTATACGTATCACAGCTGTTTGGTCTTTTACCATCAGCCATAGGGAACATATCTACCAACATCGCAGAAGGAGTTTTACCTCCACCACCAGCAGTATTAGATGGACGGATACCATGTTCCCATGGATTATTTTTACTAAAATCGGCTGCACTACTAGAAGTATTTGTATTATAAAGTGTTACAAATACCGCTTCTGTATTCCCCTGAACTTCAGAGAACATGCTTGCCCATCCTGAAGCATTGACACCTGGATCACTTTCATGAGCTAGACCGTATCCACAAGCATTTATTATAGCCATAGATTCACTAATATCATTATAAGCCTGTTCCCATCGAGCTACATCATTTTTACGATTAAATAATGGACTTGCATAAAGAAGAAGAACACGTCCTTTTAATGCTAGTGCTGTACCGGAAGTTACACGACCAAAATCACTCGTTGACCATCCACCATTTGTAGTGAAAGGCTTTAGTAATTCAGCAGATAATTCCAAATCTTCACAGATAAATTCTATACATTCTTTAGTAGTCGCACGAGGAACAACAGATTCTGCAACAATATCCTGAACTTCTTTAATAATAGGCACACCACCATACCATTTTACCAAACTATAATAACACCATGCACGGAAGAAATAAACCTGCCCTAATAGCTGATTCTTTTCGTCTTGTGACAATGTGCTGCCTTCAATTCCTTTAATAACATCATTACAATTACGGATACGTCCCCATGCCATTTGCTGGATATTACCCGAACTTCCATGAAAATAATCAGGTACAGGATTATTGCCTGATTGATAAGTCATCTCTGCATCTGGATCTACAAAAGAGCCAAAGCCACTATATTCTTCCGTTGATTGAGACTGAAGATCAGCTGCACCCGTACTGTTATATTTCCAGCTTGGATTTGATCTAACATCCGGTAAACACCATGCATATATATCAGCTACACGACCTAACGCTCCACTGAAATAGTTATATGAGTCAGCACTGGCACTATCATAGTTTTTCTTATCTTGCAGAAATTGATCACTACATGATGTAAAAACTGTTGATGCCATAAAGGCTACGCTTATGATTAATATATTTTTTCTTTTCATTATGGTTTTCTTTTAGAATGTAACATTAACACCAATGGTAAACTTGCGCAAAGTCGGGTAACTACCATAAGAAGTCATCGGATCAATAAAATTATCAGGATAAGGATTGTAGAAACTTAATAAGTTTTGTCCTGTTACATTAAAGCGACAACTTTCAATACCTACCAATTTAGTAATCCTCGATGGTATGCGATATGCTAATGTCAAACGGTTTAGTTTAACCCGGGTACCACTTATTCTCCAGAAAGTAGATGTTACACTATTTACACTGCTCCATCTCAAATTTGGATATTCGGCATTACGATTTGCTTTTACCACAACATTACCTGCTGCGTCAACTATATCATTGTAAACATACATATTATCAGTATTCCAAAAAGAAGGCATACTGGTATATTCCAAATCTGTGTAGCTATTTGATCCTGAACCAACCATATTACCAATTTTAAGAGCTGATGAAGGTACAAAGCTATATCCACCCCAACTTGCACTTATCTGTGCGGACACAGAGATTCCCTTCCATTCTGCACTCAGATTAGTAGTTAATCCATAAGGATTGCTCCGGTTTGACAAACGCACCTGGTCATTGTCTTTGTCTACAATACCATCTGGAGCAGCATATGTACCATCTGTTTGTAAAGCTCCACGAACATCTTTATATATCAGCATACCTGGTTTTACATTTTCCTTGGTCATACCCATATATGAAGTAATATTATACTTCGCAAAATACTCATCGATATCCTGATAATTACGGAACATGCCAATACATTGCATACCCCATGTACCTATATCCAATCTGTCACCTTTAGCAATACTCTTGAAAGTCATTGGATTATCCCAGTCTCTTTCTAATACTTTATTATCTGAATAACCTGTATTTACAGAAATCCTATATTTAAAATCCTTACCAATTTTGTCTCTCCATGTCATAGACAATTCCACTCCATATGTATCTAACTTACCATAATTAATATTGGCAGATTGTGAACCCACTGTACCAGGAATTGAAGCTATATACGGAAGTAACATTTCACGGTTCCATTCATAATAACCATCAAGATTGAATGATAAACGATTATTCAATACATTAAAATCAATACCAAAGTTCGCTTTATATGATTTATCCCAATGTGCGTCACGATTAACAGCTGAATTATTTTTGTTCAATGTTATATGGCTACCTGCATTTTCTGAAGTTCCTGTTCCAAATACCGGACCTTTATCTTTATCCGTTCCATAGTTCTGCATCCATTGCCATGCTACCGTATTATCACGGCCTGTTAAACCGAATGAACCGCGTACCTTCAGATAATCAACCCATTTCACCTTATTCTTAAACCAGTTTTCTTGCGAAATCACCCAACCTCCAGAGACAGAAGGGAACACCCCCCAATAGTTTTCAGGAGCAAACTTGGTGGACGCATCCGAACGTAACAAAAATTCGAACAAATATTTATCAGCATAGGCATAATTAATACGACCAATATAAGATAGCGTACCAGATTCTGAACGTGTGAATACCGTGCCAGGCTCACTACCTGCGCCTACAGAATTAGACTGTCCTGTAGTAAATTCATATGGATATGTAACACTACCATTCAAGTACTCACTTTCAGCTTCAGATCTTTCGATAGAAAATAAAGCACCTACATGATGATCACCAAAGTCACGGTTATAAGTTGCCATAAAGTTCATCTGATAATTATCTGTACGGTTCATATCACGGGATAAATAGGATTTATCACCATTATAAATAGTTGCCCCTCCATTAGCTAACAAAAAATTATTCTCATTCAACAATGCTTCATAAAGGGATTCTTGGCCTGAAACTGGCGTATACAAGTGACTTCCACTACCTGCACGATCAGCCATATAGTAAAGTTCATAAGAAGAACCATACTGATTATTTTTCGACGTATTAATACTCTTAGAATAAGTAAACTTTAGTCTTAAGCCTTTCAACCATTTATTCCAACCGAAATCATACTCCAAACCTGCGTTTATATTCATATTCGATGTCATTGTCTTATTATAATCACCTAGATTCTGAAGGACGGAGAATGAGTAATTCTGAGAGTTACTGACCTGTTTATTGCTAATACCATAAGTAGCAAGAGGATTACCATCCACTGTTTCAGGTATATAACGTGGATGCATCAATAAAAGATTATAATCTGTTTCAGAATTAGTGCCTCCTACTTTAACATTTGGTTTATTCTGCTTACCGTAATCACCTGAAACTTGCAGATTAGCTTTTAACCATTTACTAATTTTCACATCAACTCCGGCACGATAATTCCATCGATTATAATCCAACTTACCAAGATTACCATCCTGATCAAAGAATGAAATACCTGCAAAGTAACTAGCTCTTTCCGTAGCACCGCTTAGGTTGACACTATGTTGCTGCGTAAATGCTGCTTTCCAATATTTATCCAACAGGTCATAGTTTAACCCTCTCATAGTACTCAGTTCATCTGCCTGAAATAAATCTGTCAGCGGATTAATAGAGGTATCTGTAGGATCTGCTGCACGTACAGCATTCCATAATTTACCATATTGATATGCATTCAACATCTTAGCACGTGAGACTTCATCAGTAATACCAAAGGTTCCACTATAAGAAATCTTCGGTGCACCTAAGTTTCCTTTTTTTGTTGTAACCAATACAACACCATTTGCAGCACGAGCACCATATACAGCAGCAGCGGCATCTTTCAGAACAGAAATACTTTCTATCACTGATGGGTCCAAATTATTAAATGCCGTAGCACCTAAATTTTCTGTAACATTGCCCACCTTAACTTCTGTCGGATAGATATATCCATCAATAACGTATAATGGCTCCACATTTGTCGCTTTCATTTCCGTTAATACATTATTTTGACGGATACTAATTCTAGCCGTTTCACCTGGACGGGTATCACCACCACTTACACTAACACCATTAACCAAACCACTTAATGTATTAGCTAGGCTACCTGATGAAATGTCTTGAATTTCATCTACAGGTACAGTAGCAATAGCACCTGTCAAATGCGCTTTTTTCTGTGTACCATATCCTACAACTACAACCTCATCAAGTTGCTTTGTATCCTCTTTTAGTATAATTTTAGTTTGCTTCAAATTGGATATTACCTGTGGAATATAGCCAATATATGATATTTCAACCTGTTTTCCAGCAGGTACGTTCACAACAAACTTTCCATTCAAATCTGTAATTGTTCCTGTAGTCGTTCCTACCACCTTTACAGAAGCGCCAATAATAGGTTCTTCAGCTTCATCAACAATCACTCCTTTATATGTTTGAGCATTCTGAGCAAAAGTAGGAAAAGCCGTTACAAAAGCCAGAAGTGTGCATAAACACAAATTGAATATTCTCTTATGTTTCATTTTTATAGAATTATAATTTCTCACTTTTATTCAAACCAACGGGGATCACCAGCTCTATTCGCATAAGCCTTTGTGCTACTAGCCGGAACAAAATTAACCTTATCCGGATCTTGATTTACAGGACCGACAAACTGTGGATTTTCTTCAGTTCCGTAAGTCTTGTCAGTATTATCCAAACTACCGACATTTTCCCCTCCGTCAGAATAAAGATAATTATCACTAATTGCCTTTGTAGTGTTACCGGCTATTTTCTGCACCCGATAGGTATTATAAAAGATATTATTCTTAATAGTAGTAGTCACTGCATTTACACTCGCCATATTGTTAGCAAAGTCTTTGTTAGACATTGTCTGATAAAATGTATTATTTGTAATAGTAACACTTCCGGAAGTATCATTCCAAGTTTTATCAGGTCGGGCATTACTTGCGTTATTCATACGAATAAAATAAGCCTTACTATTAGTTTGAAGATTATAGAATGTACTATTTTGAATGGAGATACTCTTTATAGCTCTACCACCATTATCTTGAAAATTAATAATAGGACTACTTGTACTTCCATTATTCATTTCAACAATACAATCAAGAATACGAAAATCCTTCAGTGCCCATGGTCCATTATCCTTACCTGCATAGACAAGACTATTATTAATTTCCTTAAAACTACATCCCTGAAAAACAATAGAATAATCAATAAGATATGCATTTCCTTTTTCAGTACCTGGAGCTCCACTTGCAGGTGCATTACCCAAAGTCAATACACCAGTCTGAGTTTCCATTGCAGAACAATCAAAATTTACATACTTAATTTTCAGACCTCCTTCAGTAACAAATCCGCCTTCAGTTCCAATAATGACAGTTGGAGGATTGTCTTGATTTCCACGGAATGTCACTGTATTTAATCCAAAATCAGCTATACTATTTAAATAATAAGTCTTTCCTGCTTCTAAATTAATACTCTGTTCTTGATCTTGACTGAAGTGCTGCATTGAATTATTAACATAAGTGGCAATATCTTCACCTTCATGTAAAGTTGCAACTGCAACAAATGCCTTATAGTCTTTTTCTGTTAAATCTTTAGAATCAGTATTATTCAGTTTCTCATTACCTACAGTCTGAACAGTCACCAAGTAGTTAGTATCTTCTTGCTTCACAAATGCCATTGTACAGCCATCCACGACACTGTCAGTTACTTGAGCTACCGGATTTGACGGATCATTCACATTATAAGCATTTACCTTATAGCCACCTGCTCCCATAACTACAGGCCATGACAATTTTAAGCTTTCTGAGCCATCAGAATTTGTCAAAGTCGTAATCGTTATACTTTCCGGTGATTCTAACTGGGCATTTGTCACTCCCCCCGAAAACCGCTCGTTATCATCGAAACCTTTTGCGCATGAGGCAGCAAAAAGAATCATCGACAAACAACATATGTCTTCGATAACCTTAGTTTTAATCTTCATCTTACTCTCCATAGATTAAATTTTAATTAAACAAAAATAATATATTATACTTTAAACCTTAAAGATCTTTTAAGAAAGACGGATAACCTCAAGCAATGTAATCACTTTCCTTAAAGATTTTCAAACTTCTATAATAGAACCTACTCTATTGAAACACCTTTTTCAGATATTCAATATTCGTTCCATAATTCTTCTTCACGTTCCTCACATCATCCTTGTCTCGTGAGCGTTCTACAACCAACCAGCCCCTCCAGCCCATTTTGTCAAGCGTCTTTTTTACCTTATTCATATCCAGCCGCTCATTGAAAGGAAGAGTCACTCCATCCGTATCTGTACAGTGAATCTGGCAAATTCTATTTTTTCCAAGAATCTTGAGTTCCTTACATAGATCTCTTCCATTTTCTAATGCATTCTGAAATTTAAAATAGATCTTGATACCGGGAGAATTAATCTCTTTCAATAGTTTCACTTCTTCTCTTGCATCCAATTGAGTTTCAATGCCAATTACAACTCTTTCCGAAGCAGCCATATCCCCTACTTCCTTCAGCCGTTTTATTAAAGCTGTCCGAAGTTCCGGAGTTTCCTGCCAGCCTGCTTCCACTCCACCCAAAGGGAGAAAAGCGACCTTGGCACCCATTACTTTCATTGCATCCAGACAATCCCGAACTAATTCTTTATAATTAGCACGATCTAAAAAAGACTGTCCATAAAAACCGGACATAGCAATAGAAGGAACCTCTAAATTATAGTTCTGAGCTGTTTCACGAAATAGCTGCTGGAAATGGGGCTCACGCAATTTGTTATCGAACATTTCTCTTTTACCGAGACTACCCATATCCAACTCGACTCCATCTCCTTTCAACTCATGCACCAATTGGAACGAACCAATCTTCTGACGTTTCAATATCATCCAGTCACATACGGCGATCTTGTAACGTTGTTTTTTTTGTTTCGATGCAGCAACAGCCAGCATTGGAAAACATTCTGCTACGATTAATATCCAAAGGATATGTTGAAATAATTTCTTTCTATTCATCATCTTAATTATACGCTGATCGTATAAAAGACGGATGAAAGGAAACTTTGTAATCGGCTACATTCCAAATATTTAATACTAAAACGGAAAAGGGGATATTTATAAAAATAAGATAATGACACTATCCTAGGTAAATGGTGTCACTATACCACTGATATAGTGTCATTATCGCAGACATATAGTGACACTATCTTTTTGAAAGGATTATTCAGGTAAGATGTAAAAAAAATAGGCTGCCGAACCCTGAAAAGTCCGACAGCCTTGTCAACCCAAAAACGATACCTATGAAACACTGTGTGTTATTTCAAATCAAATATCAAGCGTTTACCATGAACAAGTTCATCGTGGGTAATGCGGTATTTATTGAACTTCTTACCATCCAATAACACCTTATTTATATAAAGAGTTTCCGATCCGGTACGATTACTCTCAATTACCAGCTCATTTTCCTTATACCATTTAGGATCCAAGCGGATCGTTACTTTATTAAATACCGGAGTAGTCAATGCATATTCCGGCAATCCCGGACAGTCGGGATAAAAACCTATCATATTGAAAATAGCCCATGCAGACATCGTACCTGTGTCATCATTTCCAGGGATACCGTCCGGTTTGGTCGTAAAGTACTTATCCAGCAGTCGCTGTGTCTCTTTCTGTGTACGCCATTCTTCACCTTTAAAGTAAGAGAACAGATGAGCGTAAGCAATATCCGGTTCGTTAGCCGGATCATATAGTCCTTCATCAAACACCATTTGCAGCTTATTGACAAAAGGTTTCTTTCCACCCATCAGTTTAGCCAATCCATATACATCATGTGGTACATAGAAAGTATAATTCCAAGAATTACCTTCGTGGAAACCGGGATTCGGTTCAAAGTTCTCTCCCTGCCTCGGATTGAACGGACTGTAGAAAGTTCCGTCCGGAAGAATAGGTCGGAATGTACCGAACTCCTTACTATAATAATGCTTATATCCCAAAGAGCGTTTATAGAACATTTCCGCATCTTTCTTCTTTCCTAAAGCATCCGCAAAACGGGAAAGGGCAAAGTCTGCGATATAATATTCCAGTGCATGAGATACGGAGTTATCATATTGTTCACGAAGCGGCACGTATCCTTTTGACATATAGTCATCATTGTCCGGACGCATCAGATTTTCCGCCCCGGGTAATGTAGCCGACTTGTACATAGCTTCATAAGCCAGATCTACGTCAAAGTCACGCAATCCTTTCATCCATGTATCCACAATCACTGGGATACTTGGATCACCTTCCATCGTAAGAGTCTCTCTTCCATACAATTCCCATTTAGGGAACCAACCATGTTCACGATACATATCGAGCATGGTACGTACCATTTCCATCTGACGTTCGGGATAAACCAAAGTCAAAAGCTGATGTACGTTACGATATGTATCCCACAAAGAGAATACAGTATATCGGGTACCTTTCGTTGTCAGAATCTGATCGCTCTCCATAGCCGGATATTCACCATTTACATCCTGCAGAACGTTCGGATGAATCAACAAATGATAAAGTGCCGTATAAAAAACTGTTTTCTGTGCATCCGTTCCTCCTTCTACAGTGATACGTGACAAGTCATCGTTCCACTGTGCACGGGCATCGGAAAGCACCTGTTCAAAGTTTTTTCCCGACTGTTCTTTATCCAGATTCAAACGGGCATTCTCTATGCTTACAAAGGAAACTCCCATCTGTACTTCGACCTGTTCTCCTTCTTCTGTTTCAAAAGTGAAGTAAGCGCCCACATCGTCACCTGCTATTTCTTTTCCATAGCGGGTATACAATTTATATTTGCCTTGGTCGCGATCCCATTCTGCTTCCACACCTGTCATCGGACGTTGCTTTTTCCAATATCCGGTTGTGGCGGGAACTTTGTTCACTCTCATCACAAAATAGATGGGAAATACAGCTTGGGGATTATAACAGAAAGTACCCAATAGTTTCATTCCCTCTATTTCGCTGTCACTTACACGACGAAGCATGGCTCCACTCTCATTGGTCAGGCCTTCGCCCAAATTCAGAAGTATATGACTCTCTCCTTTAGGAAAAGTGAAACGGGCAATACCTGTACGCGGAGTAGCAGAGACTTCTGTCTTTATATTATACTTCGTCAAATAATTGGAATAATAGCCGGGAGAAGCCTGTTCATCCTTATATTTGCTCCCATATTCCTTATAGTCTACATTCAGTTCTCCGGTAGTAGGCATCAGCAATAAAGAACCCAGTTCAGGACAACCGACACCACTCAGATTCACATGAGAATATCCTGTAAAGAAACAATTGGTATGTTCATAAGGCGTCGACCACCAACGTGCATCTTTATCGTATGTATTATCGGCAGAACCCATCACATTAAAAGGTACTACGGACATCATTCCATTCGGGCAAACAGCTCCGGGATTGGTGGTGCCGAAGTTTGTCGTTCCAATAAAAGGATCTACATAGTCTATCAACAGACTCTTTTCCTTATCCATAGGGGGGGCCTTACCCTCTCCCCCAAATACGGGGAGAAGGGTGAAAGCCAGTGTGCAAGTTAATAATATACGTCTCATATCCTTCTTAGATAATGCTCGTTCGTTTTGTAAAATCAATTATTTCCTGGATATAGCCGAAAGCCATTCCTACAACGGTATCTGCAGCTCCATAATAAACAGCTACACGCTCACCATCCTGCAATGCCGCACATGGGAATACCACATTGGGCACATCCCCTTGAAGTTCATAAGGTGCAGCCGGACCTATCAGATATTCACGGGTACGATAAAGTACCTTTTCGGGATGATCCTTATCGAGTATCGCCGAACCCATTGCATAACGGAAACCGTTGCAAGTAGTGATAACACCATGATAGAAAAGCAACCAGCCTTCATCAGTAAGGAAAGGTACCGAACCTGCACCAATCTTGGTACACTGCCAGGCACTTTCAGGGAAAGGAGTTACTTTCATGACACAACGGTGTTCACCCCAGTATTTCATATCCGGACTGTAGCTGATATAAATATCACCGAACGGTGTATGTCCATTGTCGCTGGGGCGACTTAACATAGCATATTTGCCATCTATCTTTTGCGGGAAAAGTACTCCATTACGATTGAAAGGCAGGAAAGCATTCTCGCATTGGAAGAAATCTACAAAATCAAATGTATAGGCAATACCGATAGTAGGTCCATGATAGCCGTTGCACCAAGTTACCCAATAACGGTCTTCAATCCACGTAACACGCGGGTCATATTTATATTCGGATTCAATCATTTCCGTGTTACCGGCTTTGAACTGAATCGGTTCATGACTAATATCCCAATGAATACCATCTTTACTGAATCCTGTGAAGATGTTCATCTGTACAGCTTTGTTGTCACAACGGAATACGCCGGCGAATCCATCTTTGAAAGGTACGACAGCACTGTTGAAAATACTATTGGATGAAGGAATATGATAGCGTCCGATGACCGGATTTTGCGAGTAACGCCACATTACATCTGTACATCCGACAGGACGTTCTTCCCAGGGAATTTGAATCTTATTCATAATAATTATTTATTTAGTAATTGGTTATCTATTATCACTCAAAAATAGCAATTTATTTTTTCTTTTTTGAATCATCATACGTAAAAGGTATAAAATAGGTCATCAAAAAAGCAGGAATTGTTGCGATCAGTACATAGATAAAGAAACTACGGTATCCCAGTAAATCACTAAAATAGCCGCTGATCATTCCCGGAAGCATAACTCCCAGATTCATGATTCCCGAAGCAAATGCATAATGTGACATCTGATGTTTGCCAGGAGCAATCTGCTGCATCATGAACAAGGTCAGTCCGACAAATCCGAAACCATAGCCGAAATACTCCATTGTGATACATGTTCCGATCAGATAAAGACTGGTCGGCTGGACTACAGCAAGGAAAGTATAAGCAAGGAAAGGAAGGTTGAACACGCAACAAAGCATGAATAAAGTTTTCTTCAATCCATATCTGGCAACAAATATTCCACCCAGCAATGAACCGATAACAAAGGCGGCAGAACCAAAGACGCCATTCAATGTTCCGATTTCTGTCAATGACAGCCCCAGACCTCCGACCTCTCTGGAGGCACGCAGAAACAAAGGAGCAACCTTCATTATAAATCCTTCCGCCAATCGGTAGAGAATAATGAAGAAGATATAATATACTATATGTTTTTTAGTAAAAAAGTTCCCAATCACATTTACCAAATCCTGCATGATTTCTGAGGTAGACTTCTTGCCGGTAGCGGGAACTTGTGTAGAAGGCAACATCTTTATATGATAAAGACCGAGCAATACCATTACTGCAGCAATTACGGCAAAAATAATCATCCATGCAGATGAATACGCACCCTTATTGGCATCTATCGAAGCTCCTTCTATCGCTCCGAAATATTCGGCCAGCATACCTGCCAAAGCAACTAATCCACCGTTGGCAACCAATTTTGCCACATTATAGAAAGCTCCCTGTACTCCAATATATTTAGCCTGATCCTCTTTATTCAGTTCTGCCATATATACACCATCGCAAGCGATATCATGTGTGGCTCCACTGAACGCAATCACCGCCATAGTGGAAATACTGATAGCAAAGAAATAATCAAAGAATAACGAAAAAGCTACTACTCCAAACAATATACCACTCAACAGTTCGGTTACCAGTACAAAAAACTTTTTGGTCCGATACATTTCAAGAAAAGGGCTCCATAAGAATTTGAGTGTCCAGGGCATCATGATAAGAGAAGTCCAAAACGTTATCTGAGTATCAGAAATACCCAAATCCTTAAACATGAATACGGAAACCAAATTGATGGCAATAAAGGGAAGTCCCATTGCAAAATAAGCGGTAGGTACCCAATAAATCGGGTTGATAGTTTTTCCTTGAGAAGCAGTTTTATTCTGTTGCATAGTTCAATAGTATATAGATGAAAGGGTCATTTTTCTGACCCATCTATATATAATACAACTAAGAAGGGCAAACTACTAACGCTTGCCCCTACTTTTTTTTATTTTATTGTTACTTCGTCGATAAAGAACCACGAAGGATGCCCTACACCATAATGCCATTCGGGACATTCTTTCGTACCGGTGACCTCAACTTTCACATAACGGGCATGCACTGGCATTTCCGATTCAGTCTTCACTCCGCGGAACTCCACTTTCCCCGAACGGTTTTCCGGCATATCATGTGCTCCCCAATGTGTATAATTCTCTCCATCTTCAGAATAGGAATAAACCACCTTCAGAGGGAAAAGAATCCAGGCTCCGATCTGATGCAGGAAATCCGTATCTATACTATGTATTTCTTTCTCTTTACCCAAATCTATAACAAAAGCACCGTCTGTTCCTTCCCAGCCAATCCAGCTTTCAACGAAAGTAGATCCTCCGAATAGTCCGTCCACTAATGCCGTTTTTCCGATTTCTGCATATTTACCGGTAGGAGGAATAAGATAAGTAACCTTCGCTCCTATCGCAACACTTTTTTCTGCACGGGGCATATATCTCTCCCGATACAACTGGCAATATTCCACAGGAGAATTGGAACGTTCATTCAATGTCGGTACATTAAATTCTTTCACCCGTTCTTCAAAAAGTGCCAATTTCGGACTGATCTCATTCATATCTGTACCAGTCTCAGTACGGGCAATTTCCAATTCCGAATACTGAATGGGCAAGCGGGCACGCTGCACACGCTTCAGGAATTTATTATCTTCAGCCACCGCTTTCTCTGCATCATCAAACAGTTGATTATAACGTCGCATCAGTTGTGGTTTCAGCATTCCGTATTTATGGGAAACAGGAGAATCATAAATCCACAATCTTTGTCCGCTGCCTATCAACGCTCCCTCCATCACCTTGATATACTGATAAAGGTATGGCGCAGCCTCTCCATAGTATCCACGCAGGAAATGCTGCATCAAAGAATCAACATTCGCTTCGGGGTTCCACATTAACTTAGATACCAGATAGGCACGTAACTCAGCGAAGTCTCCTCCCCTGCTTCCTGCAATCTGTGAGAAATGCATAGTGGCATGATTCTTTTTGAACAGACGGATATTATCCTGCAAGATATGAAAATTAGGGAACGGAGCCAGATAATTATCAAAATTAATACCATAATCCCACACGAAAATATTATTAGTGATGGCAGCCCAGCCTTCCATTGCTTTCACAAACTCTTTACCTGAGGCATTTTCCGTCAAAGTCACTTCACGGTCACAATCTATATCACAAAGCATGATATTCACATTCGGCAATGGCTTCACATGTTTCGGAGGATTCATCGTATACAGATAGGCAAGCGTGGAAAATTCCTTATCGGGAAAACGGGCAGCCAGCTTATTCAAAAAAGTAATGATACTTCCTGAGAGTGCTCCTTCATAATCATCTATCGCTTTGCAGGCATCACATGTACAATTGGTATAATTACCATCATTCTGACTCACAGACATAATATGCTTATCCGGATTTGCCTTAAAAATAGAATCAATCCGCTGAGCCACGATTTCAAAAACTTCCGGGTTACTCAGACACCATTGGCTTGCTTTCCCGGGATGGCGTTTGCCTTTAAAATAAGAATAATATTCCGGATGGTCTTTTCCATATACGGAAGCAGGAAGCAACTTATCAAAAGTATGCACCCAATAACCGGCAGCAAACACTTCGTTTGGCTCTTCCAGCCTGTTCCACCATTTATATATGGAGTCTGTACGAATAGCATAACATTGTGTCTGGCGGTAACGGAAAGCCGGATTATCTATTTTATCGATAAGCGGCAGTTCGATTGTCTTCGCAGGGTTAAAAGAGTATTCGTTTTCTCCCCAGTAATCCACTCCAAGATATTGTTCGAGTAAAGTTACAACTCCGTAGACTGTCCCATTCCCACTGCCTGAAATACGTAAGATTCCATCTTTCGTAGATAGGCTGAAACCGTCTTCTGTCACTCCAGCTGGGGTTTTGCTACTGATTATAATATCTCCTTTTTTTGCATTCTGCCCTTTTACAACGGGAAATGTACAACCTGAAATTCTCTGAAGGAACAATTGAAATAAATTTGCTGATATTTGATTAATCTGGTCATTTTCTGATAGAATAATCCTGGATTTAGTTTTTCCATTATCAACTAAAACGACTTGTGCTGTTGCAGGAATATAACAACATGCTCCCAACAAACAAAGCAGCTGAAAAATAATACGGCGAATGATTCTCATAGCATTTCCTTTAATTAGTTTTTAGATAATACAATCCAAAAATATAAGATACTCAAGAAAAAAATCAGTTCTAAGTTTTATTAACAAAGAAAACTTAGAACTGATCACAACATGATATAAACAGCAAATAGCCCAAGCTCATTCAGTAATAAACTTGGGCCATTTTTTATTCAGTTTCAGTATAAATACCTACAGTATTAATATAAGGAGAATAATAAAGAGCTCCATGGAAAGTTACTCTTATATATTGCGCTTGTTTAGCCACAAGAAGAAGAATGTAACTTGTCTTATTTGCAAATCCTGAAGCTACACCAAGATCCTCATATTTCTCTCCATCATTACTTATCGCTATACTTGCACTTTCCGAAGAATAAAACCATTCATAGAAATGTAAAGCAATAGTTTTTATATTCTCTTGTTTTCCCAAATCGATATCAAGTATGCTGCCATCCGGAACATAATCATACAAGTCGCTAGATTGTCCATTCAAAGTAAAACTCCAACCCGAATGGTCATTTATTACAGAACCTACCGGTTTGTCTACACAAGATAAAAATCCGACAAGTGCTGTTTTATAAACAATATATATAACTTTATTCTCGCCTATATCTGCTCCTACTCCATCAACATTCGTGATTGTCACTGGAATAACATAGTTAGTACCCAGCTGCACAGAAGCCATATCATCCGAAAAACTCAAGGCAACACTCTCTTCCGGAGTTGTTTTTCCTTGTTTAATCATTATTGTCGATTGCTTCAAACTTGCACTAGTCAGTAAAGAATAATCTGTGCCATGCAATGCATTATACGTTCCAACTAATGCCGGATTAATAGCAAGAGTAACTTTGGTGTCACCATCTGCGGCCCATGCCGATTTTAAGATACCGTCAAGCTTCCATTCACTGCTTAAATTTGTAAATCCTTGACTATACTGATACTCTAACAGATATTCTTTACTTGAAGTCAGTGTGACATGATTTGGTTTGTAAGTCGATTCAAATGTCAAGAATATCTTACTATTACTTTCACTCGCTGATACTCCTGTTCCATTAATAGAAGTTATAGCAATCGGGAGAATATAATTTTCCGATCCGTTCTTAAATTCTTCCATATTAGTATAATGCACTTTTAAAGTATCTACAGAGATATATTCCCCTTGTTTTATATACAAAGTTGCATTTTCCAGTTCTGCATTTTGTAAAGCTACATAGCTCGTTCCATATTCACTGTTGTATGCATCTACCAATGACCTGTCAATAGCTAATTGGATGGTCAAATCTTGTGGTGCAGGTTTAGTACACCTGACAGGAGACAAAATATGTTCGGTGGCGATTTCTTTCAAAAAAGTTCCGTCTCCTTTATACTCTAAAGTAGCATTTGTTTCACTTGGTTTATAAATATAGACATAATTGATATCATACGGATCTGTTGCTTCGTCATCGTCACATGCTGTGACTAATGGCAATGACATAGCAAAAAATGTACTGTATAATATATATTTAAATAATGCTTTCATATCATACTGTTTTAAATTATTGAGCAAATGAATATGTTTCCCATGTCACCTTTTGACGGTTTTCGTTACCTAGGTTAGAATTGCCAATTTCCACATCATGACCATTACCGGTTACATCGTGTAGTATTGTAGCTCCTTCACCTTCATTCATTGGCAGATACAACAACAAATTCTTGTCTGTATAGTCAACTTCGGTATACATAGATTTCTTTATCTGATTAACTGTGCGTGTAACTTTCCAAAAACGAACCTGACACATTTCACAGAAATCCGGAAAATATTCTTCTCCTGAAGAAATCATCTGAAATTGATCAATATTCATCGGTTGTCCTATTGAAGAAGATAATGAGGCAACTACAGTACCATTTTGGTACAATAAAGTAGTACCGGATGCTGCATCATAACTCACTGCAAAATGATACCATTTTTGTGCTTCTAAACCTTTTCCCTTAGTTGGATCACCTGTATCAAATTGAGACCCCATCGTTTTTACTTGTAGGAAATTATTTTTATAGCTACCATTCTCGGAATAGATTAAGTCACCAAACCGTATATATAGTTCTGTCCCTGAACCTCCTGAGTTTATTATAGCCTGATTATTCTTAGTATATCCACCGTTCCCTGATTTAGAGGTGACTTTACTCCACCATTCCAATGTATAATTTGGCAAAGCTAACCCCCAAGCTCCTTCCGGGGCTGCATGCATACCATTATACCATGTTAATTTAGGAACAGCTTGTTTCAAAGGCTTCACAAGAACCAATAAAAAACTGGAAGAGGATTCCGACTTCTCAATACCTCCTTCCACATTCTTAATACTGATGGGAATTGCATATTGAGCACCGCCTTCAGCTTCAAAACTTTTAATATCAACATTCACAGGATCTGCACTTACAGAACCTGCTTCAATTGTCACTGATTCAGGAAATGATATATATTCTTTAGGAGGCATTTTATAATTAGTTTCATTCTTCTTATTATAAGCATCTAATACAGATTCGTCAATAAATAAATTAGCTTTTATTGTTTGATTAATAATATTCACCAAACGTACAGTTAACGAAGTACGCGTCGTACCCTCTGTCAATGTCAATTCTTTAGTTTTGGATGTAGACGCTTCATTTATATAGACTAAATTATCTATAACATCATACTTAGCATTTTCACATGCAGTATGGACCAGTGCCAGTACCCCAAATGCCATTATTTTAAGTAAAGATATTCTCTTCATTGTTTAACCCTTTCTTTTAGTTATTAATAGGAGGATTCTGTGCAGCAATAGCTGCACGCACTGTGGGATAATCAGGATTTCCAGGATAATCATACTCAATATGATAAGCCCCCATACCTGCATGTTCTATTCCACAAGCCGGATGATAGCTCTGTTGCTCGGTAAAGTAATGCTTATCCACTGCTCTTTCAAAAGTTGCAGTCACAATAGATTTCCCCATAGCTTCTTTAAAGACATTAGGGTGACTTCTACGTACAGCTTCAAAGAAAGAATCCAATCCAGAATGTCCTAGTTCATAGGTCTGCCAAGCTATATAATCAAGACTTAGAACTGTTTCCTCTGAAAGCACTTCATAAAAGCTCAACCAACCTGCACCACCAGGGATATCAGCAACCAACATTTTCCCCGTCTTATCAAACTCCTCACGTAAAGTCTTCATAAACGCATTGGGTACTGATGGCATACTGGAGTTCATTAAAGTCCCCCAATCCTCAATATCATAATCAAATCCATCGATATTATATTTGTTACATGTATCTACAATAGCAAGTGCATATTTCTTAGCAGCCTCAATGCAAGATTGCTCATCTTTAGGATCAAAGCCCCAAAACGCTTCCTTCACTGCATCATCGTTACCCCCCGGTGTGAGATTATCACCAATATCTCCTGCGCGCCAACAAAGCACTGCTCTGGAACCCTTAGCCTGAAAGTCTTTTAAATCAGCCTGTTGCTCAACCGTCAGATTTCCCCAACAGAGCCAAAGGCTCACAAAATCCGTACTGTCCGGTAATCCACATAAAGCATATTGCATGGAAGAACCTCCCTTACCTGCCCAGTTACCAAACCAGCCAAACATAATCTTATGTGGAGAGTTAAAATAATCCTTCAAATTATTTTCATAACCTTGCGTAGGAGGTTCATAATAATCTTTCGCCTCTATGTCGGTCCAATCACTACATGCGATATTTAAGAATCCCTGCGAAAAAAAGAGAGAAATTCCTATTCCGTATATTATTTTTTTCAATTTGCTCGTTTTCATAATAAAAATTATTTTAACGTTCTGATTTAATTTTTCTTAGCCCACCAAAGATCTGTGGCAGAGTTATCTGCACCACCTAACATTGATACAGCTGCTTTCACATTTGCATTATTCGTATTATATTCTGACTGAGGGAAAGGCAAACGACGCATACCACGCTGCACTGTCACCCCATCTGTATTCAGATTATTCACGATAGGGAATAGTTTAGGATAACCTGTACGACGAATGTCAGCCCACGTTTCCCAACCATTCGGAAAATTGGCAATCCACTTCTGAATCAAAATACGCTCCAAATTCTCTGTAACACTTGCTGATTCATTATATTTCGGAGTTACAGTTGACACTGCTGCTATATCCTTACCTGAATCCGAAGGATCACTGTAAGCAGCAGGAACCTTTTCACTTTTCAAATAATCGCCAATAGTAGCTTTACGTTCTTCCATAGACACTGTCACTCCTGTGTCATAAAGTTCTTTGGGAGTTCCTCCCATATTCCATTTATACATCAATGCAGCTTCTGCACGTAAAAAATAAGCTTCAGATGCAGACATAATGAGCAATTCATCATCTATACCAATATTCAGGCGGGAGAATTTTGTATAATTTGCCTGAGTTGTAGCACTTTGGTAAATACCATTTCGCACTCCTATTTGTCCTCCACCGATAGAAGCATCTGCTTCTGATGCATATTTAGCCAAACGAGGATCATTATAACCGCTTAAATATGAAGTGATATTAGCACTGATACGAATTTCATTCCATGAAGAAGTAACACGATAATATGGATTCATACCGTCATTATATTTACTATATGCAGCATCTGATGCAGATGTCATCACACCAATTACATCAGAAACAGCTTCTTCTGCTTTCTCCTTGGCAAGTGCTGGAGAAACACTAGAAATGCGCATTGCCATACGAAGCTTTAAAGAATTGGCAAATTTCACCCATTTGTTAAAATCTCCATTAAATACAAGATCGTATTCTGATAAAGAACTCATATCTTCATTACCTAACACTGCTACTTTAAAAGCGGAAATCGCTTCATCCAAATCATCAAACATGTGTTTATAAAGATCCTCCATATTGTCATATTCTACAGTAAAAGCAGTTCCTGTAATTTGAGAATAAGGAATCGGTCCATAACAATCACTAATTTTAAGTGAAGCTGCCACACGAAGAATCTGTGCCCATTGATAAGCCAATCCTTTGCCATCAGAAAGATCACGTATCTGGAAATATCCGGTATAAATCTGTGGCATAGTAGTATCAAACATATTTCCATACCACCCAACTCTTGGATTGTAAGTATAATAATTACCTCCATTACCCCATTGGGCGATACAAGTAATTTCTCCACCATATTCAGATCCAATCATCTGATCCAACATCTGTGAATTGTTCTGTTGTCCTTGTACTAATGCAGGAATCATGTTTTTAATCAATGATCCGGTGATTGCATTATCACCCAGCATTTGGTCAGGTTTAGGTCCAAAGGGATTTGTATTATACTCTTCAAATTTATCGGTACAACCTGTTCCTAGTGCTACTAACAAAGTATACACAGACAGTTTTGCAAACTTCTTTATTATCTTATTCTTTTTCATAATCTAAACTAGAATGTTAGTTTGACATTAAATCCGAGACTTCTCAAACTAGGTTGTTGAAAATAGTCAACCCCCTGATAGAAATTACTAGTGACAGAAGATGTACTTTCCGGATCATAAGGTGCTTTACAATAAATCATCCATAAATTCTTTCCTGTAAGCCCCAGTGTCATATTTACATGATTTTTGAACCATGTTTTAGGAAGTTGGTAGCTCAAGCTCAGTTCAGAAAGGCGAATATTCGTTGCACTATATGTATAATAAGTACCAACAGCGGTAGTTACTTTACTATAATATTCCTCAGCATCCACTTTACTGTCTCCAACCCATACACCGCCTGCCTGACGAGCAACTGCAGAACTTTCAGATACACCATATTTATCAATCATGGCTTGTGTATCCGATACAACTAATCCTCCAAAACGCCCGGTGAATGCAAATCCAAGATTCCATCCCTTCCAAGCAACACTACCATTCCATCCCCAATAATATTTAGGAAGAATAGAGCCAACCTTGCGGTATTCCGTATTTTCAATAGCCAAACTTCCATTAGAGGGGTCTTTCCAAATATATCCATTAGGAGACTGACGCAAACGCTGATTGATATAAATATCTCCCATTGATCCGTTTTCATAGAGTCTTAAAGTCGGACCACCACTAGTTCCCAATGTTCCTTTTGAGTAATACTCCATTTCGATAGCTTCGCCGGTTTCCGGATTGATGGCACCATTCGCTAAACTAACGATCTTGTTTTGATTAAGAGTGTAAGTGAAATTTGTAGATACCTTCACTTTATCAAATGTATCAGAATATCCTAAAGCCAGCTCAATACCCTGATTCTGAATATTACCAGTCTGCACAATATTATTCTTATATCCAGATGAAGCCGATGCATCAACATAGAATGTCTGATTGAAGGTATTAGAACGATAGAAGGTCATATCTAAATTAATACGGTTGCCAAGGAATTTAGCATTGACGCCTAGTTCCCATGATTTTGTATTTTCTGGTTTCAGATTAGTATTATAATGACTTGCAGGATATTCATATGTATTTGTTTGCTCATTATAAGTATATTGCATTTGGGTAAGGTATCGATTAGGGGAAGAAGCGACCTCCGCCCACGAACCACGAACTTTCAAATAAGAAATAGCTTTTGGTAGCTTTACAGATTCACTAACAAGCCATGACAGACCAACAGACGGATAAAAGTAGGAACCTTTGCTGGTAAAAGCTAATTGAGATGCCCAGTCATTACGCCCAGTGACAGTCAAATACAATTGATGATTCCATCCTAATTCTGCACTTGCAAAAACACTTTGTACTTGATCATGCCATTTTGATTCATTACGCTTGGAAGTATTGACATTAATATTGCCATAATGGAAGAAATTAGGAATTTGCTCCAATCCTCCTTTTAGATACATAGCATCTTCCTGAATATCATTAATAGAAGCACCAACAGTTGCATTCAATGAAAGTTTGTCATCAAAGAAATTCTTATTTATGCTAGCCATTACATCAGCATAAACAGACCGATCATTTTGTTTAGTATGTCCATAATAACCTTTAGAACTACTTTCTGTAAAAGTACCTCGTGTACTAGCATAATACTTTTCATAACTATCGCTATCTGAATTATCCACACGTACTCGCCCTGTTACATTCACCCAATCTGTTATATCCCATTTCAGACTAGCATTAAACATATAACGACGTTTAGAAAGCTCATTCTGCATTCGATTCATAATCCAATATGGGTTTTGCATATCCAAATCAGTACCAAATATAGATTCCGGCCAATATTGTACCATAAGGTTTCGAGCCTCACTATAGCGTTCATACATCTGTACTTCCTGAAAGTTTTCACCTCGTGGAAAAAGATAAAGAGATACCAAGGGATTAAAATATTGTCCACTACCTACCATATTCTTATTATTTTGAATAATATATTGAGCTCCCAAATCAAGACTCAACTTATTATCACAGAATTTAGCGGTATTACGAATAGAGAAATTATAGCGGTTATAAGCATTATTAGGTAAGATACCTGTAGAGTTTGTAGTAGAGACAGATGCGTAAGTTTGATTTTGTTCAGTACCAGTGGTCAACGTGAAACCATTCATCTCCGTCATTCCCGTATTGAAGAAGTCAGATGGATCAAAGTTGCTAGGAGTATCCATCAAGCTCCCCCAACTGCCTAACTCTCCTTCACGATTACCATAAATATTCTGAAACTTCGGCATCATCATCGGAGATGAAAAACTTGTACTATTACTATAAGAAATTTGCACTTTTCCTACAGTACCTTTTTTAGTAGTGATAAGAATAACTCCATTGAAGCATCCGAACCATACAAGGCTGCAGCGGAAGGTCCTGTTAAAATTGTCATGCTCTCAATATCTTCAGGATTAATATCAGCTACGCTATTAGATCCTGGCTGTTTGTTCATCGTACCTCCAGCATTATCTCCTGAATTTACATTAAACATTGGAATACCATCAATAACATAAAGTGCATTATCATTTTTCTCCAAAGACTTTGTACCACGCATAACTACACGAGCCGCAGCCCCAGCACCGGCTGAAGAAGCATTTATTGTTACGCCAGCTACTTTTCCTGATAAAGCATTAATAAAGTTAGCATCCTTTATATTAGTCAATTCATCTCCCTTTACTTGCTGTACATTATAACTCAACGCTTTTTGTTCACGTTTGATACCCAACGCAGTAACTACTACTTCGTCCAAGGTTTGCGTGTCTTCACCCATTGTGACTTTTAGGGGTTGGGCGTTGGCAAGCGTGATTGATTGGGAGTAATGAATTTATAGCTGTTTTCATACTTCTTTATGTTCTATTTTTAAGAATAGCCAGGTAGTCAAAGTCTATGAAATCTAATAAATAGCAAAAAAATGTATAATTTATTGCAAGATTATGCGATGTGTTTGCATAAAACAATTGCTTAGTGCATAAAAATGCCATCTTCAATTCTATGAAAGAGCTTTAAAATATACGAACGGAGCAGTCGTTGGTTTAAAAGGAACGGCATTTTGGTTTTAAAGGAAACACCAGTTCCTTTAAAACCAAGATAAATATGGGCACTTTGAAAGAACTTTTTCTCTATTTGATTTAATTTTTCGCTTGATTCTGAAATGACAATATGATTCTATATATTGTTATTTATATTAAAACGCCTGTATTTTAAACGATTTAATAACCATATAATTATTAATAACGTTTATTTAAATCAAGCCGTTGAATACAAATCAAGAATAAAGGTTTTATTTCTAATTCTTATATAGTTTAGTGTAATATATTACATTCTAGACACATTAAATATGCATTTTTTTAAGAATGTGCTGATTTTACTGATTTCATGTTTTCTATTATTTATAAAATGCGACATTACAAGATATGATTAACCATATGGTTAATCATATCTTGTAATGATATTAGACACAATGAGATTTTTCTATAATTCATCATATTATCGTATACTCATTTATTTTATGCCTATGCAATAAACACAAAAAGTAGCGTTGTGCATACAATTTGCATGCACCATTCAAATTTACATTTTATTATCGAAATTAGTCAGTAGTCGAGCATTTCTAATCCTCTCTTCCTTTTCAAAACATGCTAAATAATTCTCAGTAACAGTTAAATTAGAGTGACCAAGACTTTCTGAAATATAAGACGTTTTGGCTCCACCACGTTTTAGTACTGTCGCAAATGAATGTCTTGCTGTATAAGTAGTCAGTTGAGCAATACCTGTACCTTGGGCTATTTTTTTTAATTTTCTATTACATTTAGTAACGATACGACGCACTAATTTGATCTTTTCAAAAGCATCTTCATTCCCTTTGGCATATTTAAAAATATAGGTTTGTGGGCTTATATTAGGGTTTCCCCACTTATGAATGATATCCCACATCTCAGGAGTTATAGTAGCACGTATTTCTTTACTATGTTTAGTAGTCCTGGATGTTTTGGAACGTATAAAACAGATTTCTCCATCTACAATATTTGAGTACTGGAGAAATAACAGATCCATAAAATTAATTCCATTACATAAATAAGAGAAGAACCATAAATCACGAAATTCCTCTAATTCATTGGTAGAATCCTGGAAAGACATGACTCTTTTTATCTCAGGAAGAGTGAGAGCCAGCTTTCGACCATGTCCTTCTGGTATTTCATATTTATTCTTTCCAAAAGGAAATGATGATTCTTTCAGTATTCCATCTCGTACTGCACGGTTTAATATGCACTTTAAGGTTCGAAAATAAATACTCACACTTGAATAGCTCTTACCGTTAGAAATCCAAAACCGCTCACAGTGCTTCAGCCACTCCACAGTAATTCTGTCTAATGGAATATTGGTACCACCAAAACATTCTAAACTCTTCAAAGCACTTCGATAATTTAAATATGTACTTGCCTGCTCATTATCCTCTAATTCCTTCATCTTTAATTCGAAAGCTGTACGCAGATTGATTTCTTTCGTATGCCTTCCAAGTCTGATACTCAATATTTCAAAACTAAATTCTCCTTTTTGGATAAGTTCGCTAACTTGTTGTTTTATAATAGAAAAACTACTTTCGATATCAGTCCTTACCTCCATTAATAACTGACTTTTTGCCTTTAACAATCTATCCCAGTCTTCTTTTGACAATTCTTTCCCCGTAGAATAATATTTCTGCTTTCTCCTAAATACGACTTGAACTTTAACTGGAAATAATCCATTAATTTTAGCCCTTCTGGTGTCTAATATGGTCAATACAGAAACTCCATCTTTTGAATATTTGAACATAAAATGATTCTTTATATCTATCTGTTATTTGAATATATGCAAATGTAATAAATTGAATAGTTTTTCAGAACTACTTAATGCTCTATTTATCAAATGATTATGTATTTATTTTTCAAAAAAATGCTTAGTCTAACCATTTTTTACGAAAAAAAATCTTATTTTCGTTTAGTATGGTTGCAGTATCAAATGTATTACTGATGAATAAGCGCTTATGAAAAATCATTTTTAGTGTAACCTTTAAATTTATAAATATGAGAAACAGAGATACATAGATCCTTTGTATGAGTGGCGGTTATATTTATTACCCGCACATGTTTGTTAACTACCTAAAAACTATTTCTAATTAAAAAGAATAAGATGAAAGAAATTATAAAACACAAGTTTCCATACTTGTTATTTTTCCTTTTATTGTTTTCGAGTTTTGCCTCAGCTTATGGGCAGGAACGAATGATTACCCTTAATCTATCGAAGGTACCTCTAAATACTGCATTGAAAGAGATAGAGAAACAAACTTCAATGTCAGTAGTATACAACACAAATGACGTCGATATTAATCGTGTCATATCTATTAAAGTTTCTAAAGAGTCGCTGACTAACGTTATGGGTCAGCTGTTTAAAGGAACAAATATCAGTTATTCAATAGTCGATAAGCATATTGTACTTTCTACTAAGAAAGAAGTAGAACAACAGAAAAAAACACCAATCGTTGCAACGGGAACAGTAACAGATGCACAAGGTGAACCTTTAATTGGAGTTAGCATTCTGGTGAAAGGAACAGCTACTGGTGCGATTACTGATATGGATGGAAATTTCAAAATACAAGCTGCCAAAGGTGATGTGTTAGAAATCTCCTATATCGGTTATGCCTCCCAAGCAATCACGTTGACCAATGCCCAGCCATTGAAAATAACAATGGGGGAAGATACACAAAAATTGGATGAAGTTGTTGTTACTGCTTTGGGTATCAAACGTGAACAAAAAGCGTTGAGTTATAATGTACAGCAAGTAAAGGGAGAAGCTTTAACAGCGGTGAAAGATGCCAACTTTATCAATTCGCTTGCAGGTAAAGTAGCCGGTGTGCAGATAAGCAGCGGTGCTACAGGTGCCGGTGGTGCTACACGTGTTGTAATGCGTGGTATGAAGTCATTGACCAAGAATAACAATGCTTTATATGTGATTGACGGTGTACCTATGTTTAACACAGGTTCAAGTGGTGGTGACGGTCAGTACGGATCAATGGGTGGTTCTGATGCAGTAGCAGACTTAAACCCGGACGATATAGAAAGTATAAGTATGATGACCGGACCGTCAGCTGCTGCCCTTTATGGCTCTGCCGCAGCCAATGGAGTAGTCCTGGTTAACACAAAGAAAGGGAAAAAAGAAAAGATATCACTTACTGTTTCCAATAGTACGACCTTCTCCAAGGCATATATTATGCCTGAGATGCAGAACAGATACGGAACAAGTTCAGGCTTGTTCAGCTGGGGAGATCTGACAGATAAAAGATATGATCCGAAAGACTTCTTCAATACCGGTAGTAATATTATAAACTCCATTACATTATCGACAGGAAGCGATAAAAATCAGACTTACTTCTCAGCTTCCACGACAAATTCAGATGGTATTTTACCAAATAACAGCTACAACCGCTATAACTTTACCGCACGCAATACAACTAACTTCCTGAATGATAAGCTGACACTGGATATCGGTGCGCAATATATCATACAGAATAATACCAATATGGTATCTCAGGGACAATATTACAATCCCCTACCCGCTTTGTATCTGTTTCCACGCGGAGATAATTTTGATGAAATCCGCCTGTACGAACGTTACGATACAAATTACGGATTTATGAAACAATACTGGCCTTATGGCGACGGCGGACTGTCTTTGCAGAATCCTTACTGGACTCAAAACCGCATCAGACGTACCTCTGACAAAAAACGCTATATGCTGAATGCCTCTCTGAAATGGAAAGTTACAGACTGGTTAAATATCACCGGACGTGTCAATTTGGACAACTCGGATTATCGTAACAAAACAGAAAAATACGCTTCAACACTTGCCACTTTCTGCTCTGTCAATGGTGGTTTTGAAGATGCTATGCGTCAGGAACGTTCTTTATATACCGATTTAATGGCTACTGTTGATAAAACATTCGGAGATTTCCGTCTGAATACCAATATAGGTATGTCACTTTATCACACTTCCATGCAGACAATCGGCTTTGCTGGTGACCTGATTATACCTAACTTCTTTGCACTGAATAATATTAATTACGCTGCAAACTATAAACCACTACCGGACGGATACGATGACGAAGTACAAAGTATATTCGCTAATGTCGAATTAGGATGGAGAAGTCAACTTTACCTCACGTTGACCGGACGTAATGACTGGGATTCCAAACTGGCTTTCTCCAATCAGTCTTCATATTTCTACCCTTCTGTCGGCTTATCGGCTGTACTGACGGAAATGTTCGCTCTGCCTAAAATCATATCTTATGCAAAAGTACGTGGTTCTTACACAGTTGTAGCCTCTTCTTTCGACCGCTACCTGACTAACCCGGGATATGAATATAACAGCCAGACTCACAACTGGGCAAACCCGACAGTTTACCCGATGGACAATCTGAAACCGGAGAAAACCAAATCATGGGAAATCGGTCTGAACTTGAAGTTCTGGGAAAACCGCTTCAATCTGGACGCAACCTATTATCGTTCCAATACTTTAAACCAGACATTTAAAGTAGATATTCCCTCTTCCTCCGGATATAATAAGGCAATCGTTCAGACTGGTAATGTACAAAACCAAGGAATCGAACTGGCGCTCGGCTTCACCGACGAATGGGCAGGATTCAGATGGGCATCAAATGCTACTTTCACTCTGAACCGCAACAAGGTAAAACGTCTGGCAGGCGGTAGCACCAACCCTGTAACGGGCGAACTGATCGATATGCCAAACATGCCTGTAGGATGGCTTGGTAAAGAGAATGTAGCTCCCCGAGTAATCTTGACAGAAGGAGGTACAATGACCGACATATACGTGTACAATGAATTAACCAAAGATAATAACGGAAATATAAAAGTGGATGCTCAGACCGGAGGACTTAGTATGCATACGGCAGAGACTCCTACCAAAGTCGGAAATTTGAACGCCAACTATAATTTAGGCTGGACCAACAATTTCACTTACAAAGGAATCAATCTGGGAGTCGTACTTTCCGCACGTGTAGGTGGTCTGGCATACTCAGCCACGCAAGGTGTTCTGGACTACTATGGCGTATCAAGTATCACGGCAAATGCACGTGACAATAAAGGTGTACCAATGAATAACGGAAAAGTAGATACACAGAAATACTATCAGACCATCGGTACCGGTGAAGGCGGTTACGGAAGATACTATTTATACAGTGCCACCAATGTCCGTCTTCAGGAACTCAGTCTTAGCTATACACTTCCCAAGAAATGGCTGAACAATGTAGCCAATGTAACCTTCGGGCTTGTAGGACGCAACCTGTGGATGATCTATTGCAAAGCACCGTTTGACCCTGAATTGTCTGCTTCTACATCCAGTAATTACTATATGAATGTGGACTACTTCATGCAACCGAGCATGCGCAATATAGGATTTAATGTAAAAGTACAATTCTAAATTAATGAGAAAATTATTATGAAGAAATATCTAAGAAATATAACAGTCGGTACTGCTTTGGTATTAGTTGCCGGGAGTTGTACCGGTAATTTTGAAGAATACAACACCAATCAATTCCAGATTCATGAAGCTGACCCTTCTACTTTGATGAAGTCAATGATTGAGACGATCGTAAACATTCAACAGAATGACTCGCAGATGATGGATCAGATGGTCGGTCAGTTAGGAGGCTATCTGACATGTGCGAATGTATGGAGCGGCACTAACTTCGGCACATTCAATCAAAGTGATGCCTGGAATGCAGGTCCCTGGAATACTAATTTCGAGAAAATATACGGTAATTTCTTCCAGATACAGGAAGCAACTAATGAAAGCGGGCACTATTATGCTTTTGCACGTATGATACGGGCCATAACCATGCTGCGTGTTGCCGATTGTTACGGTCCGATGCCCTACAGTCAAGTGAAAAAAGGTAACTTCTATGTAGCTTATGACACAGAAGAACAAGTCTATAAGAATATAATGGAAGATTTTGCAAGCGCTGCCAACGTACTCTATAACTATTACAAAGATACCAATGGTAACGCACCGCTCGCCAGCAACGACCCTGTATTCAGCGGCAATTATGCCAACTGGGCAAGACTCGCAAATTCCATGCGACTGAGGGTGGCTATCCGCATCAGTACAGCATATCCGGAGATGGCAAAAGAAAATGCGGAAGCTGCCGCATCTCATGAAGCCGGACTGATCGAAGCAAATAATGACAATGCCATGATGGATTGCGGCTCGCAGACAAACCCTTACCAATTGGCAGCTGTAAGCTGGGGTGATTTGCGTGTCAATGCCAATATCGTTGATTATATGAACGGATACGGTGATCCGCGTATGTCTAAATACTTCAACCATTCAACATTCACTGGTCACACTCAGGAATATGTGGGCATGCGCTCCGGAGAAGATGGTTTTGCCAAAAGTGACGTTGCAGGTTATTCCATACCGGCCATCACAGGAACTTCAAAGCTATTGGTATTCTGCGCTGCTGAAACAGCATTCCTCCGTGCGGAAGGCAAACTGAAGAACTGGTCTGTCGGCAATAAATCGGCTAAAGAGTACTATGAAGAAGGAATCAAACTCTCCATGGAACAGTACGGCACAACAATGCCTGACAATTATCTGACAAAAACCGAAAAACCGACAGTATCACATAATAATGATCCCAGAGGCCATGCATATACCATCTCCAACACCGTTGCCGTTGCATGGAATGACAACAATGAAGAAGAAAATCTTCAGCGTATCATTACTCAGAAATGGATAGCCAACTATCCGTTGGGACTGGAAGCATGGGCTGAATATCGCCGTACCGGTTATCCGGAACTCTATCCTTGCATCGACAATCTGTCTCCATCAGGAGTAGACAGCAAGCGTGGTATGCGTCGTCTGAGATTCCCTTACACGGAAGTACAGAACAACCATTCCAATTATCAGCAAGGTGTTTCGTATCTGAAAAATGGTGGTCCGGATAATGAAGCCACAGATTTGTCGTGGGGAAAAACTAATTAATATAACCTCCTAACTAGAATTAATATGAAAAAGAATTATTTACTATATTTTTTATTGTTAGCGTTGAGCACCCCAATATGGGTGAGCTGTAATGACTGGACAGAATCAGAAGCAAAAGATTACTTCGAAGGTCCTTCAGAAGAATACTATGCAGCCCTGCGCGCATATAAAAAGTCTGATCATCCCAAAGCTTTCGGATGGTTCGGCAACTGGACAGGCGAAGGCGCTTCATTAGTAAACAGCATGGCAGGAATCCCGGATAGCGTGGATGTCGTTTCCATCTGGGGGAATTGGTCGAATATTACAGAAGCGCAAAAGAAGGATCTCAAGTTCTGTCAAGAAGTAAAAGGAACTCGCTTCACCATGTGCTTTATCATCACTTCGGTAGGTACACAGATCACTCCACAACATATATATGACAATTGGGAGTCAATGGGATTCGCAAGCCAACAGGAAGCTGTTAATGATTTCTGGGGCTGGCCTTCGGACGAGTCTGATAAAGAAGCCGTCGAAGCATCTATACGCAAATATGCAAATGCTATCGCTGATACGATCAACAAATACGGCTATGACGGATTCGATATCGACTACGAACCAAACTATGGTAATAAAGGTAACATTGTGGACGACGATGACAGAATGTTCATATTCGTAGACGAACTTGGCAAACACTTCGGTCCTAAATCGGGAACCGGCAAGTTATTGATCATTGACGGCGAACCGCAAAGTATAAAGAACAGACCCGATGTAGGCCCTTACTTTGATTACTTTATCATTCAGGCCTATAAACCCGGTAATGACAACAATCTGGACAAACGTCTGATAGACGGTGGTGTAGCAGGTCCGGGACTCGTTCAGACTTACGGTAGCGTAATGTCCGAAGAGCAAATCACAAAGATGACCATCATGACCGAAAACTTTGAGGCTGTAGATGCTGCTATGGATGGCGGATATCCTTATACCGACCGTTATGGCAACAGCATGAAATCTTTGGAAGGAATGGCACGCTGGCAACCGAAAAATGGTTTCCGTAAAGGCGGAGTAGGAAGCTATCATATGGAAGCAGAGTATCCGACAAATCCGGAATACAAGAATCTACGCAAAGCTATCCAGATTATGAATCCTTCTACCAAACCGTTAATTAAATATTAATTCACTATGAAACAGATTAAAAACATAAGAAACTTCTTGTTGATATCGCTTATCGCAGGCGGTACATGGATCGGCTGTGACGATGCGAATTATAGTACATTGGACACGCACGTCTTCTTCGAAGAAGCTTTAACTGCAACAAGCACCAAAGTGACTGTTATGGGCAGCGGTGAAACCAATGTCACACTGAACGCGCATATCAGCAATACACAACAGAAAGACAACAGCTATAGTCTGGCAATAGATCAGGCTGCTCTTGACGCATACAACAAGGCTAATGGTACAAACTACATCGCATTGCCGGAAACCCATTACACCCTTCCGGACAATATTACGATTAAAGCAGGCGCTTATAATGCAGATCCCATTTCCATACATATCAAAGCATTCTCCGAGGAAATGAATGCATCCGGTGAATCATATGCTTTACCCGTACGCCTGGTAGCAAAACAAGGTAGTATTGATGTAATGCCTGTTACCGGTAGCTTGGTGATTCTTGCCAATAGTATCATGGAATTTTCCGCCCCGCAATTTGTTGGAAGTACAGAACTCGTAGCCCAAAAATTCTCTGAAGCTCCTGAAACCTACAACGAGTTTACTGTCGAAGTTCGTTTCCAGGTAAGCAATACTGCCAATCGTAACCGTGCAGTATTCAGCACATCCGGCAGCGACGGCAAGAGCTTGTTATTGCGTTTCGAAGATCCGCAAAGCGACAATAGTGACCACAAAGCTCACTCATTAGTTCAGATTCAGACTCATGAAACCTATCTGAATCCGACCTACTCTTTCGAACCTAATAAGTGGCAACATCTTGCTGTGACATACAACGGTTCTAAATATCGTATCTATATTAACGGTAAAGACGGAGGTTCAAAAGACGTTGCCGGCGGGCCTTGTATATTTGGTAATATGAGTTGGTTCAGTGGCGGTAGCTGGTGGAGCGGATGTAAAATCTTGGTAAGTGAAGCCCGTATCTGGTCTGTATGCCGGTCGGAAATTCAGATTCAGAACAACATGACTATCACAAGTCCAAAATCTCCGGGATTAGAAGCTTATTGGAGATTCAATGAAGGTAAAGGTAATGTATTTGAAGATGCTACCGGTAAAGGGCATACTATTACCACAACAGTCACTCCTGTGTGGATAGATAAGATTCTGTCTACAGATGAAGCTACTCCATGGAAATAAAATGATGGTACAATTTTAATATAGTTACTATGAATAAAGTATTTCAATCAATAATCATTACACTCATGAGTGCAATGATCCCTTTCTTCTCATCTTGCAGCGATGATGATTCGGTCAACGAATGGGATATGAGCTATGTTTCTTTATTGCCGGCAGATTATTTGAGACCGACTCCTTCGTTTACACTAAAGCATGTGGAAGAAGAAGGTATTGAAGGCAGTGTTGAGTTTCAGTTTATGGCTACAACACAAAAAGCTGTTGCCCAGGATATAAATGTAAATATTGACGCTACCTGTGATGGAATCTCAGCAGATAAGATCAACTTAACTTCCAAAACAGCCGTAATAAAGGCAAATGCTACAGCTTCAGAACCTATTACCTTAAGTATTACGGACTGGGATGAGTTGGAAAGTATCAAAGGAGAGGCAAACTATACTCTGAGAATAAAAATAACAGGTATAGAATCAACAGCAACAGATGTTGCCAATGCAGCATACTATCAGGAGATAGTGCTGAAAATCTCTAAAAGCGCTGAAAGGAAAAAGGAGAATGTACTGCTCACCAATGCTAAAGACTGGATCTTCACCTTTATGGAAGGAGTAGAAAATCCTGAATCAAACTCGGTCGCAGGAACAGGAAGCAGTGATGTTGCGACCAACGGAATACCTTTCTGGTTGACTGTTGACCTAAAAACAGTGAAAACTCTGACAGGCATTCAAACCAGACATTGGGGAGCTGGATATGCTCCTACGAAAGTCGAGATATTCACATCTGAAGATGGCGAAAAATGGGTATCCATCGGTCAATGGACTACAAAGGGAGGAACTCAGACTATCACATTTGAAGAAAGTGTCAAAACACGCTATCTGAAGTATCAGATGATCACTGTTCCCGGTCGTGTAGATATTACAAGATTCTATATATATTCTTGGGAATAAGTGTATGGAATAAGTTTTCCATCAATAAAATACCGGACAAGAGCAGACTTACAAGAAAAATGTATAAGTTTGCTCTTGTTTTTATATAGAGCTACAATCCACCTTTAGCAAACATAAATTAGATAAAATGAAAAAACATCATCTATTAGGAGTCATTCTTTTATGCAGTGGACTATTTTCCTGTTCTTCAGGAGTTATTCAGCAGGCAAACTACGAAGTTATTCCTCTGCCTCAGGAAATCAAAATTACGACCGGAAACTTTGTACTAAATGACCGTACTTCCATCGTCTATCCGAAAGATAACAAGGAAATGCAGCAAAATGCAAATCTGTTGGCGGAATACATTCATCAGATGTCCGGCAAAAAGCTGAAAGTCACTGACGAGCCAGTCACTTCAAACGCAATAATCTTAGCAACAGGTCTGAATGCAGACAATGCCGAAGCATATCAACTAAAAGTAACCCAAGACAACGTAACCATCACAGGTACTTCAGAAGCAGGAACTTTTTATGGCATACAGACTTTACGGAAGTCACTCCCAATTACAAACAAAGGAGACATAAGCCTTCCTGCTGCCGAAATTAACGACTATCCACGTTTCTCCTATCGCGGAGTACATTTAGATGTTTCACGCCATTTCTTCCCGGCCGACTCTGTCAAACACTTTATTGATATGATGGCTTTACACAATATCAACCGTCTTCATTGGCATCTGACCGATGATCAGGGATGGAGAATTGAAATCAAAAAACGTCCGGAGTTGACCACTATCGGTTCCAAACGCTCGGAGACAGTCATCGGACATAATTCCGGAGAATATGACGGCATTCCCTATAGTGGTTTTTATACACAGGATGAAGCTAGGGAGATTGTAAAATATGCAAAGGAACGCCATATCACAGTAATACCGGAAATTGACCTTCCGGGACATATGCAGGCTGCGCTTGCTGCTTACCCCGAATTGGGTTGCACGGGCGGCCTCTATGAAGTATGGAAAATGTGGGGAGTATCAGAAGATGTGCTCTGTGCAGGAAATGACAAGACACTGACATTTATAGAAGATGTCCTGAATGAAATTGTAGATATTTTCCCATCCGAATATATTCATGTCGGTGGTGATGAATGCCCGAAGGTACGTTGGAAGAAATGCCCGAAATGTCAGGCACGTATCAAGGAACTGGGGCTAAAAGCCGATAAAGGTCACACAGCCGAATAAAGACTTCAGAGTTATATCATAAATTATGCGGAACAGTTTCTTAACGGCAAAGGACGTCAGATCATTGGCTGGGAAGAAATACTGGAAGGAGGACTGGCACCCAATGCCACTGTCATGTCATGGAGGGGCATAGAAGGAGGAATTGAAGCAGTGAAGCATAAACACGACGCAATCATGACACCCAGTTCATTCCTGTACTTCGATTACTATCAGACCATGGATACAGACAATGAACCGCCTGCTATCGGAGGGTATGTACCTTTAGAAAAGGTATATAGCTACGAACCGGTTCCTCAGATACTCACTCCTGAAGAAGCTAAGCATATCGTGGGCGTACAAGCCAATTTATGGACGGAATATATCCCTACTTATAGTCAGGTAGAATATATGGAACTACCCCGTATGGCCGCATTATCAGAAATACAGTGGACTATGCCGAAGAAAAAAGAATATGCGGATTTCCTGAAACGATTGCCCGGACTGATCGCTGTCTATGACATCAATCAATATAACTATGCCAAACATATCTTCCAGGTAAAGTCCCAATATATCCCTGATACCGAAGCCAACGTATTGAATGTTGTCTTATCTACTATTGATAATACTCCGGTCTACTATACACTCGATGGCAGTGAACCTACAGCCAGTTCCAATATATACACGGACACGCTGAAAATCGGTCAAAGCTGCACACTGAAAGCAATCACTATCCGTCCCAATGGCAGTAGTGCTGTGTTGAAAGAGGATATCAAATTCAACAAAGCCACCATGAAGCCGATCACCATGCAGCAGCCCATCAATGAAAAGTATAAATTCGAAGGAAAGAATACACTCATTGACGGACTGGCAGGAAGCAGAAATTACCGTACCGGACGATGGATTGCCTTCTATCAGAACGATCTTGAAGCAGTGATTGACCTGCAACAGGAGACTCCGATAAGCAAAGCATGGGTACGCACCTACGTAGAAATAGGAGAAGAAATTCTTGATTTACGCGAACTTTCCGTAGCCGTATCAAACGATGGGAAAGAGTACAAAGAAGTAAAATCCGAAGTTTACCCCGCCGTCAGTAAGGAAGATAAGAATGGCATCTATACCCATGAACTTTCTTTCGATACAGTGCAGGCACGTTATGTAAAAATAACAGCCCGTCCGGAATATAACATACCGGCATGGCATTGGGGTAAAGGAAGACCGGCATTTATATTCGTAGATGAAATAGGGCTGGAATAAAACTTAAAAAGGTATGTCGCTGGGCGACATACCTTTTTTTAACATTCTCTTTATCCTCTTTATTTTTTAGACAATCGAATAATCCGTCCTTCCTTCTTATAGCTGAAGTGATTTGTATGCATCAATACATTCAATATTTCGTCCGGAAGATTATCAGTAGAGAATTCACCGGTAAACCGTTCGGTCTTCAGACTTTCGTCATCATACACAAACTTCAAGTCATATAGTTTCTCCATAATATTTGTAATCTCCAGCAATGAATGTTGCTTGAATTTCAGTTTTCCGTTAATCCACAGAAGAACTTCGGTCGGCTCGGCATATTCTATTAATTCAGCCTGATAGGTCGTTGTATTAATGTTCAACGTTTGTCCCGGTTTCAGCAGATAGCCATTATTGACGGTTCGCGGAGATTCCATTCGTACAGAACCTTGTAACAGAGTGGTCACTACCCTGTCCTCTTCTTCACGTGCCCGTACATTAAACTTTGTACCCAATACACAAGTCTTAATATGCTTCGTATTTACAATGAATGGAGCATGCTTGTCACGAGCCACTTCAAAGTAAGCCTCGCCCGACAAATCAATCTGACGATCCGTACTCCAGAAAGAGTTACGGTAAATAAGCTTCGTAGATGCATTCAGCCAAACCTTACTACCGTCCGGAAGCACTGTTTGCGCTCTCTGTCCACCGGTAGTCATCACTGTATAATCAGAAAGTTTATTGGAAAGCAATCCCCACGCAATTCCGCCTGCGAAAACAAGACCTGCCAGAAAAGCGGCTGTCGCGGACGCATAACGTCCCCATCGAACCGATATACTTCTTCGCTTGGCTTTTTTCTCCTTTTCACGTACGAGCGACTTAAACTTCGTCAGTGACACTTCTGTATCTACAGCATCCATCACTGCCATACGGTCGCCTACAAAAAGGGTATAATATAGCTGCTCTAGTATTTGTCGGTTTTCCGGTGCTTCTTCACACCATAGTTCTACCTGCTGACATTCTTCGTCATTGCATCCTCCCCTCAGGTAGTTCATCAAGATAGATTCATCCATGTTCAATCATCCTTTTACTATAAAAAAATATAATACCTCTGTTATTAATACAGTTGGCAGCGCAAATATACTAAACTAAAAAAGAAAAAAATATTTTCTCCCGTTTTATTTCGTTTCTTTCATTGCTTTCATTATTTTTGCTCTGCATAAAAAATAATGAAGAATGCAACAACCTCCTATATACCTAGATATTAACAATAATAAATCTATCATCAATGCCTTGAAAGCAGGCGAAGAATATGTATTCGACGCTGTCTACAGGTATTATTTCCGTAGATTGTGCGCCTTTTGTTCGCAATATGTCAGCGAGCAGGAGGAGATTGAGGAGATTGTACAGGACACGATGATGTGGTTATGGGAAAACCGCTGTAGTCTTATGGAAGAGCTTACATTGAAAACGCTTCTCTTTACTATTGTCAAAAACAAAGCTCTGAACCGTATTTCCCATTTCGAGATCAGACGAAAAGTACATCAGGAGATTACAGAAAAATTCGAGAAAGAATTCGACAATCCTGACTTTTATCTGGAAAATGAGTTGTTCCGCCTCTATGAGAATGCTCTGAAACAGCTTCCCAAAGATTATCGGGAAGCATATGAGATGAATCGTAATCACCGGATGACTCATAAAGAAATTGCAGAAAAGCTGAACGTCTCTCCCCAAACCGTCAACTATCGTATCGGACAGGCTTTAAAGCTATTACGCATTGCCCTAAAAGACTATTTACCTTTATTTATTCTTTATTTCGGGCTTGACATATTCAAACAATCATGAAACAATTCATATCAAAAGCATGAGTGAACTCCTAGTCTATAAAGCCTCAGCAGGTTCAGGCAAAACCTTTACCCTTGCAGTGGAATACATAAAGTTGCTGATACTGAATCCACGTGCCTACCGACAGATTCTCGCTGTTACCTTTACCAATAAGGCAACAGCAGAAATGAAGGAACGTATTCTCAGTCAGCTATACGGCATTCAGATCGGTGACAAAGATTCCGAGGCCTACCTGAACCGCATCAAAGAAGAAACAAAGAGGACAGAACAGGAAATACGGGAAGCCGCAGGAATCGCCCTCGGATATATGCTGCACGACTACAGTCGTTTCCGTGTAGAAACCATCGATTCTTTTTTCCAGTCCGTCATGCGCAATCTGGCTCGTGAGCTGGAACTCAGTCCGAATCTGAATATCGAACTGAACAATGCGGAAGTACTCAGTGATGCGGTGGACAGCATGATTGAGAAACTGGGTCCCACCTCTCCTGTCCTCGCATGGCTGTTAGACTACATCAACGAACGAATAGCTGATGACAAACGCTGGAATGTATCGGATGAAGTCAAAAATTTCGGGCGCAACATCTTCGACGAAGGATATATAGAAAAAGGTGAAGGTCTCCGCCAGCGCCTCCGCAATCCGGATACCATCAAAGAATACCGCAAGCAGCTGAAAGCTTTGGAAACAGAAATCCTGGAGCAAATGAAAGGATTCTATGACCAGTTTGAAGGAGAACTGGAAGGACACGCCCTTACCGCAGATGAACTAAAAAACGGTTCACGGGGAATCGGCAGCTATTTCCGTAAGCTGAACAATGGCATTCTAAGTAATGACATCCGCAATGCCACTGTAGAGAAATGCCTGGAAGATGCCAAACACTGGGCTACTAAAACATCTCCACGGTTTGCCGATATTATTGATCTTGCGAAATCCAGCCTGATGCAGATACTGGAGGATGCGGAGAAGCTGCGTTCTAAAAACAATCTCCTGCTAAATAGTTGCCGGCTTTCCCTGCAGCATCTCAACAAGGTACAGCTTCTCGCCAATATCGACGAAGAAGTGCGACAGCTGAACCATGACAACAACCGGTTCCTTTTATCAGATACCAATGCCCTGCTCCATCAACTGGTTAAGGACGGAGATTCCTCTTTCGTGTTCGAAAAGATAGGAACCAACATCCGCAATGTCATGATCGACGAGTTTCAAGACACCAGCCGGATGCAATGGGGAAATTTCAAACTGCTCCTGCTCGAAGGGCTTTCACAAGGAGCAGACAGCCTGATAGTAGGAGACGTCAAACAGTCCATCTACCGCTGGCGAAACGGTGACTGGGGAATCCTTAACGGTCTGAACGACCGCATCGAGCATTTCCCCATCAAGGTAAAGACCTTAGCCACCAACCGGAGAAGTGAGACCAATATCATCCGGTTCAACAACCAAATATTCACTGCTGCCGTAAATTACCTGAACGAAGTATACAAAAAACAGTTGGGCAAAGATTGCGATGATCTTCAGAAAGCCTATGCCGATGTGGTACAGGAATCTCCGCGAAGTGTACAGAAAGGATATGTCAAAGCCACTTTTCTGGAACCGGACGAAGCGCATGACTATACAGACCAGACGCTGATAAGTCTCGGTGAAGAAGTAGAGCATCTGCTTTCTTCCGGTGTACGGCTGAATGACATAGCTATCCTTGTACGCAAGAACAAAAGTATTCCCCGCATCGCGGACTACTTCGACAAAGAGTTACATTATAAAATTGTATCAGACGAAGCCTTCCGCCTCGATGCCTCTCTTGCCATCTGCATGATGATAGACGCACTGCGATTTCTATCCGACGAGAGCAATAAAATTGCACGGGCCCAACTGGCAATAGCCTATCAGAACGAAGTTCTGCAAAAGAATCTGGACTGGAACACCCTTCTGCTCCTTCCGATAGAAAACTATCTGCCGCCCGCATTTCTTGAAAAGCAGAAAGAACTCCGTCTTATGCCTCTCTACGAATTGCTGGAAGAACTATTCAGCATCTTCGAAATGAGTCACATTGAAGAACAGGATGCCTATCTGTTTGCCTTCTTCGATGCCGTAACGGATTATTTGCAAAGTAACTCCTCGGAGCTCGACGGTTTTATCCGCTACTGGGATGAGACGCTGTGCAGCAAAACCATTCCCAGCGGTGAAGTGGAAGGTATCCGAATCTTCTCCATCCACAAATCCAAAGGATTGGAATTTCATACAGTACTCCTTCCCTTCTGCGACTGGAAACTGGAGAATGAAACGAATAACCAACTGGTATGGTGTGCCCCTCAGGAAGCTCCGTTCAATGCCATGGATATCCTTCCCATCAATTACTCGACACAAATGGCCGAATCCATCTATGGGAACGATTATCTGCTGGAACGTCTTCAACTGTGGGTGGACAATCTCAACCTGCTTTATGTAGCCTTCACCCGTGCCGGAAAGAATCTGATCATCTGGAGCAAGAAAGGACAAAAAGGAACTATGTCCGAACTGTTGGCCAATACACTGCCTGTAGTTGCCCTCAAAGAAGGCCTCGACTGGGAGGAAGATTGCTATGAACAAGGAGAACTCTGTCCTTCGGAAGAAGAAAAAGCAAAAACTTCGACCAATAAACTGACTCAGAAGCCGGATAAGTTGCCTGTCCACATGGAGTCCATGCGTCATGAGATTGAATTCCGTCAATCCAACCGCTCCGCCGATTTCATTCAGGGGATCGAGGAAGAAGAATCGGATGACCGTTTCATTCATCGCGGACGTATGCTGCACACGCTATTTTCTGCCATAGAAACAGCAGAAGATATTGATCCGGCTATTGAGCGCCTCATTTTCGAAGGGGTCATCGCCAGCAGCGAAAAGGCCGAAGAAATACGGGAAGTAGCCCGAAAAGCATTCTCCTCCCCGGAGATTCAAGACTGGTATTCGGGGGAATGGACCCTGTTCAACGAATGTGCCATCATTTACAAAGAAAAAGGGGTGTTGCAAACCCGACGTCCCGACCGTGTAATGATGAAAGACGGTCAAGTAGTTGTAGTTGACTTCAAATTCGGTAAAGAGAACCTCCAATATAACAAACAGGTAAAAGGATATATGCAACTGCTTACTAAGATGGGATATAAAAATATCACCGGCTACCTGTGGTACGTAGATGAAGAGCTAATTGTAAAAGTGAAATAATGAAAGCCGCACCGCTCATAGGAATTAGCCGCCATCGGCTCAGTACTGATGGAGAGGGAGTCACTACTCTAGTGGCCTTCCATGGTTGCCCGCTGCGCTGCAAATATTGCCTCAATCCGCAATCTCTACACTCAGAAGATATATGGAAGCACTATGACTGCGGGCAGCTTTATGAGGAAGTCAAACAGGATGAGTTATATTTTCTCGCTACTCACGGAGGCATTACATTCGGAGGCGGAGAACCTTGTTTACAGAGCGATTTCATTGATGAATTCCGTCAACTCTGTGGACAGGAATGGCAGCTTTCCGTAGAAACGTCACTCAATGTAGCACAAGAGAATATAGAGAAACTAGTACCTGTTGTTGATTCTTATATCATCGATATCAAAGACATTAATAATGCCATATACCAAAAGTACACCGGAAAAGACAATGAAAAAGTCCTGCATAATCTTCAATATTTGATTGATCACGGAAAAAACGAACAAATCATTGTTCGTACCCCCGTCATTCCCGCATACAATACAGAGAACGACGTCGATTATAGCATCCGTTTACTGAAAGAAATGGGAATCACCCAATTCGATCGGTTTACTTATAAAACACCTAATAATTGTCAGCCATGAAACGAGGAAAACAAACCTGCAGGATATTGAAGGATATCCGCAGACAAATAGCAGAAGCTAATGATATTGAGTTTATTACTTCCGAGTGTCAATATCAAGGTGACTGTCTAGGCACTTGTCCCAAGTGCGAAGCCGAAGTACGTTATCTGGAACAACAGCTGGAACGTAAACGGATGGCTGGAAAAGCCATAACTATATTAGGTATATCTGCCGGACTGGTAGCAATGGCACCAATGACTTCATGTAGTAGTTCTCCTAATAAAGGGACTAGTCAGGAAACTATCAGTGACTCTACCAATGCAAGTGTAATGTTTGGAGAAGTATGCCCGACTCCTGTAGAGGATACTAGACCTATGGTAGAGAAAGATACAGTAAACAAACAAGAATTACCTGAACTACCCCAAGACATGGGATTAATTGAGATTACCCCTATATCAGGCGAAATAATAACAGTAAAAGACTCGCTTACTGAAAAAGACTCGCTTACCGACGTATTAGAAGTAGCTGCTGTCATGCCCGAATTTCCGGGAGGAGCACAAGAACTAATGAAATTCATTAGTGCAAACATAGAATATCCCGAAATAGCCCAAGGAGACATGGGACAAGGTCGCGTCATCGTTCGATTTATCGTTGACAAAGAAGGGAATATTATTCAACCTAAAGTGGTACGTAGTGTAGATCCATATTTAGATAAAGAAGCATTACGTATTGTCGGTCTTATGCCTAAATGGAAACCGGGAGAACTGGATGACGGAACGAAAGTTGCCGTCCGCTTCACAATCCCTGTAATGTTCAGGCAACAATAAACAAATATCTAAGATAGAAAAAACTTATAACTGATATGCAATCATTTCTCCAACTAGTCGCTCATGATTTATATACCAAGATAGGAAACGATCTGTCCCGTACAGTACTCGTCTTCCCTAACAAGCGTGCCAACTTATTCTTCAACGAATATCTGGCAGGAGAATCCGACCAACCGATCTGGTCTCCTGCCGCAATGAGTATCAGCGACCTGTTCCGGAAGTTATCTGTACAGAAAGCGGGTGACCCTATCCGGTTGGTCTGCGAACTATATAAAGTATTCCGTGAAGAAACAGAAAGTCAGGAAACACTGGACGACTTCTATTTTTGGGGCGAGCTGCTCATCAGCGATTTCGACGATGTAGATAAAAACCTGGTAGATGCGGACAAACTCTTCAGTAACTTGCAGGACCTGAAGAATCTGATGGACGATTACGAATTCCTTGATAAAGAGCAGGAAGAAGCAATCCAACAGTTCTTCCAAAACTTCTCTATCGAGCGCCGTACCGTACTCAAAGAGAAGTTTATCTCCCTTTGGGACAAACTGGGTACCATCTACCACCGCTACCGTGAAAACTTAGCGGAACTCGGAATAGCCTACGAAGGAATGCTCTATCGCAATGTAATCGAGCAACTCGATACCACCCGACTGAAATATGACAAATACATCTTTGTCGGCTTCAACGTGCTCAATAAAGTAGAGACCAAATTCTTCCAGCTATTACAAGATGCGGATAAAGCCATGTTCTACTGGGATTACGATCTCTTTTATACCAAGCAAATAGCCAAACACGAAGCCGGAGAATTCATCAACCGTAATCTGAAACGATTCCCGAATGAATTGCCCGAAAGTTGTTTCGACACTCTACGGAAGCCGAAGAACATACGCTATATCTCCGCTTCTACCGAGAACGCGCAAGCCCGCTTTCTTCCGGAATGGGTACAAAGTACTCTTTCCACTGCCAACGAAGAAAAAGAGAACGCCGTAGTCCTCTGCAACGAAGCCCTGCTGCTTCCCGTACTCCACTCCATCCCGCAAGAAGTGAAGAACGTCAACATCACGATGGGTTTCCCGCTTGCACAAACTCCGGTATACAGCTTTATTAATGCCGCTATGGAATTACAAACGAACGGCTACCGTACCGCTACCGGACGTTTCACCTACGAAACCGTATCCGCTATACTGAAGCACCCATATACCCGTCAGCTATCCATCAACGCTGAACCTCTGGAACGGGAACTGACCAAGACTAACCGCTTCTACCCGCTCCCTTCAGAACTGAAAATGGATGATTTCCTAATCAAACTTTTCACTCCCCGAAGCGGCATCAAGGAGCTATGCGACTACCTGACCGAATTAATCAAAGACATCTCCCTTCTCTATCGGGAAGAAAGCGAGTACAACGATATCTTCAACCAACTTTACCGGGAATCCCTCTTCAAGAGCTATACCACCATCAACCGTCTCTATAGCCTGATAGAAACCGGAGAGCTGAATGTACGCACCGACACACTAAGACGCCTGGTCAGCAAAGTGCTGACCGCCTCCAACATTCCTTTCCATGGTGAACCTGCCATTGGTATGCAAGTCATGGGAGTACTGGAAACCCGTAACCTTGACTTTCGCAATATCATCCTTCTCTCTCTCAACGAAGGACAATTGCCTAAATCAGGAGGTGATTCTTCCTTTATTCCCTATAACCTCCGGAAAGCTTTCGGTATGACCACCATCGAACACAAAAATGCGGTCTATGCCTATTATTTCTACCGACTGATACAACGGGCGGAAAACATCACCTTGCTTTACAACACTTCTTCCAATGGGCTGAACCGTGGAGAAGAATCCCGTTTCATGTTACAATTGCTTGTAGAAGGGCCTCACAAGATTACCCGCGAATATCTTGAAGCCGGACAATCTCCTCAAGGTACAACAGATATCAGCATAGAGAAAACTCCGGAAGTATTCGAACGACTTCGCTGCTCTTATGACTGTTCGAATCCCCAATCGTATATACTTTCTCCTTCAGCCCTCAACGCCTATCTCGATTGCCGGCTGAAATTCTATTACCGTTATGTAGCCAGACTAAAAGCACCGGACGAAGTCAGTGCGGAAATCGACTCCGCATTGTTCGGAACCATCTTCCACCTCTCCGCCCAATTAGCTTATACAGACCTGACCGCTAACAGGAAAATAATACAAAAAGAAGAGTTGGAACGCTTGCTGCGCAACGAAGTCAAACTACAAAACTATGTTGACCTCGCTTTCAAGCAAGAGCTTTTCAAGGTTCCGGCAGACGAAAAGCCCGAATATAATGGCGTACAACTCATCAACTCCAAAGTAATCGTCTCCTATCTGAAACAACTGCTGAGGAATGACCTGCAATACGCCCCCTTCGAAATGGTCGCCATGGAAAAACCTGTTGCCGAAAAGATAACGATTCAGACCGGTCAAGGTCCGATCACCCTCCGATTGGGAGGAACCATCGATCGTATGGATGCCAAAGACACCACCCTGCGTATTGTAGACTATAAAACCGGAGGAAGCCCCAAGACGCCTGCCAACATCGAGCAACTGTTTACTCCGTCGGAAACGCGTCCCAACTATATCTTCCAGACTTTCCTGTATGCTGCCATTATGAGCCGGCAGCAGTCTCTGAAAGTAGCTCCTTCCCTTCTCTACATCCATCGGGCAGCCTCTGAAAGCTATTCGCCCGTCATTGAAATGGGAGAGCCACGCCAACCGAAGATTCCGGTCAACAACTTTGCCTTTTTTGAAGATGAATTCCGAGAACGTCTGCAAAGACTATTAAAAGAAATATTCGATGAGAATGAGCCTTTCACACAGACAGAAGATACAAAGAAATGTGCTTATTGTGATTTTAAAGCCATTTGTAAACGATAAAATGCTGAAAGAATAATTTATAACTATCAAACAAAACCTGTCCTGTTATTCTGAGCTGTCACTACTTCTCTAAAGTAATGTGCTTAGAAAACAGGACAGGTTTTTATCTTATATCGAACTTATATTAGCTTTCCAACAACGGAATCGAGAAACTGAACGTAGAACCTTCTCCTTTCTTCGAAGTGAACCAAAGCTCACCTCCGTTCTTAGTAACAAAGTCCTTACAGAGCAGCAGTCCGAGTCCCGAACCTTCTTCATTATTTGTACCGAAAGTACTGAAATGCGTATCGGTATGCAACAATTTCTTCTGATTTTCTTCATCAATACCACACCCGCTATCCTTCACGCTAACTATCGCCATGCTATCTTCTTCTCTCAGTGATACCAAGACTTCCGATCCCTCGTTACTGAACTTGATTGCATTACTTATCAAGTTACGGATAACCGTCTTAATCATATCAATATCCGCACGTACTTCCATACGATCTTCAGGTATTTCCACAGCAATGTGGATATTCTTCAGCCCGGCTACCATTGTAAAGATCTCGCTCACTCCTTCCACTACTTCTACCATATCGATATTCTGGTAAACAACTTTCAGCTTACCAATCTGACTCTTCGTCCACTTCAATAAGTTGTCGAGTAAGGAAAATACATCCTCTGTTGTCTGATTGGCCATTGTCAGCAGTTCATACATTTCAGAGCCGATAGTTTCACTCGGTAGGTTCAGAATCAGCATATTGAGCACCATCTTAATAGAGCCCATAGGCGAACGCAGGTCGTGTGCAATCACAGAGTAGAGTTTATCACGTCCTATGATAGTCTTGCGCAACTCTTCTGTTTGTGCTATGATAATTCGTTTGGCTGCCACCAACGAGATCTGATGCGTTACACGAATAATCAGTTCCTCTTTATTAAACGGTTTGGAAATAAAATCGTTACCGCCCACCTGAAATCCTTTCACGATATCCGCCGTACTATTCAAAGCAGTAAGAAAGATCACTGGAATTTCGCTCATTTCTTCATCGGCCTTCATTTGCTGGGCTACTTCGAAACCGCTGATATCCGGCATCATCACATCCAGCAACACAAGATCAGGTTTTTCTTTCTTCACCTGCTCCAAAGCCTGAGTTCCATTGCCTGCTGTTACAATATTGAACTTCTCATTGGTCAGAAGCACCTTCAGCAGAAGGACATTTGAAATTACGTCGTCCACAATAAGGACCTTATATTCGGAAGGATTAATTTCCACATTCATATCATTCTATTTTTTATGTTACATCAGACATTTTTAAAATACTCAATCATACGCTTCAGCCCATCTTCCAGCTCGACGGTAGGCTGCCATCCCAGTTTCTCTTTTGCCAGTTTTATATCCGGCTGACGCTGTTTCGGATCATCGGTCGGCAGAGGTTTAAAAACTATCTTCGAAGTAGAGCCAGTCATCCGGATCACTCTTTCCGCCAATTCAAGAACCGGAAACTCATTCGGATTTCCAATATTTATCGGACCCGTAAAGTCATCCTCCGTATCCATCATCCGCACCATTCCTTCTATCAGGTCATCGATATACTGAAAACTGCGTGTCTGTTTCCCATCACCATATATCGTGATATCTTCATTATTCAGCGCCTGTATGATAAAGTTTGAGACCACACGACCATCATTAGGAAGCATTCTCGGACCATAAGTATTAAAGATACGAATGATCTTGATGCGAGTCTGATTCTGGCGGTAGTAATCCATAAACAAGGTTTCAGCACATCTCTTTCCTTCATCATAACATGAGCGATAACCTACCGGATTCACATTTCCCCAATAGCTTTCCGGCTGAGGATGAATAATTGGATCACCATACACTTCGCTAGTGGAGGCTTGCAGTATTTTGGCATCCAGTCTCATCGCCAGTCCGAGCATATTGATAGCCCCCATCACAGATGTTTTGGCAGTTTGAATCGGATCATGTTGGTAATGAATGGGTGACGCCGGACAAGCCAGATTGTAAATTTCATCCACTTCGGCAGAATAAGGATAAGTAACGTCGTGTCTTACAACTTCAAAATGATGGTTTCCCATCAAATGCTTTATATTGTCCTTAGAACCTGTAAAGAAGTTATCCAAACATATAACGTCGTGTCCTTCATTTACAAGTCGAGTACAAAGATGCGAGCCTATAAATCCAGCCCCGCCACTTACCAATATTCTTTTCATCTTCTAATTTTAACTATTGTTTTTCAGAGAAGAGAACTTCCCCGTCTTGTTTATAGAGGCAAATGTAAACGATTTGCTCATAATATACAATTTTAAAGGTGGATATTTTTTAAGAAAAGCAAAAATAAAATAGTTTCAGTTTCCGAAACAACTTTCCTGTGTCAAGTGTTATTAATAGAAACAAACCACTAATTCAATAGGATTATGATAATGAATGAACTTAATACAAACCTGATAGAAGCGGCCAAAGAAAAGTTCCCTGCAAAAGGACAATTGGCAAATATATTAATGGATACCCTTTATATGGGCAAGGAAGCTATCTACCGGAGGCTGCGTGGCGAAGTCCCCTTTACATTTCAGGAAGCAGCCATTATTTCAAAAGAACTGGGGATATCCCTGGACAGAATTGCCGGAGTTAGCTTCAGCAACAATGCAATGTTCGATATCAATGTAGTAGATCATGGCAACCCCTTCGAAACTTACTATGATTTCCTCAACAAGCACGTCAAGTTATTCCATACGCTGCGGGAAGATCCGAATGCCTCATTAGGTACAGCCTCCAATGTAATTCCGCAGACACTATATCTGAAGCACGAACTTCTGGCCAAGTTCCGTTTCTTCAAGTGGATGTATCAGAATGAACATATTAAGTGCAAACATTTCGAAGAACTGGAGATTCCTCAAAAGATAATCAATGTCCAGCAAGATTTTGCGAAACTTTCGCATCATATTCATTCTACCGATTACATTTGGGACAGCATGGTTTTTCTTCATCTTATCAATGATATACAGTATTTTTCCGACATACATCTCATTTCAGACGAAATGAAGCAAAATCTGAAAGAAGAATTGCTGATACTTACAGATGAGTTGGAAAGGCTTGCTATAAAAGGAAAGACAGACTTTGGTAATGATGTGCATATTTATGTGTCACAAATCAACTTCGAGGCGACTTACAGTTATCTCGAGACAAGTACACTACAACTTAGTCTGATACGTGTTTATTCCATTAATTCACTCACTACACAGGACGTTCAGATGTTTCAAAGTCTGAAAGAATGGATTCAGTCATTAAAGAAATTCTCTACACTCATCTCAGAAAGTGGTGAGATGCAACGCATCCAATTCTTTAATCAACAGCGCGAAATCATTGATGCTCTATAGAGTTCTTCCTAATTTCGATAATCGAAACTAACTGAATTTTATAATTCCAAATCATGAAAGTAGACAAGCTTATTGCCTACTTTTTTCCATTATACGTTCTTTTTCTATCTCTATTCTATCAAATGAGAAAAAGCTCTTACTCTTCAGAACTGTTTTCCCACACAAAACTCTCGTTTACATGCCGTAATTTTGCATAGAATGTATCACATAAAGTATTAACGTATATAAAAGAGAACAAACAATGAAAAATGGTATTGTAAACGAGTTGATTACTGCAATGAAAGAACGGATCCCCAAAGGACAAAATCTTGCCAATTCTCTGGCAGACATTTTGTATATGGGTAAAGAAGCCGTCTATCGCAGACTACGGGGTGAAGTAGCTTTTACTATCGACGAAGTAGCCCTTCTGTCTAAAAAACTGGGGATTTCTATTGATCAGATTATAGGTAACCACCTTTCCAATAGAGTTACTTTTGATATGAACCTGCTGCATTCGCCCAACACTTTAGAAAGTTATTATGAGATTATCAGCCGTTATCAGCAGATATTCGATTATGTGAAAGGAGACGATACGACGGAAGTATATACAGCTTCCAATCTTCTTCCCTTCACTCTTTATTCATCTTACGAATACATGTCTAAGTTCCGCCTTTGCCGATGGATTTATCAGAACGGGCAAATGAAAACACCGAACTCACTGGCAGAGATGCAGGTAGAAGACAGAATCGTGAAAGCGCATAATAAGCTGAGTGAAAGTGTAAAGCAATGTCGGAAGACCTATTTTATCTGGGATAGCAACATCTTTCTTTCCTTTGTCAAAGAGATCAAGTATTTCGCAAGTCTGAATCTGATTACGGAAGACGACGTGGCACACCTGAAAGATGAACTCTACCAATTGCTTTCAGTCATGGAGACACTATCTGTTAAGGGAGAATTCAGTGAGGGGCGAAAAGTCTCTTTCTATCTCTCAAACATTGATTTCGAAGCGACTTACACCTACATAGAGAAACAAGACTACCAAGTCAGTTTGCTCCGGGTGTATTCCATCAATTCGATGGATTCGCAAAGTCCGCAAATCTGTCAGATACAGCGGAACTGGATTCAATCATTGAAACGACATTCCACACTAATTTCAGAAAGTGGAGAAGCCCAGCGTATCGAGTTCCTGCAAAAGCAACGTACAGTGATTGATACTCTCTAAAGTACAAACAGCCCGGATCATTATCGACCCGGGCTGTTCTCCCTTCAGGATATTACTATTTATCCTGTCCCACTAATAATAGTTCCCCACTATTCTTAGATCATTCTATTGATTCTCTTCCTGAATGCGATGCACCCATCCATTGACAACAATCTGTACAGCAAGCCATGATTCAGACAAGAAAAAGATTATATGATAGTTGCTCCGTCGATCCAGATATTCTTGTGTGCTCAGATTTTTACCCTCCGCATTGGTCATAGCAAGATAATCAATCAGATTTATATCGAACACTCTCTTTCCGGATGCTTTTTCAGTAAGCACCAAACGAGTTTTCCGGTCTTCCATCAGTCTCATTGTATTCATGTCTACATAGGCAGTCGCAGGATCCTTCTGTTCCATATAGTAAGGTCGGAAACTCAACACATCATCATCCAGTAATGAATTATCATGTCCCAGATGTCCATTAGATTCTATAATCTCATAGTCATAGTCATTCATATCCAGTGTCCAGCTGCCTGTATAAGACTGGAAGCCAAATCGTACGATTTTTGTATCTCTGATCAGATTTATCGTCTCAGTCTGGTGGACGGTCCCATCGAAGTTGACATTGATGACTTCACCATACCAGAGCGTTTCCATCCTTTTATTGATGATGAGAGAGGCTTCACGTTTTAGTTTCAATTTTAAATCCGTAAGAGTAGAGACACCAGGTGTCAATGAAGTGATATCATATGAATCACGTGCACCGGCCCATGCCATAAACTGATATTGTCCGACAGGAAGTTCAACTTCCATCAGATAATTGCCGGTAGACAATGCACTTCCCTCTTCAGCTTGTTTAAACAGATATTTCCCATTCTTATCAAATACATAAAGTTCTACTTTATCTACCTGAGCATGAAACGCATCCGCAAACTCCATGTTATAGTCATACTTGAACTTCACTGACAAGCGGCATTCCGGCAGGTCTTCATTAAAGCTGTCGCATGAAGCTACTATCCCGGAACTCATCAACAGAATACCTAAGGCAACGTAACATATAAGGCTTTTTAGATTCATATTTTCCTTTTTTTCAATTATATATAGAGGAAAAGAAATAATCTCTTTTCTCGTTATTTCCTAATTCAGAGGATAGAATACTTTATTGATTCCATCAAAAGTAATATCCCGAAATTTTAAAAAGTTTTCGGCAACTTTGAAAATATTGGGAGTAAAGTTGTGGGAGAGTTTCTCCCACAACTTTTATTTGAAAAATCTATTTCTATTACTAATTCCGAATTACATAATTTCCTCTTGAGTATACCAAGTCCAAGGATTAGGTATAATTTCAATAGACAACCAGCCTTCGTCACTCTCATCCGGCGTTCCTTCGTCCGGATCCGGAATAGCCGGATATCCTGGATTGTTAAACTTCTTAACATTGATATCGTAAACAGAGTTACGAACAACTCCAAATTCACCTAATTCATTTGTTACAGCACTGGTATCATCATGTTTGATCATAATTTTGTAGTAACTTACAGCACCTACATAATAAGTAAGACCTGTTACAGTTATAGCTCTGTCTTTAGCTGCAACATTTCCTACATTAGCTTTTGTTGCTTTAAAATCGTCAACAAGACTGGTAATAGCTGCAGCATCAGCTGTAGCAGGAAGGCTAATTTCACCTACACCAACAGCAGCTAAATATCTATTATACGCAGTAGTACGAGCAGTCGGGAAGGTAGTAGGCTCTTTATCAGCATATTTAGCTTTCAATTCTGCCTCAATCCACTCCATTAATGTAGCAAAAGTATAGAAGCCACCATTGATTAACATCCAGTCACCGACAAGCTTTGGATCTGCTTCCTGAGCTGTAGATGGATTATTATTATTTGGCGCAGGTCTGCCATATTCAGACGGAATGAATTTAGCCTTCAATAGTACATGTGTAGTATAAGCATGTACATTATGAGTTGCAGTCTGCGTATTTTCAAGACAATATTCAGCAACTTTATTCACCGTAGTTGTAGGATCATTCCAAGTTGAAGGAGCTGAAGTACTGGTATAAGCATTATAGTCAGCCAAAGCTTGAGTACTATAGTTAGGGTCAACTCTGTATGAACCGATCTTATACTGGTCAAACGGAGTAATACATGTACCACGAGCACCTAAAGGTTTATTAGCAGGAGTCTCATTCCAAGTCAACGTTCTCTTAGATACAGGGAAGAATGTCTTGTTAGTAGCATTCAACACCCATCCCGCATCCGAAATAGTTGCCTTTGCATCAGAATCAGCAGTAACATATACACGAACTTTTGATACAACACGGTCAATTCTGATAGATATTGGATTATTAGTAGCTGCTGTCTCAGTTGCATAAAGAGCCAAATCGACAGGAGCACCAAATGTTCCTGAAGCTTCATCTTCATCTGAAGGTTCTAACGAACCTTTGGCGTTAGACATCATAAATTTACCAGCAGTTGTCATAGAAGCCGAAGTATCGTCAAGAGCTGCATTTACTGTTGCATAAGTCGTTCCAACAGGCCATTTTTGATCTGTCTCACTAGCAGTCTTTGCTTCAAATTTAGGAGATGGATTCGCAATAATCAATATTCGTTTAGAAGTTGCAGGGACTTTAAAAGCCTTACCTGCAGCCCCACTAGGAATACCATTGGCATCAAGACCAGCTTCGTCATTATCCAATGTCAAGTCAGCAGTTACAGTTGCAGCATCCTCATTCGCATTTGCCGTAAAGAATATGGCACGCACTGTAGTGATTTTTGATTCGTCCTCTGTTGCAGCTTCCTGATTCGGGTTATGCAATCCACGAGTTTGTACCGGAGTCTTTACAGCTAATGCCACCCATGCGTCTCCTGTCGGGTCTGTCACCAATTGATTATCATCACCTGGATTCCCAGTCGGCACTAAATCTTCGTTACTACAAGCAGCAAAAGCCACAGCAGCAAGCGCTAACATAAAAAAATTCTTTTTCTTCATTGTTTTTACAAATTAATAAAAGCGTTTGTAACTAGTTTATTTATCCCTATTTTCTATTTTTTCTATTTCAGCTGCATTCGTTTTTTTCTTAGCCAGTTCCTCCAAATTCTGTCCGGCAGCTTGCAGACCCGATTTGGCTGCGGCTTTCAAATATTCTTCCGCATGTTCATACTCTCCTTTTAATAACATTAATACACCCATAGCATTGCTATACTCAGGCAGCTGCTTATTGACATTTACCATATTCAGATAGCGTTCCGCAGATACCAAGTCATTACGCGAAAGAGCAGCAGCGGCAGCATTAATACTGGCGATCTCATCCTTCGGATACATCCGGACCGCAGTCTCGAACACATCGATGAATTCCTGAGAACCCTTCGGATAGCTGTTGGCAACCATAAACATTTCATTCAGGCTCAGATTCTGAGGACGTGTCTTTATGATCTCTTTCGCTTCGTCCAGATTAAAGTTCTTAATCTCATAATTCACCTTACAAATAGCCACACGAAGACTTGGGAATATATATTTCAACATATATCGATAAGGTACTCCGCCACGAAGCTGCATCAACTTAGCTTCCCTACCTTTTTCAACAGGGATATCATTGATAATATTCAGCGCTTCATCTTTATATTCAAAATCAATCGTATCCAGCGCCTTCACCAGTCCATCCCAGTTTTCACCACCAAAGATGATATAATACTGATTTCTCGAGAAATCGTATCTGGATGCCAGATAATCACGTAGCGCCATCGCACGTCCTTCGGACAGACGTTTGTTATTTGCCAATGATCCTTCAGGTGAAGCATAGCCTACAATATCCAATTTGTTTACCTTGATACTAGGATCAGACTTCAATTCATCAATCATCGCACGGATCTTAGCCAGCTCCTTCGGGTTATTCATATATTCCGGACGAATATTAATCTTGTTCACCTCGAAGTCGAGGAAACATTCCGCCTGTATATCACGGCTCTTCACTTCTTCCGCTTTAGGCTGCAAATAGGCAAAGAAAGGTGTTACCACGTAAGGTACTAATATACGTTCCAGTTCAATATCCCCAAGTGGTTCCACATCCATCATCTGAATTTCACCGCAGCCGCATTCGTCGCGCTGTACGTCCACCCGGGCATCGTCCATCCACGATTCGTAAGGCAATATATATCTGTATCGAATCGTATCATTTCTTTTCTTGCTACCCTTTTCCACCACATAAGGTTTTTCGTAGCTATCCTTCTCCTTCGCACTCATCAATGAAAGCCAGCGTTCATACGCCAGGTATTCATTATGTCCCTTGATGGATACTTTCGGAAGATTGTAAGTATGTGCAGGAGCAACCAGTTGCGGAATAAAATCCACTCCGTGTGCCGATTTGACCTTTACATCCTCCAGAACGAAGTCAATATTTATATAAACCGATTTACCGCGCTGTTCCAACTGTACCGGTACTACAGAGATAACCCCGTCATAAGAGCGTGTCTGGGCAACTGCCGAATTTATATTCTGACATAAGATAGCCAATACACACACGATGAATTGTATACTTCCGTTCATCATTCTATTCTACTTTATTTAATTACGTAAATAAGTGACACACTCGCTTTGGTGGGACCGAAATAGTTTTTACTGCTGTCTTTCAGTTTGGTACCACACGCCCTGCACGGATATTTGTCATATACAATATGTGCATACCCCACTCCTACCGATGCTTCGATGCTCCAGCGTTTCTTCAGAATCCATGAATGACCGACGGAAACACCCCCGCCATACAGATATCCCTGATAGCGGCTGTTCTGCATATTCTCACTAATAAACGACCAGTCCGGGAACCCACCGACATTGAAGTCCGCATAATGTCCATGCACTCCGATGAACGTACGTCTGAACCTCTCACAAAACCAGTAGCGGACTTCCGGCTGTATTCCCCAATGGCGCAGACGTCTTCCGTTGTCCGGCTTCCAGGGATTATAGTTCACCGGAACGTCCAGCGTCCACTTACGTGCCAGTCCGAATTCCAGCCCGAGATTCATGGTAGTCGTAGCGTCATATAGAAGGTTGCTTTTAAGCGCAACTTTCTGAGCTTTACTCTCGATAAAACATCCGAGCACCAATACTATGAGTATACTAACTTTCTTCATTTATCTTACGTTTATTAATTACCCTTTTGAGTGATATCAATTTTGATACGCTTCACCGTACTTTCACCTGTATATAAACTACCGGGCATAATTGTTGTCAGATACACGATACCGTTTCTCGTTGTTGAAGCCGTATTAGGCATTATTTTAATATAGATATGCCCGTCTTCCACTATGATTTTATCCGTATCATTTCTGTCCACCATCGAAGATGGCAGTAATTTTATCCATTCCTTAGGATTGTCAGTACCATCTTCCACCTCCCCGGTAAGGCAATGATAATCCACCTCACCAGTCGTCGGAAACGGATAACTATTGGCAGGCATGTATTTAAGTATGGTACCGCCGGCATCAATAGCCGCTCTTCGTCTGATATGAACCTGTTTTTCCAAATTTCCAAGTTTTAATGTTATATATGCATTCACTTTATCTCTTCCCTCAAAACTCTGCCCCACTTCACTATACATCAGCCAGCTTTGTATCAATACACTGACCGGAGTGACACGTGGAGAAGTGCTTGCTACTATAGGCAATTTTCCGTCAGCGGGACTGCTTAGCGCAAACGAATTATCAGCTTCGGCCATATTGTCGGTTATTGTACGCGCATCCGGAAAAGCTTTTTCACAATCCGTTATCACTTTAAAAGCCTCATAAGTACTCGCATCATCCGGAGAATAAGCTATAAAGACAGAATTACTCACACCCAGATAATAATCATTGTTAGCTATAATCTCATAAGAATTACTGTCGTCCACTGTAATTTCAAAATCCAGATCCGTATTCGACGGTTTAGAAAGCTTTGCATCCGCTACGGTATCATACCCCCGTCCATGCACTTTCTTTATTGTAAAAGTATACGCATGATTCCGATATATATTCATATAGTTCAGATCCTTATCTACTATCGCCATTTTGTAATAATAGCTTTTAGTTTCATAAATTCCCTGAATGATCAGATATGTACTATAAGTCTGGGTATTGGTTTCATAGATATAAATAGGACTGTTTTCGGTACTTTGTTTATTGGTTATCGTTTCTGCTGACACCAAAGGCAACGAGCATGAAGCATCGTATTGATAATTCGTCAAATTACCAGCATTGCCCATAATAGAAGCAGGGATAAGGTTATGCAACTGCCCCTGTCGCGGAACGTTTGCCACAGCAGACACTCCTTCCAGTTCAAAGTTCGATGCTTCATTAACAACCACGATTTTGGCAACCGCCCGAAGAAGCATCAACGAACTCCCGTCACTCTTTTCTATCTTCGTTGTATTATCCACCTTATCTACTTCCAGCAAATAACTCATCGGTATCGTCTCACCCACACCGCTGAACGGGATGCGGGCAGGAGAAGTACTTGCCGGCTCCGTCAGCAAGTTCGTACATGCAGTAGCCAGGGTAGTTGTTCCCTCAATCAACTTCTCAGTAAGTTGTGACTCATTGAAAACATATCCCGTAGAAGCATTTCCGTAATAAAACTGAGCCATCGGATTAGCTAATATCAGCAACTGGTACTTACTTCCATCAGTCCGCTTAGTTAAAAGGACATATCGCTTTCCTGCAAACTCGAAGGCCTGCACAGCTTCTACAAAAATAGCCCCTGTGCCACTCCCTCTGAACACGAGTACCCAGGGAGTCATTTCGACCGTATTTTCATCCCCTAGTGCCCTGGTCGAAGGCAGGCGGTATGAATTCGCCCGTGCAAAAATCTCAAGCCGCACCTTGTCTTCCGAAATATCTCCCGGATCATCCGGCTCTCCCGTCAACAATGTTTCATGCTCACAGGCGGATATCAGTAAGATGATCACCAGACCAAATATCTTCATTATATATTTCATCATTTTCTTCATCTTTTCACGCAACGTATTGATAATTAACCTCCTGTATCATCGGAATTAATTGTTCGGACAAGGAATAGCGTTCTGAATACACAATATCATTCAGATTATCATAAGCAGTAATATAATTCAATTGGTTTATTACGGGAATATTATACGGTTCATTGGCAAAAAATACAAAATCATACGTTTCCGGATTGACTAGATGTGTACTGCTCTGAACACCTATTCCTCTGATCGAAATAAATGTCCCTTTGGCAGTAGTATTATTAGTGAAAGTATCATCCATACAAGATAATATAGCTACTAATAATAAAAGGTTGAACAACCCAATATTCACTTTAAATCCCTCTAATCTCATTAAACATTCGTATTTACCTGACATTGGTACTCAGTCAAGCCTTAATCTGTAATCAGTCAAAATCTCATAATGCAAATGTCGGGATATTGCATGACTCTGCGAATTTCATTCATTTCTCATACAGACAATGAAAGTTATCTTATATGGCTAATAAAGAGGTCGTCCGAATGGAATATTGCGAAATCTAAAAATAAGGAGTAGTAAAACAGGCATTTTGCACTATTAGAATAAAAAAAAGACAAAAGTTTCAGCATTCGAAACTTTTAGTGTGAATTAATATAAATAAATTCCATAATAAAACAAGCCCCCGGATAATCTCATCCGAGGGCTATGTTATATACTATGATACAGGTGAAAAATCAGAGTGTTTTACGTTCTGTCTCCGTAGGTGCCACCTCATCCGGGATACTGAACTCCCGGTTGGCAAACAAATCCGCCAGTCCCGAAATCTGCTTCAAACGCAGCAGTTCATCCCGATCCATTCCGATATTTTTCATAATCCACTGGTCGGACATGCCGGCTCTGTCCAATTCTGCTACAATGTTACACATCAGCTCAATATTATGCATCCCACGGGCACGGTTGTGCCGGATGGTAGAGCTCATACGATTGGACAAATCCTTATCGATCACCACAATCGGAAGCAATCCGTTCTCACGCTTATAAATCCGTTTCGATGTCTTCAATACCGTATATCGGTGATAACCATCTACGAGGATATAATTATCTTCCTCTTTATTGTAATAACATACACAAGGCATTGTAAAACCGTCTTCCCAGATCGAAAGCTCCAGTAACTTCATTTCGGGAGGAGCTACGACATTCGGGTTATAATCGTTCGCTAATACTTTTTCTACGGGCACTGCTTTCACCTCGTAGACCGGACTTTTATCTACACTCATGATACTATGATTCTATATTGTTCCATAACTTGACTTCTCTTACTCATCTCCTCTTTGGTCGGCGAGAATCCCATGTATTTGCAGGCATGGTCATTCTTGAGGATACAGATACACATACGCTTGTAAGTCGGTATTTCCCTAAATTCCGGAATATCGATATCATCCTGATATTCCATGCGCACCGGCTTCTTGTATGTCTTATAGTTGCTATTGTCCATCACGATAATCGGCACTTTGGCATCAATCAGTTTCTGAATGGTGGAATCACTCAGACAGCCTCCTTTGGTTCGCCAAAAATGTACACTGACAGACAGTTTACGCAAATACCCCTTTCGGGCCCGTTCCGGCAAGGTAGAGAGCAGGAAGTACATAAACTCCCTCCAGGTGTACCCTTCCGGAAGTTTCACCATCTGCCATCCCATAGCGTGCGTACCGCCATACATACCGGTGAAGTTCACGCCATTCACCCGTCCTATCATCTTCCCCCAGGTGTTAGGGTCAAGCACCCGGTAGAGCGCCAGACTCTCCTGCGCTTCATTGATGAACGGGCTTGCTACCCGTTGACGTTCCAGATTGACTCCGGCACGATAATACAGGTCATACAGTACATTATAGTCCCACTGGAATTTTCCGTTTGCCGTCCACACATCCGTCGTCTTCCAGTCGAAGATGGGATAGGCATTATAGATGTCATTTCCGACCTTTGAAGTCCATCTATACTTATGATACATCTGGAATTTGCGGCTCATATAGATACATCGCCAGCGGTTAAAACTTTCCTGCGTACGGATACCGATCAGACAGCAGGTGCGTACCGCATCCTTTTTCTGATGGAGCCACTGCGCAAAACGCATCTGGAATTCATAATCCCACATGGTCGTATTGTAAAAAGGAAAATCCTCCTTCTTCATGGCCTTCTTAGGCATGGAGCGTACCCAGATATCTTTCTTGTTATCCTCCCAGGGCCGCCAGAAGGACTGGTACATAGATGTACACGTAGATACCCGGAAAGGCACGCACACACGGTATACATCCAGGATGTCCTTGTTCGCCTCCAGTATCCTGTCCACATAGTCGATGGTCATCTTGTATTGAATCTCATAGTCCATGTGAAACACTCCCAAACGTATTTTCAGATTATTCCGCCTGATGTAGTCGATACACATATTCAGCAGAACCCCACTATCCTTTCCTCCCGAGAAAGATACATAAATATTATCAAACTCGTTAAATATTACTTTCAGTCGCTCTTGTGCTAATTCATATACATTTTTTGTTCCTGTGATTGTTTTTTTTCCCATAATTCATCTGTTCATTTTTACATAGCGTGTCCACTTCTTGTCCATAGATGCAAACTCGAATTTCTCAAAAGTTTCCTGATCTTGTATCAGCGTGACAGAGTTAAGCGTCCAACCCGCAGGTATAAATGCCGTGACTACAGAAGATAGCAGAAGCGACAAGATCTCTTTTCGTTTCTCGTCCACCGCAGCTACATAATAATTATTAATGACAGCCTTTTTCCCGCTTTTCTGTTCAACCGGAATAAAGCCTATCACATCTCTGTTATCAATCGCAATGTACCAAACAAAATCTTCGCTTGTCTTGAACGGATAGTTATTATTTGCACGTATTACATCCGGATCCATTACTAGAGGCGCCAAAAGCTGATATAAATGTTTGTCTTTTCCTTTTAATTGTATTACCTGTATCATAGCATTCAAAAATAGACAGACAAAAATAGGTAAAATTTCCTCGTTTCAGCACAAAGCATGCGTAAAAAATTTATTTTTTAGCAATTCCCCCTCTTGTTTCATAATTATTTCCAATTCTCTTACCATCTGATGAGTGCATTAATCCAATCGTATTTTTATGTTCCGACAGCCGATTACTTTATACAAAGCAATATGGTTTCTTCCTTGTCCCTGCAATATTTTCTCAATCCTTCTTTCCCTTTCCAGTAAAGTCTCTTCATTATTTTCCACATGAAACTTTTTATTATACCTATTTCCATTATACTTATAAAAAACAATCCCTTTTTGCTTCCGGAAACGGAAACAAAGACTATTTTTTTCAATTGGGTATAGTCGTAACAGATCGGTAATTCTCTTCACGATTCTATCAAGAAAATTTCGTTACATCACTTGTACCGACCTCAATACAGATCTCAACGATATAGCAGTACGTATGTATCCAACTAACGAAACGGCAAACCTGAATAGCATCAATTATCTGCTGAATGGTATCCAGAAACAGACTTTTCACGACTCAGCACACCATATCTACAGTTGGGAAATTGCCGTTTACGATTCAGTAAAAAAAACCGGAAGAAAATAAAATCGGCGCACTATCTTTGAACCAAAGAAAAGAAAAAGTATAACTCAAAAAGTACAATTATGAAAAAGTTATCAATCTTATCAATGTTGCTATTATTCATTAGCATGGGAAACATTCAGGCACAAACTGTCAAAGAAGAATCCCGCAAACAAAAAAAAGCTGAACAAGAATTACTCGACCAAATGTTTTTCGATGAAGCTAAACAAGCTATAGAAATGAAAAACTTCATTTTGGAAGCAGATCATGTTATGTTTAAATATGGTACCACAGCTTTCGTTTCTCCCAATACAAATTTTGTAGCGGTAAAAGGTAATAAAGCTGTGGTTCAGGTAGCCTTCAATATTCCGATCAGCGGTCCCAACGGTCTAGGCGGCATTACTGTCAACGGGAATATATCCGGATATAAGCAGACTACCGACAAAAAAGGTAATATATCCGTTTCGATGAACGTAATGGGAGTCGGAATATCAGCACAGGTGAACATCCGCTTGAATAAAGGAAGTAATAACGCATCGGTAGACATAAGTCCGAACTTCAATTCAAACAACTTTTCATTAACAGGAAGTTTACTCCCAATGGCTAAGGCCAATGTATTCAAAGGCAATTCACTCTAAGGTAAAAAATGTGTATTCAGTAAACAAACAAGTTAAAATATTTTAGCTGACTATAGGCATTAAATTAAAAACAACTATGGTTTAACACTTAAAAGAAAGAATATGAAAAAGTATCTGTTTATAGGATTAATGGCAGTACTTGCCACTTCGTGTGAAAAAGATCCGGATTTAAGTAAGCTTGACAATAATTTCACAGTTTACACCAATTATGACAGCAAAACTAATTTCAATGATTTCAAAACTTATTGTTTGCCCGATAGTATTCTACTGATAGGACAGGGAATGAAGGCGGAGTATTGGAAGGATGAGAATGCACAAGAAATTATTAAGCAGGTTGCTGATGAGATGGATACCCGTGGTTATACAAGGGTTAAAGTGATTAAGAATGCTAACATTGGGTTACAGCTCTCTTTCACGCGCCAAACAACCCAAATAATAGGAACCGGCGGATGGTATGGAGGCGGATGGTATAACGGCTGGTGGGGACCCGGTTATTGGGGACCATATTGGAACGACTGGTATTATCCGTATCCTGTAACTTATAGTTATAATACAGGAACATTGATAATGGAAATGGTAAATTTGACAGACCATCCCGAGGATACAAGTCAGAAAGTAAAGTTACCGGTAATCTGGCATTCATACGCAACCGGACTATTATTTGAGAATTCCAAATATAACATGCAACTAACGTTGGATGCGGTCAATCAAGCGTTTGACCAATCTCCTTATATCAAGAAATCCTAAAAAGCAAAATTATGAAAACAATAAAATTTATTCCGAAGAAAAAGTATATTCTGGCATTCATGATATCGGGCCTGTTTTATTTCAGTAGTTATGCACAGGATATCAGCGATAGATTGCATTTTAATGTAGACTGGCAGATGAATGCTCCTCTCAATACGAATTTTGCCGATAAAATCAGTGGTTGGGGTATGAACCTGGAAGGAGGTTATTTCCTTACTCCACACTGGAGCCTGGGGGCTTTCCTTGATTTCCATACAAATCATAAATATGTTCCGCGTCAAACCATAACTGAAGGTACTGCTTCGTTGACTACTGACCGACAAGAGTCGGCTTTCCAGCTACCATTCGGGCTTGCCGCTTCATACAGATTTATCAGCAATGGATGCCTGAAACCTTATGTTGGCACCAAGATAGGAACCATGTATGCCCAAAATACAACATATCTGAATACTATAAGTCTGACAGATAAACCCTGGGGGTTCTATGTCTCTCCAGAAATTGGAGTGAACATTTATCCGTTTTCCCAAAGCCGATTTGGTTTCCATCTGGCTGCATATTATAGTTATGCCACCAACAAAAGCGAGTTGCTGACCGGTTGTCAGGATGGAAATAATAATATTGGATTCCGCTTAGGTGTTTGTTTCTGACATGATCTAGATTCTCTCAAAAAGACAAGAGGAAGTACAAAATGTTATAGTTACTTTTGGCGACCTCTTGTTTTTTTGTTAAATTTGTAATATATAAAGTCTACGTTCAATATGCGGCAAAAGTTCAATTATCTGTTTATTGGTTTGCTATTCTCAGGATTGGCATTTTTCTCATATCTGTTTCTCTTGCTTTATTCCGACTTCACCCCGCAACATCTGGAAGTACTGATTTCTTTCAAGTCATTTATCCTGATACTTGCCGCCTTTAATCTAGTCGGTTTCGGAGTATTAATGATCCACAACTGGCAAAAGCGAAGCTTTCAGTTTCTGGTCAAACGAAAAGAGCGATTGATTATCGATTGCATTCTGACGGCAATTATTCTGTTTTTAATGAATTATCTGGTCTTGTCAATAGTCAAAGCCATATTTGAGGTTCCTGCACCATTCACTCTGAAAGGGTCCGGGCTGAGAATGATAGCCTTAGTCTGGCTGGTAGAAATGGTAATAACCAACCTTACTTTGACTATCAATTTTTACAGGCAGCTAGTTCTTCTGCACGAAAGAACGGAACAAGTCGAAGAGAATTCCATTAAGGCACAGTATGCAGCTTTGCAAAATCAGCTGAATCCTCATTTTCTCTTCAACAGTCTCAATACACTTATATCCGAAATAGAGTATGCTCCCAAAAACGCAATTCTATTTACCCAACGTTTGTCTGATGTATACCGATATATATTACAAAGCCAGCAACAGCGTCTGGTTACTATAGAATCCGAACTCTCTTTCATCGACTCTTATATTTTTCTTCATAAAGTCCGTTTAGGAGACTGCATCCGGATAGAGAATAGAATAGAAGCTGATAATTATGATTTGAAACTCCCCTCATTAACCCTGCAGCTATTGGTAGAAAATGTCATTAAGCATAATATAATTAATATGGATATGCCAATGAATATTTTGATCGATTATGATTCTGAGAATGGAAGAATATTGGTAACCAACAAAATCAGGATAAAGCCCAATGTGGTCAGCACCGGCATGGGATTAAAGAATCTTTCAGCCCGTTACCTCCTGATATGCAATCAGGATATTACCATAGAAAACAATACGAATTATTTTACCGTTAAAATCCCAGTACTGAATGAATAAAATTACAGCAGTCATTATTGAAGACGAAATTCCGGCCGCCCGTCGGTTAAACAATACATTAAATGAGTTACGCCCCGAATGGCAAATTACAGTATTACCCGGTAGTGTAAAGAAGAGTGTAGAATGGTTTGCGGAAAATCCCCATCCGGATCTTGTTTTTCTCGACATACAATTGACAGACGGCATTTCATTCACATTCATCGAACAGGCACAACCAGAAAGTACTATCATTTTCACCACTGCGTATGATGAATATGCCATTCGGGCATTTACAGTCAACAGTATCGATTATTTACTTAAGCCGATTGATAACATCCGACTGGAAGAAGCAATTGTAAAGTTCGAACATCTGACTACCAAATACCTGAATCAGGGGCAAAAGCCAATTGACTTAATGGAAATTTTACAAAACATCACCCAACCGGGAAAGAAATACCGTACCCGTTTCCTAATCTCAGGCGATGACAAACTTTTTACCTTACAAGTGGAAGACATTGCTTATTTTTATTCAGAAAATAAAGTAACCTTTGCCGTAACCAAGCAAAATAGAGAATTTATCATTGACCTTTCTTTGGACAAGCTTATGGAACAACTCGATCCGGATGTTTTTTTCCGAAGCAATCGGCAAACAGTAGTTAGCATCAATGCCATCGTAAAGGTTGAGTCATATTTTCTGGGAAAAGCAATCTTACATGTAAAGCCGCCTTTTAAAGATAAGATAATTGTCAGCCGTGACAAAATAGCTCCTTTAAAACTTTGGCTAAATTATTAAATTTCAGCAGAGTTAATTCTGCATGTCTCAATATTCATATTCCCAATCAATTGCTTTTTCACTCAGTAAGATTAATAAGAAAAGCTCCGATCCCGTTAAGAACCAGAGCTTTTCCTAATTATAAAAATCAAAAGAAGCGGTGCGTACGGGACTCGAACCCGTGACCCCATGCGTGACAGGCATGTATTCTAACCAACTGAACTAACGCACCAAAATTTCCTTTTTAATTCGCATCTCTCTCAATTGCGGATGCAAAGGTAGACATTTTTTTGAAACCTACAATAGCAAGAGTATCTTTTTTCTGAAAAAGTGTGTTTATTAAGAATTATCACGTACATTTGCAAGCATTACTATAAATAGAAAATAGAATGAAAAATACACCAATCGAACGAAATGTGATTGACGAAACGATTAATGAGTTTCAAATTGTCGACTTTTCGAAGGCTACTATCCGTGAAGTGAAAGCGATAGCTTCAAAGGCGGAAGCAGTATCAGGCGTTGAATTTATCAAGATGGAAATGGGTGTTCCGGGACTTCCGGCCTCTGCCGTAGGAGTAAAAGCGGAAATCGAAGCGCTGCAAAACGGAATTGCCAGCCTGTATCCCGATATCAACGGATTGCCGGAACTCAAAAAAGAAGCGTCCGACTTTATCAAAGCATTCATCAATGTAGATTTAAGCCCGGAGGGATGCGTACCCGTTACCGGCTCTATGCAGGGAACATTCGCTTCGTTCCTTACTTGCAGCCAGTGCGATGAAAAGAAAGACACGATCCTGTTTATCGATCCGGGATTTCCCGTACAGAAACAGCAGTTGGTAGTGATGGGACAAAAGTATGAGACATTTGATGTCTACGACTACCGCGGTGACAAGCTGAAAGAAAAGCTGGAAAGCTATCTGAGAAAAGGAAATATATCGGCTATTATCTACTCAAATCCCAATAACCCGAGCTGGATTTGCCTGAAAGACGAAGAGTTGCGCATCATCGGCGAACTTACCACCCAATATGACGTAATCGTACTGGAAGACCTGGCATACTTTGCAATGGATTTCCGTCAGGATCTGAGCACTCCTTATCAAGCTCCGTTCCAGCCTTCGGTAGCTCACTACACAGATAATTATGTGTTGCTGATTTCCGGTTCCAAAGCCTTCAGCTATGCCGGACAACGTATCGGCGTGAGCTGCATTTCCGATAAGTTGTATCACCGCAGCTATCCCGGACTGACGAAGCGTTATGGCGGGGGAACATTCGGCACGGTCTTCATCCACCGCGTACTCTATGCACTGTCTTCCGGCACAAGCCACTCCGCACAGTATGCGATGGCTGCCATGCTGAAAGCTGCCAATGAAGGTCAATACAACTTCCTCAGCGAAGTGAAGGTATATGGTGACAGAGCGCAGAAGTTAAAAGAGATTTTCCTCCGTCACGGATTCTATCTGGTATATGACAATGACTTGGGCGATCCGATTGCCGACGGATTTTACTTCACCATCGGCTATCCGGGAATGACAAGCGGCGAACTTGCCAAAGAACTGATGTACTATGGAGTGAGCGCCATTTCACTGGTCACCACCGGAAGCCACCAGGAAGGATTGCGCGCGTGTACCTCTTTTATTAAAGACCACCAGTACGCACAGCTCGACGAAAGAATGAAGCTGTTTGCCGAACATCACCCGATTGCCTGACAGCCGAATAGCGTATTTATGCCGGAACTGATGTTCATGTCAGATGCGAATATTCATAAAAGCTGCTCTTAAAACAAAAAAAATGGGAAAGTATGGCTATTATTCCATTTCTTTTCTTATATTAGTGGCACGAATATCAATCTGATGGCATGAATATAGACTCTGACATATTTAAAATTCAATCGAATAATGTATTGCCATCACGAGGAAAGATTCTCATCTCCGAACCTTTCCTTCGTGATGCCACATTCGGCAGATCTGTAGTTCTGTTGATCGACCATACCGAAGAAGGCAGCATGGGGCTGATTATCAACAAACAACTGCCGATATTTGTCAACGACATTATCAAAGAATTCAAGTATATCGAAAATATACCTTTATACAAAGGCGGACCTATCGCTACAGATACCCTGTTCTACCTTCATACACTGGCAGACATTCCGGGTGCCATACCTATCAGCAAAGGACTGTATCTGAACGGTGACTTTGATGAGATAAAGAAATACATACTGCAAGGAAACAAAGTAGACCGCTACATCCGCTTCTTCTTGGGATACTCCGGCTGGGAAAGCGAACAACTGAGCACCGAACTCAAAGAGAACACATGGCTCGTCTCCAAAGAAGAGAATGCCTATCTGATGAACGGAGACACCAAGGATATGTGGAAACAAGCCTTGGAGAAACTAGGCAGCAAGTATGAAACCTGGTCACGCTTTCCGCAAGTGCCGACTTTCAATTAATGTCTCTTCGGATTCAGATACTGGAAGATAGCAGCATCTTTGTAACATCCACCGACCTGTAACCAATCCTTCAACAGTCCGCATTGGACGAAACCGCAGGAAGTAAACAGTTTCATACAGACTTCATTGTCCGTAGCCACATGGGCATAAAGTTGAGTCAGCGACAAGAAATCGAAAGCATACTCGCACAGCAACTGCAAAGCGTCCGATGCGTAACCTTGCCGGCGATAGTCTTTATGAACGGCTATGCCGACCTCACCACGAGAGTGGAGAGGAACAAAATCCGTGATATCAATCGTCCCCAATATCCGATGATCGGACTTACTCATTATCATCAGGCGCAACTGCTTGTCGGCAAACACATCACACTGGGAACCCTCTATATATTGCCGGAGCACGTAGCGGGAATAAGGAACGGTAAAATTACTGATATCCCACATGGAAGGGTCATTCTCCATCTCATACATCACATCCATATCTTCCGGCTCTACCGCACGAAGATAGATGCGGTCATTACTTAAAAAAGACTGTTTCATACCGGCTTATTCTTTATTAATATGGAGTTCGTTACGAAGTCTTTTCTCACTGGGCAGACAAAAAAGGGAAGCGGTCAGCCCGATCAGCATACAGAGATTTCCGGTGTTGCTAAGAGTCAGATAATAGCATAATACGTTGAGGACGATAGCCACTTCGAGCAATCCGAGGCGTACCATGCTCCACTGCACATAACGCTTCAACGCAAGAGGAATCGTCAGGAGGTCTATCTTCTTTTTCAGTACCAGACTGAACAGTTTCAAGGCAAGCGGCACACACAAGGCGGTCAGCAAGATACCTGCCGTCTCCATATAATAGGTGGCCTGTGGGTTATCGACCAAAGCTCCCACAGGAAGAAGGTCGAACTCCCCTGCCCCAAGCAAAAAGGCGGGAAGCACCCAAAAGAAAACATAACTGATATTCAAATTTCTCACTGCGCGTTTTATCTGTTCTTCCATGTTAGTTACGATATTCGTTCAAATAATAAAGTTAGATTATACGGTTCCGGTAAAAAGAGTCCGGTTGACAATACTGCGTCCCAGAGTGATCTCATCGGCATACTCCAGTTCATCACCAACGGAGATGCCCCGTGCTATTACGCTGAGTTTGACCCCCATCTTCTCCAGTTTACGGTAGATGTAGAAGTTGGTGGTATCTCCTTCCATCGTGGTGCTCAAAGCGAGGATGACTTCCTTGATTCCTCCTTCGGATACCCGCTGTACGAGACTTTCTATTTGCAGGTCGCTCGGTCCTACCCCGTCCATTGGCGAGATCACTCCGCCCAGTACGTGGTAAAGTCCCCGATACTGCTGGGTGGCTTCTACCGCCATCACATCGCGGATATTCTCTACCACACAGACGGTAGAGGCGTCACGCTGCGGATTGGCACAAATCTGACAAGTCTCGGTATCAGATATATTATGACATACTTTACAGTACTTTACTTCACGTTTCAGCGTAATGATGGAGTTGCCGAATGCCTCCACAGTAGCCGTGTCCTGCCGGAGCAGATGTAATACAAGCCGCATAGCCGTCTTACGCCCGATGCCCGGAAGTTTGGAAAATTCGCCTACTGCCTTTTCGAGCAGTACGGAAGGATATTGTTGGTTCATAGATTACGAATGAAATTCTATCTGTTTCGGGCGCAAAGATACGGATTATTGTTTTTAATACAAAGAAAGTATTACCTTTGCAGCCGATATGATGATATTAGTCATTATTATATGCTATTTTGCGGGCTTGTTGTTAATAGCCCACATCACCGGACATAAAGGCGGATCAAATGCAGCGTTCTTTAAAGGAGAAAACAAATCACCCTGGTATATAGTCTCCTTCGGCATGATTGGCGCGTCTATTTCCGGCGTGACCTTCGTATCCGTGCCGGGCATGGTTCGCGGAATGGACATGACGTATATGCAGACCGTATTCGGATTCTTCTTCGGCTATATGATCGTAGCACACATATTGCTGCCTCTTTATTACAGGCTGAATCTGACGAGTATCTACGGATACCTCGGCACACGCATCGGCGTGCATACCTACCGCACCGGCTCTTTCTTCTTCCTGCTCTCCCGTATGCTGGGAACGGCAGCCAAACTATATCTCGTCTGTCTGATCCTCCATACGCACGTATTTCAGGATATGCACGTCCCTTTCTGGGTGATTGCCGTCGGCTCCGTGGCCCTCGTGTGGATATACACCCACAAAAGCGGCATCAAGACAATCGTATGGACAGACACCCTGCAAACATTCTGCCTGATCGCAGCCCTGCTATTCATCATCTACTTCACCATACAGAAGCTGGATGTAGGCTTCGACGGCATCGTACAGACCATCCGCCACAGCGAACACAGCCGCATCTTCGTATTCGACGACTGGATGTCCCGTCAGAACTTCTTCAAACAGTTCTTCAGCGGCATCTTTATCGTCATCGTCATGACCGGACTCGATCAGGACATGATGCAAAAGAACCTCTCCTGCCGCAATCTGCACGAGGCCCAAAAGAATATGTACTGCTACGGATTCTCATTCATCCCGCTGAATTTCCTGTTCCTGTGCCTGGGCATTCTGCTGATCGCATTAGCGGGACAAATGCAACTGGAACTACCGGCCATGAATGACGATATCCTTCCCATGTTTGCCACACAAGGATATCTGGGACAGTCGGTACTGGTTCTTTTCACCATCGGCATCATCGCCGCAGCTTTCAGCAACTCAGACTCCGCGCTGACCGCCATGACCACCAGCGTATGTATAGACCTGCTGAAGACGGACAAAGACACGGAAGAAACAGCCCGTCGCAAAAGAAAGAAAGTACACCTGTCCCTCTCCATCCTGCTGGCTTTCTTTATCTGCCTGGTGGAGATGCTGAACAACAAAAGCGTGATTGACGCGATCTACATCATCGCCTCCTACACATACGGGCCTTTGCTGGGCATGTTCGCCTTCGGACTGTTCACCCGGCGCCGGACTAAGGACCGGCTGGTCCCACTCATCGCCATCGCCTCTCCGGTGCTCTGCTACGCTCTGGACTGGTGGATAAACAAAGAAACCGGATATAAATTTGGCTATGAATTGCTAATGTTGAACGGAAGCCTTACCTTTGCGGGGCTCATGCTGCTGTCCGGAAAAGAGAAAACGGCGAAAACGCCTTGAAAACTGGCGTCCGGAGTTTATAATAAAAAGTAGTGGAGTTTATTATAAACGTGACCATAGTTTATTATAAACGATAAGAGAGTTTATTAGAAGCAGAAAAACAAAGAAATAAATGACAATAAAATGGAAATAACGAGTGCAGAATTTGTGATTAGCAACACGGACGTGAAGAAATGTCCGACAGGAGTATTTCCCGAATACGCCTTCATCGGGCGGTCGAATGTAGGAAAGTCGAGCCTTATCAATATGCTGACTGCCCGCAAAGGACTGGCGATGACCTCCGCCACACCGGGAAAGACAATGCTTATCAACCACTTCCTGATCAACCAAAGCTGGTACCTGGTCGATCTTCCCGGATACGGCTACGCCAGACGCGGACAAAAAGGAAAAGACCAGATACGTACCATCATCGAAGACTACATCCTCGAACGGGAACAGATGACCAACCTGTTTGTACTGATAGACAGCCGTCTGGAACCGCAGAAAATAGACTTGGAATTTATGGAATGGCTGGGCGAAAACGGCATCCCTTTCTCCATCATCTTCACCAAAGCAGACAAACTGAAAGGCGGACGTCTGAAAATGAATATCAACAACTACCTGCGTGAACTGAGCAAGGAATGGGAAGAACTTCCCCCGTATTTCATATCTTCATCGGAAAACCGCACAGGACGCACGGAAATCCTCGACTACATAGAAAACATCAGTAAAGAAGTCTATAAAAATAAGTAAACGAAAATGAAAAAGAACATTTTATTTATTGCATGGGTTGCATTATTCTCACTCTTTGCAAGCAACAGTCAGGCACAATCATTAAAGGATCTGCTCAACAAAGACAACATCTCCAAAGTAGTAAATGCCATCACCGGAACACCCGAAACGATAGACATGACAGGCACATGGACTTACAGCGGTTCGGCAGTAGAATTTGAATCGGACAATCTGCTGATGAAAGCAGGAGGAGCCGCAGCCGCCACGATGGCAGAAAACAAATTGAACGAGCAATTGAGTAAAGTGGGCATCAAAGAAGGACAAATGAGCTTCACGTTCAACGCCGACAGTACTTTCACCAGCACCGTCGGAAAAAAGAAACTGAGCGGCACTTATTCGTACAATGCTTCCACCAAGCAGGTAGACTTAAAGTACTTGAAACTGCTGAATCTGCATGCGAAAGTGAACTGCACTTCCAACTCTATGGATTTATTGTTCAACTCCGACAAGCTGCTTAAATTAATGACATTCCTCGGCAGCAAGACAAACAGCACAGCACTGAAAACTGTCAGCTCACTGGCTGAAAACTACGACGGGATGATGCTGGGATTCGGGTTGAAGAAATAGTGTTTTATTTGCAAAACCAAAAGCTCTGAAACGCCTTCTGGCAGGGCTCGAAAACCGAATCCTAACCGAAAGGGAAACCGAACCTTAACCAGTAGAGAAGAGTAGAGTATATAATTCTATTCTAAAGAAATAGAATTACTAAGAAAGAGAAGAAAGAATTTCGCTGCCGCCGATTCACTTTCGGTGTAGAAATGAATCAGACCAGTTCATCTTTGATTCGATGTTCTCTCTGTTCTCTACGTTGTTGAATGCGTTTGTACAACTTAACAATAAATGCTATAAAGTAATTCAACTCATAAAAGGGAGTCATATGATAGAAATCAAGTTTTGTTTTCATAATAGCTGGATTTTATGGGTTTGTTCCAAATATAGTAATTTTTTATGCGATAAACAAAAAATATGAGTATTCATTAGCGTGTTGAAATGAATTAATTTAGCGAACAGAGATCGGCAGTATTCACCTCGGTGCTCACTTCTGCTCGTCTCGGTGCTCAGCGTTTTTCGCCTCGCTGCTTACTCTCATTCAGCTCGGCGCTCAGTGTTCCCCACCTCGGTGGTCAGGATTGCCAAGCCCAAGGACGATGATAAACAGAAGTTATTTTATTCCCTTTTTCGATAAAATTAACTCTGCCGACGGGATAATTTCAGGGAAAAGCGTTACCTTTGGCGTTTGTAATCAATAAAAAGAAGGAAAAATGAAAAAGATACTTTTTTTAATGACCTTGTTAGTGGTAGGAGTAAGTTTCGCTTTTGCCCAGACTAACGCTGATATCAAGTTTGACAAAACAACACACGACTTTGGAAAATTCTCAGAAAACAGTCCGGTAGTAAGCTGCGTATTCACTTTCACTAATATCGGTGATGCTCCTTTAGTAATTCATCAGGCGGTAGCGTCTTGCGGATGCACAGTGCCCGAATATACCAAAGAACCGATCCAGCCGGGAAAGAAAGGTACAATCAAAGTAACTTACAACGGAACAGGTAAATATCCGGGACACTTCAAAAAGTCGATTACCCTGCGTACCAACGCAAAAACCGAAATGGTACGCCTCTATATCGAAGGCGATATGACCCCGAAAGACGAGAAGTAAGAAAAAATAGACATAACGTAAAGGAGAATCTTTCGATTCTCCTTTTTTTTTGTTTACTTTGAAGTCCATTAAGCATAAACTACTAAAAATATAATATGAAACAAGAAGAAGACAAATTCACCGGACTACCCGAGAACGCGTTCAGAGAGTTAAAAGCAGGAGAAGTGTACAATCCCCTGATGAGTCCTTCCAAAAATTATCCGGAAGTAAACTTCTGGTCAGTAACATGGGGTATCGCCATGGCCATCCTTTTCTCGGCAGCCGCCGCCTATCTGGGGCTGAAAGTGGGACAAGTATTCGAAGCCGCTATTCCGATAGCCATCATTGCCGTAGGAGTCTCCGGTGCAGCCAAAAGAAAAAATGCGTTAGGAGAAAATGTAATTATCCAGTCTATCGGAGCGTGTTCCGGTGTAATCGTTGCCGGAGCCATCTTTACCCTCCCCGCCCTTTATATCCTTCAAGTCAAATATCCTGAGATGACAGTCAGCTTTATGCAGGTATTTATCAGCTCGCTGCTGGGTGGTGTACTGGGTATCCTGTTTCTGATTCCTTTCCGCAAATATTTCGTCAGCGATATGCACGGCAAATATCCTTTCCCCGAAGCAACCGCTACCACACAGGTGCTGGTGTCCGGAGAAAAGAGCGGCAGCCAGGCCAAACCGCTGTTGATGGCGGGAATGATCGGTGGATTGTATGACTTCATCGTGGCCACTTTCGGCTGGTGGAACGAGAACTTCACCACCCGCGTATGCGGAGCCGGAGAAATGCTGGCTGAGAAAGCGAAACTGGTATTCAAAGTAAATACGGGAGCTGCCGTACTCGGTCTGGGCTATATCGTCGGACTGAAATATGCTTCCATCATCTGTGCCGGATCACTGGCAGTATGGTGGATCATCATTCCGGGAATGTCCGCCATCTGGGGAGACAGCGTGCTGAACGCATGGAACCCCGAAATCACTTCTACGGTAGGCATGATGAGCCCCGAAGAAATCTTCAAGTATTACGCCAAGAGCATCGGTATCGGCGGTATTGCCATGGCAGGTGTCATCGGTATTATCCGTTCGTGGGGAATCATCAAGAGTGCCGTCGGACTGGCTGCCAAAGAAATGGGCGGTAAAGGCAATGTAGAAAAGAATATCGTGCGTACACAGCGTGATCTTTCGATGAAAATCATCGCTATCGGCTCTATCCTTACGCTGATTCTGATCGTGCTGTTCTTCTACTTCGATATCATGCAGGGAAATATCGTCCATACGCTGGTAGCGATTGCGCTGGTAGCAGGCATTTCCTTCCTGTTCACAACGGTAGCTGCCAATGCGATTGCCATTGTAGGCACCAATCCGGTATCGGGAATGACATTGATGACACTGATTCTGGCTTCCGTAGTGATGGTAGCTGTCGGACTGAAAGGTCCTTCGGGCATGGTGGCCGCACTTGTGATGGGTGGCGTAGTATGTACGGCACTGTCTATGGCGGGCGGTTTCATCACCGACTTGAAGATCGGTTACTGGCTGGGTAGTACGCCTGCCAAACAGGAAACATGGAAATTCTTGGGAACCATCGTTTCTGCTGCTACAGTAGGCGGTGTAATGATTATACTGAACAAGACATACGGCTTCACCAGCGGCGCACTGGCTGCACCACAGGCCAATGCGATGGCTGCCGTTATCGAACCGCTGATGAGCGGCGTAGGTGCCCCCTGGCTGCTGTATGGCATCGGTGCAATCCTTGCTATCGTGCTGACATTCTTCAAGATTCCCGCACTGGCCTTTGCGCTGGGTATGTTTATTCCGTTGGAGCTGAATGTGCCGCTGGTAGTAGGCGGTGCCGTCAACTGGTATGTAACAAGCCGCAGCAAGGATACGGCACTCAATACGGAAAGAGGTGAAAAAGGTACGTTGCTGGCATCCGGTTTCATTGCCGGAGGCGCATTGATGGGAGTAGTGAGCGCGGCAATGCGTTTCGGCGGTATCAATCTGGTCAACGAAGCCTGGCTGAACAATACCTGGTCGGAAGTGTTAGCATTAGGAGCTTACGCTTTATTGATCCTCTACTTTATCAAGGCTTCCATGAAAGTAAAATAAGATGAGGAAACTGTTATCTGTTATAGTATCACTTATGACTGCAATGACATTTGCACAACAGCCCGTCGAGCTACCTTTGTGGCCCGACGGTGCTCCCAACTCCAACGGACTGACCGGCGGGGAAAAGGAAGTGTCACCCCACAGAATCAGCAATGTCACCGACCCCACCATAACCGTTTACCGTGCACCGCAGCCGAACGGAATGGCTGTCATCATGTGTCCCGGAGGTGGCTACAGCCGCCTCGCCATGGATCATGAAGGACACGATATGGCACCCTGGTTCTGCGGACAGGGCATCACTTACGTTGTATTAAAGTACCGGATGCCGAACGGTCATTGCGAAGTCCCCTTATCGGATGCGGAAAGAGCGATTCGCATCGTACGCGAGCATGCCGGAGAATGGAATATCCATCCCCGCAAAATAGGAATCATGGGAGCATCCGCCGGAGGACATCTCGCCTCTACCCTTGCCACCCATTACAGTGCGGCATCGCGTCCCGACTTTCAGATTCTGCTTTATCCGGTGGTCACCATGACGCAAAGTACTCATGGCGGTTCGAGAAAAGAGCTTCTGGGCGGAAATCCGACCGCAGAACAAAAGGTACTCTTCTCCAACGAACTGCAAGTGACATCCGATACTCCGCAAGCCTTTATCGTCCTGTCTTCTGATGACGGTGCCGTGCCTCCTTCCAACGGAGTGAACTATTATCTCGCTTTACAGAAAAACAATGTTCCCGCATCGCTTCATGTCTACCCTACCGGCGGACATGGCTGGGGATTCCGGGACAACTTCAAGTATAAGCAACAATGGACACAGGAACTCGAAAAGTGGTTGCGTGAGGGTGTCGTATTTCCGAAGGAGACAGCACCGATGTTGAGAATCGGAAAGACGTACCTTGGAACAAAGTATGTAGCCAACACACTGGATCAGGGAACGGAAGAAAAGTTAATCATCCTGCCCCAAACGGTAGATTGCCTTACTTTCGTCGAATATACGCTGGCTCAGGCGATGGGGTCTTCTTTTGCCGATAATCTGCAAAAGATACGTTATCGGGACGGTGTGATCGACGGATACACTTCGCGGTTGCACTATACCTCCGACTGGATTGAGAACGGTGTCCGCCAAGGATTTCTGGAAGACGTTACTGCACAAAACAGTACGCAGACCACCAAACTGTCTCTCTCTTATATGTCCACCCATCCCCAAAAGTACAGGCAACTGGCGGATTCGCCGGAGAACGTGAAACGGATGGCCGAGCATGAAAAGGCATTGTCCGGGAAAAAGGTACACTGGCTGCCTAAAGGAAAACTCCCCGACGCAGGACTTCCGTGGATCATGGACGGTGATATCATCGCCATCACCACGAATCTTCCGGGACTGGATGTAGCTCATGTAGGGATAGCCGAATATATAAACGGAAAGTTGCATTTGCTTCACGCCTCTTCTACGCTTGGCAAGGTTGTTGTCAGCGAAGAGCCTCTCAGCCAAATGCTTCGCAATAATAAATCATGGAGCGGCATACGTGTCGTCCGGATGTCTCACCCTTAAAACAAATGATTATGAAACGAGTAAAACATTTACTTCTCGCGTCGTGTCTGTTGCCTACTTTTCTGGGAGCACAGGGAGTGGCAAGCGCCTCTTTTCTGGAGATTACTCCGGATGCCCAATCGGCAGGTATGGCCGGCACAGGACTGGCTATCACTGACAATGGAAGCACGGCTATCTTTCATAACGCTTCCACCATCGCTTTCTCGCAGGATGTAATGGGTGCCAGCTACTCATACGCTGACATAAATAAAGACTTTGGAATACATAGCGCATCCCTTTTCTACCGCATCGGACGGGAAGGGAAGCACGGATTTAGCGTAGGATTCCGTCACTACAAAGATGCCGATTTTCATTGGCAGGACGGTGCGGAAGATCATGCCCGCGCATGGAACGTAGAAGCCGCATACTTTAGAAATGTAGCCAAAAACCTGTCCCTTTCATTAACACTCAGATATCTGCAGGCAAAAGCCTATAAGGATGCGGACAGCAAAGGGTCAGTCTCCGTGGACCTCGGTGCCAGCTATCATCGCAGCATGGGTATTCTGGACGAAATGGCTTCATGGACAATCGGATTTCAAGCCGCCAACCTGGGTAGCAAGCTGGACGGACAGAAACTGCCTGCCCGACTGGGACTGGGTGGTGCCATCGACCTGCCGTTCAGTATGGACAACCGCTTGCAGGTGGCTCTTGACTTCAATTACCTGCTCCCGTCCGAGTACCGCCATCTTCAAGCCGGCATCGGAGCGGAATATAATTTCCTGAAATATGGAATTATCCGTGGAGGATATCACTTCGGGGATAACGACAAAGGAACAGGCAACTACGGTACACTGGGCTGCGGAATCAACTTCTGGCCGATTCGCGCAGATTTCTCTTATGCACTGGCTGATAAAGACTGTTTCATGCATAAGACATGGCAGCTCGGCATTGGAATCGTTTTCTAGGCTTTTCCTTCGGGCAGTCCGCTAAGTTTTATCATTGAGCAGAGTCTGCTGGGTTCTTTCATTGAGCAATCTGCTGATTTTTTTCGTTCAGCAGCCTGTTAAGCTCGCCTTCGAGGCGTTGCTTCACTTCGTCCATAGGCACTTCGTGCTTCAGCTCCTGACGAAGAGAAGTGACGCCTTTATCTATAAAGCCACAAGGATGAATATAGCTGAAATAGCGTAAATCCGTATTCACATTCAGAGCCAGTCCGTGCATGGTGACGTAATGACTGCTCCTCACTCCGATCGCACAAATCTTACGGGCACGGGGCGTACTCCCCTCCAGCCAGACACCTGTTGCTTTTTCAAGCCGTCCCGCTTCAATGCCATAGGAGGCACAGACACGTATCACAGCCTCTTCGAGCAGGTGCACATATTCCTTTAGCCCCAGATGAAACTCTTCCAGATTCAAGATCGGATAACAGACTAGCTGTCCGGGACCGTGATACGTGATATCCCCTCCCCGATCTATATGGAAAAGGGTAGCCTGAATGGCTTTCAGCTGATCGTCATTCAACAGCATATTATTTTCTTTTCCGCTACGTCCCAAAGTATAGACGTGCGGATGTTCGCACATAATAATACGGTTTTCATACGCTTCTCCCTGCGCTTTTGCGCGGACAAGGGTATCAAACCATTCCGTCTGCCGCTGCCATGCCTCGGCGTACGGAATCAAATTCCAGTCTACTAATACAGTTTTCATGAGGACAAAAGTAAGAAATAAAAAGAAAAATCGTACATTTGTAGTTCGAATATAACAAGCACTCTAAACCAAAGATAACAAACACTCTTATGAAAATGGAAGTTCCACAAGTCGATTTGCCCCTGGAGGTGTTAGCATGGACCAAAGTAACTGAAGATATTCTGAACATCTACAAGCAATCGTGCCGGCTACAGGCGTGTATTTTCGCCATCTGTACGGAAGGCACAATGAAAGTCTCCATCAATCTGCTGGAATATGAGGTTCACCCGAATGATCTGATTACATTACTTCCCGGAACAATCATACAGTTCCGTGAGAAAGCGGAAAAGGTAAGTCTTTGTTTTGCCGGATTCTCTGCGAAATGTATCGGACATATCAATCTGCTGACCACCATCGGAAGCGCCTATCCTAAGCTGATAGAACAGCCGATCATTCCTCTTTCCGAGAATATTTCCGAGTATCTGAAGGAGTATTTTGCCTTATTGTCTCATGCCAGTTGTGACGAGTCTTTCAAGATGAACTCCAAACTGGCGGACTTATCACTCCAGACTATTCTGACAAGTGTCCAGCTGATGTACCGGAATTATTCGGGAAACAATCATTCGAACCGCAAGAAGGAGATTTGCCGGAAGCTGATTCAACTGATCACTGAGCACTACAAAGATCAGCGTTGTGCACAGTTCTATGCCGATCAGCTGGGAATCTCTCTGCAACATCTGAGCACTACCGTAAAACAAGTGACGGGGAAAAGTGTATTGGATACTATTGCTTATATTGTCATTATCGACGCCAAAGCGCAGCTAAAGGGTACGGATATGACTATTCAGGAGATAGCTTATTCGTTGAATTTCCCGAATCCCTCTTTCTTCTGCAAGTTCTTCAGACGGCACGTAGGGATGTCACCGCTGGAATTTAGAAATAGTTGAGGTTTGTAATCAAAACCTATATCATGGATAGAGGCTACATATAACCAATCTTCATTATATTTAGGCACGAATTACGCGAATTACACAGTTCTAAAGGTTTAAAATCCGTGTTAATCCGCGTAATCAATGCCTAATTTAAAGTTATAAAGGAGCTTTACCACGCTCCCTTTCGATGTTAAATCTTCCTTCTTCCCAAACTCAACGAATTGAGCACTACACTCACACTGGAGAATGCCATGGCGGCACTTGCCAGCATCGGATTCAGCAACAATCCGTTTATAGGGAACAATACTCCGGCAGCGATAGGAATACCGATCAAGTTGTAGATAAATGCCCAGAAAAGGTTCTGATGAATCAGTCGTACAGTCTGCCTGGACAGTTCGAAGGCTTTGGGGAGTAACAGCAAGTCGGACGTCATCAGCGTCACCATAGCGACATCCATAGCAATATCCGTACCCTTTCCCATAGCAATGCTGACGTCAGCCAACGCCAGTGCCTGTGAGTCATTGATACCATCGCCCACCATTGCCACTTTCTTTCCCTGCATTTGCAGCTCACGCACAAATTCGGCTTTATCGTCCGGCAAGGCATCTGCCACAAATCGCTCGATACCCAGACGGGAAGAGACTGCCAGAGCCGTCCGCTGACCGTCACCGGTAAGCATACAGATATCGATGCCCTGACGTTTCAGTTCTTTCACTGCTTCGGCAGAAGTAGCCTTGATCGGATCGGAAACGGCAATGATAGCCAAAAGCTCATTCTCACGTCCAAAGTATATGATTCCGTTTCCGTCTGATTCGTAGTGTACCAGCATATCCGCCATAACATCGCTTACTGTAGCGCTGAAATCTTTCAGAAGTTTATGGCTGCCCACCCAGTAAGTCTTACCTTGATAAGACACCTTTATACCTTTGCCTGTGATGCTCTCAAAACCGCTCAAAGGAGCGGGAGTTATCTTCTCCTCGTCTTGGAGTACGGCTACAATCGCGCCTGCCAACGGGTGTTCCGATTTCAGCTCGGCAGCCAGAAGTACATCTTTGAAGTGTTCTTCCTGCGGCTGTGCCCACAACCATCCGGTAGCGGTAGGATGTCCTTCAGTCAAAGTACCGGTTTTATCCAGTACCACCACATCTACTTTACGCATCTGCTCCAGAGCGACGGCGTCTTTTATCAGAATATGCTGTCCGGCAGCTTTACCGATTCCTACCATCAGCGCAGTAGGTGTGGCAAGTCCCAGAGCACATGGACAGGCTATGACCAGAACGGATACGGCAGAAAGAATACCATAAGAAATATACTCACTACCACCGATAGCTACCCACAGCACAAACGTCAGAATGGCAATTCCCAACACGACAGGAACGAAGATGCCTGTAATACAGTCTACGATACGCTGCACAGGAGCTTTGCTGCCTTGTGCTTCCTGCACCATGTGAATGATGCGTGCCAGCACGGTATCACTTCCCACCTGAGAAGCACGAATGATGAAGGAACCGCGCTGATTGATTGTTCCGGCAAGGACCTTATCGCCCTTTTTCTTCTCTACCGGAATCGGCTCACCGCTAATCATACTTTCATCCACATACGAATCGCCCTCCGAAAGCTGACCATCCACGGGAATCTGTTCGCCGGGACGGACTACCACCATATCGCCTACCTGCAACAGGTCTATTTGTATCTCTTCCTCTACCCCGCCACGCAATACACGTGCCACTTTGGGCTGCATTCCCATCAGTTTGCGAATGGCATCCGAGGTATTTCCTTTGGCACGTTCCTCCATCATCTTTCCGGTCAGAACGAAAGCAATGATCACTGCGGAAGCTTCGTAATAGACGTGCGGTTCCAGTCCGCGATCTGTCCAGAACTGCGGAAAGAAGGTGTTGAACAAACTGAAAAGGAAGGCTATCGAGGTACTCAAAGCGACCAGCGTATCCATATTGCTACGACCGATCTTCGCCTGTTTCCATGCCCCCGTGAAGAAACTTCCTCCGAAGAGCACCATTACCGGAATAGCGAGCAACATTTGTATCTCGTTAGAATATGGCATATGCATTAATAACATCGAAAAGATAAGCAGCGGCACTACAAATATCCACGCACCGATCACTTTCCGTTTCAGACGAAGGTAACGCTTATGCTGTTCTTCTTCCCGGCGTTCTTCTTTATTCGCTTCTTCTACTATCAGATCGTAACCGGCAGCAAGTACCGCTGCACGGATTTCTCCGGGGGTGAGCTTGTCGTCCTCATAAGAAATCGTCAATGTATTTGAAGCAAAGTTGACGGAAGCATCAACGACTCCCGGCAACTTTTTTACTGTTTTTTCTACATTGCTAGCGCATCCCGCACAATGCATATTGAGCACGGGAAACGCATTCTTTGCTATATTACCCATATAATCCTTTACTCTTTAATTGGTTAGTATATATAAAACAAGCAAATACGGGTATTTGTTCGATTACTTCTTATCGGCCTTCTTATCCTCTTTTTTAGATTCTTGCTTGCCGTCTTTCTTGCCGTCCTGCTTGGTTTCCTTCACAAACTCGGCCTCATAATTGAACTTCTTGAATCCTGCCTGCAACTTCTTCACATCTGTCTTTTCGGCATCGTAGGTGATGGACACGGTTTTGTTCTTCAGTTCGGTGGAAAGTTCCTTCACGCCTTTCTCGAAGCGCATGTTATTTTTCACTTTCTTCTCGCAGTTCTCGCAGTGCATCTGAGAGACTTTGAATACTACTACACGGATATCCTTTGCCAATACGGCTGCTACGCTCAAAAGAGCCACCACACAAGTGGCCATCCATCTTTTTGTTCTCATTTTTCTTATTCGTTTAATGGTTATTATTCATTTCTTGCCAGGTTGAAACGTATTCCGATATAGGCTTTTGCCCCGTGCACAGGTCCCCATATCATCGTTGAGTCGAAGTTTCCTCCCCACGGGTTTGCGGCGTCGATGATCGGATTCTTCTGTTTGAAGTTTGTCAGGTTCTCCCCTCCTACGTAGATAGACCAACGGCGGAAATAGCGGGTAACCTGAGCACTCAGTTGCTCGAAGCTGCCGTAGCGGCGCTCCCAAGATAGCTGACCGTTTGCCAGTTCATAAGGGACGGGCATTCTTCCTCCGCCATTGAGCTGGAACGTAGCATCAAACTGCCATATTCCGAGTGGAGTCTGGTACGAAGCGGTCAGCAGTCCTTTGTATTTGCTGGTCAACGGTTTCTCCATCCGTTGGCCTTTGTAGGTGGTCTGAGCATCCGTCAGACGGTAAGCTCCCGTCAAGGTAAATCCTTTAAAGAAAGGATAGCTTGCCTCTACTTGGAATACATGCGAATAGGAACGCCCGTCCAGATTGTAAAAGGCTACTTCGTGAGGATTACTGTCCATATCCACTACGACTTGCTTCAGGAAGTCTGTGTAATAATATTCGGCATTGATATTCAGCGTTTTGCCAAATACAGGTACGTAGGTAGATACACTGGCACCATAGTTCCATGCTTCTTCCATGTCCAGTCCTTTCGCTATTTCGACCTTTCGGCTACTGGAAAGCAGGTAGTTATTTTCTGCCAGTACATGATTCGTACGATAACCTTTTCCGGCAGAGAGGCGGAAGTGTACGTACTCATTCGGATTGTATTTAAGATGTGCACGGGGAGTCACAAAGAAACCGTGCTCATTGCTATAGTCACCACGCAGACCTGCCATCAGCATCCACTGATCATTCAGATTCAGCGTGTATTGCGCATAGGCTCCGGGAACCGCTTCTTTGGCAAAAGCCTTGATGAGCGGCAATTCCGTTTGATTCTCCAACCGATAATGCTGGTCATAAGCGTCATAGTTGAAACTCAGCCCCGCCGAGAAACTGTTCTGCTTATTAAACTCTGTTTCAAACATCAAAGAGGCATACACATTTGTCTGGTCTACATTGTATAGTTTTCGTCCGTACATGGCATCCTGATTGTGCCAACTGGCAGAAAGAATCAGTGCCAGATTCGTATTCTTCTCCTTATTAAATATATAAGCATTCTTGGTGAAAAGTTCGTAACGTTCGGTATCGATTCCTACTTTATAAAGATCACCCGTCTGCATATCCGTATGATGTGCCTGCCCGCTAGTGCGACTTTCGGAAAGAGCCTTGAAGCCTGCCTGAAAGACATAATGATCTCCCATATAGGCCCATCGGTTCCACACGTTATACTGCTCTACTTGGGGGATATCCACGAAGCCGTCATCATTGCCGTCGTGCGCTTTGGTTTCGTTTTCATAATGCGCCAATAAAGAGGTACTCCAACGTTTTGACAACTTTAAGGTGGCGTCCGCATTCGCCTCATACCGGTTGGTACTGCTTGCGAAAAGATTGGCAGATACCCAATCGGCCTCCGGCAACTGCGGCTTTTTGAACTCTACATTAATCTGTCCCGTGATGGCTTCGTAACCATTCTTCACTGATGAGATTCCTTTGGAAACCTGTATGCTTTGCATCCACGGACCGGGGACATATCCCAGACCATAAGGAGATGCCGCACCGCGATAGTTCGGGATATTCTCCGTGAGCATCTGTACATAAGTTCCGGACAATCCGAGCAGTTTGATCTGCTTGGCTCCCGTTGCCGCATCCGAATAGCTCACGTCCACCGAAGGGTTGGTCACGAAACTTTCTCCCAGATTACAGCAGGCAGCCCTGCTCAATTCGGCACTGCTTATCATCTCTTCGTTCATTACGCTGCTGCGCAACTTCATCGTTCCCATTCTGCGGCTGACTACATTCACTTCGTTCAGTTCTACACCTTCCCGAAGGGTAATATCCAGTTCCTGATTCTTCTTGCTGACATGAACCGTGTCATTCTGAAAGCCGATAAAACTGATTACCAGCATGTGACTCTTCGAAGGTTTGGAGATAGAAAAGCTGCCATCTTCCTTGGTAGTTACACCCTGACCCGTATTCACCCAGAATACATTAGCACCCGGAACAGGCTCTCCGGTATTATCTTTGACTATTCCCCGCACCTGCGCTTGTGTCGTAACTGCAAGTAATGAGAACAGTCCCATTATTATATATTTCATTCTTTCTTGGACTTAGTTTTGCGATACAAAATTAATTCATTTCTCTTGCAACTGAGTTGCATTCATTCTCCTTGTTTTCATACCCTGCAAAGGCTGAAAACAAAGTACAATCGGACAAAAAAGATGAAATAACAGCTAAATCAGAAAAAAGGAATGTAACGCCAGCTTCTGCCTCGGACAGGGAGATGGCGGAGAAGGAAGACTGGAAAAGTCCACCGTCCGGTCTATAGAAGTGAAAGCAAATAGCTGACAATACTGTTCACAGAAAAGTGTTATCACCGGAACGGAAACTGTCAGTTCGGAAATATGCTTCATCAAATCGGGCTTATAGATAGTTGCCGTACAGCCCTTTTCTCTACAATCTTTCTTTGAATCGCAAGTATGAGACTTCTTACATTTGGGACAGCCATCGGCACAACAGCCCTGCACAGTCTCACAACGGGAACAGCAATAATGAACAATAGATACTCCCGCCCCTGAATAGATAATCAGGAGAGAAAGGATCACTGCTGTTATGTAGGCTAGTCTCTTCATTTCGGGAGACAAAGATAAGGTATTCCGGCAACAATATCAAATTAAATAATTCTCCATTTTTATTCGTACTACTGATATTATCCGTATATTTGACCACATATTAGTTCTTTTAAATACATCATGTCATGGAATATCATCGTATATCTTTCATCCACAACGATACAGAGTATTCGTTCATTAAAGCTATAAACGGGAACTTAACAGGATACGCTTTAATGTCAGCTTGCCGGATAGAAGTAGTCAATTATATGAAAGAAAATAACTTGAAAGGCAGCTATATACTAACCGGAATGTCAAAGGCTTAATCACATGAAAGCTAAAAGAGAGCAGATATTAATCAGAACTTCCTGGATTAGTACTATTGGTAATGCCATACTTTCCACATCAAAAATCATCGTAGGTTTATGGGCCGGCAGTCTTGCCGTGCTAGGCGACGGTATTGATTCGGCAACGGATGTGATCATCTCCATTGTCATGATTTTCACAGCACGCATTATCAGCCAGCCGCCTTCCAAGAAGTACGTATTCGGCTATGAGAAAGCCGAAGGGATTGCGACTAAAATTCTTTCGCTTGTGATATTCTATGCAGGGGTGCAAATGTTGATATCATCTATCGGAAGTATCTTTTCCGAAGAAGCAAAAGAAATTCCGTCAGCCATTGCCATATACGTCACGATCTTTTCGATTATCGGCAAACTTCTATTGGCTTTATATCAGTACAAACAAGGGAAAAAGATAGATAGCTCCATGCTGACGGCCAATGCCATCAATATGCGCAATGATGTTATCATTTCCTCCGGTGTGCTGCTGGGACTGATATTCACGTTCATATTCAAACTGCCTATACTCGACTCCATCACAGGACTAATCATCAGCCTCTTTATCATAAAATCTTCGATTGGCATTTTCATCGATTCGAATGTGGAATTGATGGATGGCGTCAAAGATGTCAATGTGTACAATAAGATATTCGAAGCAGTAGAAACAGTTCCCGGTGCGAGCAACCCACACCGGGTAAGATCAAGAATGATCGGGAATCTTTATATGATTACCCTCGATATCGAGGTAAATCCGCAGATAACCATCACACAGGCCCATCAGATAGCCGACGCTGTGGAGAAAAGCATAAAAAGCTCTATAGACAATGTCTATGATATCTTAGTACACGTGGAACCTGCCGGCGAATGTCAGACAGACGAGAAATTTGGTATTGACAAGGGTATGGTGAATTGACGGAAGGCATTAAGGAGCAAGTATATGCTCCCCCGAAGCTGTTATGATTACTCCACCACAATCACTGACCACCGTCTCGTGCTTTCCATCCGGAGTGACTATGATGGAACCAGTCTGTATGATATGCTTTCCGTCCATCGTCACACGTATGCGGGCGCTTGTTTCTTCTTTTTCTTTCTTTTCCTTCTTTGCAGATTCCTCCTCTTCCTTATCCTCTATGGCTCTGTTCCGGTCCATACAGCCATTGGTATGATAACTTTTCATCTTAGTCACCCGGTCATCAACGAACCAGATATTAACGACTCCTGCAATACTTGACTCGGAAGTACGAAATTCCAGCATCTCACTCTCTTCGTCAAAACTTCGATAGCTCGGTTTACCCATAATGGCTATTACTTCTTTAGAAGACATCCCACGTTGGATAATACTCAAATTCTCATAAGTAATTCTGCTTGCATAACAACTGCTGAGCAATATCACCAGCAGCAAAGACATAAGGATCTGACTCTTTTTCATAATAGGTGTAGTTTAGTAGTTTTTTTGAATACCCCAAATGTAGTATGAGAAAATTCCCTTCGCAAAGACTTCTTCCTACTTGCAAATAGGAATTTCCCTATCTATGAAAAACGACAGGTATAACCTATGACTACTAACATTTCTTCTCTCAACTATCCTATTGGCTTATCTATCATACCGTCCGCCACAGAGAATCAATGACTGCATACCTTACTGATATCGACCGTAAATTCCTCACCGGCAGGCATGAACTTCCCTTTTCGTTTAAGAAATCCGATCAGTTCGTCCACTTCCATATTATCTGCCGAACAAGTATAAAAACGCTGATGTTCGCCAAACTTCTCTACAATTGCAGCCCTCAGAGATGCCTCAGTATAACTATTTCCCTCCATCATGTGAAGGACTTCGTGTGCATGTAACTGTTCCATAATCTATTTTTTCTGCAAAGATAAGTACGGCGTACAGATTAAAACTGTAACATATGATACAGAAGCAAGAAAAAAAGAATCATTAACAATGGCATCCCCTATATACATTGCCGGAGAAAGTAGCTGAATATTTTTCCTTTTTTATTCGCAGTATTCGGTAATTTCATTTATATTTGTCGATAGTGATAGATATGATCAATGTTGAATTTATAGAAAAAACGAGTATGAAAAAACAATATGTCAGTCTGCTTGCGGTTATACTTTCGGTAAGCGGCTTTTTGTTTTCTTGTCATGACAAGATGAACAAAAACACGGGAGCATTACAATTCGATAGTATACAGGTTAACGAGACGGCACACCTCTTTAATGACACCGCCAAACCCGCGTGCAATATTATCATCAACTTCGCCTATCCCGTCAAGTCGTCGGACGAGATGCTGAAAGACAGTCTGAACGCTTACTTCATCTCCGTCTGCTTCGGAGACAAATATATCGGCGAAAAGCCAGAAGCGGTAGTGAAGCAATACGCCAAGAATTACATTGACGAGTATCGCCACGACCAAGAGCCGATGTACGCCGAAGACGAAAAGAATAAAGAAAGCGATGCAGTGGTAGGCGCATGGTACTCCTATTACAAGAGCATCGAAAGCCACGTGCAACTTTATGAGAAAGACCTGCTAGTATATCGCGTTGACTACAACGAATATACCGGAGGCGCACACGGTATGTATATGTCGACTTTCCTGAACATGGATCTCACTCTGATGCGTCCGCTCCGCCTCGATGATATTTTTGTAGGCGACTTCCAGGAAGCCCTGACGGATCTGATCTGGAACCAGCTGATGGCTGACAACAAAGTAACTACTCACGAAGCGCTGGAAGACATGGGATATGCTTCGACCGGAGACATCGCCCCGACAGAGAACTTCTATCTGAGTAAAGAAGGTATCACCTTCTACTATAATATATACGACATCACACCGTACTCGATGGGACCTGTCAAAGTTACCATTCCATACTCTATGATGGAACATCTGCTGGGCAGCAACCCAATTCTTGGAGACCTGAAAGATTAAACAGCTATTAAAAGATTGAACACCAATGAATATCCTGTTGTTATTGCCCCGTGTGATGCAGAAGGATATTCATTTCACTTATAAATCAAAATTCACCATTCAAAATACTTAAAGTGGAAATCATACTGAAATATTTTCCGGATCTGACGGAAGAGCAGCGTAAACAGTTTGCCGCTCTATACGACCTCTACATCGACTGGAATGCGAAAATCAACGTTATCTCCCGCAAAGACATCGAAAATCTGTACGAGCATCATGTTCTCCATTCATTAGGCATCGCCAAAGTGATTCAATTCCGTCCTGGAACCAAGGTCATGGATCTGGGTACAGGAGGAGGATTTCCCGGCATTCCGCTCGCCATCCTGTTCCCCGAAACCAAGTTTCATCTGGTAGACAGCATCGGCAAGAAAGTACGTGTGGCGACAGAAGTGGCCAATGCCATCGGACTGAAAAACGTCACTTTCCGTCATGCCCGTGCCGAAGAGGAAAAACAACAGTTCGATTTCGTCGTGAGCCGTGCCGTAATGCCTTTGGCGGATCTGATCAAGATCATCAAAAAGAACATTTCCCCCAAACAGCAGAATGCTTTGCCCAACGGACTAATCTGTCTCAAAGGAGGCGAACTGGAGCATGAAACGATGCCGTTCAAGCATAAAACAGTCATCCACAGCCTGAGCGAAAACTTCGAGGAAGAGTTCTTTGAAACAAAGAAGGTAGTATATTCACAAATATAGGAATCAGGAGTTATCAAAACCATGAAAATAAAGAGATTTGAGTTTAATATGTTTCCCGTAAATTGCTACGTTTTATGGGATGACACAAAAGAGGCGGTTGTCATCGATCCGGGCTGCTTCTACGAAGAGGAAAAACAAGCACTAAAGAAGTTCATCCTCACCAATGAGTTAACAGTGAAACATCTGCTGAATACTCACTTACATCTGGATCACATCTTCGGCAATCCGTTTATGCTGAAAGAGTTCGGTCTGTCGGCAGAAGCCAATAAGGCGGATGAGTTCTGGATCGATGAAGCTCCGAAACAGAGCCGTATGTTCGGCTTCCAATTGCAGGAAGAACCGGTTCCGTTGGGGAAATATCTGCATGACGGAGATATCATCACTTTCGGACACACCAAACTGGAAGCAATCCATGTCCCCGGACATTCGCCCGGTAGCCTGGTGTATTATTGCAAGGAAGAAAACTGCATGTTCTCCGGCGACGTATTGTTTCAAGGCAGCATCGGTCGTGCCGATCTGTCGGGTGGCAACTTCGACGAACTGATCGATCATATTTGCAGCCGTTTATTCGTACTTCCCAACGAGACAGTCGTATACCCCGGACACGGTGCGCCAACGACCATCGGAATGGAGAAGGCAGAGAATCCATTTTTCAGATAAAAAAAAGAATACAAGTAATAGGTAATAAGTAACAGGTAATAATCGTAGCTGCCAGTATATTTATCCGCATGGATATTACTTATTACTTATTATCTATTACTTAAAAACATCCCCCATAAATTATGAAAACAGATTTGTTAGCTAGCCGTCACATCGGCATCAATGAAGAAGACACAGCTGTGATGCTCCGCAAAATAGGCGTAGACTCACTGGATGAACTGATCAACAAAACCATCCCTGCCAACATCCGACTGAAGGAACCGCTGGCACTGGCCAAGCCGTTGACGGAATACGAATTTGGAAAACACATTGCCGACCTGGCAAGTAAAAACAAACTGTATACGACATACATCGGATTGGGGTGGTATAATACGATTACTCCTGCCGTTATCCAACGGAATGTATTCGAAAATCCCGTATGGTATACTTCTTACACGCCTTATCAGACAGAAGTGTCGCAAGGAAGACTGGAAGCGTTGATGAATTTCCAGACTGCCGTCTGTGACCTCACCGCTATGCCGCTCGCCAACTGCTCACTGCTGGATGAAGCGACTGCCGCCGCCGAAGCCGTAACCATGATGTATGCTCTGCGTTCGCGTGCCCAACAGAAAGCAGGTGCCAACATAGTCTTTGTGGACGAAAACATCTTCCCGCAGACCTTGGCAGTAATGACCACACGTGCCATTCCACAAGGCATCGAATTGCGCACAGGCAAATATAAAGAGTTTGAACCCTCACCGGAAATCTTCGCCTGCATCCTGCAATATCCTAACTCCAGCGGTAATGTGGAAGACTATGCCGACTTCACAAAAAAGGCACATGAAGCAGACTGCAAAGTTGCCGTTGCCGCTGACATTCTGAGTCTTGCCCTGCTGACTCCTCCGGGAGAATGGGGAGCGGATATCGTATTCGGTACAACACAACGTCTGGGTACACCAATGTTTTACGGTGGCCCTTCGGCAGCCTACTTCGCCACACGTGACGAGTACAAGCGGAACATGCCGGGACGCATCATCGGATGGTCCAAAGACAAATACGGCAAACTCTGCTACCGAATGGCTTTGCAGACACGCGAACAGCATATCAAACGCGAAAAAGCCACTTCCAATATTTGCACGGCTCAGGCATTACTCGCTACGATGGCAGGTTTCTACGCTGTATATCACGGACAGGAAGGAATCAGAACGATTGCTTCGCGTATTCATAGCATCACTGTCTTCCTCGACAAGCAATTAAAGAAATTCGGATATACGCAAGTCAATGCACAATATTTCGATACGCTACGTTTCGAGTTGCCGGAACACGTTTCGGCGCAGCAGATTCGCACGATCGCACTAAGCAAGGAAGTGAACCTGCGCTATTACGAGAACGGAGACGTAGGTTTCAGCATCGATGAAACGACAGACGTAGCAGCTACGAACGTGTTGCTTTCCATCTTTGCCATTGCCGCTGGGAAAGATTATCAGAAGGTAGAGGACGTGCCGGAAAAGAGCAATATTGACAAAGCACTGAAACGCACCACGCCTTTCCTCACGCACGAGGTGTTCTCCAACTATCATACGGAAACGGAAATGATGCGCTACATCAAACGTCTGGATCGGAAGGATATTTCATTGGCCCAGTCCATGATTTCCCTCGGATCGTGCACGATGAAGCTCAACGCAGCCGCTGAAATGCTTCCTTTAAGCCGTCCGGAATTTATGAGCATGCATCCGTTGGTGCCGGAAGATCAGGCGGAAGGATATCGTGAATTGATCAGCAATTTGAGCGAGGACTTGAAGGTTATTACCGGATTTGCAGGTGTCAGCCTGCAGCCGAACTCGGGTGCTGCGGGAGAATATGCCGGTCTGCGAGTTATCCGTGCGTATCTTGAAAGTATTGGTCAAGGACATCGCAACAAAATATTGATTCCGGCTTCGGCACACGGTACGAATCCTGCATCTGCCATACAAGCCGGATTTGAAACCGTCACCTGCGCTTGCGACGAGCAAGGAAACGTAGATATGGGCGACCTGCGTGCCAAAGCCGAAGAGAACAAGGAAGCACTGGCTGCACTGATGATCACCTATCCGTCAACGCATGGTATCTTCGAGACGGAAATAAAGGAAATCTGTGAAATCATCCACTCTTGTGGCGCACAAGTATATATGGATGGTGCCAACATGAATGCACAGGTAGGATTGACCAATCCGGGATTTATAGGTGCAGACGTTTGTCACTTGAATTTGCACAAGACGTTTGCTTCACCACATGGCGGCGGCGGTCCGGGTGTAGGCCCTATCTGTGTAGCTGAGCATCTGGTTCCATTCTTGCCGGGACATTCGATCTTCGGCAGTACGCAAAATCAGGTTTCCGCAGCTCCGTTCGGCAGTGCGGGTATCTTGCCTATCACATACGGCTACATCCGGATGATGGGTACCGAAGGCTTGACTCAGGCTACTAAAATAGCCATTCTCAATGCCAACTATCTGGCTGCCTGTCTAAAAGATACTTACGGTATTGTTTATCGGGGAGCTACCGGTTTCGTCGGACATGAAATGATTCTGGAATGCCGCAAGGTACATGAAGAAACGGGTATCTCAGAAAATGACATCGCGAAGCGTCTGATGGACTACGGCTATCATGCACCGACTCTCTCCTTCCCTGTTCACGGCACATTGATGATTGAACCTACTGAAAGCGAAAGCCTGGCGGAGTTGAACAACTTTATAGACGTCATGCTGAATATATGGAAAGAAATCCAGGAAGTGAAAAACGAAGAAGCAGATAAGAATGATAATGTATTAGTCAACGCCCCGCATCCGGAATATGAAATTGTGAATGATAACTGGGAACATTCCTACACACGTGAGAAAGCAGCGTATCCGATAGAAAGCGTGCGTGAGAATAAGTTCTGGGTGAATGTGGCTCGCGTAGACAATACGTTGGGAGACCGGAAATTATTGCCGACCCGCTACGGAACGTTCGAATAAGAAGAAACTTTCAAAGGAAATCCGTACATGAAAAAATAAGCCCGGAGCTCAGCAGATGTGAGCTCCGGGCTTACCTTTGTTAAGCACCGAGCGTATTCCAATAAGCACCGAGCTAAATGAACATAAGAAGCGACTCCGAAACCTTACGGTTATCATGCTGCTCTTCATTCCATGTTTGTCGAAAACATAGTCTGGTTCTATCTGACAACAGTCACTGTTCCGGCTTTTACCATTTTCTCCCTTAGTGAGATTTTAGGATCAGCATATCCTAAAGCTACACAGCCATATACTTTATGATTCTCCGGTACACCCAAAGAACTTATAAATTCACGAACTTCGGGATCATCGCAAGTCGTACCCAACTGATTGATCCAGCAAGATCCGATTCCCAGAGAATGGGCAGCCAAAAACATATTCTCAATCGCGCAGGCACAATCCATGCCGGCCCACCATTGAGTGGGTTCGTTGGACACGATCACCAAAGTCGGGGCATGATAATAACAGCAATACGCCTTGCTATGACCACGCTCCTGTAATTTCGGTTCATCGCTTTTAGCAAAAGCGCCTTTAATCCGTTCATTCAATTCTGCCAGTTTATCTGCATTCTGAATAGCGGTAAAATGCCATGTCTCCAAATGCATCCCACTGGGTGCAAAAGTGGCAGCTTCCAGAATAGCCTGCAAGTCTTCTTCCGAAACTTGCCGGTCAGTATAAGCCCGCACACTACGACGTGCTTTGATGTTTTCTAAAACTTCATTCGTTTTCATATACTATATTTACTATACTTACAACTCGTTCACCACTTGCATTTATCGTTTTACCAATCCGATCTTTGCATTCAGTTTGAAGTAATACGTACCGTTCTCTCTTTCCAAAAAGCCGTATTTGTCCTTATCCAGAGAACCTTTCTCCAAACGGGTATTCAAGAACAGGAAGTCCTCCATAACCGGTTTCTCTGACTTGTGATAGCAAAGAACTTCCCCACTCCCATCCATCAACAGGATACCTTCAACAGCCGAATCCTGTCCAGTATATATCTTTGCCGGACGCATACCCAAGGCTAATGCCATCAGGAATTGCTTCACTTTAAACTCATAGAAACCATGTTTGTTTACCAATTCATCTTTTATTTTCAACGGGTTCATCTGTTTGATTACTTCCGTCAGTTCACTGATACGGGTGATGTCGTCCAAGTGCATGATGCGCACCATTTCTGTCAGCACACGAGGAAAGTGTAAGTCAATCATTAAAAGATTGCTACGGAATACCCGATCTGCCACGTCCGAGTATTTGAGTACACCACCCAAGCGCTCAATCAGCAACATTCGTTCTGCTACTTCATTAGGGGTTTCCGGCAACGCATTAATCTTATTCACCGTAGGTGTTGCAAATTTGACTCCGCTCTGTTCCAGTTTCAAGTTAGCCGCACGGCCTCCGTCCAACAGCGGATTCATAGCACCCAATCGCGAACGAACGCTGAACCCGCTCAACGGTGCCTCCGGATGCCAGAAGGCAATATAAAAATCGGTACGATCTTCCGTCTTCGCTTCCAGATCGAAAATTGCGACTTCATCCAAAAACTCTTCCACTCCATCCGGAGAAGTGACTTCATCCTCCGAAGAGGACTTGACAGCCTGCAAAATCAAATCTGCCACAATCCCGAAATCTTCCCGGGGAACGGATTTCTCACTATTTTCTCCTTTGATGCGGACCATCTCTTTTTCTATATAGTAGCAGCGTGTTCCGTCATGTTCCTCCCGTTGAATCATTGCGATAGGCCAGTCGATTTCTCCTTTCTTTGCCTTAGCCGTACCCAACGTTACTTTTCCTTCTGTCAGCAGACGGAAGAAAGTATACAGTTCACACCATTCTCTTTTTGTTGCTTCAAATGCCATATATTCTTATTTTTCTTTATTTTACTCTTCATCAAGAATCCTTGCGGTCTCCACTTTCTCCAATCGTGCACGCAGTTTGGGCATCATGGAACGACGAATACACAACGTCATGCTGCAATCCATATCGTACGATTGGCTGAGAATTTCCGGTTCTTCCTCCTTTACAATACGCATGATATCGTTCATAAAAGGATATTCAAACATTACGGTCACTTCTTCATCTACCGTTTTTTCTATAATGGTAGCGGCAGATATTGCTTCGGCAGCAGCTGCTTTATAAGCTACAATCAGTCCGCTCGTTCCTAACTTGATTCCACCGAAATAACGGACTACAATAATCAGAATATCAGTCAGTTCATTAGAGTTAATTTGCCCGAGAATGGGCTTTCCCGCCGTTCCCGAAGGTTCACCGTTATCATTGGCTCGAAAATCCTTTCGCGCTGCACCTAACATATAAGCATAGCACACGTGCCGTGCATCATAATACTTCTTCTGATACGTTTCAAGATGCGCTTTTATCTCATCAAGGGTACGCACAGGCAAGGCGATGGCAATAAACTTGCTTCGCTTTTCTGTATAAATACCTTCGGAAGGTTCGACGATAGTTTTATAAGTATCTTCAGCAGTCATGCCGCAAAGATACGGCTTTCTTGACGAAATTCCATCTGCTGTTCGAAAATATTAGAGCTTCTCATTAAAACGAGCGCTTCATTTCATGCAGTCAAACGGTCGATGGGGCGCAATCAAGCAGTCAGTTGGAGGTAGTCGGGTGGTCGTTTTAACGGAATCGGGCGGTCATTTATACAAAAACAAGCGGTCAATCTCTCACAATCAACAGGACATTTGTGAGAGATTGACCGCTCTATTTTCTATATAGAATATGTCTTAATCCAACTTATGGATAACCAGTCCTGAACGAAGTTTCGGTTCAAACCAAGTCGTTTTGGGAGGCATAATGTTGCCAGTATCGGCAATATCCATCAATTGCTTCATGGATACGGGATAAAGAGCCAGAGCTACTTTCATTTCTCCACTGTCAACACGCTTCTTCAATTCTCCCAAACCGCGGATACCGCCTACAAAGTCAATACGCTTATCCGAACGGAGGTCTTTAATTCCTAAAATCTCATCTAAAATCAGATTGGAAGAAATAGTAACGTCAAGCACGCCGATAGGATCATTGTCATTGTATGTACCTGCCTTTGCCGTCAGACTATACCACTTGTCGCCAAGATAGAGGGAGAAATTGTGCAAACCGGACGGTTTATAGATATCTGTACCCTTTTCTTCTACAACAAAATTCTTATCCAATGCAGCAAGAAATTGTTCGGGAGTCAGCCCGTTGAGGTCTTTTACTACACGGTTATAGTCGATGATAGTCAATTGATTGGCAGGGAAACATACAGCCATGAAATAGTTATACTCTTCATCGCCACGATGGTTCGCGTTTTGCTTTGCTTTCTCGGCACCTACCAGAGCAGCAGCAGCGGAACGATGATGCCCGTCGGCAATATATAATGCCGGCATTTTAGCAAATTCTGCAGTAATTGCAGCGATATCTTCGTCCTGGTCAACAATCCAGAAAGTATGTCCGAAGCCATCACCCGGAGCGATAAAGTCGTAAACAGGCTTTTCGGCAGTGTATTTCCGAATGATTGTATCCAATTTCGCATTATCGGGATAGGCAAAGAATACAGGTTCGATATTCGCATTGTTCACACGAACGTGCTTCATACGGTCTTCTTCCTTATCACGACGGGTAAGCTCATGCTTCTTGATGATACCGTTCATATAGTCAGGAACATAAGCGCCTACTACCAGTCCATACTGAGTTTTCCCGTTCATGGTCTGGGCATAGATGTAATAGTTTTCCTTTGCATCCTGCACTAACCAGCCTTTATCCTGAAACAGCCGGAAGTTTTCGGCAGCTTTCTCATAAACACGTTCATCGTGTTCATCCGTACCAACAGGAAAGTCAATCTCGGGCTTAATGATATGATAAAGGGATTTTTCATTTCCAGCTGCTTCTGTACGCGCTTCTTCTGAGTTTAATACATCGTAAGGACGGGAAGCAACCTGTTCAACCAGGTCTTGTGGAGGGCGAACGCCCTTAAAAGGTTTGATTATAGCCATAAGTCATGGTATGTTTTTAAGATTAGTACAACAGATACGCCCTCGCAAAAGCCGAGGGCGAAATCTGATAACATATTTCTGAATATACTACTTAATGTACACCAGCACCTATCATCAAATAAGTGACTGAACAACGATAAGCAGCCTTACTATTCATCTCATTATTTGTTTACTCTGAACTTCTCACAGCCGTCTTTCAAGAAACCAACAATCTGTTGAGCGGCAGCAATACCGGCATTGATATTTGCTTCGGCAGTCTGTGCACCCATCTTCTTCGGAGTAGAGAAATAACGTCCTGCAAACTTCTCAGCAAATTCCACATTAGCAGCAGGCATGATATCTGTCATATACTTGAAGTCGGCACGGTCTTCCATCAATTTGATCAGCTCGGCTTCGTTGATCACTTCCTTACGGGCAGTGTTCACCAGCATAGCGCCTTTTGGCATCTCTTTCAGCAAAGCGTAGTTGATAGAGTTCTTCGTTTCAGCAGTTGCCGGGATATGAAGAGACACTACCTGACAAGTCTTGTACAGTTCTTCTGCAGAGTCAAGTGCCTTCACGCCATCTTTCTCAATCACTTCTTTCGGACAGAAAGCGTCATAGGCGTACACTTCCATTCCGAAGCCTTTAGCTACACGGGCAACGTTACGACCAACGTTTCCGTATGCATGGATACCCAGTTTCTTGCCCATCAATTCTGTACCGGAAGTACCGTTATAGAAGTTACGAACGGCGTATACCATCATGCCCAAAGCCAGTTCGGCAACAGCATTGGAGTTCTGTCCCGGAGTATTCATCACGCAAACATTGTGAGCGGTAGCGGCAGTCAGGTCTACATTATCGTATCCGGCACCAGCACGAACTACAATCTTCAGTTCTTTAGCAGCATCCAGCACCTCTGCATCAATAATATCACTACGGATAATGATAGCATTAGCATCTTTCACTGCATCCAGCAACTGTGCTTTATCGGTATATTTCTCCAGCAAAGCAAGCTCATATCCGGCTGCTTCGATTTCTTTACGGATACCGTCTACAGCAACTTTGGCAAACGGTTTTTCAGTAGCTACAAGTACTTTCATAATTTATCTGTATCTTTTAAAAAAGATTCACCACAGACTTCACCGGCCTACACACTATATTCAATAAGATTTCAGTGTAAATCCGTGCAATCTGTGGTGACTCTATTTATATTATTAATGAAGTTTTTCAAATTCCTGCATGCAGTCGATCAAAGCTTGTACACTTTCTTTCGGCAGAGCATTGTAGCAAGATGCACGGAAACCACCCACTGAACGATGTCCTTTGATACCTACCATACCTTTTTCTGTAGCGAACTTCATGAAGTCAGCTTCCAGATCCTTGTATTCGGGAGCCATCACGAAACAGATGTTCATGCGTGAACGGTCTTCTTTGGCAGCAGTACCTACGAACAGTTTGTTACGGTCGATTTCAGCGTACAGCATATCAGCCTTTTCGATAGCACGACGTTCCATTTCTTTCACACCACCCTGTGCCTTAATCCAACGCAGGTTCAACAGTGCAGCATAGATAGGCACTACCGGAGGAGTGTTGAACATAGAACCGTTATCGATATGAGTCTGATAGTTTAGCATTGACGGGATGTAACGAGAAACTTTACCTACCGCATCATTCTTCACGATAACGAATGTAACACCGGCAGGAGCCAGATTTTTCTGCGCACCACCATAGATACAGATATATTTGGAAACGTCGATCGGACGAGAGAAAATATCAGAAGACATATCGGCAACCATCGGAACCGGAGAGTTGAGATCTTCTTTTAATTCTGTACCGTAAATCGTGTTATTGGTAGTTATGTGGAAATAATCTGCGTCAGCAGGAATTGTGTAATCTTTCGGGATGTAAGTATATGTAGCTTCAGCGGAAGAAGCAACTTCTACGACTTCACCAAACCCCTTAGCTTCTTTCATCGCTTTCTTTGCCCACACACCTGTATTCAGATAAGCAGCCTTTTTTTCAAGGAAGTTGAAAGGTACCATGCAGAACTCCATACTAGCACCACCACCAAGGAACAGTACCGAATAACCTTCGGGGATATTGAGTAATTCCTTGAATAATGCCTCTGCTTCGTCAACCACAGGTTGGAAGTCTTTGGCACGGTGACTGATTTCCATCAGGGAGAGACCAGAGCCGTTGAAATCTAAAATAGCCTTCGCTGTATCCTCTATCACCTCACGCGGAAGAATGGAAGGTCCTGCATTGAAATTATGCTTTTTCATTTGAAGTTTGTTTTTGGTTTAACATTTCGTTAGTTTATGTCTTTTGACCTTGCGAATTTACGAATTTATTTCCGGTGCACAAATCTTTCCTTATAAAAATACTGTTCTAAAGCAGATTTCTCTTTCTTTTTATTGGTTTATACAAGATATATACACCATATTGTTATCCATACATATCAAGCAAGGGATAAAAGGTGAAAATATAACCTGTGGGAAATAATCGGTTATAAAGTGAAAGGAAAACGGTTATAAAATGAATATTTATTAAGAAAGACAGAGAAAAACGAGGATTTCTCACCCTAACAAGCGACGAGACTAAAATTATAAAAATAAGTCAGAAAGAAAGGAGTCTCCAATACCTTCCTAAAAGAAAAGAAATGGAGACTGTCACAGAAATATTTTTCTACTATCATTTTACTCTGTCATCCGGGGAAGATATCTCCCACTTCAGAAAAGTGATATTATTTGTAATGACAAAGCCGATCATTTCGTCATTGCAGCATCCCAATCACCTATTTGGTTCTTGAAATTCCCCTTTCAGCTTTGAGAACACCTGTTGTTTTTCGGCTCCCTTTATTTAGCTTCCTCAATGATAGTCTTCATTCCTTTGATTTTTTCCCCTTGAATAAGATTCAGGAGTTGCTTCACTTTTGCCCGACGAACGGCAACAAAAGCATAATGCTCTTTCACATCAATCGCACCTACATCTTCACGCGTCAGATTACCTTTCTTATAAAGGAATCCGGCAATGTCCATCCGGCTCAGTTTCTCCTTCTTTCCTTTACCTATATATATAGTAGTCCAGACTGATTTGGGAGGACGCGAAGGATTTTCCGGCAGTTCCATCGTTTCTATATCTTCGGGAATATATTCAGGTAGTTTCTCTTCTGTGTGAAGAATCAGATAAGAAGTACCTGTTGCATCCCAACGTGCCGTACGTCCGTTACGATGTGTAAACGCTTCTTCGTTCACAGGCAGATGATAGTGAATGATGTGCTCTATCTCCGGAATATCAAGTCCACGGGCAGCAAGGTCGGTAGAGATCAGTACATGACAGCTTCCGTTACGGAACTTATACAATGCCCGTTCCCGATCCGGCTGTTCCATACCACCATGAAAACGTTCGGCTGATAGTTTCTTATCTTCGAGCAGCTTATGCACACGATCCACCGCATCCCGATGATTGCAGAAAACAATGCTGGAACTGCTTCCCAATGTACAAAGCAAGTTGTAAAGCGTAGCAATCTTATCTTTGGAAGGAGAAAGCACCTTCATCAGCTTCAACCGGTTTTCCTGTTCTTCGGTTGCCTCCGGAAGAAAATCCAGTTTGACTGTCCGGTTCAGTCCCGTAAACTGAGGAATTTCTTCGGCATCAGTAGCCGACAGAAGCATACGTTTCTTTAATCCCGGAAGCTGGGCAATGATCTCTGCCATCTCATCATGAAAGCCGAACTCCAGCGATTTATCAAACTCATCGATAATCAAAGTCTCGATTGTTTCGGGATCAAAGTTCCCTTTGGACAGATGGTCGGTGATACGTCCCGGAGTACCGATAATGATGGCAGGATGATTTCCTGCAATGCTTTTCTTTTCTTCGGCAATGGGATGCCCGCCGTAGCAGCAACACGTTTTCCAGGAAGTTCCCATGCTCCGGAATACGGTATCTATCTGTAAAGCCAACTCACGGGAAGGCACCAGAATCAGCACCTGCACGCTGTCATCATTCGGTTTTAGGATAAGCAACAGAGGCAAAAGATATGCCAACGTCTTACCCGATCCTGTCGGTGACAACAGGATAACATCTTTCCTGCCCGTGCCCTGTTCGAGCGCAGCTTCCTGCATCGGGTTCAAAGATTCAATCTTCAAATTCTGAAGAGCGGACTGTATTATTTCATTTTTCTCTAACATGGGGACAAAGATACAAAAAGGACGAAAAGATTCGGTAAGATAGTGCATAAAGAAAGCGGGAAATCTGAAAAGCACCATTGTCTTTTACAGATTTCCCGCCAGTTTTCTTTATGTTACTCTTCCGGTTCTCTCCGACCGGAAATCAACTTCCGAAGATTATCCTCCAAAGTTATCGAACATCAGGTTCTGAGCCGGAACGCCCAGATCGTCGAGCATCTTCTCTACAGCTTTCGACATCGGACCAGGACCACACATATAGTATTCAATATCTTCAGGAGCTTCGTGGTTCTTCAAGTAAGTTTCATAAATTACGTTGTGTACGAAGCCCGGAGTATATTTCACACCGGCAGCATCAGCAGCAGGATCCGGACGGTCGAGTGCCAGATGGAATGTGAAGTTCGGGAAATCCTTTTCAATTTGCAGGAAGTCTTCCAGATAGAATACTTCGTTCAGCGCACGGGCACCATAGAAGTATGACATCTTGCGGTCGGTCGTATGCAATGTTTTCGTCAAGTGCATGATCTGTGCACGCAACGGAGCCATACCGGCACCACCACCGATCCACATCATTTCCTTGTTAGAGTCGAAAATCGGATGGAAGTCTCCATAAGGCCCACTCATTATTACCTTGTCACCCGGTTTCAGCGTAAAGATATAAGAAGAAGCGATACCCGGCATTACATCCATAAATCCGGGACCTTGTTCTTTCGGCTTGAACGGAGGGGTAGCGATACGTACAGTCAGCATGATACGGTCACCTTCTGCAGGATAGTTGGCCATAGAGTAAGCACGGATTGTTTCCTCTTCATTCTTACATTTCAAGCCCAGCAAACCGAATTTCTCCCATGCAGGCAGATATTCTTCACCGATCAGGCTCTTATCAATGTCCTTATCATAATCCATTGAGAATTTAGGTATCTTGATCTGTGCGTAAGAACCCGGGATAAAGTCCATGTGTTCGCCTTTAGGCAATGCCACGATAAACTCTTTGATAAATGTAGCCACATTCTTGTTGGAGATCACTTCGCACTCCCACTCTTTCACGCCGAGTACAGACTCGTCAATCTTGATAGCCATGTCACTCTTCACTTTCACCTGACAGCCCAGACGCCAGTGGTCTTGTTGCTGTTTACGACTGAAGTGAGGAACTTCAGAAGGCAGGATTTCGCCGCCACCTTCGAGTACCTGACATTTGCACTGTCCGCAAGAACCCTTACCACCACAAGCGGATGACAGGAATACACCGTTTACGGCCAGCGTATTAAGCAATGTGGAACCGGACTCTACTTCCAGTCCTGTTTCGCCATTGATCGTTAGTTTCACGTTACCTGACGGTACCAGAAATTTCTTGGCAACCAGCAAGATAACAACAAGCAACAGAATAACCACAAGGAATACCCCAATGCTTGATAATATTAAATTCATATCCATTGTCTTATTCCTTTCTTTTTAGATGTTCAAACCTGAGAAACACATAAATGCGATTGCCATCAGACCTACAGTGATAAATGTGATACCCAGACCTTTCAGCGGAGCAGGTACATCAGAGTAAGCCATTTTCTCACGGATAGCAGCCAAACCGACGATAGCCAGCAGCCAGCCGATACCCGAACCGAGTGCGTAAGACAGCGCATCCCATACATCACCGATGTATTTCGGATCGCTTGCACCCAGATTGATGCGTTGTTGCATAAACAAAGAAGCACCCATGATAGCACAGTTAACGGCGATCAACGGCAGAAAGATACCCAGTGAAGCATACAGCGACGGGCTGAAACGTTCTACCACCATCTCCACCAATTGCACGATACCGGCAATAACGGCAATGAAAAGAATAAAACTCAGGAAGCTGAGATCAACACCTTCAATGATAGCGTTGGCAGCCAGCACCTTGGTTTGCAATAAATAGTTCACCGGAAGCGTAACCAGCAACACGAATGTTACGGCTATACCCAGTCCTACGGCAGTCTTCACATTCTTCGATACAGCCAGATATGAGCACATACCCAAGAAGAACGCGAATATCATGTTGTCCACAAAGATGGAGCGGACGAATAAACTTAATAAATGTTCCATATATTTTAATTAAGAATTAAGAATGAAGAATTTCGAGTTTATGAGTGTTACCTTCATTCATCCTTCTTCACCCTTCATTTATATTAATTACTTTCTTCTTGCAGTTCTTTGTGACGTGCACGCTGATACCAGATGATGCAAGCTACGATAATCAATGCCATCGGCGGCATCAACATCAGACCGTTGTTTACATAACCGATATTCTGGATAGGCTCATAATTCAGGATATTGAAACCAAGCAAAGTTCCCGAACCGAGCAGTTCGCGGAAGAAAGCTACGATTACCAGAATCTTGGCATAACCCAAACCGTTACCAACTCCGTCAAGGAATGATTCCCAAGGACCGTTCTGCATGGCAAATGCTTCCAGACGTCCCATCAGGATACAGTTGGTAATGATCAAACCTACATAAACAGAGAGCTGTACACTTACATCGTATGCAAACGCTTTCAGAATTTCACTAACGATGGTAACTAAAGCAGCAACCACTACCAACTGAACGATGATACGGATACGATTTGGAATCGTCTTACGCAACAGTGAAATAACGACATTGGCAAACGCTGTAATCACAGTAACTGAAAGTCCCATCACAATGGCGGGTTCCAGCTTGGCAGTAACAGCAAGTGCAGAACAGATACCAAGCACCTGTACGGTTACCGGATTATCGATTCCCAACGGAGCAGAGAATACTTCTTTATTCTTCTTTGAAAACAGTTGTCCCATATTCTTTATCCTCCTCCTTATTATTTAGTTAAAAAACTTATGTAATTATTCAGACAAGCCTTCAGCATAGCATCCACACCTACCGAAGTGATCGTACCACCAGAGATACCGTCCACTTGGTAATCAGCTTTTTCTACCTTGCCATTCTTAACAACACCCAGAGCAACGGCACCGTTTTCCAGTGTCTTCTTGCCTGCGAATTCATGCTGGAACCAGTCAGTAGCGATTTCAGCACCCAGACCCGGAGTTTCACTTGCGTGTGAGAAGTATACACCGTAAACTGTGTCTTTGTCCTCGTTCAGAGCAACGTATCCCCAGATACCGCCCCAAAGACCGGCACCGTATACAGGAACCACATATTTAGTCTGACCATCTACATCACATACAAATACGTGCAGACGTTGGTGTTCTTTCACTTCTTTCTCGTAGTTAGTGGCAAACTCACCTGTGTTTTCAGTCAGCGTACCGTCTACGTTCATCAGCATATCACCTTTTACATATTTCTGATATTCGGCATCAGCATCTTCTACATTTTTAATGTTCAATGCAGCAAGAATCTGCTTTTTAGTGTCCAACTGCACATTCTTGTCTTGTGTAGCTTTCAGTGAAGAACTAACGAATGCCAGCAGGAATGCAACGATAACAACCATTACCGAAGCATAAATGATAGTATAACTATTACTATTTGTATTCATTTTCATTCGGTATTATTGGTTAGACTTAACAGCGCGTTTCTCGCGACGGCTGATATTACTCTGTACTACACAGTAGTCGATCAGCGGAGCGAAGATGTTCATCAGCAGGATGGCGAGCATCATACCTTCGGGATAACCCGGATTCAGTACGCGGATAACGATAGCCATCACACCGATCAGGAATCCGAAGATGTATTTACCTCTTTCCGTACGTGCGGATGTCACAGGGTCGGTAGCCATGAATACGGCACCGAAACAGAAACCACCCAATACAAGGTGTTCGTACCAAGGCATCTGAGCCATTGTGTTGTTTTCCATGCCGATAGCATTGAATACCCAGGCCATGAATGCACCACCAACGAATACGGAAAGCATCGTCTTCCAGCTTGCAACGCCTGTCCACAGCAGGATAACGGCACCGATCAGAATGGCGATCACACTTGTTTCACCGATAGAACCAGGGATGAGACCTGTTATCATATCCATGTTGAATGCAGGAACCGTGCCCGATGTAGCAGCTTGTCCCAGCGGGGTAGCCACAGTCAGACCGTCTACAGCCTGTCCCATACCAAAAATGGTATCGCCGGATACCCAAACGGCATCACCGGACATCTTGGTAGGATAAGCGAAGAACAGGAATGCACGGGTGATCAACGCTACGTTGAACACATTCATACCCGTACCACCGAATACTTCTTTTGCAAAGATAACAGAGAATGCAGTTGCTACGGCAAGAATCCAAAGCGGACAGTCTACCGGAACGATCATCGGGATCAGAATACCGGAAACAAGGAATCCTTCCTGAATTTCCTCCTTCTTCCATTGAGCTACGACGAACTCAATACCCAGACCAACAACGTATGATACGATAATTTTAGGCAATACAGCCAGGAATCCGTAGATAAACATTTCGATGAAGCTGCCAGTAGCACCTGTGTGGGTGAAATGCTGGTAACCTACGTTGTACATACCGAACAGCAGCGCCGGTACTAACGAAATAACCACAATCGACATAATACGCTTGCTGTCGATCGCGTCGTGTATGTGCGTTCCCGTTTTCGCAGTCTTGCTGGGCACGAACAGGAATGTTTCGAAGCCGTCGAACACCGACTGGAATGCGTGGAATTTACCGCCCTCTTCAAAGTTCGGCTTTATCTTATCGAGATAATTTCTTAACGCTTTCATTAATATATTACTATTTTACGATTTACAATTTACAATTTGCCATGCGGATTATGCCATTTCAGCACGGAGCATGTCGAGTCCGACACGGACGATGCGTTGGAGTTCCATCTTCGAAGAGCAGACGAATTCGCAGAGTGCGAAGTCTTCGGGAGCCACTTCGTAGATACCTAGCGCTTCCATGCGGTCGATATCACCGGCGATGATCGCTTTAATCAGATATTCGGGCATGATATCCATGGGGAATACCTTATCATATTCGCCGGACATGATCATGTGGCGTTCGCCGCCTTTGATACGTGCATCCAGCGTATATTCCTTTTTGCCCATCAACCAGCTGAAATATGAGTGGTTGGCACTGAACTGGTTGAAGCGCGGCATGATCCATCCGAACATTTCGTGAACGTCATCACCTTCGGGGATTACAGTCAGTTGGCTGTGGAAAGCACCCAGGAATCCGTTAGGAGAAACTTGTTTGCCACTCAGCACGTTACCACTGATGTAGCGCAAATCTTTGTCAGTTGTTACGTTTCCGGCAAATACGTTAGTCAGCAATGCACCTACCTGAAGTTTGCAGTAAGCAGGTTTCAACACTTCGGAACCTGTCACGGCTACTGTGCGGGTGAAATTCACACGGCCTGTATTGAAGAGACGACCGATGAAGATAACGGCTTGCGGATCAATTGTCCACACAGTTTCGCCCTTTGAAACGGGGTCGAGGTGGTTGATCTGAACACCTACGTTACCGGCAGGGTTCGGTCCGTCGAAAGCGGTGATTGTAACGTTCTTAGCCTGTGTCAGTGCAGCGGCTTTCTGTTTCACGCTGATGCTCAGGTAAGTTTTTGCCATTTTGGCGAGGGCATCAAGACCAGTCTGGAAGTTTGCTTCTTCGCCTTTCAGAGCAAATTCGAAGTCGGGAGCCAGCGGATTGGTATCGAATGCGGAAACGAAGATGCCCTTCGGTGTTACCGTCGGGTCTGCAATGATGTCATACGGACGTTGCTTGATAAACGCAAACAGACCTGCTTCAAGAAGCGCGGACTTCACAGCATCTGCATCCATCGAGGATACGTTCTTCTTACCAAATTCTTCGTAGTCCTGCTCTGCGGCAGCTTCCACTACGATGTTCAATACCTTACGGCGAGCACCACGTTCAACGCTCGTCACTACGCCACTCACGGGCGAAACAAATTTCACTTCAGGATGATACTTGTCGATAAACAAGGGTCCACCGGCCATCACATATTCCTGCTCTTTCACAACCACTTTCGGTGTCACTCCAGGAAAATCATCGGGTACGAGTGCGTAAAATCCCGGCTCTTTCACTGTTGTGTACGTCTCAGCAGCTTTACCTTTCAGGTTTATGTCAAGGCCTTTACGTAACTTTATTACATTTGCCATGCTATATAAAATAATGGTTTCATAAAATTTGCCGCAAAAGTAATAAATAATAATGTGATTCGGGAGGAAAAAAGAAAGGAATTACGGAAAAATATCCGTAATTCCTTTTGTGTTCGCACACGTTCTTTAATAAAGTAGGCCGGAAGACCTTGCAGCGTACAAGTCTATGCAGCGTGTTTGTCGGTTGGTTATTCTTCGCCGGCAAACATTGGATCCCATGCCGGCAGGCGGATCGGTTTTTGTTTCAAGACTTCGAGTGCTTTCGGGGTCACGTATTTCGTTTCCACAACGAGACGGAAGGTATATTCGTTGAACCATTCATCTGTCATGATGAGGTGGCCTTGATAACCGGCTCCGGCACCCCAACTATTTTCAACCATCCATTTGGTCGGTTTTCCGTTTTTGTCCAGATCGACTGCCATGAGGGTCATGGCGTGACTGGAGCTGCTGGCAAAGCTTTGGATACGCTGCTTCTTGTCCATGCCGAAGGTGGTGCCCATCAATGAGTCGTAATCATAGTTTTTGACGTCGAGCAGACCACGGTCAGAGTTCAGGAACTTGCCGACGTCGCAGGAGTAATACATCATGGTGCTGTCTTTCAGAGAGGCGATGGCCATCTCCTTGATGTCCTCGATCGGGAGGTTGACGTATGTCCAGTTCTTACCGTCGTAGCGGTGGCGGTCGTAGTCTATTTCATAACATTTGTAGTATTCGCGGCTGGGATCGTTCATGAGCATGACGTAGTTGTCAATCAGCTTTTCGTCACCGTATTTCTTCAGGAAAGAAAGCGGGGTGTAGGTGGCGGTTTCTACAGGCTCGCCTTTGACATTATATTGCGTCCAGGTAAATTCTGTGGGAGGTACGCCCAAGTTCAGGACAAGCATACGGTAAATGGTGCTCAACATTTCCACTTTAGCGTTCTCTATAGCGGTAGGTTTGGCTTTTTTCGAGGCCATGTCACGGAGCTGCAAACCCTGTTCGCGAAGTTTCAGAGCGATCAGACTCGCCATGCGGGCTGTGTTTTCGCTGCTGTTCGTTTCGGGCATCACGTCTTTGGGGACGAGACCGTATTTGCTTACGATGTCCGCTACTCCGGTGAATGTGCCGCCGTCGCTCAACGGATTGCGGAACAGCCATTCCACCATTTTATCGTTCATAGGCTTGTCGCTGGTATCGATGACTCCTTGGAGGAAAAGGTTGGCCTTTTCCAGCTGGTCGAAAAAGAAAGGATAGGTTTGCGAGAATTCGAAAGACCCCAGATTGTATTTATCGATGGCTTTGGCACGCATTACGTTCAGACCGGTGAAGAGCCAGCAGCGTCCGGACGATTTCTGGTCGGTGATCCCCTTGGAGTTCACTTTGACAGAAAAATGTGTATCCATCCCCTTCATGTTGTCCTGGTTCAGGGCAAGCTTGCGGATGTCGTTGTTGCTGATGGCGTTCCGGATAGCCTTGTCGGTAGAAGTACCTTGATAACTCTGTTTGATTTGCTGCATCATGTCAGTGCTGATGCCGCCTTTCGCGTCCTGTGCCTGTGCAGAATAGTAAAGGGCACAGCAAACAAAAACTGATAAAATTCGTTTATTCATTATAGATCGTTTATAAATTAACTTTGCCTGTATGCTAATAGTAATCCGTTGGCAATTTCGTTTTACATATTATTAATTGGCAAAAATACGATTCTTTTTTAGATTTATTATCTATGAGAATGAAAACTAATCGAAATAAAATAGTTTCCTTTGCAGCGGATTTCAAGAAAGAATATGAAAAGATATACAATAGGTATATTGATGATGTTTCTATTCATCAATATTTCGTTAGCTCAAACGGCTGACACGGCAGTAAAAAGCGATGAACTGCAAACGACTACAACTTCTGTTGACGAAGTCGGGGTAGCCCCGGCAGATCCCACCCCCACCCTTTCCAAAAAAGAATTGCGACGCCAGCGTGTAGCCAAACGTAATCTACATTATAATATATTAGGTGGCCCCAGCTATACTCCTGACTTCGGATTACTGATCGGCGGTAGTGCATTGATGACGTTTCGGATGAATCCGAGTGATACTACCCAACAACGTTCGGTGGTGCCGATGGCCATCGCCCTGATGTTCGAAGGAGGACTGAACCTGTTCACCAAACCGCAGCTTTTCTTCAAAGGCGACCGATTCCGCATCTTCGGAGTCTTTGCATATAAGAATACACTGGAAAATTTCTACGGCATCGGATACAGCACCAACAAGGACTATCCGCGTGGCGAAGACACCAGCGAATACCGTTATAGCGGTGTGCAGGTGAATCCGTGGTTTTTATTCCGTCTGGGGAAAAGCAACTTCTTTGCCGGCCCGCAGATCGACTTCAATTATGACAAGATCACTAAACCTGCCGCAGGAATGATAGAGCAACCATCGTATATTGCTGCCGGCGGTACGGATCACGGCTACTCTAACCTCAGTTCCGGAGTCGGTTTCCTGCTGACGTACGACACCCGTGACGTTCCCGCCAATGCTTATCGGGGAACGTATCTGGACTTTCGTGGGATGATGTACAACAAAGCCTTCGGAAGCGATAATAATTTCTACCGTTTGGAAATAGACTACCGCCAATACAAGACCCTAGGCAAACGTAAAGTATTGGCTTGGACAGTGCAAACAAAGAATGTATTCGGCAATGTTCCATTGACTAAATACGCACTCAGCGGCACTCCTTTCGACCTTCGTGGTTATTATATGGGACAGTTTCGCGACAAGTCATCCCACGTGATGATGGCAGAATACCGTCAGATGATAAATACGGACAAAAGCAATTGGGTGAAGAAGATGCTGAATCATGTAGGCTACGTAGCATGGGGAGGATGCGGCTTCATGGGCCCTACTCCGGGCAAAATCGAAGGTGTACTTCCTAATCTGGGACTCGGTTTACGCATTGAAGTTCAGCCCCGTATGAACGTCCGTCTTGACTTCGGCAGAGACATGGTGAACAAGCAGAATTTATTCTATTTCAACATGACGGAGGCATTCTAAACAAGTATTTGCTCATAATTAACAAGAAAGATGATAAAATGCTTCCATAAGAACATCATTAAATAAAATTAATCCTTATATTTGCGTTGCTATAACACAGCAAAAGCAGATAATAGGGTTAATTTATGAAACAAATCAGATACCTCTTCGGAGGATTACTATTTTTGTTTGCCTCCACTGGAAGCGTAACTGCGCAAGAGGTAAGCGATTACTCAAAACTACAACCAAGTGATTATTCCAGCATTACACTTCCACCGCTGGATCTTCTTTTCGAGAACGCAAAAAGCGCTCCGACCTATGAATTAGCTACAGTAAAAGAACAAATTGAACGGAAGCTTCTGGCAAAAGAGAAGCGTGCCTTCTTAGGCTTTTTCAGTTTACGGGGCAGCTACCAGTATGGTATGTTCGGTAACGAGTCTACTTATACAGATGTAGCAATTGCACCTTATCTAACCTACTCCACGCAAGCACAAAAAGGATATACAGTAGGTGCAGGAGTCAACATTCCTTTGGACGGTCTCTTTGACTTGACAGCGCGGGTAAAACGCCAAAAACTGAATGTACGTACCGCCCAACTTGAAAGAGAAGTTAAGTTTGAGGAAATGAAAAAGGAAATTATCCTTCTATACGCAACTGCGACCTCCCAATTAAACATTCTTAAACTTAATGCCGAAGCCCTCATGCTTGCTAATGTACAATATAGTATAGCTGAAAAGGATTTCTCGAATGGAGCTATTGATTCGGGAACTTTATCATCTGAAAAATCTCGCCAATCTGACGCACAAGAGAAATTCGAAAACAGCAAATTCGAGTTAAGCAAGAGTTTAATGATACTTGAGTTAGTCACCCACACTCCCATTTTAAGAAACAAATAAACATACATTTATGGAATACATCCTTTATATCAGCAGATTCCTATATCGTATCCGTTGGTGGTTACTTATTGGAACAGCCATTATAACATTTGCTGTTTACTATTTTGGGAAACGCATGATAGGCAAAACATATAACGTAGAGGCAACCCTCTACACTGGCGCTGCTTCCGGCTACAATCTAGAAGGTGGAAATAACAAAGTGGATTGGGCGACAACTCAGAACGCTATGGATAACCTAATGAACATTATCAAGGCTGAAAGTACACTCAAACGGGTATCTATCCGATTATATGCCCGAAGTCTGATCAAAGGTAATCCAAAAGAAGACAATGAATTCATCAAAGCCAGCAATTACAACAGAATATATGAACACCTAAAGAATAGTCCGAACGGGAAAGAAATACTGTCATTAATAGATAAAAACAGCGAAGATAAAACGGTAGCCAACTTTTTCAATTACTTGAGACCGACCCAAGCAAACTATCTCTATGGAGTATTCTATTATAATTTGCCCTATTACTCTTATAATGATCTCAAAGCAATCAGAGTAGCGCGTAAAGGTGCCAGCGATCTGATTGAAATAAGTTATACGGCAAGTGATCCGGGTATCGCCTATAATACCATCGACATCCTGACTAAAGAATTTGTAAACGAATACAGTGCAATCCGCTATGGTGAAACAGATAAAGTTATCGAATATTTTAAAAGCGAACTTCAACGCATCGGAAAGGAACTTCGGCTTAAAGAAGACTCACTAACGCAATATAACGTAGAAAAACGTGTTATTAATTATTACGATGAGACCAAAGAAATCGCTGCCATCAACAAAGAGTTTGAGTTACGTGAACAAAACGTATTGATTGCATACAACAGCGCCAAAGCAATGTTAAACGAACTAGAAAAGCAAATGGGCAGCAATGCCAAACATGTAATCAACAATCTTCAGTTCTTGGATAAACTAAATGAAGCCGCTTCGCTTACAGGAAAAATCTCAGAAATGGAAACAATTTCAAGTGATCATCAGAATCAAGAAGCCTCATTACAGGAATATAAGAATCGCTTAAATCAAACACGCAAGGAGCTTTCCGAGCTTTCAAATAAATATGTAGAGAACAAATATACCAAAGAAGGAATAGCTAAAGAGAACATCATAGAACAGTGGCTTGAAGTAACCATGCAATACGAAAAAGCCAAATCAGACTTACAAATTATACAGCAAAGCCGTATAGACCTCAACGAGAAATACAGACAGTTTGCACCAGTAGGTTCCACTATCAAACGTCAAGAGCGTAACATAACTTTTATAGAGCAAAATTACTTGTCTGTATTGAAAAGCTATAATGATGCCCTCATGCGTAGAAAAAATTTGGAAATGACCTCCGCTGCATTAAAAGTATTAAATGCTCCGGCATATCCGATCAGTGCCATGCCCACTCCTTTGAAAAAAATGGTGATGGCAGCGTGTGCCGGTACCTTCATATTTATTTTGGGGTTCTTCTTAATTCTTGAATTATTAGACCGTACTCTACGCGATTCTATTCGTACACGTCGTTTGATTGGACTTCCGATGTTAGGCGCCTTTCCAAAAGACTCTATTTTAGAGTATCACAATTATGTTGAAGAATCAAAAAGTATAGCTACAAAACAGTTAAGCAATAGTATCCTTCGTTTCTGTCAGCAAAAGAAAGAAGGATTGCCCTACATTATCAATTTTATTAGCACAGAAGGCGGGGAAGGCAAAAGTTATGTGATCGAAGCCCTAAAAAAATACTGGAACAGTATCGGACTTAAAACAAAAGTAATAACATGGAAGTCAGACTTCAGAATTGATTCACGAGAATACAACCTGGCCAAAAGCATTACCGATCTATACACATCAGAGGAAGAAGATATTCTCATCGTTGAATATCCCAATCTGCGGGAAGCTAGCATATCGCTGGAATTACTACAAGAAGCTAATCTAAATATACTCGTAGCCCGTGCTGACCGTGGTTGGAAAGAGACCGATAAGCTCTTGTCAGAAAAGCTAAGTCAACAAGTAGGTAAAACTCCACTTTATGTTTACTTGACACACGCATCCCGCAATGTGGTTGAAGACTACACTGGTATGCTTCCACCATATACACTTTGGAGGAAAATAGTATACCGACTGTCACAATTAGCATTGACAGAAAGTATATTTACGTTCACAAAAAGAAAGAAGCAGCCGGCAACATCAGGAGATGAAGATGACGAATGATAAAGGAAAATACAGTCAATACTTAACAGTAGCCGGTAACTATTTTGCCAATAAAGGATGGGTACATTTACTATTGGCAGGAGGATTGTATATATTATACAAAATGTTCTTTCGTACTTCCCTTCCTTTCTTTCTGACGATTAGTTCATTACCTTTAATGACAGTTATTTTCTTATTAATTATCAAATATTCAAAGCAAAGTTTCTATACACTTTTCATTCTCCAATTCCTGCTGGCAGCAGCTTATGCAGTGACAGACATACCATTGGGAGTAGCAACATTAATGTGTACATTGTTTGCCGTTGTTTTGCTCTTTGCGTACGGAATGCATGAAAAAATTGACTGGTCGGAAAGTCGTAATGGTATGCTTATGCTTTTTCTGATATGGGGAGTTTATTGCATATTAGAGATAGCTAATCCGAACAATGTTCAGGCAGCATGGAATATCTCCATCACCCATTATCTCATATATCCTATTGTATGTGCTGTCATCGTACCGTTAGCAATCCGTAACATCAAGGGGATTCAGTGGCTTCTAATTATATGGTCTCTTTTCATCCTCTTGGCAGCAGCCAAAGGATATTGGCAAAAAAACTGTGGTTTTAATGAACGTGAGCAGTATTTTTTATACGTTTTGGGAGGAGCAAGAACTCATATTATTTGGTCCGGTATTCGTTATTTCTCATTCTTCAGTGATGCAGCGAACTTCGGCGTACACATGGCTATGGGTGTTTCACTTTTTGGAATTTCACTTTTTTATATAAAAGGTGTATGGCTGAAAATCTATTTTATAATTGTCATTATTGCCGCCATTTACGGAATGGGAATTTCTGGAACACGGGCTGCGATAGCTCTGCCTATCGGTGCTTTAGGGAGTTTCATTATTCTTTCACGCAATCGCAAAGCATGTATTACAGGTATTTCAGTTCTTGCCTTGTTATTCTTGTTTTTTGTATGTACCAATATAGGAGATGACAATCAATATATCCGCAAGATGCGTTCTGCATTTCGTCCTAGCCAAGACGCTTCCTATCAATTACGTGTAGACAATCGAAAGAGAATGAGAGAATTGATGATTCACAAGTCTTTTGGATATGGGATAGGGTTATCCAAAGGCGACCGTTTCTATCCCAAAGAACGTATGCCCTATCCACCGGATTCCTGGTTAGTCTCAGTATGGGTAGAAACCGGAATCATCGGTCTAGTTCTCTACCTGGCTGTTCACGGAGTCCTTTTTGCATGGTGCGGATGGATACTGATGTTCAAGATCATGAACAAACGCCTGCGAGGCTTACTTACTGCCTGGCTCTGTACCGCTGCCGGATTCTATCTGGCAGCCTATGCCAACGACGTGATGCAATATCCCAACTCCATCCCCATATACACAGCCTTTGCCCTCTGCTTCGCAGGACCGTACATTGACAAGCGGATGCAGCAAAGTAAAGAAACAGAACTGAAAAACGAACAATAGATTATGATGAACGAACCTCAAGTCTCCTTTATCACAGTTTGCTACAACGGCTTTAAAGACACTTGCGAATTAATAGAATCGCTGCAAACACATGTACATTCCGTGAGCTATGAAATCATCGTCGTAGACAATGCTTCGCACGAAGACGAAGCGGCTAAAATCAAGGAGCTATATTCCGATATAGTCACCCTGCGGAGCGAGTCGAACCTAGGCTTCTCCGGCGGAAATAATCTGGGGATCAGAGTAGCTAAAGGAGCCTATATCTTTCTGATAAACAATGACACTTATGTTGAATCAGACGGATTCCACTACCTGACAGAGCGACTGGAAAGTCAGAAAAACATCGGAGCCGTCTCTCCGAAGATACGCTTTGCCTTTCCTCCGCAAAACATACAGTTTGCCGGATTCACCCCCCTGTCGGCAATCACTATACGCAACGAAATGACAGGTTTCGGCTGTCCGGACGACGGCACGTTCGACACCCCGCACACGACCCCCTACCTGCATGGGGCGGCACTCATGGTAAAACGTGAAGTCATTGAGAAAGTAGGAGAAATGCCGGAAATATTCTTCCTGTATTATGAAGAAATGGACTGGTGTACACAGATGACAAATGCCGGTTACGAACTATGGTATGAGCCTCGCTGCACCGTCTTCCACAAAGAAAGCCAGAGCACCGGACAGTTCAGCAAGCTACGTACCTTCTACATGACGCGCAACCGTTTGCTCTACACCCGCCGCAACCGGAAAGGTGCTCAACGGCTGCTCTCCATTCTTTATCAATCTACCATAGCTGCCGGAAAAAACAGCCTTCAGTTTGCCGTGAAAGGTCGTTTCGATTTATTTGCCGCAGTATGGAAAGGCGTTGTCAGAAGCTTTTCTGTCACCTCTCCTATCCGATAACCCTTAAAAATGAAAGACCATGTACACCTTTATTGACTGGATTCTCTTTATTCTTCTGGCACTTTGTGTCGGTTATCTGCTGTTCTACGCCATTGCCTCCAAATTCTATCGTCCGCGAAAACTTTCCGAAGCACGTATCCTGCGTCGTTTTCTTGTACTCTTCCCTGCATACAAGGAAGACAGGGTGATCGTCTCCACTATCCGTAATTTCCTCGAACAGGAATACCCCAAAGAAATGTACGACGTTCTTGTCATCTCCGATCAGATGCAGCCGGACACGAATGCTGCCCTACAAACACTCCCCATCTGTTTGCAAGTAGCCGACTATACCAATAGTTCCAAAGCCAAAGCCCTTACGCTGGCAATGAACGTCACTGCCAACGAATCTTATGACGTAGTAGTGATCATGGATGCCGACAATGTAACGACTCCCAATTTCCTCGCAGAAATCAACCGTGCTTTTGAGTCCGGCCTGCATGCCGTACAAGCCCACCGCACAGGAAAAAACATGAATACAGACATCGCTGTTCTGGATGCGATCAGCGAAGAAATAAACAACGGATTCTTCCGTAGCGGGCACAACGCGATAGGATTGTCAGCCGGATTAGCCGGTTCCGGAATGGCATTCGACGTTCATTGGTTCCGCCGAAATGTAGGACATCTGCAAACATCGGGCGAAGACAAGGAGCTGGAAGCCCTGTTGCTAAAACAACGCATTCATATCGAATATCTGGAACAACTGCCTGTATACGATGAAAAAACACAGAAAAAAGAAGGTATCAAAAATCAGCGTAAACGATGGATTGCAGCACAATACGGTGCATTGCGGGCTTCCTTGCCCGATTTCCCGAAAGCACTGATTCAAGGAAATATCGACTACTGCGACAAGATTCTTCAATGGATGCTGCCTCCCCGTCTGATACAACTGGCGGGAGTTTTCGGTTTCACTTTACTCTTTACCGCAATCGGCTTACTAATGAGTCTGCAAAGCGGAGGATACGAATGGTATACAGCCATCAAATGGTGGATACTGTCAGCCGCTCAAGTTGCCGCCATGATCATACCTGTGCCGGGAAAGTTGCTGAACCGGAAATTAGGAAAAGCAATCCTGCAGATTCCGACACTGGCACTGGCAATGATAGCCAATATGTTCCGACTGAAAGGAGCGAACAAAAAGTTTATTCATACCGAGCACGGAGAAGAATAAAGCCTCACCGTGAAAGAAAAGAAAAGAAAAGGCACAGATGACACGAATTAACACGGATTTGGCTGCGCAGCCTCTCAAATCCGTGTTGGCGTCCGTATCATCCGTGCCTAAAATTTCCCTATGAAAACCGTGCCTGAATCATATTCATTAGCAAGTTTCGTCAAGCCCACTCCTCCTCCGCATCAAAGCACGGACAAGCCTTCACCCATTCCTCCGGCTCGATCTCCCCGTTCCCGTTCAGATCAGGGCTCAGGTCACGATGTCCGCACACCCGGCAACCGGGATAATCACGCAACAACGTAAGCACAAGCACATGCATCGAGTGTATCTGCCATTCGGTACGGGTATCGGCAGGCCGCCCGTGACAGTCAAGTCCGCCCTCATAGCAAATACCGATACTTGTCTGATTAAAGCCTTTCGCATGAGCTCCTATCCGTTCAATGGGGCGGGTAGTCTTGATGTCTCCATTTTTCCGGATATAAAAGTGGTAACCAATCCCGTTAAATCCCCGCCGGCGGTGGCACACTTCAAGGTCTGTTTCCGTGAAATCCCTGTCCGCCCTAGAGGCGGAACAGTGGATCACAATCAGGTCAATCTTCCTCATCGACCTGCCCTTTCGTTCGTTTTCCTTTTCTCTTCCTACGGAAGAAAAACAGGATTTCCAATGCAATCTCCAAAATCTTGTCAATCATAACTTTTCATTTTTACAGGTTATTCATTTACAGGTATCACACATTAATGATGCTGATGTACTTACCGGACTAAACGGTAGGATCGGGAGCTTCCTCCTCCCCTCCATCGCCACCGGAACCGGAACCGCTGCCACCGCCACTACCGGAGCCTCCGCCATCACCGTTGCCTCCCGAAGCCGGCGCATTCTTGGAGACAAGTTCGAAGACCATGTTATTGTCCCCGCCACGTGTGGTTGCCGTACTGTCGTTGGCAAGCCGCAGAGCATTATCGACCTTGAAACGAAGGTTGACACGAGTGATATTCCTCACCGTACAGTCCTTTTCCAGTTCCACACCGGGACAAGTAAGCGTGGTATAGAAAATCCCCAAGCCATCAACTTTTACCTTATTCCCCGCTACGAGCACCTTCTTCATCGAACGGACAAAGGATTGCATCACGTGCTCCACATCCTCCACCGAAAGCGAACCGATCGACTCGATCTCACGCGCCAGCGACTCGATAGAATAAAGTTTCGATTCCCCCGGCTTGGGTTTGAGCACATACACCATCGGCGATTTGTCATCACCAATCTTTTTTTTGCGCTGATAGCGCACCACAGACACTGTTGCCATACTGAATTTGTATTAAAGAAAAGAAGGACATTCTCCCTTTCTGTTGGTGAAACAAAGATACGGCAGTGCATCGGCGATTTCCCGGATTACAACGGACTGCACCGGACTATGACGGGATAAAACGGATAAAGACGGATTAAGACGGATTAAGACAGCATAAAGCAGAATAAAGTGAATTAGAAACAGATTGAAAGCATACTAAAAGCGAATACAAAGTAACCATAAAGCAGATAAAAGCTGAAAAAGCTCCCAACCAACCCCGAATAAACACCCCCCAAAAAGACAAGCAGACAACGTGAATAACAACTAAATAATACAAGCATAAAAGCAACACTTTCATGAGCAACAAATTTGCTAAATCCAGTAAAAAACAGTAACTTTATACCCATTACAAACCCTACAATTAAATCAAAAATGAAAGCAAATACAGATACCCTGCAAAAACAGGAAGAAGAAAAATCCTTCCAATACCGCAGCTACGGAAAAGGAGAACTCGCCATGCTATATATCCCCAACGTCCAGCAACAAAGCGCAGTAGACCGCTTCAACGAATGGATCGAAGCCGCACCCGGACTAAAAGAACGCCTGCTATCCACCGGCATGAATCCCCGAAGCAGACACTACACACCCGCACAAGTACGACTGATCGTAGAGGTGCTGCAAGAACCTTGAAGATAAGTATTAAGTATTGGTGCCAATCAGCAGTTAAAACAAAATAAGAATAGTTCCGGACAAGATACCCGATTAACGTATAAAGCTGTCCGAAAAGAAGATAAATACTATCAATCTATCATTCAGCACACGGAGAAGAATCTCTTCTTTGACTAATATAAAGAGCTGATTCTTCGGCAGACTTAGGATGACAGAGCAAAACGATAGCAGACGTTCTCTTTTCGGACAACTCCATTCAATATCATTTTCCGGTTCACTCGGATGAACACGTTGCTTTTCAGCCGTGTCTCTTAATGAAATTTCTGATCTTCTTCGATAAGTTCCTGGCTAAATTTCTCCGGTGCCAAAGGGGTAAAGAGTTCTATAAGATTTTCTTCGGGATCGCGCAGGTACAGGGTACGCATCCCCCAATCGGGCATATCCGTAGGCTCACTGATAAATGTCACGCCTTTTGCTTTCAGTGCGACAAAGGTTTCGTCCACGTTATCCACACTGAATGAGATCATTAATTTTTCACGCATCCCAACAGGCTGCTGCTTATCTGCATTACCTGCCGAGGGCGCCATCCAGTCGGATACAAAAAGGGCGAGACCTTCTATTCCGTCGGCTACTTTAAAACTGGCGTATCCGCTATTCTCATCTCCCCAGGCCGGCTCTAATCCGAGTTGTTCGGTGTAGAATTTGAAGCATCCGGCGAAGTCCTTTACTAATAATCTTACGTTACTAAATCTCATTGTTTACAGATTAATGGTTTATTATTTGTTTCTTAGAATCGAAATGCAAATATAATCATTCTATCGGATGACGTTTCATGAATCCGTATTTACCTCAAAACTGTGCGAAAATAAAGTAAACCGGTATCAAAATGAATCACCATTCAACCAGTGATCCGCACCGTTACTCATCCCCCGTGACCTGTTACCCACCACCCTCCTCACCAGCTACGATTATTACCTATTACTTATTACCTATTCAAACAGCTCCTTCTCCGGCAACCAGCACGAGCTGTCATTGACAGTGTTTCTGACCCGTTGTTCCGGTGGGACGGACGGGTCTTGGGACTCTTCGCAGGGGAGGTAACGTCCGCTGACGGGATCGTAGACAAAAGTAGCCACACCACCCGTTCCGAGATGTTTGAACTTCACTTTTTCGACATAGACACGTGTCACTCCGACCTCCTTGTCACGCTCCACTACCAAGCCGTAATCCGCCTTGTTGAAGAAATCGGCAGACCCGTTTACGTCGTACATATCCGGACGCGGAGTATGGTTCGTCACCGGATTGCGGTTCATCTTTCGGGGGTGCGCCACAAGAATCACCAGACAGTTATATTGCGTGGCAAACTCCGTAAACAGATTCAGAAAATTGGAAAGATACTGCGTTTCCGATTGCCCCGGCGCGGGGGTATGCTCGAAACGGTTGACCGGGTCGAAGACGAAGATGCGGCATCCCCGACGCAGGACAAGCTCACGGGCTTTGGCAAGCACCCGTTCCGGAGTGGCGCTGCCTTTGAGGGCGATGTGACAGACGTTTTCGGCAAGAAACTCTTCCGAACGGAGCAGAAGTCCTTCCGTCATGCCGCAACCGTTTTGAAAACGGCGTCCGGTCAGTTTCTCGATCAACTTGCGGAGATGGTAGACGATAGGATTATTCTCCGGACTGAAAAACGCGATCTTCCACTGATGGCGCATACAGAGGCGCAACACCAGTTCGTCCAGCCATTCCGATTTTCCGGCCCCCGGTATGCCCGTAACGATGACCAACCGTCTACGTTCGTACGTACAAATCTTATCCATCTCCTCCCAGCCCGTCTCCGCTCCGGGACCGAAGCCGTTGTCGAACAATGCCCGCAGGTCTTCGTGCAGATCGGCGGCGGTGAAGATGCCTTCAAGAGGGATTTCTTCCGCCTGCTCGATGGCGATGCGAAGGCTGTCGATCCCATATTTGACAAGATGTTCATTGGCATCCTTGCACCCCGGTCCGTAGACGGCCACACGGCAGCGTTCGGCACCCAGACGGTTGACCAGTTCGTCACGCAGTTTAAGCCCGGCAGAGTCGGTGTCAACGGCTATGATGATGTCTTTCAGATTCTCGAAGTGCGACTCCATGAAGCGGTCGAGCCACGAAAGGTTCGCGTTAGCTCCGGCAGGTACGGAGATCACGCTTTTGAATCCGGTGGCAAGGGAGGACGCGGCATCCAGTTCGCCTTCGTGGATGATGCAGGTGTCCTGTCCCAGCACGGAATCGATATTGTAGGGAATCAGTTCGGCTCCCTGCACCATTTTGAAATTTTTGGCACCGCTGCGGAACTTGGTGTTGACGAGTTTCCCGTCCTCAAAATAGTTGAAACAGACGCACCGCTCTTTCGTGCCGGATTGCGACATGAACTCTTCCTGCTCCGTGATGCGCAGACCGGCGATGACGGACTGCGGAATGCAACGCGTCTCTACCAGCCAACGCTCCGTAGCTTCGGAAAGCGTCGTCTTCGAAGCGTCGAACACCGGACGGTGGAAATGCTGGGGAACGGCAGATGCCGCACGACGTTTACGGGCAGCCTGTCGCTCGGCTTTCGCACGCTCTTCGGCATCGTCGGGGACGTAGAAGTCGGCTCCGCAATGGTAGCAATGGCAATGTCCTGTGTCGATATTGACCCGCAGCGAACGGTCACGCTTGTTGTGCCTCGTCGGGAGGCATTGCTCGCAAATGGTTTTAACGACACCGCTGGTATGTCTGCGGACATCGACATGATAATTAGCAAAATTTCTCATATTTCTGTATTTCTATTCCTCCCTTTCGAAAAGGAGATTTTAAGTTGTATTAATAATTCAAGTTTCGCAGGTTACCTTTGCGTTATCAAAACTATCTTAATTCCCCTCCTTCAGGAAGGAGGAGAATAAAGGTAGAACCGACTTTTTAGTCAACCCCAATTGAGATACTATTGTTTGTCAATATTATAAAGAACTTGAGAAACTTCAGTTAATAATTTTTCTATCAGTTCCCAATGCAGGCGGAAAGCTAAGCATCAATGGGTACCGAGCTAAACACCGATGGGCAGCGAGCTGAACACCGATAAGCAGCGAGCCAAGCATGAACGAGCAGCGAGCCAAGCATGAACGAGCACCGAGCTGAAAGGCAACGCTCACGTAGCCGGATGTCGGAGAAATCCGGAGCTAATTTCCCCACTTCCAATGCACTTCATCCCACACGGCAGACCTGTCCGGTCTTGGAGGCGCATCCTTCGGAATCGGATGCCCAAGATACGTCCGTTGCCCGCCAATGAGTTGTTCAAAGCGATACAGTTCTTCCTCAGCTGCTTGCCGGCAACTGCCGAGCAGCCTTTTCTTCAGCTCCTGAGCCGGACGTCCGCCCGGAGAGAGGTAATTGCCGAAATACAGTTTCACATCCCTCAAAAACAGCAAGCCATCTTCCCTGCCAAAGCGTCGGATATGCTCTTTAAAAGCAGCGATCACCTCCTCCTGCCGTTCCACGAAAAGTTTGCCCATACAGGAGTGCATAGCCATCGACTCCATGTAACTTTCCGATTCGGCCATCTGATCCACCAGCATCTCCCACGGAAGAACCGGCTGTAGGGGCAACTGTCCCCTATCCTCCGGTGGAGGAACAATCTGAAGTCCGTGAGAAGCGGCGGCGGCAGAGTGCTCTTTCTCTGTCTTTTCTTCGTTACTACTGTTGTTGTCTTTGACAACAGTAGTAACTCTTCTCTCCTCTTCTCTACTCTTCTGGTTTTGATTCGGTTTTTCGCCTTTATCCATCGGTGTTTCCGGTGTGCTTCCCATGCGTTTCGGACGACCTCCTTTTTTGCCGTTTGCCACATTAATCATCCGCCTTTCTTCGAGCTTTGCCATCACCCTGTCCAGATAAGGCGACCGGAACATTTGCCGTTCTTCATCAAGCACAAAAAGGTCGAACTCACGGAGAACCCTTTGCAACACATCGGCATCCAAGTCATACATCCGCGCGAAAGCCCCCATACAAAGCGGACAACAGGATGCTTCATAATTGTCCGCTTTACGCAAATGCGTAAGAAGCATCATATAGATTCCGAGCGATTGCGCAGCGTCAAGTTCCATCATCATTCTGACAATATTGTCATTACTCAAAAAATTTACCTCTAAATTAAAATACTGATCTTTCTTCATATCTTACAATTAATTGACTGTGATTCAGGATGTCCCGAATTCGTTCTGCAAAGGTCCGAATACTTTTTTGAAAAACTACTTGCAGAACTGCAAACGATGTTTGACATTTTTCTATGAACTTTGCGGCATAATTAGTAAAAAGAAAAAATTATGAAAGGATACGAAAGAGCGACCAAGGAAGAAATTTACGACCGGCTGCGTATTGAAGCGAACTGTCATGCACAAATAGAACGAATCATCCATTTGCGCCACCTATGTAATCTGAACCTTGAAGAGGCGGCAGATGTGACCAATCTCAGTATTTCCACCCTGAGCCGGTACGAAAACGAAGTGACCAAATGCAGCGTACAAAGTTTCATAACGATATGCTACCACTATCAGAAGTACCTCCATAAGCGGCATATCCCCTTCGACAGGAGCCTGTTTCTCATAGATATGAACACGCTTGACAACTAATAGAGTAACAGAGAGATAAAACGGACGCACAAGGAATAAAGGCACAACACCGAAAAAAAGCAAAAAAGATGAAAAGTATCATATCTTTTATTACCTTTGTATGTGGCAAAAGCCCACCAAAAACAAAGAATCAAGCATGAACGACAATGAAATAGGCAATCCACCGATAAAAGCATTAATCGTTTTCAGAGAGAATGGAGATACGGACAATCTTTTTGTCCCCATTTTATGCGATGCTATCAGGACGACGGGGATTGACGTACGATGTTCCACGAATGAGTTCTGGAACTCGGATACACCTTACGACATCATCCACTTCCAATGGCCCGAAGAGGTGATGGAAGGGAATTGTGACGATCCGGACAGGATTTGCCGCCTGAAGGAGTGTATCGCTTTTTTCCGGTCCCGTGGGGCCCGGTTCGTGTATACGCGCCACAATGTCCGTCCGCATGATGCGAACGAGGTGATCGGCCGTGCTTATGACATTATCGAAGAACAAAGCGATGTGGTGGTGCACATGGGACGTTACAGTCTCGACGAATTTGCAGCCAAACACACGGACAGCCGGAATGTCATCATTCCTCATCCTATTTATCAGTACACATACAAGGAGGACATCAGCGTGGAACGTGCGCGCCAGTATCTTAATCTGCCGCAGGAGGCGTTTATCGTCACGTCGTTCGGAAAGTTCCGGAATCGTGAAGAGAGGCGGATGGTGACCGGAGCGTTCCGAAAATGGGATGAAGCAAAGAAGTTCCTGCTTGCTCCACGGCTGTACCCGTTTTCGAGATTCAACAGGTATGGCAGCAACTTCTTCAAGCGCTGGACATCCCGGGCAGGATATTACCTGCTTATACCCTTGCTCAACCGCCTGCGCAGAATGCACGCCGGAGCCAGCGACGAACCTATAGACAACTGCGACCTGCCTTACTACATGGCCGCTTCGGATGTAATATTCATCCAACGAAAAGATATTCTGAACTCTGCCAGTATACCTCTCGCCTTCCTTTTTCACAAAGTGGTCATAGGTCCCAATATCGGGAATATAGGAGAAATCCTCCAAGATACGGGCAACCCCGTCTTCCACCCCGACAACCAATTTGATATCATACGAGCACTGGAGGCAGCCCGCCAACTGTCCGCCCGAAGGAAGGGGGAAGACAACTATGCATATGCCATCGAAAACATGAACAGCGGAAAAATAGGAAAAGAATATGCGGAGCTTTACAGAAACCTAGCCAATCTCTCTCTTTAAACGATCTCAAAAACAAACAACAATAGAGTAGCCATACACAGAATTTATGGAAAATAAAAAAATAAAAGTCAGTGTTGTCATACCTGTCTATAACACCGAAAAATATGTTCGGGAGGCAGTAGAAAGCATTATGAATCAGACACTGCGGGAATTGGAAATCATCATCATCAATGACGGCTCCACGGATAACAGTCTGCAAGTTGTAGAAGAACTGGCTGCGGCAGACAGTCGGATACAGGTGTATTCGCAAACCAACCAAGGATTGTCAATGGCACGCAATGCAGGCATCACGCATGCCCACGGAAGATACATCTATTTCATGGATAGTGATGATCTGTTGGAAAAGGATGCAATGGAGTTATGCTATAACAAATGCGAAGAAAAAGAACTGGATTTCGTTTTCTTTGATGCTCAGAGCTTTTTTGAAGAGAATATTCGCAATGCTCCCGTACTAAATTATCAACGTACCGATAAGTTAGAAGACAAGGTTTATACAGGTCCCGAAGCTATCAACATACAATTGCAGCACAAAACGTACACCCCATCCGCCTGCCTGAACGTTATCCGCACAGCTTTTCTGGAAGAACGGCAGCTCCTCTTTTATCCGGATATTGTACACGAAGATCAGCTATTCACGACCTTACTTTATCTGCAAACCCGAAGAACAAGCTGTATCCAACGATCGTTCTTTCACCGGCGCATACGTAAAAATTCAATTATGACATGCGATTTTTCACTCAAAAATTTAAAAGGATATCTCACTGTTGCTCAAGAGATAGTCAAATTCAAGCATCAAACCTCTGAAAACAAAATCAAGGATACTATTGATTTATATCTGTCGCAAATGCTGAATGCTGTCATTTGGCAAGCCCATGTGCTTCCTTACCCATATCGGCTTCGGCTGGCGTGGCGGTGTCTGTTTAGATACAAAAAACTTATATCTATAAGAAGCATCGGAGTCTTGTTATTCAAATCCATCATTCACAAGTAGATCAGAAAAGAATCATTCAGGCAATGGCAAACAATATTAAACATCAGTTATTTTCCGGAGTATTCTATACGGCACTAGCCAAATACAGCGGAATCATTATATCACTCGTCGTGGCAGGGATTCTTGCGCGGTTGCTCTCTCCGGATGACTTCGGAGTAGTGGCAATCGCTACGGTCATTATTGCATTTTTCAATCTCTTTACGGATATGGGAATATCGCCTGCTATCGTACAACATAAATCATTGACTAAAGAAGAACTATCGGACATCTTCTCATTCACCGTATGGACAGGCATCGGAATCAGCATACTCTTTTTTGCCGCTTCCTGGCTGATCGCCGATTACTACGAAAGTGGGATCTTACGGACGTTGTGCCAGCTCCTGTCCGTCAACCTGTTCTTCGCCTCTGCCAACATCGTGCCGGGAGCCTTGTTCTACCGCAACAAAGAGTTCAAGTTTATTGCTGTCCGAAGCTTTATCATCCAGATAGCCGGAGGTGCCGGAGCAATAACTGCCGCGCTTTGCGGAGCCGGCTTATATGCGCTGATCATCAATCCTATACTTTCCAGCATACTGATATTCGTTATTTCCTATCAACGCTATCCGCAACGGCTGCGTTTCACGCTAGGACTGAAAGTACTCCGAAAGATATTCTCCTATTCGGCCTATCAATTCTTGTTTAACGTGATTAACTACTTCAGCCGCAATCTGGATAAACTGCTGATTGGTAAATATATGAGTATGTCTGATTTAGGATACTATGAAAAGTCCTACCGCTTGATGATGCTCCCTCTGCAAAATATTACGCAAGTCATCACACCGGTCATGCACCCCATCTTCAGCGATTTCCAGAATGACAAGGAAAAGCTGGCAACATCCTATGAACGCATTGTCCGTTTTCTGTCATTCATCGGTCTGCCGCTCAGCGTACTGCTTTTCTTTACGGCAGAAGAAGTGACACTGATTATTTTTGGTGATCAATGGCTGCCTTCTGTTCCTGTATTCCGGATACTGTCACTTTCGGTCGGTATTCAGATCATACTCTCTTCTTCAGGCTCTATTTTTCAGGCAGCAGGTGATACAAGGAGCCTCTTTGTCTGCGGACTCTTTTCGTCCATACTCAATGTGACCGGAATGCTGGCAGGGATATTCTATTTCGGCACACTGACAGCTGTAGCAACATGTATCGTGATAACTTTTACTATCAATTTCGTACAATGCTATTGGATGATGTATCGAGTTACTTTTCAAAGAAACGCATGGATATTTATCAGACAACTTCTTTCTCCACTCCTTGTCAGCCTACTAATAACGGCATTCCTCACGCCTATATATTATATGATGGAAAATATGAATATTTTCGTAACACTTATTGCAAAAAGTTTCGTAAGTTTTATTATCTTTGGAACATATATGCAAGTAACACACACCTATGATATCACAGGCAAAGTGAAGACTCTTGTAAGAAAATAGAAAGTTGGTACAAAAGAACAAACAATGAAAGGATTATTCCTCATATTCCATGGTTTCGAAGCATTCAACGGAATCAGTAAAAAGATACGTTATCAAGTAAAAGCCCTCAAAGAATGCGGACTAGAAATGCATACGTGTTGGCTAGACGATACGGACAACCATAAACGCCGTATGGTAGATGAATCGATAATCGCCGACTATGGTTTCGGGATCAAAGGAAAAATCCTAAAAAGAATCGAATTTGACAGTATCGTACATTATGTACAGAAAGAAAACATAGACTTTATCTATGTACGCTATGTCCATAATGCCAGCCCTTTCAGCATACGGCTGATGAAACTACTAAAAAAGACCGGAGCACGTATAGTGATGGAAATCCCGACATATCCATACGACCAAGAATATAAGGGACTCCCATTCGTATACCAACGAATCCTATTTATAGACAAATGTTTCCGACAGCATCTGGCACGCTATGTTGACAAGATCGTCACTTTTTCGGACTATGACATTATTTGGAATCGCCCCACCATCCGCATCTCAAATGGAATTGATTTCAGCGAAATCCCTTTAAGAGGTCCAAAGAATGATACCGCACATTCTCTACAACTGATTGCCGTAGCGACAATGCACCCATGGCATGGTTTCGACAGAGTTATAGCCGGCATGGCAAATTACTATCGTACACATACCGGCACTCATGATTATAAAGTATATCTCAATATCGTAGGCTTCGGGGTTCCCGAACTGGTGGACAGCTATAAAAAAGATGTAGCCAAACATCAGTTAGAGAAATATATCATCTTTCATAGTGCCTTATACGGCAAAGAACTGGATGCCGTGTTCGAGCAGTCGGACATGGGAATAGGCAGTCTGGCTCGCCATCGTAGCGGTATTGACAAAATTAAGACCTTAAAAAACCGTGAATATGCAGCAAGAGGCATTCCTTTTGTTTATTCAGAAACGGATGATGACTTTGAGCATCAACCATACATACTTAAGGCAGCACCGGACGATTCGCCCCTTGACATCGAAAAAGTAATTCGCTTTTATCAATCATTGAAAACAACGCCGCTCCAAATACGGATGTCTATAGAGCAATCACTTTCATGGAAAGCCCAGATGCAAATTGTTATTAATGAAACCTTTGAATAAAACTATATCACTATGAATATACAGCCACTGATCAATGCTATCCGCTATAAATTGCGTTATGGCATTACTGTAGAATGGTACAATTTCTGGTACATGGCTCTCAGATGCCATCAGAAAATAACTCCGCAGGTAGCTTCCATTGATGAGACCATTCGGATAATCGTAGAAGACCAATGTTCCGTGAGCCGTTTCGGCGATGGTGAGATGCTGCTTACCAACCCGGACAAGGAAATAGGATTCCAAAAAGGAAATGTACTCTTGGCTCAGCGTCTCAAGGAAGTATTGACAAGCCATGAAGAAGGACATTTGGTTTGTATCTCCGATACTTTCGAAAACATTTATCGCTATAACCGCAAAGCACGCCGATTCTGGAGAACTCACTTCTTTCTGTATGGCAGTTGGTGGGACCGCTTGCTGTTGCCCGACAGGCTATACTACAATACATTCATCACCCGTCCCTACATGGACTTCGCTTCCAAAGAAGACTGCCCACGGTGGTTTCACCAGATGAAAGCTATCTGGAAAGACAGGGATGTCGTATTCATTGAAGGCGAAAAAAGCCGTTTGGGGGTAGGCAACGACCTCTTTGACAATGTAAAAAGCATCAGACGTATTCTTTGTCCGCCCCGTGACGCATTTGACCGCTACGAAGAAATACTGAATGAAGCGCAAAAACTCGAGAAAACCGCTCTCTTCCTGATTGCTTTAGGACCTACGGCTACTGTACTGGCTTACGATTTATTCAAGTCCGGTTATCAGGCAATTGACGCAGGGCACGTGGACGTAGAATATGAATGGTGGCGAATGGGAGCCAAACGGAAAGTAAAGCTGGAACGAAAATATGTAAACGAAGCCGCCAACGGAAAACAAGTGTCCGACGCCGGAGAATTTTATCGGAAACAAATCATTGCTAAAATCTATTAAATCATGAAGATAGCCTATTACCTGCCCTCACTACAGGCACCTGGCGGAATAGAACGGATAGTTACATTCAAAGCCAATTATTTTGCAGAACATTTTGAAGGATACGACATCACCATCATTACATCCGAACAAATGGGTAAAGCACCACACTTTCCATTATCCCCCAAAGTAAAGCATATCGACTTAGGAGTATCTTTCGACCTGCCCTACTCTCAATCCATAGTAAGTAAAGTGCTGAAGTATCCGTTCCGCTACTATCGGTTTAAACAACGACTATCGAATCTATTGAACGAACTGAAACCGGACATTACTATCTCAACCATGCGCCGGGAACTGAACTTTATCACTAAATTGAAAGACGGTAGCCTGAAAATCGGAGAGTTTCACGTCAGCCGCTACGCCTATGGCGCAGAAGCACTGAAACGTAAAAGCCCGATTGTCAACATGATAAAGAAAAGATGGGCAAACAGATTTGTCAAAAACCTGTCTAAACTGTCCAGAGTGATTATACTTACAAGTGAAGGAGCTAAAGACTGGCCGGAACTGACTAATATCAGCATCATCCCTAATCCTATTTCTACTCCTGTAGAAGGAAAACAAACAGATATTCTGTCACATAATGCTATTGCTGTAGGGCGATATGCGCCCCAAAAAGGATTTGATATGCTAATCCCCGCCTGGAGCATTGTCGCCCAAAGACATCCGGACTGGAAACTACATATTTATGGAGAAGGCGACCTGAAAGAGAAGTTCACCAAACTAATAGATGAACTACAACTAAATAATAATTGTCTGCTTCATCACACTGTATCGAATATAGCCGAAAAATACTGTATGAGTTCGATATTTGTCTTATCAAGCCGATACGAAGGTTTTGGACTCGTTTTGGCAGAAGCAATGTCATGTGGTATACCCTGTGTCTCATTTGACTGTCCGCATGGTCCTTCGGATATTATAAAAGACCATGAAGACGGTCTACTAGTGGAGAAAGAAAATATCAAGGAACTTGCAGACAAAATCTGCTATCTGATTGAGAATGAAAATGTACGCATCAAGATGGGACACAAAGCCAGGGAAAACGTAAAACGCTTTCTGCCGGAAAATGTGATGCCACAATGGAAAAACTTATTCGAATCATTAACTTATTCTTCTAAATAACAGAACAACATATGGTAAAGTGGTATAAAACTTATCTGGAAGTATACGGGAAATCTTTTGATGAGATTTCTGACGATAGTATCCGCAAAGTCAAAAGACAACTCAAAGAACGTCAAAACGATTCTCCACTGGTATCGGTTGTACTCATTGCACACAATGAGGAACGTCATCTGATAAGTTGTATCTGGTCACTCTCCGAGAATCATTGCCATTTCCCCATTGAAATAATAGCCGTTAACAACAATTCAACGGATAAAACGGAAGAAGTATTAAAATCATTGGGAGTTACCTATTATAACGAAACGAAGAAAGGTCCGGGATACGCCCGCCAATGCGGATTGGACCATGCAAAAGGAAAATATCATATTTGTATTGATGCAGATACTTTATATCCACCGCATTACATTGAAACGCATGTAAAATATCTAATGAATCCGAAGGTTGCATGTACATTCAGTTTATGGAGTTTTATGGTTGACGAAAGACATTCCCGATTCGGACTATGGTGCTACGAAGGCCTGCGCGATATATACCTCCGCTTACAAGCCATCCAGCGTCCTGAACTCTGTGTGCGAGGTATGGCTTTCAGTTTTAATACGGAAATAGGACGTCGGTTTGGATTTCGTACAGATATTATCCGCGGAGAAGACGGTTCGTTAGCATTAGCTATGAAACCGTATGGAAAAATCGTATTTATTACAAGTCGCAAAGCACGAGTGCTTACAAGTAATGGAACCCTAAATTCTGAAGGATCACTGATTGATAATATATGGATACGGGTAATCAAAGCACTGAAAGAAATCACCGGACTCTTTATCAAAAAGACGGCATACAAAGATAAAGACTCTAATCTCATCAAATAAGGTCTCATCAAAATCATTATGGATATGGCAAAATATATAGTAAATATCATCTTAGTAACAGCTTGTCTTTTCACCTATACTTCCTGTATAAGAAAAATGAATCTATACGATGAGAATAGAAATACAGGACAAGACAATAACGAAAAAGATACAGATTCTACTCCCGTCTATATGTATCCTTTCGACAAAGAAACAGCAAACGTTACAGCAGAAATCATTATCCACACAAAAAAAGAAATACAGACCAAAGATATTAATGTCGAAATCCCTCATTTAAAATACAATAAGACATGGATGTTGATGCTAACACAAGACGACTGCATGCAGGCTGCTTTTTGCCGTACGTGGGCTGCAATAAACGGTAAACCGATCTCAAGTTCAATACCTTATCCTACTCCAACTCCCACTGATCAGAATATGAAACATCAATTATATTTTGACATCAAACATTTGCAAAAAGGGGATCTTCCCCCTACTATTATTTCCGCCAACCAATCTTTGGGATGTACAGACGGAGCAGGAAATGAAGTTCGGTTTGCTATTACTACCACTCTTGCCCCTGAAGAAAAATGGATGGATGCTGAAACAAACGTACTGCCGGGGTTTACTGCAAACTATTATCGTTTTTATATGAAATCCGGACTTATATGGGATAACATACGAGAGATGTTGAACTATGGAACAGGCATTGCCCTCCATGATGTAATGACAAAAGATGCTAATGATCCAATACAAATATTGGAACATTTTGATATTGCCCAAAACATTATTGTAGAGAAACTCACAGGAAGGGGATGTAAATTTCTTGCTGAACCCAATGGAAATAAAACATACGTAACTGCTGCTCTTCAATGTCCGGAAATTCAAACGATGACCGCACAAGCAGGAGCAATTACCCTATATCCGTATCAAGTGTCTGAAACTTTACAAAAATCTCTGATAGAACGGGAGTTTAACGATTCACCAGCATATTTTAAACAACAGATTACTGACCTGCTAAAATTACCCAAAGAAGAACGTAAAGCAATCTGCATAGGTGTTCATGGTACGGACAACAATTGGATCGACTTTTTATTATGGTTAAATAGTAATTATGGTAAAGATGGGGATGATTCGTTATGGTTTCCAAGCCAGGAAGAATATTATGAATATAACTATTATCGTTTAAACAGCCATATTAGTATAGCACAAATAGACGCAAGTTCTTTCAAATTAACAGTAAATTTACCGGGAGAAAAGTTCTTCTACTATCCTTCTACCACTATCAATTTGTCGGGAATTAGCATGTATGACATTGCTTCTATTGAAACGAATAATGACGTGACCGGACTATCTTATGCTGACTACAAAGACGGCATCATGCTCAATATCGACTGTCGGAAATACCTGTTTGAACACGCCGAGAACTTCGTAAAACGATACGAGGCCAATCCTTCCGATGCTTCCAACAAAGCAGACGCCCTCTACTTTGTAAACATGCTGAAAGAATCGGCTAAAAAAGAGGCACTGAAAAAACGACTTCAATAAGTAAATCAACAAACATCTATTAAACGAGAATACAGCTATGAACGAAACTCTCATCCTCGAAATCATCTTCTGGTTCGCCCTGTTCATGGTGTTCTACACCTATCTGGGCTACGGCATCGTCCTCTACGCCCTCGTCAAGCTGAAAGAGCTTTTCGTGAAACCCGTGAAACGGGTGCTGCCACCGGACAGTGATCTGCCGGAAGTAACCCTCTTCATCACCGCCTTCAACGAAGAAGACGTGGTGGACGAAAAGATGGAGAACAGCCTCGCCCTGGACTACCCTGCGGACAAACTCCGCATCGTCTGGGTGACGGACGGAAGCGATGACGGCACAAACGACCGTCTCCAAACCCACTGGAACGGAAAAGTAACCGTCTACTTCCAGCCGAAACGGCAGGGAAAGACAGCCGCCATGACACGAGGAATGACACTCGTCCGGACCCCGCTTGTCGTCTTTACGGACGCCAACACGATGGTCAACAGCGAGGCAATCCGTGAAATCGTACTGGCTTTTCAAAACCCGAAAGTGGGCTGCGTGGCAGGAGAAAAACGTATAGCCGTACAGACGAAGGACGGAGCAGCCGCCGGAGGCGAAGGCATCTACTGGAAATACGAATCGACACTGAAAGCGCTCGACTCCCGTCTCTACTCAGCTGTAGGCGCTGCCGGAGAACTGTTTGCCGTCCGCCGCGAACTCTTCGAACCGATGGAACCGGATACGCTGCTCGACGACTTCATCCTCTCTCTCCGCATCGCCATGAAAGGATACACCATCGCCTACTGCACCAATGCCTACGCCATCGAAAGCGGATCGGCAGATATGGGTGAAGAGGAAAAACGAAAAGTGCGCATCGCTGCCGGAGGATTACAGTCGATCTGGCGTCTGCTCCCGTTGCTGAATCCTTTCCGTTACGGAATCCTGAGTTTTCAGTACACGTCGCACCGGGTATTGCGCTGGTCTGTCACTCCATTCCTGCTGTTTGCGCTGTTACCACTGAATATAGTCGTTTTGCTATTGGGCGAATCTCCCCTGTTTTATGGCACCCTGCTGGGGTTACAGATTCTTTTCTACGGAATGGGATACTGGGGATATTACCTCTCTACCAGACAAATAAAGAATAAAGTACTGTTTATTCCCTATTATTTCTTATTCATGAACGTGAATGTGCTCAAAGGAATCGGCTATCTGAAAAGAAAAAAAGGAAGCGGTGCCTGGGAAAAAGCAAAACGTGCCGAAAAATAAGAACAGAGAATCAAATCTTTTTGTATCTTTGCATGAAACAGAATCTTATAAATCTAATCGGACAAGCATGAACAGAACATTACATGAGGCAGATAATGCGCAGAGAATACTGAAGTTGACCGCCGACACCATGCTATTAGTCGATAGAAATGGCATTTGCATTGATATTGATATTCATAGCAATTTATGGTTTTTACAAGAAGAGAGGCTCTTAGGAAAAAATATATTCGAACGGATGCCCGAGCACACCCGTGAGAAGGTTTACAGCACCTTCCAGACCGTGCTTCGGGAACAGCGAAGCATCAGCAAGAACTACAAGCTGGAACTGGAGGATAATACCTATTATTTCAAGTGTATCATGTATCCTTACGATGACATGGTGCTCTGCCAATATCGGGACATCACCCAGCGAAGCAACGTGAAACGCCAGCTGGAACAGGTGAACCGAAATCTGAGGGAGATACAGAAAGTGGCTCAGATCGGACAGTGGATGTACAACACCCGCGACAATGTCTTCTATTACATGGGCTACACCGGAGTATTGTGCGAGGAATCTTCCAGAAGCATCTCTCTGGAGAAATATCAGGAATTTATCGTCGAAGAAGACCGCATGAGTTTCACCAACTGGTGCCGGAAAAATGAGGAAGGACTCAACGAAGAAAGTATCAGCTATCGGGTCCGTGTCGCCGGAGAGATTTACTATATGCGCCTTCAGGCTTATCTGCGAGACGAACTACCGAACGGCAGCTGCAACATCGAAGGTTACATCCAGAACATCACCGACATACAGCGTCGCAGAAACGACATCAACACGCTGACGCACGCCATCAACAACGCAAAGGAGAGCATCTTCGCCGCCAAAGAGGACGGTACGCTGATCTTCGCCAACCGCCAGTTCCTCCACAACCACGGCATCCCGGAAAGTGAGGAGATCGGCAAACTGAAAATCTATGAAATCGCCGGCGATATGAACACGCAGAAAGACTGGCATGAACGCTGCAAGGATATCCTGCACGGAGGAAGCAGAAGTTTCGTCGCCCATCATCCTTCGAAGGTCAGCAAGAATATATTGGCTTACGAGGGAATCATGTACAACGTCACCAATGACTCCGGTGAAGAAAGTTACTGGTCATTCTCCCACGACATATCCGAACGACTGCACTACGAAGCGCAAATCAAACGGCTCAATCTGATCATGGATACTACCATCGACAACCTCCCCGCCGGAATTGTCGTCAAGGAGATCAACAACGATTTCCGATATATCTACCGCAACCGGGAATCGTACAACCGGAATCTGTGCATCGGCGAATCTATCGGCAAGAATGACTTCGACTACTATCCTCCCGAAGTGGCAGAAAAGAAAAGGGAGGAAGATACACTAGTTGCCACCACCGGACAGGGACTGCACTGGACAACCGAAGGGAAAGACAAAAACGGAAACGAGATCATCCTCGACAAACGGAAAATACGGGTGGACGGAGACGAACTTTCCTCCCCCATCATCGTCAGCATCGAATGGGACATCACGGAGCTGGAAAAAATCAAACGGGAACTTCAGACATCCAAAGAGAAAGCCGAAATGTCGGACAAACTGAAGTCTGCTTTCCTCGCCAACATGAGTCATGAAATACGCACACCTCTGAATGCCATCGTCGGCTTCTCACATCTGATAGCCGAAAGTGAAAATAAGGAAGAACGTAAAACATTTTATGAGATCGTCGAAGCCAACAACGAACGTCTGCTGCAACTGATCAACGAAATTCTTGATCTTTCGAAGATCGAATCGGGCATTATCGAGTTCACCAGCGCACCGGTAAATATCCATAGCCTGTGTAAAGAGGTGCATGACGCCCACGTATTCCGCACGCCGCAAGGGGTACAACTGATCTATGAGCCATCCGAAAACGGACTGGTGATAGAGACTGACAAGAACCGGGTGTTCCAGGTGTTCTCGAATCTGATAGGTAACGCATTCAAATTCACGAAGGCAGGCAGCATCAGTTACGGATATAAACTGGTGGGCAATCAGATCGTTTTCCACGTGACTGATACCGGTACGGGCATCGAACCGGAGAAGATAGGACGTGTGTTCGAACGTTTCGCCAAGTTGAACAACTATGCGCAGGGGACGGGACTCGGACTGTCTATCTGTAAAACAATTGTCGAACGATTGGGAGGTGAAATCTCCGTTTCTTCGGTGGTAGGTCAAGGGACGACTTTCACGTTCACCCTGCCTTACGAGTCGGAACAATCGACCGGCACGGGTTCTATAAAGATTGACATGGCTTCTACGGAGACGTCAGTAGAAACGTCTGTCAAGGAGGATTCTGAAAAGACTTCCGGAAATACGGACGATAATAGTTCCGATAGTATTTCCGCCAATGCCTCTCCAAGCCAGCGGACTATTCTGATAGCGGAAGATGAGGACAGTAACTTCGATTTGCTGAAAGCTATTCTTGGAAGAAAGTACAGGCTTATACGTGCACGGGACGGTATGGAGGCCGTTACCTCATACGATGAAGCGAAGCCGGACCTTATTCTGATGGATATCAAAATGCCTAATCTCGACGGTCTGGAGGCTACGAAGATCATTCGTGAGCTCTCTCCTACTGTGCCCATTATCGCACAAAGTGCTTATGCTTATCAACAGGATCAGATCGCTGCAACGGATGCCGGATGCAGCGACTTCATCGCCAAACCGATCTCGCAAGCGAAGCTCAAGGATATGATTAATAAATGGTTACCATAAAATGAAAGCCTTATATAGATTACTTTACTACCTGTCTATCCTGCTGACGAGTATTCTGGCAGGTTTCACATTAGCCGGAGCCTTCGCCGGAGATGCTTCGCCGGACGGCTTTAAGCTGATGCCCTTTATCGGATTGGTTCTGCCGATACTTTTGCTAGCTAATGTCGTCTCTGCCATCTATTGGATGGTTCGCTGGCGATGCTGGGTTTTCATTCCTTTAATCGCCATACTGGGAAATTGGGGGTATCTGACCCGTGTCCTCCAGTCCCCGCTTTTCGATTCGGCTTCCCAACCGAATACTGAATCTCTGAAGAAAAACGAAAGGGCCACCGAATCAGCACTGACTATTGCCACCTATAACGTTAACAGCTTTAATCACGAGCACACAGGTTTCTCATGCAAGCAAATCGCTGCTTACATGAAGGAGCTCGGTGTAGATATCTTCTGTTTTCAAGAGTTTGGGATCAATCATGAATTTGGTATTGACAGTCTTCGCACCGTTCTTTCCGAATGGCCGTATTACTATGTACCTTCTTCTCCTGCCGGAGAGAGTCTTTTGCAACTGGCTGTGTTCAGCCGTTATCCTATCAAGGAGAAGCAGCTCGTCACCTACCCAAATTCCAACAACTGCAGCCTGTGGTGTGATATCGACATTAACGGCCAAACAATCCGTCTGTTCAACAATCATCTGCAGACTACGGAAGTCAGCCGCAACAAGCGCAAACTGGAAAAAGAACTTCGTGCAGACGATACCGACCGTGCGGAACGTGCCGCTCTCACCCTTGCCGATGGTCTGCATGAGAACTTCAAGAAACGTGCCGCACAAGCTGAACATATCAATCAATTGATTTCCGATTCTCCCTATCCCACCCTGGTATGCGGTGACTTCAACTCTCTCCCTTCTTCATATGTATATCAAACTGTAAAAGGAGAAAAGATGAATGATGGCTTTCAGACCTGCGGACATGGGTATATGTACACTTTCCGATATTTCAAGCATCTGCTGAGAATCGACTATATCCTCCATTCGTCTGAGTTTCAAGGGGTGGATTACTTCTCTCCGGATTTGGAGTATAGTGATCATAATCCGGTGGTGATGAGGATGAGGTTATAAGCTAACAACAAAAAATAGTCTCATGACTAACCTAAAGGCTATTAAAAAGCAAAAATAAGACTAGTTCAAATCTGTACTCATATAAATTTCCCCCTTATTTAACCTATTCTATGAATGAGTAAAATAAGGGGGAATATCAAAATCAAGGTTTTAACCTATAAGATTCTATGTGTTTTAAGACTGAACTCACTTCTTGTACTATCTCATAGCATACTAATTAAAAATATAACGTAAGCTAAATTGTACAGAATAAGTGGAATTGAAACTTTGATAATTTCTAAAACTGGATGTTAATCGTTCACCATTATTAGTATTAAAATGGTAAGCTCCATTTGAATAATTAAGAATAGATGTCGAATTTAATTGTTTATATAGTCCCCACTTGTGGTTTAAAAGATTACCTATATTTTCTATATCAACACCAAACTGAAGTGTATTACGTTTTCCTCCCACTTTCACATAAAAATCTTGCATAAACTTAACATCAAACTGATGTCTCCATGGCATTATACCACCTCCACGTTTTGCATATTCGCCTTTATGTTTCTTCAAGTAAGAATCCTGGTTGATAAATGCCCAAAAGTCATTTCTCTGTGCATCTGCTGAATATTCAACTGATTTACCATTCTCTTTGTATGTAGAAGCTGTAAAATTCCAATCATTCAATTCTTCTCTTGAAGCAGGTATATAAATCAAACTGTTAGCACCATAACCATCTCCAATTACATTTTTATCAAAAGTGTATGAGTAACGAGTATAAGACCAGGAACCGCTATATCCGATCTGGCTACCATCATATATTAATGAAATTGCAGAAGCAAAATGTTTACCGTATTCTTTACGATAACCAACAGTAGCAATTATACGGTCAGGAGCCACATAACTTCCATACCCCAATTCATGATCGTTAATACCATTTACTGAATAAGTTCCTGTTTTATAAGAGCTTGTCACTTGATCTCCCAAACCTTCTGTATAAGATTTAGCATGTGAGTGAGTATAGGCAAAAGACATATTCAAACCACAGCTAAATTGCTTAGCCAACTGTGCCGAAATAGAATAATAATATGCCTTATTACCAGCATTCTCTATAAGATAAACAGAATTAGGATTCCATTTCTCTCCATACTTCTTACGGATATCATAACGTGATAGTTCAATAGTCTCCGTAGGTTCTTTATAGCTCTTATCTGTGACAACAGCCGGATTTATATCTCTATTATAAATACCTTCCAATGTAAAGTCAATATCTCCCGGAAGTTTTACATCTAAAGCTAAAGAAGTCTTCCAAGTAGAAGGCATTTTCAAATCTTTATCAATAATTGTTGGAGTTGAAGGCACTGCAGGATCTTTAGGATCAAAACCATTAGGATAAAGATCACTTAAGATATCTTTGACGTTATTGTGATAGTTTGGTTGATTTATACCACGGTTCTTAGCCTCTTCCAAATTATTATAGAAGGTTGTAGTTTGTCCTACTCCGGAATTACCAACAGTAGAAACAAGCCATACGAACGGTAAACGTCCAACAAAGATCCCAGTTCCTCCACGCAACACATATTTACGCTCACCCGTAATATCCCAATTGAATCCTACACGTGGTGAAACAGAGATGCGACTTGAAGGCAACTGATCTGTCGAATAGTGTACACCATCAGCAAACTCCAACTTATTAAACACTGCATTAAAGTTATTATCTAATGAAGGATATTTAGGCATTTCAAAACGAATTCCAGCAGTTAGCTTAAAATTTTCACTAATATTCATTTGATCTTGGATATATGCTGAATATTGTGTATATCTCATTTTTGCCTTGAAATGGGACAGATCTTTCGAATTAGAATGGGTGATACCAAAAGCTGCAGGTTTTCCACCAGCAAAGAAATCATCCATAGAGGAATACACATAATACCCATTTCCTGCTTGCATATAGCCATTGATCGCATCTGTCATCTCAAACTGCAAACCACCTGTAAAGTTATGAATTCCTGTAGACCATAACAATTCATCTGTTATAACAGTTGTCTTAGTTTGGGCCAAATTTCCAACAGTAAAGATGTCGGGGCCAAAAGAAGCATATAAAGCTCCATCTTTCAGAATATCTACCGTCGGCATATCTTTCCCTTCATAAGAACGAGGTTCGTCCTGAAAAGAATAAGTGGCACGCAACACATTATTAAGTTTACCGCCCATCCATTTCGAATTCCACTCTCCTGCAATGGAAGTAAAATTCTTATCCTTATAATAACGAGAATTCTCGAATGTCAGTGCATAACGAGAACCACGTCCATTACCAGCTTTTACTCCCTCACTTTCAAGTCCTGGATAAATTTTACTAGCAGTCATCGGACTGACAGATGTACTTGGAGAGTTAGAATCTTTTGTATGACTCCGAGTAAAACGAACATTGATCTTATGATTATCATTAATATTCCAATCTATACGGGCCATCAATTTATAAGCTGGAGTTGACACAAAATAATCACCATAGCGTCCCAAATTATATCCTTGCTTTGACATAAATTCACTAATCTGATTCATATCAGAGACCATTGGGCGATAATAATCTCCTGTATTCCAATCTTGATCAGCACTTGTTCTCGCTTTAGCCGTAGGACCAGCCGTCACATTATCCTCATACTCACCATTCACGAAAAAGAATAGTTTATTCTTAATAATAGCTCCACCTAAACTAGCCCCATAAGTATAGTATTGCGACTTCGAACGAACCAAAGTGTAATCATCAACATGACTTCCTTTTAAATTCTGATTATTCAAATATGTATAAACATTCGCTTTAAATTCATTATCACCGGAACGAGTTACGGCATTGATAGCCCCCCCGGTAAAACCACTCTGACGAACGTCATAAGGAGTCACCGATACCGAAATCTGTTCCAATGCATCTAGCGAAATAGGGGAACCACCACCAGGCAAGTTAGCACCAATGCCAAATGAATTATTAAAAGCAGCACCATCCACCGTAACATAAGATTGTCGGAAATTACCACCACCTACTGCAAATCCATTTGCTGTAACAGAAGATTGAGGAGATAAACGCATGATGTCATTCATACTTCTACTCACAGTAGGAATAGCAGCTATAGCCTCGCGATTGACATTTGTAATAGCTCCCGCCCGGTCAGATTTCATGTTACTATCTTTAGATGCAGTTATTACTACCTCATCCAATAACTCTGAACTTTCCTTCAAAGAAACATTTAACACATAGTTTTCTCCTAATGCAAGGTTTATACCCTTGTAAATGGCTGACTGATAGCCAACATAGGTGATTTCGACTTTGTAAGGACCGCCCGTACGCATACCTTGCAGATTGAATTGCCCACTGACATTGGTCACTGTACCATAGCGAGTACCGGAGGGTTCGTGAATAGCAACGATCGTTGCTCCAATAATAGGTTCATCTTGTGCTGTTACTTTACCACTCATACTTGCTGTGGTAACCTGCGCACTCATCGTAGCAGTAATCAGTAACATTACGACCACTAAAAAAGACCGCATTCTCTTCAACATAATGTAATTTATTAGTTAATACTAATTGTTTGTTTCATTGAAACTGTGCACAAAGATAATTAATATTATTTAGACTTAGATGACAATTATGCTACATTCTTTTAAGAGAGATAAACATTTTATTGCTTTCGAAAACAATAAAGGCCCTGCAATGTTTGCAGAGCCTTTCACTTTCGTATATTAAGCGAGATTTAACTTGTAATCTGTCAGTAAATACTAGTCAGTCATTAGGTTTCTATAACGAACACGCTTCGGCTCTTCATTGCCCAGACGCTTCAATTTATTTTCCTCATATTCTGAATAGGAACCTTCAAAGTAGAATACATTAGAGTCTCCTTCAAAAGCAAGGATATGCGTACAGATACGATCAAGGAACCAACGGTCGTGAGAGATGACTACCGCACAACCTGCAAAGTCTTCCAACCCTTCCTCCAAAGCACGAAGGGTGTTCACATCAATGTCATTGGTCGGCTCATCGAGCAGCAGAACGTTACCTTCTTCTTTCAGAGCGATCGCCAGATGCAGACGGTTTCTTTCACCACCGGAAAGAACACCGCAAAGTTTTTCCTGATCGGCACCGGCAAAGTTGAAACGGGACAGGTACGCACGTGCATTGATATCACGTCCACCCATACGGATCAGATCATTACCACCGGAGATTACCTGATAGACGCTCTTGTTCGGGTCAATGTCTTTATGTTGCTGGTCTACATAGGATACCTTTACGGTCTCTCCTACTTCAAACTCACCTTTATCTACCGTTTCCAATCCCATAATCAGACGGAAAAGAGTTGTTTTTCCTGCACCGTTAGGACCGATGACACCGACAATGCCGTTAGGAGGAAGCATAAAGTTCAGATCATCGAACAGCAGCTTGTCACCGTATGCCTTCGCTACGTGTTTTGCCTCGATTACCTTATTACCCAGACGGGGACCGTTCGGAATAAAGATTTCCAGCTTCTCTTCTTTTTCCTTCAAGTCTTCATTCAGCAACTTGTCGTATGAATTAAGACGGGCTTTTCCTTTCGCCTGACGAGCTTTCGGAGCCATGCGCACCCATTCCAACTCACGTTCCAGTGTTTTACGACGCTTGCTGGCGGTCTTTTCTTCCATTTCCATCCGTTTGGTCTTCTGTTCCAGCCAGGATGAGTAGTTTCCCTTCCAAGGGATACCTTCGCCACGGTCAAGTTCGAGAATCCATCCGGCAACGTGATCGAGGAAGTAACGGTCGTGGGTTACGGCGATAACCGTACCTTCGTATTGCTGCAAATGTTGTTCCAGCCAGTCGATAGATTCAGCATCCAAGTGGTTGGTAGGCTCATCGAGCAACAGAATGTCCGGTTTCTGCAACAACAAACGGCAAAGAGCGACACGACGGCGTTCACCTCCGGAGAGATTCACCACCGGCTGATCTTCGGGCGGACAACGGAGTGCGTCCATCGCACGTTCCAGTTTGCTGTCCAGATTCCATGCATCGGTTGCGTCGATGATATCCTGCAATTCTCCCTGACGGGCGAAAAGTATATCCATCTTGTCCTGATCTTCATAATACTCGGGCAAACCGAATTTCTGATTGATTTCTTCGTATTCTGCCAGTGCGTCAACGATCGGTTGCACACCTTCCATTACTACTTCTTTTACTGTCTTTGTGTTGTCCAGATAAGGTTCCTGTGCCAGATAGCCTACAGAATATCCCGGAGAGAAGACCACTTCTCCCTGATAGGATTTCTCCAGACCCGCGATAATCTTCAATAAGGTAGATTTACCGGAACCGTTCAGACCGATAATACCAATCTTCGCTCCATAGAAGAACGACAGGTAAATGTCTTTCAGTACATTTTTATTTGGTTGGAAAGCTTTGCTCACTCCCACCATTGAGAAGATGATTTTTTTATCGTCAGCCATATATTAATGATTGTATATTGTTGATAATGGCACAAAGATAAGAAAAATGTTTGAAATGCTTTGGAGTTCTAAAAAAATGTTCTACCTTTGCACCCGCAATTCGAAAGAAAGCAAGATGGATTGATTCAGTAGCTCAGCAGGTAGAGCACAACACTTTTAATGTTGGGGTCCTGGGTTCGAGCCCCAGCTGGATCACGGAGTAAAAATGATAAGAGTAATTCGAGGTTTAATCGAGTTACTCTTATTGCATTATAAGATGGCTTATTTAAAGATTTGCATATTTGTGAACTACAAAACTTGTTCACTTTACAGTTTCCACAATCTTCTCCTGTGTAACAACCTCACCATGCGATGGATAAAATAAAGTCACACCTAAATTTACAAGTTTTCTCAAACTTTGGTTGACTTGTAAGTAGTCCTCGGCCTCAATCGGAAAGGGGGCTTTCCCAAGTAGTTTCATGCTATTCATATTCATTGCCAAATCGCCAATATAAGCATTTCCATTATCAAGCAATACTGATATAGAATCATGGGAGTGTCCGGGCGTTAAAACAATTTTTCCCTGAACACCGATATTTCTTAAAGAAACATCATCAATATCTGAATCCACTATAACATCTGCTGCATCGAAATCAATCGGTCGATACTGATACTTTATAAAAGGACGTGAGATTCTATCTATTATCCATAGTAATTTATTATATTGCTTTAATTTTTTATAATCTGTAAATCCGGCTTTCAAATAAGGTAGCTGTTCTTTATGTACAATTAATTTTGCCTCAGTCATTTTTCTCAATTCCTGTACGATAGCAGCATGGTCATGATGATGATGAGTTAAAAGGATATATTTAATTTGCACAGGTGCAATTCCTATTGAATGCAATTTTTCAAGAAAAACTCTTAGTAGTCCGTTCCACCCTGCATCAATGAGTAAAAATCCATCATTGCAAGGTATTAGATAATAGTTTGTTGAGTTATATGTTATTTTCATATCGAGAAAATGATTATATAATTTATCTATAACCACAAAATACGGCAATATTAAAGACAAGAACCTTGATCTGAATCAAGATTTTCACTTTAAAACAATTTTTCTGCAACTCCGACTTTCAATTTCCGACATTATCAGTTTAGAATTCTCTTTATCAACCAACCCTCAGAAGGTACTACTATCTTTCCGCTCCAAATTCCGAACGGAAGCACTGCACAACAGCAATATACCGGTAATACTGATCGCTATACCTCCGATAATAAAGATATTCTCCACTCCCAGCCTGTCGGCTATGAATCCGGTTAACAACAAACCGATGACAGAAGGAAACTGGCTGATACTTCCGTATAAAGAAAAGATACGTCCCAGATAGGAAGGGGCAAACTGAGTTTGCAGCAACGCCGTAAAAGGCCCTGTATATAAAGGTACGACCAGCCCTTGTATCACCGTCAACACAGCATACGTAATAAAATAGGTGGAAGGCAGCGCTCCACATAAAGCCAGAGACAGGCCCAGTCCGAAGTATCCTATAATAAGCAGGATTGATTTTCTTATTTTAGGATTCCACACACCCAGTATCGAACCGCCGACAAGCAGACCTATACCAAACAGCATTTCTATCAGACTCACTTGATAAGGAGTACCATTGAAATATTGCAAAGTCATTAGAGGCATAACAGCCACAATCGGCATAACAAAGAAAGTAACCACAATCTCCGAAACCATCAGCCAGCTCATTCCCCGATTACGCAAAATAATCCGTGCCCCCTCATACATTTCATGCAATATATTCCTATTGGTTTCTTTTTTGGCAGGATTGGGGATAAAGACAAACAGCAGAGAGATGCAGGCCAGAAAAGCACCAGCCACATCCAGCAGCATCACGACACTCATATTGAACGCCAACAACAAGGCAGCACCCAGCATCGGCCCGCAAATAGTACATACCGACTGAATCACTTCATTGATCCCTGCAATACGTACCAGCTCGGAAGGCGGAGCTAACAAAGGAATCGAGGATTTCATTGCCGGTGCATGAAAAGCACCGCCTATCGACCGCAGCATCAACAACAAATAGATAGACCACAGTTCTACCATATCCAGATAGAACAACAGAGCAATGACCGCCGAACAGAGAGCAACGAAACTGTCAGCACCTATCATCGTCCATTTCCGATTCCAGCGATCGACAAAAACACCCGCCATAGGGCCCAAAAGTATCTGAGGCAGTAACCCGGCAATGGCAGCATACGAAAGGACTTCTGCCGAACCCGTCTCCATACCGATCCACAGCACCATCGAGAACTGCGCAATCGAACTACTTAATATAGAGAACAATTGTCCGGTCCATATAATGATAAACTTCTTTTTCCAGTTATTGTTTGTTGTTATTGTTTCCATCTTTACCTTATATATTATAAAAGCGCGGCAAAGATACAACTTTAGAAAATAGCGGAAATGAACATTTGTTAATAAAAAGATGGCTATTCCGGACAACTGTTTACTGAAAAAATAGCTTATTTTTGCAAAGAATGCAAGATTAGTCAAATGGTTGAATCAGAAATAAATAAAAGATATTGCCAAAGCTGCGGAATGCCGCTCCGCTTCGACGTGGAGGAATATTTGGGCACCAACTCCGACGGTTCGAGGAGTGATGAGTTTTGTTATTACTGTCTGAAGGATGGGAAATACATTGTCGATATATCCATGTGGGAAATGATCGACATCTGGATAAAATATACAGATAAATATAATGAATACGCAGACACGGACTATTCTCCGAAAGAGCTGAGGGAGATACTGGACAAACGCCTTCCCACACTGAACAGATGGCGGCAAAAGCAAGAGACAAGCAGCCTTCATCATAAGATGATTCAGAACATAATAGTGTACATCAACGGTCATCTGACGGAGGTACTGGATACCGACACGCTGAGCTCGATGAGCGGATTGTCCAAATTTCATTTCAGAAGAGTGTTCCGCACCGCTACCGGAGAGAATATCGGCAGTTACATACAGCGTTTGCGCATGGAACACGTTGCACATCTGCTGATCTCTACGGACTATACGCTAAAGCAAATCATAGAACAAACGAGTTATCAGACTAAATACAGTATCGCCAAAGCTTTTAAGAAACATTTTGGTATATCAACTTCTCAATACAGAGAGAAGCACAGACCGAACGGTGAAAATCCGGCAACAAACATAAAACCGGAGATAAAAGTGATCAGCCCGATAAAGATATTCTGCATCGAAGTGGGTGAAGCGTATAAAAACAAACTTAAATACAGATTACTTTGGAATAAACTACTGCATCATGCCGAACAGTATGAAGCAGACCCACGATATGACAAGTTTATCAGCCTTAGTATGGATGATCCGTCGATTACGCCTACGGAGAAGTGCCGGTTCTATCTGGGCATCACCCTTCGCGATGACACTAAAGCGAGACCATCACCGGGAATCATGCAGATTCCCGGAGGGCGATATGCCGTGTTCAGGCATACGGGGAGCTATTCTTCCTTACACAAGGTGTACAGGAGCATTTATGAAGAATGGTTTCCGAAAAGTAAATACCATCCCCAAAGCACATTCAGCTTTGAGATGTATATGAATCATCCGTCTACCACGGAAACGTCAGAATTACTAACAGAAATATATATACCGGTCATACGGAAATAATCACCATTAAAACAGAATCTATGGCAAAGATATCAGAAATCATGCTTTTACAGCAGCCGGAACAGCCCGCTTTGGCTATTGAAGTACAAACCGACATGAAAGGTATGTCACAGGCTATCGGAGAGAATTTTGTAAGAATAGACTCTTTATTCAAGAAACAGGGAGAAGTAACCACGGATATCCCCTTCGTAGAGTACCCCGACTTCGAAAGCCTGACCGAAGATCGTATAAAAATGATTATCGGACTGAAATCTTCGAAACCTTTACAGGGTGACGAAAAAATACAGTCTGTCATCCTCCCCGCCAGAAGAATAGTCGTATGTCTGCACAGAGGAAATTACAATGAACTGGCACAGTTGTACAATGAGATGACCGAATGGATAAAAACAAATGGCTACAAGGCCTCGGGAACATCAATAGAATATTATTACAGCAATCCGGATGTACCCGAAGAGGAACATGTCACAAGAGTTGAAATGCCTTTACTCTAAAAGCAAGAGAATAGTTGCCGTAAACTCTTACCAAACAATAAGAAGCAGAGAAGCCGTCATACAGTATCACCTTGTCTGATAAAGTACCGGTATTCCCTGCTTCAATAGTTTTTTAGAAATTAGCCTTGCGTTTCTTCACTTCTTCTACGAGTTTCGTAAAGGATTTCTCCTTCTTACGTTTTTCATGTTCGGAAGCGGAGAAATGCCATGCTTCTCGTCTGAGTTTCAGATAACTCTCATATACCTTATGATCTAACGTACCATTATGTACCGCCTCTAAAACAGCACAACCCGGCTCGTCGATATGTTTACAATCGCTGAAACGGCATGATTCCGCATAGTCGGATATTTCAAACATTTCGGTGAGCGAATCGGGATTGTCAATCGCCAAACCAAATTCCCGAACACCCGGAGTGTCAATTAAAACACCTGAGCCGTCCATCAATACCATTTCCCGACGAGTCGAAGTATGCCGCCCCTTCCCTGTAGACAGGCTTATATCGGAAGTATTCAATACCGATTTCCCACAAAGAGCATTCACCAATGAACTCTTGCCAACACCCGAAGAGCCGACAAACACAACTGTTTCGCCTTTTGTTATGGATTCCCGCAACCGAAGAATCGTTTGAGGTTGACGAATACTTGTGATAAATACAGGAAACTGACAAGCAATGTGTTTGATCGCTTCATCTATTTTCTGTCTGTCACAACCTAAATCGGCTTTATTGAGCACTAATACCGGTTTGATTTTTTCTTCCATTACCTGGGCTATGAAACGTTCCGCCCTGCGAACATTGAAATTATCATCAAGGCTTTGCACAATAAATGCCTTATCGACGTAAGAAGCAATGGCCTGCCGGTCGGCTACCGTTCCGTTCTTCTTTCGATACAACGTCCGTTCACGGGGCAACATATCAACTATAATCCCTTTGTTTGCATCGAATGGCTGAAAAATCACCCAATCGCCCGTACAGGGATATTCATCAGGCATTCTGCCATAAATCATATTTCCTGTTAACTCACACAAATATACGCCATCCTCTGCAACTACTTCATAACAGGTTTTATGTGTCACGATGATTCGTCCATGAGACATATCTTTAAATTGTGAGATTTGTTTTTGCCGGAATAGATTATCACTCCAACCATATAATGACAGATTATTATTTTCGTTACTCATTATCTTAATATATATAGCATACACGTGAAAACACAACAATGCTTTCGCTATTGCATGCGGGTATAAAAACTAAAGTTATATAATATAGAAGAATCACTTCCGGAAAGATTATCCGAAAGTATGGAAGTTCGAATCTGTTAAAGTGAACAGATTCTTATCAGACCAAATCCGATGTAACAAATGATGAGTTAAACATCCACTAGTTTTAATGAAACATTATAATTTTAATGCGTCAAAGATATGAGAAATAAATAACAGAGCCAAATGAATGATGAAATATGTGTCAAAAGCCAATGGATACGCGGCCTGACGTTTCCATTTTCCATTCTCTTGATTTTTTGTCATACTGGTATTCCGCACCGACACTAACTTCCGTATTCTTTTTCACATCGACCGAGATGGAGGCTCCTACCCCTGTATGTGGAAATAACGGATTATAAGCCGGAGGAGGTGTATTTCCCCCCATAAAATATTGTCCCCAGACATTTAACCGGACATTTCTGGCTAAAGAATAATGCATTCTCGTATATATTCCCGCTATATCTTGCCTCGCTATAGGCAAAGCCAAATAGAATTGCCGACTCAAGGTCCCTCCCGCTTCAACGAAAAATCTTTGAGAAGGAATCCAGCGCATTCCGGCATTTACCGCGACATATTGCCCCAATCCCAGATAAGTCTTTTGTTCTGCACTCCCAATAAAGGAAAGCTGTCCATTCATAGAATGCTGACGAAAATTATAAAAATCCGTCAATGTCGGATTACTTTCCAGCAATGCCGGAAAATCGTAAAAATAGGGAGATAAGCCCGATGCAGGACTTGAAGGTGTCAGACCGTATGTCTGCATGGACTTATCACCTGTTGCGAGCTTTTTAACCTCTATATCCGGTAACTTCGGTTCTATGTTTTTTGCTTCGGGCAACTGACGTCCGCTCACTTCCGTGGAGCTATTTTTCTTTTGCACATCTATTTTATTCTCCTTTTCTATAGTTTGAGAAAAGGCAGTAGCAACACAAGCAAAAGACACAAAAACAAAGACAGCAACTGTTCTAATCATAATATTCTCCTTTCTTTTATCAGGGGCTATATTATTAATACAACTATCCGGTTAAAAGCTCAATGATCGGTAACATATTTTTTATTTTAAAGCAGAGATAGATTGATAGACAGCTTTTGCCATTACCTGCGCCCCCTTTTCGTTCGGATGAATACGGTCCGGAAAGAGTTCGGGCATTCCGTCCATAGCAGTATGAAGGTCTATAACAGACAGGTTGTTTTTCTTGGCGAGCTTCTTGATCATCGGAATGATTTCTTTAGAGATAATATCATCGTTGATGCCGTCACCTGTCAGATAAGCTTTGGAAGGATAGCAGAGATAAATCTTCGGCTGCGAAGGAAGAACTTTGAAAGCGTCGATCATGGTCTGCGCATCTTTCATAAAGTCTGCTTTGTATTTCCAGTTAAATGATTTGCTGTCATTTGTACCAAGTTTGATAACGACGATGTTAGGATTGAAAGCCAATGCATTCTTATAAGCAGGTTCGTTCATATAAGGATGATCTCCTTTGTTCAGCATGGTACGGGCGCTCACTCCGAAGTTTTTCACCCAGTAGTTGTCGCCCAGCATACGGGCTAGTACGGAAGGATAGCTGTCGCGGCTGCGATTTCTTATTCCTGCTCCGAACGTAATACTGTTGCCGATGCAAGCCACACGGACGGCATCTTTGCGAGGAGCCTTGAAACTACGCAACCAAGAAGTCAGTTCGTTCTGCATTTCACTCTTGTAAAGGAAATCTTCACGGATTCCCCAACCGTGTCCGCCTGTAGGATAAATATGGAGAACGGAAGGAACACCTTTCTTATTTAAAGCCAGATAATAGTTGACTCCGTTGGCAGGAGGAACTACCTTGTCATCATCGCTATAAACAATGAAAGCACGAGGAGTCTCTTTGGTCACTTGCTTCTCGTTGGAGAATTCTTTTTCCAAATCGGCAGAAGCGTCCTTACCCAACAGATTGTCATGAGAGCCCATGTGAGTGAAAGATTTGTCCATCGTAATCACCGGATAGAAGAGAATCTGGAAGTTGGGACGAAGTGCTTCAGGCGCATGTGTAGCAATGGTCGAAGCCAGATGGCCTCCGGCAGAAGATCCCATGATACCAATATCATTCGGATTCAGATTCCATACGTCAGCACTGTCACGTACCATTTTCATGGCTGCTTCGGCATCGGAGATCGGGAGGGTGCGGTCGCCTTTCGGCATCCGGTATTTGAGAACAATCAATGCAATTCCTTGTTTGTTGAAATACGGCGCCCAATCATACCCTTCGTGATTGACCGCCAGACCGGAGTATCCCCCACCCGGACAGGCTACCACAGCACGACCTGTCGCCAGTCCCGGTGCCGGCAGGAAAACACGAAGAGAAGGCTGTTCAATATCAAATGGTTTTGGCGTACTTTGTGCCGAGACCTGCAGACCTGTCAATAGCAGGACCAGCAATACAAAAAGAGAAGAGATTTTTTGTTTCATAGTATCTGTATACTTTGATTAATGAATATTTGATGTGCGAAGATAGTAATTTTATGTATCTTTGCGCCTCCTTTTAAATAGAAAAAATGATATGCAAGGAATTAAGAATCTGACACACGGCCCTATCAACCGCCAACTTTTCAATCTGGCGATGCCTATCATGGCAACGTCGTTTATACAGATGGCATACAGCCTTACAGACATGGCATGGGTAGGACGATTGGGCAGTGAGGCTGTAGCCGCCATCGGTTCGGTAGGAATCCTGACGTGGATGTCCGGTTCTATCTCCTTATTAAATAAGGTAGGGTCCGAAGTCAGCGTAGGCCAATCCATCGGTGCGCAGAATCAGGAAGATGCCCGCCAGTTCGCTTCACACAATATCACGATTGCTCTGATCATTTCGATCTGCTGGGGCGGACTGCTGTTCATGTTCGCAAGCCCCATTATCCGCATCTATGAACTAGAAGAGCACATCACAGCCAATGCCATCGAATACCTGCGGATTATTTCCACCGCATTGCCGTTCATATTCCTGTCCGCTGCCTTCACAGGTATCTATAATGCAGCGGGACGAAGCAAAATTCCATTCTATATCAGTGGGACGGGACTGATTATGAATATCATTCTCGACCCTCTGTTTATCTTCGGCTTCGGGCTGGGAACAAACGGTGCCGCCTACGCTACATGGCTCTCGCAGGCAACGGTTTTCGCCATCTTCATCTACCAGCTGCGTTTCCGCAAAGACGCCCTGCTCGGTGGTTTCCCCTTCTTCTCCCGACTGAAGAAAAAGTACACACGGCGTATTCTGAAACTAGGTCTGCCCGTAGCTACCCTAAACACCCTGTTCGCCTTCGTCAATATGTTCCTCTGCCGTACCGCATCCGAACAGGGCGGACACATCGGACTGATGACTTTCACCACCGGCGGTCAGATAGAAGCCATCACCTGGAATACCTCCCAAGGTTTCTCCACCGCACTTAGCGCCTTTATTGCCCAGAACTTCGCCGCCGGACGAATAGAACGGGTACTGAAAGCCTGGCACACCACCCTATGGATGACGGGAATCTTCGGAACTTTCTGCACGCTGCTGTTTGTCTTTTACGGCAATGAGGTCTTTTCGATCTTTGTCCCCGAACAGGCAGCTTACGAAGCCGGAGGTGTATTTCTGCGTATCGACGGATATTCGCAGCTGTTTATGATGCTCGAAATCACGATGCAGGGAGTGTTCTACGGCATCGGGCGTACCGTGCCTCCCGCCATTGTCAGCATTGTATGCAACTATATGCGCATTCCGCTTGCCATCCTGTTTGTACGGATGGGCATGGGAGTAGAAGGTATCTGGTGGGCAGTATGCGTCACAACGATTGCCAAAGGACTGATTCTCTTGGGATGGTTCACCATGATCAGGAAAAAATGCTTAAATCTGCCTTCCGTGTCAACAAGGTAGTAGTGTCGTTTGTTATTTTACATATACAAAGATCGTCCGGAGTTATTTTAACTTAAAAAGTATGACCTTGGCAAATAATATGTATCTTTGCGTTGTTAATTTATTAAAGTATTATTTTATAAACCTATTTAAAAAACATTGCATTATGAACAAGATGAAATGGATGGTTCTCTTCATGAGTATAACCATGATATTCAGTGGCTGCGCAAGCATGAACAATACGGGCAAAGGTGCCGCAATCGGCGGTGGTTCGGGTGCTGCATTGGGTGCTATCCTCGGCGGTGTTATCGGTAAAGGCAAGGGTGCTGCCATCGGTGCGGCTATCGGTACTGCAGTAGGTGCAGGAACAGGTGCCCTTATCGGAAAGAAGATGGATAAAGCGGCAGCAGAAGCAAAACAAATTGAAGGCGCACAAGTAGAGCAGATAACTGACAACAACGGATTGCAGGCAGTAAAAGTTACATTCGATTCAGGTATTCTTTTCACTACCGGTAATGCAACTCTGAGTGCTGCTGCCAAGTCTGCATTGAGCAAGTTCGCCAACAACGTACTCAACCAGAACAGGGACATGGACGTATCCATCTACGGATATACCGACAATCAGGGCTGGAGAAACAGTACTGCCGAACAAAGCCGTCAGAAAAATCTGAACTTGTCACAGGAACGTGCACAGAGTGTAGCCAGCTACCTGTTAAACTGCGGCGTTTCTTCCAACCAGATTAAAGGTGTGCAGGGAATGGGCGAAAGCGATCCTATCGCCAGCAACGACACAGCTGCCGGAAGAGAACAGAATCGTCGTGTAGAAGTTTACATGTACGCAAGTGAGCAGATGATTAAAGATGCACAGGCCGCTTCCAATTAAAAAAATATTGCGTTATGCGCGCAACCTGCTGATTTTCTTCTTTGCATCTACCATTCTGGCTGTGATCGTCTACCGCTTTATGCCGGTGTATGTCACTCCGCTGATGGTCATCCGAAGTGTACAGCAGCTTGCGTCAGGAGATAAACCCACGTGGAAACACACGTGGGTTTCTTTTGATAAAATATCTCCTCACCTGCCGATGGCGGTCATCGCCTCCGAAGACAACCGCTTTGCCGAACACAACGGATTCGACTTCATCGAAATAGAGAAAGCGATGAAGGAGAACGAAAAACGGAAACGGAAGCGCGGAGCAAGTACCATCAGTCAGCAGACAGCCAAGAATGTGTTCCTATGGCCGCAATCGTCTTGGATACGCAAAGGTTTCGAAGTTTATTTCACCTTTCTGATAGAGTTGTTCTGGTCGAAAGAACGGATTATGGAGGTATATCTCAACTCCATCGAAATGGGAAAAGGGATTTATGGCGCACAGGCTGCCGCAAAGTATAAATTCAACACAACAGCTGCCAAGTTGAGCTCAGGACAGTGCGCACTGATTGCCGCTACGCTCCCTAACCCGATACGGTTTAACTCTGCAAAGCCTTCGGCTTACCTATTGAAACGACAAAAACAGATATTGCGATTAATGAATCTGGTTCCTAAGTTTCCGCCTGTAGAGAAAAAGGCGGTCGATAAGAAAGACACCAGGAAGAAGAAAAAGAAATAAAGCAATCCCTTTATCACAGTCTATTTCATCAAGAAACAAGACAAGGATAAAGGGATTACTTTTTTCTGTTATTATTTGAGATACAGACTATGCCGGTTCCTCACACCTCTCGATATACGCCAATGGTTCGCCTTTATCTACCAATGCTCCCTGCTTGGCACATACCTCGATCACACGACCGCTAAAATTCGCCAACACCTTATCATATGTATGCCAAGGAGTAGCAATATAGCAAAACACATCGTCCGGATCATATTTATGTCCCACTTCGGGCGGCATAGAAGGCGATTCCACATCGATCTCCCAAATGATCTGCCCTTTCTCCATTGCCGTCACCGGTTCGGCTTTGGCACGTTTCATCCGTTTCACTTCTTCTTCGGAGAATCCCTGTTTTGCCAATGCGGCATCTTTGGCACGCTGCAAATCATCTTCGAAACGTTTCTTGGCAATACCCGATTTATAATCCCGATATTGGCGGTCGTGCATTGCCAGTTCGAAAAGTTCTTCATCATCCTGTCCGAAATCCCAGCTGTTTTCTGTCATTTCCTTACGATACTCGTCCAGTTGATCCGGATAGTTCTTCTGCGGGTCTTCGTCCGTAAATTCGTATCCTTTTTCTTTTGCCAATGCGATAATCTCCGGAGCAAGTGCACCGGGCAAACGACCACTCTTACCTAGAATCATATCCCAGGTATGGTTGTCGATCATCGTCCAACGCTCCTCTCCCTTGATCAGAGACATCACATTCATCAATGCCACGTTCTTCACATATTGGCTGAACGGAGTCACCAATGGAGGATAGCCGAGTTTCGGCCACACATATTCCACTTCGTCAAATAGCATCACGAGCAAATCGTCGATGCTCAGTTCCGGTTCGTTCTTACCTCTCAATATCAGATTGATGCCGGAATGCACTCCTTTCAGATCGGCCATCATAGAACCCATCATACCTCCGGGAAGTCCGCATTTCAAGAGCAAAGAAGACATATGCTTGTTGGTAGGGTCCATAAAATAACCCAGAAAATCGTCAATGAACTCCTGTGTCATGGCACGGGCTTTCATGTAGGCTTTCATATTAATCTCCGGTACCTGAAATCCCGCGTCTTTCAGCATAGCCTGCACAGAGATAACGTCCGGATGAACTTTCCCCCACGAAATCGGCTCCATTGCAACATCAATAATATCCGCGCCATTCTCACAAACTTCGAGGATAGAAGCCATCGAAAGTCCCGGTCCGCTATGTCCGTGATACTGGATGATGATTTCGGGATGCCGTTCCTTGATTGCTTTCGTCAGACGTCCCAGCATTTCGGGGCGACCGACACCTGCCATATCTTTCAGACAGATTTCCGGTGCTCCGGCCTCTATCAGACGCTCGGCGATAGCGGTATAATATTCTACGGTATGTACGGGCGAGAACGTAATACATAACGTTGCCTGCGGAATCATCCCCGCTTCAAGGGCATAATGAATGGAAGGAATAATATTTCTGACTTCATTCAAGCCGCAAAAGATACGGGTGATGTCCACTCCCTGCGCATGTTTTACTTTATACATTAACCGGCGCACATCTGCCGGAACGGGATACATTCGAAGACCATTCAGACCACGGTCGAGCATATGAGTTTGTATGCCGGCTTCGTGGAAAGGTTTCGTGAAAGCCCGGACGGCTTTGTTCGGGTTCTCGCCATACAGTAGGTTGACTTGTTCGAACGCGCCTCCGTTGGTTTCTACACGGGAGAAACAACCCATTTCGATAATTAACGGAGCAATTCTTACTAACTGATCGGCACGCGGTTGATACTTGCCGGACGACTGCCACATATCCCGATAAACGAGACTGAATTTGATTTCCTTTTTCATTGCCGTAAATAGATGAGATTTATATTACTTAGGTTAACTAGTTGATACAAATATACTGAGTTCTCTGACATAATAACAAATACAGAGAGAATAAGTTGGGGTATAAAGACATGTTTAATATCATATTGTCACAAAATCAAAGGAGCAAGCGAGTTTTTACCCGTTGCTCCTTACCAGAATTAATTGTTTGACTAATGTGCTATCCCTATTTATACAAAATCTTTCAACTCTTGTTGCAAACGTTGGCGTGTGAAGAATATGCGGCTCTTCACCGTTCCGAGGGGTAGGTCCAGCTTCTCAGCGATCTCACGGTATTTAAAACCGGATACGTGCATTGAAAATGGTACTTTATATTCCTTCGGCAGCGCGTTGACGATGCGGTGCATCTCTTTTAAGTCATAAGCGCCTTCCGTACTTTCAAATCCTGAGTCTTGGGGGAGATTCAAATGATACAGATTGTCGGTCTGATCTACGAATGTCTGGTCACGTACGATTTTACGGTAGTTATTAATAAAGATGTTACGCATGATTGTGTACATCCATCCTTTAAAATTTGTATCGGGAACATATTTTTCCTCGTTATCCAAGGCCTTTAATGATGTTTCTTGCAATAAATCATTTGCTTCTTCACGATTGGCAGTTAATTTATAAGCAAAACGAAGCAACTCTTCCTGAACTCCAATTAAATCTTTTCTGAAACTTAAACTTTTCATACTTTAAGGGTTTTACGGTTAATATTTCGTTTCTTTCTTGACGTTTGCAAGTTTAAAGGTATTTTATGAGTCAAACAGGGGGAAATTCGTCATTTCTTAGGGGGTGAAACTGTCAAATGATAGATTTTAGGTGCTTTTTGATAGTTTTTAGGTGGTTTAGGACGTTTTTTATTCTCTTCTTCTTGCTTGGCAATACAAAATAACTTACTTTTGGGTAGTATTATTAACTTAAAGTAAAGGACATGACTATACTTATTATCGTAGGAATAATCGTACTGTTGGGAATCATTTTTGCTTCCATGTACAACTCATTGGTGAGACTGAGAAATAACCGTGAAAATGCTTTTGCAGACATCGACGTGCAGCTGAAACAGCGCCACGACCTTATCCCGCAACTGGTGGATACCGTGAAAGGATATGCCGCACACGAAAAAGATACCCTCGAACGGGTGATTCAGGCACGTAACGGTGCAGTCAGCGCCAAGACAATCGACGAAAAGATAGCAGCAGAGAATCAATTATCTTCCGCTTTATCGGGATTGAAAATCACGTTGGAGGCTTATCCGGACCTGAAAGCAAACCAGAATTTCCTGCAACTGCAAGAAGAAGTATCCGATGTAGAGAATAAATTGGCTGCTGTACGCCGTTACTTTAACTCGGCCACGAAGGAATATAATAATGCGGTTCAGACATTCCCGTCCAATATCATAGCAGGTATGGCAGGTTTCCGCAGAGAAATCATGTTCGACCTAGGTACCAACGAACGTGCGAATCTGGAACAGGCCCCGAAGATCAGTTTCTAAAAACGAGCACGTATGCAGTACGTCGGAATCCAAACACAGCAGAGCCGGAACAATCGGCGCTCTGTTCTTCTGTTATTTCTATTTCCCTGCCTGGTAGCAGCATTGCTTTATCTGGCCTGCTATCTGCTGGCTGCTATGGGGCACGGTGAAAGCATGGAAGTAAGTATCCTGGAATTGGCTAATCCTCTTTTCATCAATGCCCTCCCCTATACGATGGGTGTCGTATTGATTTGGTTCCTGATAGCTTTCTGGGCGAATACGAGTATCATCAAAGCCGCCACAGGCGCCAAACCTCTCGACCGCAGAGAGAACAAACGTGTCTACAATCTGGTCGAGAACCTCTGCATGGCAAACGGAATGAAGACTCCGAAAATCAATATCATCGACGACGATTCATTGAACGCTTTTGCCAGCGGTATCAACGACCGCACCTATACGGTCACTCTCTCGAAAGGGATTATTCAAAAGTTGAACGACGAAGAACTGGAAGCAGTCATCGCCCACGAACTGACTCACATCCGCAACAGAGATGTGCGCCTGCTGATCGTCTCGATTGTATTTGTCGGAATCTTCTCGATGCTGACGCAGATCACTTTCTATACTATTACGCACGCGCGCATACGTAGCAACGGGAAAAACGGCGGAGGAGCTATCCTCATCATACTGATTGCCTTAGTAATAGCCGCTGTCGGTTACTTCTTTGCCAGTCTGATGCGCTTCGCCATTTCACGGAAGCGCGAATATATGGCAGATGCCGGTTCGGCGGAGATGACAAAGAATCCGTTGGCATTGGCAAGTGCCCTGCGCAAAATTTCCGATGATCCGGATATAGAAGCGGTAAAACGTGGGGATGTGGCGCAATTATTCATTCAGAATCCGGGCGACCAGTCGAAAAGTGCCCTCAGTGGACTTAGCGGCCTCTTTGCCACGCATCCCCCTATCGAGAAACGAATCTCCATTCTGGAACAGTTCTAAGGATTTCTGTTTAATTTTCATTAAAGAAAGCAGGGGGACTCCTTATTTTTAGTATATTTGAGTGTTATACATATATACACTAAACTGTAACTGATATGAAAACAAGAAAACAAATCCTTATGCTACTGCTGGTTATGCTAGCAGGAATCCCGACTCTTTCGGCACAGACCAAGAAGGAGAAGAAGGAACAGAAGAAAGAAGCTGTCAGACAGCTGATCGTATCAGAAGACTACAAGATAGACGTCAACACTGCTATGCCCATGCGCGGACGTTCTATACCTCTGACTTCACAATACTCACTGCAAATCAGAAATGATTCGGTATTCTCTTACCTCCCTTATTACGGACGTGCTTACAGCGTTCCTTACGGCGGAGGAAGCGGGCTGATATTCAACGCTCCCCTCAAAGAATACACGATGGATATGGATAAGAAGGGAAACGCCGTTATCAAATTCTCCGCCCGAAGTCCGGAAGACTTCTTTGAGTTCAGGGCGAAAGTGTTCCCCGACGGCACCACCAGCATCGATGTCACGATGCAGAACCGTCAGGCAATCAGCTACCGGGGAGAAGTGGATCTGGACAAGAAGTAAAATCTTCAAGAATTGCCGTCAGTCTCTTCACTACCTTTTAATATAGGAAGGCAAATGTGGTATTTCACGGCAAGGATGCGTGTAACAAATACCACCGATCCGCCAACGAGCTGACAGACATAAGATTCCATCCCTGCGGCATCGCACAGCCAGTAAGCGATGCCGCCTACTACACACGCCATCGCATAGATTTCTTTTCGGAAAATCAAGGGGATCTCATTGATAAAGACATCACGAATCACACCTCCTGCGGCACCTGTGATACTACCCATGATGATGGCTACCCAAAAAGGATAACCCAAAGCGATACTTTTCCCCACACCGACCACCGTAAACAAAGCCAGTCCGATGGTATCGAATATAAAAAAGGTATTATTCAGACGGATCAGCCAGCGACCGAAACAGATCACCCAGATCAAGGCAAGTCCCGTACAGATCAAATAGATAGGGTTCGTCATCCATCCGGGCGTCACATCCAGCAGTACATCACGGATAGTACCGCCACCGATAGCGGTAGCAAGACCTACGACATAGGCTCCGAACCAGTCGAAACGCTTTGCTGAAGCCAGCCGGATACCACTAATAGCAAAGGCAAATGTGCCTATAAAATCAAGAATTTGAACGAATGTCGGCATATATTTGTTATTTTGTATGCAAAGTAACGAATAAATTCCGTAAGAAAATGTACTTTTGCTACACGAATTAGATAGAAACAATATGAAAATAACAATTGTTGCCGGGGCACGCCCCAATTTCATGAAAATAGCCCCTATCACACGCGCCATCGAAGCCGCAAGAGGGCTGGGTAAAAGCATCTCCTACCGTTTGGTGTACACAGGCAGACGGGACGATACAAGTCTGGATGCTTCCCTGTTTTCGGATCTCGACATGAAAGCTCCCGATGTCTACCTTGGAGTGGAAAGCAGTAACCCCACCAGTCTGGCAGCCGGAATCATGATCGCCTTCGAACAGGAGCTGACGGAGAATCCGGCACACGTCGTCCTGGTAGTGGATGATCTGACAGCAACCATGAGTTGCGCCATCGTAGCCAAGAAACAAGGAATCAAGGTAGCCCATCTGGTAGCCGGCACACGTTCCTTCGACATGAAGATGCCGAAGGAAGTAAACCGGATGATTACCGACGGAGTATCCGATTATCTGTTTACCGCCGGCATGGTGGCCAACCGAAATCTGAATCAGACAGGCACGGAAAGCGAAAACGTATATTACGTCGGCAACATTTTGGTAGATACCGTTCGTTTCAACCGGAACCGGCTGCTCAAACCGGTATGGTTCTCCGTGCTGGGACTTCAGGAGGGCAATTATCTCCTGCTCACCCTCAACCGACGTGTACTGCTCAACAACAAAGAGAACCTGCGGAAGTTGATGCAAACGATGATCGAAAAAGCTGCTGGTATGCCTATCGTAGCGCCCATGCACACATATGTGCGCAATGCAATCAAAGACCTCGGCATAGAAGCCCCGAATCTTCATATCATGCCTCCGCAGAATTATCTTTTCTTCGGATATCTGATCAATAAAGCCAAAGGAATCATCACGGACTCCGGCAATGTAGCCGAAGAAGCTACGTTCCTCGGCATCCCCTGTATCACGCTCAACACGTATGCCGAACATCCGGAAACGTGGCGCGTGGGAACGAATGAACTGGTCGGCGAAGATCCGGCAGCACTCGCTCAGGCTATGGATACGCTGATGAAAGGTGAATGGAAGAAAGGCGAACTCCCCGAACGCTGGGACGGACGAACAGCCGAACGAATCGTACAAATATTAACAAGTAAATAACCGGAGTGGTTGAGCCGGACTCGATGATCAACGAGCCGGCTTAATAGCCAGACAGAAGTAGCCGACCACTATCAGGTTCGACAAGTGTTTCAGAAAGTTTCACGCCGAGGAAACCAAAGTTTCAAGGCGTAGAAACCAGAGTTTCAAGCAGTGGGAACTAGAGTTTCAAGGCATGAAACTTTTTGTTTCAACCGTTGAAACAGATTTTGGAACTACGGAAAAGAATCGGAGCATGCCGGTTCGCAAGATGTGGCATACGTTGAAAAGGGAAGTATAAAAAGATAAAAAACAATCTGCCTCCTTCCATTGTTGAATGATATAAGCTTGTAAATAACAAAAAACGATGGGTAAAAAAAGTTATATACTCTATTTTACTCAGACTTATTTGTTAACTTTGCAGCCCTACTACGAACGTTATGATACAACGATATAACAAAATACTGATACTGCTCTTAGTCGTATTTGCAGTTTCAAATGCTTTTGCGCAGCAAATAAAGGGGGGTGTAACTGATTCAGTCACTCATGAACCACTAATGTATATCTCTGTCTACTACCAAGACAAGAGAGATATGGGTACTGTCACCAATATTGACGGAGAATATAAGCTCGACGCGCGGAGAAACGGAGGAACGCTCGTTTTCTCTTCCATCGGATATGTCACCAAAACCGTCAAAGTAGGCTCCGGAAATCAGACCGTCAATGTTAAACTCTCTCCGGACGATGTAATGCTCACCGAAGTAGTCGTAAAACCACAGAAAGAAAAATACTCCCGCAAGAATAATCCGGCAGTCGAATTCATGAAGAAAGTGATCGAACACAAAAAAGCACAAGTGCTCGAAGTGAACGATTACTACCAGTACGACAAGTACGAGAAAATGAAAATGTCGATCAACGACCTGACTCCGGAGAAACTGGAAAAGGGTATCTACAAGAAATACTCATTCCTCAAAGATCAGGTGGAAGTGTCGGAGACGACCAACAAACTGATTCTCCCTATCTCCGTACAGGAAACGGCCTCACAGACCATTTTCCGGAAAGACCCCGAAAGCAAAAAGACCATCATCAAAGGAAAGAACTCCAACGGTATCGAAGAGTTTTTCTCCACAGGAGACATGCTGGGGACTGTTCTGAAGGATGTTTTTGCCGATATCAACATCTATGATGATGACATCCGGCTGCTCCAACAACGCTTCGTAAGCCCTATCGGCAACAATGCCATCTCGTTCTATAAATACTACCTGATGGATACGCTGATGGTGGACAAGCGCGAATGCGTACATCTGACGTTCGTACCGCAGAACTCACAGGATTTCGGATTTACAGGCCATCTTTATGTGCTGAAAGATTCGACCTATGCCGTTCAGAAGTGTACGATGAACCTGCCTAAAAAGAGTGGTGTCAACTTTGTCAACCGCATGGACATCGTGCAGCAGTACGAGCAGCTTCCCAACGGGAACTGGGTATTGGCGGATGACGACATGACGGTAGACCTTTCATGGAGTTCCAACAAAACCTCGGGAGGGTTACAGGTAGAACGAACGACTAAATACAGCAATTATAAGTTTGATCCGATAGAACAGCGGTTGTTCCGTTTGAAAGGTCCTGTGATCAAGGAGGCCGACATGCTTTCGAAGAGTGACGAATACTGGGCGAGTGTACGCCAGGTGCCGTTGACCAGAAAGGAAAGCAATATGGATGTATTCGTCAACCGTCTGGAACAGATTCCGGGATTCAAATATATCATCTTCGGTGCGAAAGCATTGATCGAGAACTTTGTGGAAACAGGCAGCAAAGAGCATAAGAGCAAAGTGGATATCGGTCCTATCAACACCATGATTTCAAGCAACTACATCGACGGAACCCGTTTCCGCCTGAGTGGTATGACTACTGCCCATTTTGACAAGCATTGGTTCCTGAGCGGATACGGAGCTTATGGTCTGAAAGACGAAAAGTGGAAATATAGCGGAACGCTGACTTATTCTTTCAACAAACGAGATTATGTAGTATGGGAGTTTCCCAAACATTTTATATCTGCAACGTACAGTTATGATGTAATGTCGCCGATGGACAAGTTCCTGTTTACGGACAAAGACAACATCTTCCTTTCGATGAAAACGACAACGGTAGACCAGATGTCATATATGCGTGATGCTACCATCAACTACGAACTCGAAACGCTGACGGGATTCGGAGTGAAAGCCATGCTCCGCCATCGAAATGACGAGCCTACCGGAAAACTGGAATATCTGCGGAATGACGCTGCACAAACCCGTGTGCATGACATCACGACTTCCGAAGCGAGTGTGACACTGCGTTATGCTCCGGGAGAATCTTTCGTCAACTCCAAGCAGCGCCGTGTTCCGGTGTCGCTGGACGCTCCTATCTTCACGCTGACTCATGCCATGGGCTTCAAAGGCGTGCTGGGCGGAGAATACAACTTCAACCGCACGGAAGCAAGCATCTGGAAACGTTTCTGGCTTCCCGCTTCGTGGGGAAAGATAGACTGTAGCGTAAAAGCAGGGGCAGAATGGAATGTCGTACCTTTCCCGCTATTGATTCTGCCGGAAGCCAACTTGTCATATATCACTCAACGTGAGACATTTTCCCTGATCAACAATATGGAATTCCTGAACGACCGGTATGCGTCCATGTCACTTTCTTATGACATGAACGGAAAGTTGTTCAACCGCATCCCGCTGATCAAGAATCTGAAATGGAGAGAAATGTTCCGTATCCGCGCATTGTGGGGGACATTGACCGACAAAAACAATCCATTCAAGAGCAGCAACCCCGACCTCTTCCGTTTCCCGACACGCGACGGTAAATTCACCAGTTTCGTGATGGACCCGAAGGTGCCGTATATCGAAGGAAGTATAGGTATCTACAACATTTTCAAGTTGCTGCACGTTGAATATGTACATCGTTTCACCTACCGTGACAATCCGGGTATCAACAAGAACGGTATTCGTTTCATGGTATTAATGGTATTCTAAAACTATGCAACCTTTAGCAGAACGGTTACGACCAAAGACATTGGATGATTATATCGGTCAGAAACATTTAGTTGGACCGGGGGCTATCCTGCGTAAGATGATTGATGCGGGACGTATTTCTTCGTTTATCCTCTGGGGACCTCCCGGAGTGGGAAAAACCACATTGGCACAGATTATCGCCAATAAACTGGAAACTCCGTTTTATACGCTGAGTGCCGTGACTTCAGGCGTCAAAGATGTGCGCGAAGTGATAGAGCGTGCCAAGAGCAACCGCTTTTTCTCGCAATCCAGTCCGATCTTGTTTATCGATGAAATCCATCGTTTCAGCAAGTCGCAACAGGATTCTTTGTTGGGAGCTGTGGAAAACGGTACGGTGACGCTGATAGGCGCAACGACCGAGAATCCATCATTCGAAGTGATCCGCCCTCTCCTCTCCCGTTGCCAGCTTTATGTGCTCAAATCTTTGGAAAAGGAAGATTTGCTCGAACTTCTGCAACGTGCCATCACCACCGACACCATACTGAAAGAACGGAAAATCGAACTCAAAGAAACGACAGCCATGCTGCGCTTCTCCGGCGGAGACGCCCGTAAACTGCTCAATATACTTGAACTTGTAGTGGAATCGGACACAGAGGAAACGGTTGTCATCACCGATGACATGGTGACCGAACGTCTGCAACAGAATCCGTTGGCTTACGACAAGGACGGGGAAATGCATTATGACATCATTTCCGCTTTTATCAAGTCTATCCGTGGCAGTGATCCGGACGGGGCTATTTACTGGCTCGCCCGCATGGTAGAAGGTGGTGAAGACCCTGCTTTCATCGCGCGGAGACTCGTTATCTCTGCCGCCGAAGATATAGGTCTGGCCAATCCGAACGCATTGCTGCTGGCGAATGCCTGCTTTGAAACTCTGATGAAAATCGGTTGGCCCGAAGGGCGCATCCCTTTGGCGGAAACAACGATCTATCTGGCAACGAGTCCTAAAAGCAATTCGGCATACAGTGCCATTAACGATGCATTAGAGCTGGTACGTTCCACCGGAAACTTGCCTGTACCTCTGCATTTACGCAATGCTCCCACCAAGCTGATGAAGCAACTGGGATATGGACAAGAATACAAGTACGCCCACAGCTACGAAGGCAACTTCGTGAAGCAACAATTCTTGCCGGACGAGCTGAAAGAAAAACGAATATGGCAACCTCAGAACAATGCCGCCGAACAGAAGCATGCAGAACGGATGCAGCAGTTATGGGGAGAAAGGTTTAAATAAGTATTAGGTATTAAGTATTAGGTATTAGCCGTAGCCGTGAAAGAAAATTTATTAAAAGAGAAGTCTACCAAATTTGCAATTCGAATAATTAATCTATATAAGTATTTAAGAGATTGCAAGAAAGAAACAATTCTATCAAAACAGATATTACGTAGTGGAACTTCTATCGGTGCTAATATTAGAGAAGCTATTTATGCAGAATCACATCTTGACTTTATACACAAATACTCTATTTCTCAAAAGGAATGTTCTGAAACAGAATATTGGCTATATTTACTTCAGCAAACAGAATATATAAGCGATGAACAATATGAATCTATTAATACTGACTGTCTGGAAATTCTTAAATTACTGACAGCCACAATTGTAAAACTAAAAAATAATGGGAATGCCCCATAATATTTATTACTTATTACTTATTACTTATTACTTATTACTTATTACTTATTATGAAAATAGTAGTTTTAGACGGCTTTGCCGCCAATCCCGGTGATTTATCATGGGAAGGTTTGAAAGCTCTCGGAGAATGTACCATTTATGACCGTACTGTCCCCGAAGAAGTATTGGAACGCGCAGCCGGAGCTGAAGTGATTCTGACGAATAAAGTAATCATCAACGCCGATCACATGGCTGCCTTGCCCGAACTGAAGTATATCGGTGTGCTTGCTACGGGATACAACGTAGTGGATACGGCAGCAGCCAAAGAACGTGGTATTATTGTAACTAATATCCCTGCATATAGCACAGCTTCCGTTGCACAAATGGTATTTGCGCACATTCTTAATATCTGCCAGCAAGTACAACATCATTCGGAAGAAGTCCACAAAGGCCGTTGGACCAATAACAAGGATTTCTGTTTTTGGGATACTCCGTTGATAGAATTGCGGGATAAGAAAATCGGTCTTGTCGGATTGGGAAATACAGGATATACTACTGCTCGCGTTGCCATCGGTTTCGGTATGCAGGTATATGCTTTAACTTCAAAGTCTCACTTCCAGTTGCCACCGGAAATCAAGAAGATGGATTTGGATCAGTTGTTCAGCGAATGTGATATTATCAGTCTGCACTGCCCGCTCACTCCGGAAACTCACGAATTGGTGAACGCACGCCGTCTTGCTCTGATGAAGCCGAATGCTATTTTAATTAATACAGGTCGTGGCCCATTGGTTAACGAACAAGATCTTGCAGATGCACTGAACAGTGGCAAGATTTATGCTGCCGGAGTAGATGTACTTTCTTCGGAACCTCCTCGTGCCGACAATCCGTTGCTGACTGCAAAGAACTGCTACATTACTCCGCATATCGCGTGGGCAAGCACAGAAGCTCGTGAGCGTCTGATGAATATTGCCATTAGCAATCTACAGGCTTATATCTCCGGAACACCGGAAAATGTAGTGAATAAATAGGATTACCAAGAGAGTAGCTAAGCCTAAGAGAATATGTCGAAGCCCTCATAGATTAAAGATCATCCTCGCTACAACTATCTGTGGCGAGGATGATTTCGTTAAAAGGGGAGTTTGACACATCCTCTTCCTTTAATGTCTATCAAAATTACCTTAATAGGAATGTCCTCCTTCATCCATCTCCTTCTCCGTAATCTTATGGCGGTCGATACTACGCCATGCATAGAATATATAAGCTATCACAAACGGAACAAGAATAGAGACATAAGCCATAGTCTTCAGCGTAAATTCACTCGAACAGCTGTTAGCCAATGTCAGCGAACTTTGCAAGTCCGTATATGAAGGATAATAAGCAGTGTTATTATATCCGGCTACGAGTAACAAAGCCAAGACTGTCAGCACTGTACCTATCCCTGCAAACCAGATTCCTTTGTCGAAAGTCTTTTTCAGAACCGTCTTACCGATTCCAAAAAGTACCAATACTACACCTATCAGGAAGATGATCAGAACTACCGGCATTTCTATAAAGTTGATAAAGTACTTATAAGGCTGCATATAAACCTCCAATGTATCCGGATTGACAGCAAAACCGTCAGAAACCAATGTACGGATTACAAATGCCAAAAAGAATACAAGGAAGAAAATAGTATTATTCAATACTGCACGACGACATTTATCGGTCAGTTCCTTATCCGCTATACTATTAATGAAATAGAGCGAACCCAACACACGCGCCAAAAAGAATACAGCCAGTCCGAGAATAACATTCCAGATATTAGTCAACGCGTCCAGTCCGTGCCATCCATTTCCCCAATGACTGATAACCGGCATAATCGTATCCGTCATATTCGCCTTATTGATATAGAAATCAGAACCGGTGAAGAAAGTAGCGACTGCTCCACCCAGCAACAGAGGTCCTACAACCCCATTAATTACCAAGAAAGTCTGATAGGTCTTTTTACCCAGCAAATTCCCTGCCTTGCTCTGGAACTCGTAACTCACAGCCTGCAACACAAAACTGAAAAGAATAATCATCCAAAGCCAGTAAGCCCCACCGAAACTGGTACTGTAAAACAACGGGAACGAAGCAAAGAAAGCACCTCCGAACGTCACCAGCGTAGTAAACGTAAACTCCCACTTGCGTCCGGTAGAGTTCACCATCATCTTACGATGTTCCTCCGTCTTACCCAAACAGAACAACAAAGAATTTCCTCCCTGCACAAATAATAAAAATACAAGTATGGCCCCCAGCAAGGAAACGACCAGCCACCAATATTGTTGTAGAAATATATACATAATATGTAAGTATTAAGTTTTAAGTATTAAGTATTAGCTCAAGTAATAAGCAATATATAGTATCAAGTAATAAGTAATAGATAATAAGTAATAACGTCAACCATGATGACAAATCAGCCAGCAGCTACGATTAATACTTAATACTTATTACTTAATACCTATTACCTATTACTTATCTCTTCTTCCGGTCCTTTCTTAATCGCCTTCACCATAATCCCTATCTCCGCAATCAGCATTACGGTAAACAAGATCAGGAAGATAAAGAAAGTAGCCTGAACGGAGCCTACATCCAATTTAGAGATAGCCGCCGATGTAGGAAGCATATCGCGGATAGCCCAAGGCTGACGACCGCATTCGGCAACCACCCATCCTGCCTGTCCGGCAATGTAAGCCAAAGGAATGGTCAGCAGAGCGATCCAATGCATCCAGCGCATCTTACTCAAATCTTTCTTATATATAAAGAAGAGCACAACGATGAAGAAAAGGATAAAATATCCGCCCAGGATAACCATTATACGGAAAGCGTAGAAGTTCAGAGGAACATTCGGAACCAGCTGATTCACATCTTTAATATATCCGTATCCGAAGTATGGCATATTCTCCTGCAAAACCTGATAGGCAACAGCGGCATCTTCCTCGTGCCCGGCGCTCTTCGCTGCACGATAAGCAGCCAGCGCTCCGATAGCGGTCTTACCCCGCTCTATCTTTTCGGCTGCCGACAAAGCAGTCGTACCGTCTTTCAGCTGATAGCCGCCTTCGATAATATTGGTAATTCCGGGGACATACCCGTCCACATCCCGCTCGGCAAGGAACGAAAGCATACTGGGTATCTCAATCCGGAACAGGAAAGGGTCTTTCCCATCATTGTAAGTCTTCTTTTCGGGGTTCAGCATTCCTATTCCCACCAGACCTACATTGGTTCCTCCTTCATAAAGTCCCTCTACAGCCGCCAGTTTCATCGGTTGGGTCTGTGCAATCTGATAGCCGGAACCATCGCCCGTCCATACAGCCAGCAGTGAAGAGACAAGCCCGAAGATAGCACCGATCTTTATGCTTGCAAGCGCAAACTCGCGATTACGTTTCTTCAGCAGAAACCAACAACTGATTCCTACAACGAACACGCCACCAAGTACCCATCCGGACAATACCGTATGAAAGAACTTGTTGACCGCTACAGGCGAAGTTGCCACCGCCCAGAAATCAACCATCTCATTACGCACTGTATCGGGATTGAACTCCATACCTACCGGATGCTGCATCCATGCGTTTGCTACGAGAATCCACCAAGCGGAAATCGTAGCCCCCAGACCAGTCAACCAAGTAGAAGCAAGGTGGAAGCGTTTGCTCACCTTATCCCATCCGAAGAACATGACAGCGATAAACGTGGCTTCCATAAAGAACGCCAGAATACCTTCGATGGCAAGCGGCGCACCGAAAATATCACCTACAAACCAAGAATAATTACTCCAGTTCGTACCAAACTCAAACTCCAGGATCAATCCTGTCGCTACACCAATGGCGAAGTTAATACCGAAAAGTTTCATCCAGAACTTGGCTGTCCGCTTCCAAAATTCATTGCCTGTTTTATAATACAACGTCTCCATTATTCCCATCACCACAGCCAGTCCGAGGGTGAGCGGAACGAAAATCCAGTGGTACATGGCTGTCATCGCAAATTGGGCTCTCGACCAATCGATCAGCGAGGTGTCAATACTTTCAATCATAATCTTATGTAGTTTAAGAGTTAAAAATCAGTGGTTTTCTCCGGAAGTGCACGCTGTATCAGCTCATTTCCCACATACGTACCCTTGTCGGCATCTGTAGGATGATCGCCAAGAAAGTCGGGAAAGAAGAAAATTTTGAGGATGAAGAACATAATGAATAATTTCACTAAGATAATAAGCCACAAAGTACGACCTAACGTCATACTACGGAAACCCTCCAAATAAAAGTTCCATATTGCAAGCAGTGTATTCTTCATAAGCTGACCTTAGAATTTGTAATGAGTACAAATATACAATTTTTATAATTAAAACAAACAAGTAAGGCAAAATGTTGCATGATTTGTATGGTTTTTCTCAAAAAACCTGCCTATCGACAGAAAAAAAACATTTAACGGCGAAAAAGCGCCATCTGTCTATCGCTTTTGCAGCTAATATAATATGTACGTACCTTCGTTCCAGTAAATCAATAGACATATAAAAATATGATAAATGTAAGAAGATTGACAGTGATAGCATTTCTTGGAGCGGGTCTGCTGCCCGGTATATCCGCCCAGGAATCTTCTGTGCAGACAGCCGCCCAGAGCGAGATGAATCTCCCCGCCCAATGGGATTTACAGTCGTGCATCGACTATGCGTTGCAACAGAACATTACGATTCGCAAAAACCGGGTGAATGCGGAAAGTACACAGATCGATGTGAAGACAGCCAAAGCTGCCCTGTTCCCCAGTCTGTCGTTCTCAACGAGCCAGAACATGGTGAACCGTCCGTATCAGGAATCAAGCAGAACGATCAGCGGAAGCGAGGTGATCGAGACAACCAGCAAGACCAGTTACAATGGCAATTATGGTCTGAATGCTTCGTGGACCATTTATAATGGTAGCAAGCGACTGAACACCATCAAACAGGAGAAGCTGAACAATCAGGCAGCCAATCTGGATGTAGAAACGTCCGAGAATAGTATTCAGGAATCCATTGCTCAGATTTACATTCAGATTCTCTATGCAGCGGAGTCCGTCAAGGTTAATGAAAACACGCTGCAAGTTTCCATTGCGCAACGCGACCGCGGACAGGAACTTCTGAATGCCGGAAGCATTGCCAAAAGTGATCTGGCACAACTGGAAGCTCAAGTCAGCACCGACCGTTATCAATTAGTAACAGCGCAAGCCACTCTGCAGGACTACAAATTACAACTGAAACAACTGCTCGAATTGGATGGGGAGAATGAAATGAATGTCTATCTCCCCGCCCTGTCCGACGAAAACGTACTGTTGCCATTGCCCACCAAGAAAGATGTGTATATGAGCGCGCTCACCCTCCGTCCGGAAATCGAGGCGAGCAAACTGAGCGTAGAGGCTTCGGAACTGGGTATCGATATCGCCAAAGCGGGATATCTCCCCACCATCAGTCTGAGTGCAGGTATCGGAACGAACCACACCAGCGGCAGTGACTTCACCTTCGGAGAACAGGTAAAGAACGGATGGAACAACTCCATCGGAGTTTCTGTCAGCGTTCCTATCTTCAATAACCGTCAGACCAAGAGTGCCGTGCAGAAAGCGAAGTTACAGCGCGAAACAAGTCTGCTGTCGCTGCTCGACGAACAGAAAACACTGTATAAGACCATCGAAGGACTCTGGCTGGATGCGAACAGTGCGCAGCAACGTTATGCGGCAGCGAACGAGAAGCTGAAAAGTACACAGATCAGCTACGACCTAATCAGCGAACAGTTCAATCTGGGCATGAAGAATACAGTAGAGTTGCTGACGGAAAAGAACAACTTGCTACAAGCACAGCAGGAGCAGCTTCAAGCCAAATACATGGCGATACTGAACACTCAGTTGCTGAAGTTCTATCAGGGAGACAAACTGGCATTATAAGCCTTCTTCCTTACTAAAAGCGGAATATAAATAAGTAAAACAGAATATAGAATGAAAACGAAAAAGATTATCCTGATCGCTGTAGCAGTTGCCGTAGTAGTGGGCGGAGGAATCTGGTTCTTTACAGGTTCTCCGGCAAAGCACAAGGTGATGTATGCCAGTGCGACTGTCAGTAAAGGCGATATCTCCAATTCGGTGACTGCCACCGGAACAATCGAACCGGTGATAGAAGTAGAAGTCGGTACGCAGGTATCCGGTATCATCGACAAAATTTATGTAGATTACAACTCGGTAGTAACCAAAGGACAGCTGATTGCCGAGATGGACCGTGTCACTTTACAGAGTGAACTGGCATCCCAGCAGGCAACTTACGATGGTGCCAAAGCCGAATTTGAATATCAGAAGAAGAACTACGAACGTAGCAAGGGATTGCACGATAAGTCATTGATCAGCGATACTGACTACGAGCAGGCTCTCTATAATTATCAGAAGGCCAAGAGCGCTTTCGACAGCAGCAAGGCATCTCTGGCAAAGGCAGAACGTAACCTGTCATATGCTACGATTACTTCTCCGATAGACGGAGTTGTCATCAGCCGCGATGTAGAAGCCGGACAGACCGTAGCTTCCGGGTTCGAAACTCCTACCCTCTTCACCATTGCGGCCGACCTGACACAGATGCAGGTAGTGGCAGACGTGGATGAAGCAGATATAGGCGGTATTGAAGAAGGCCAGCGCGCCAGCTTTACTGTCGATGCTTATCCAAATGATGTGTTTGACGGAGTCGTGACACAGATTCGTCTGGGAGATGCAAGCAGTAGCAGCAGCGCCAGTTCAAGTACCAGCACGGTAGTCACTTATGAAGTAGTGATCTCTGCTCCGAATCCGGACTTGAAGCTGAAACCGCGTCTGACAGCCAATGTGACTATCTTTATCCTTGATAAGAAAGATGTATTGTCTGTCCCCAACAGAGCTTTGCGTTTCACCCCCGAAGCACCGTTGATCGGTAAGAATGATATCGTGAAAGATTGCGAAGGCGAACATAAGGTATGGACGCGCGAAGGAACCACCTTTACGGCCCATCCGGTAGAAATCGGAATCAGTAACGGTATTTCCACAGAGATCATCAGTGGTGTTGCCGAAGGAACCAAAGTCGTCACGGAAGCCACTATCGGTGCTATGCCGGACGAGAATATGAATAGAGAACCGGGGCAGGGAAACGGAGAAAGAAGCCCGTTCATGCCAGGCCCTCCGGGAAACAACAAAAAGAAAAGCAACAAGTAGCCAAGTATGAAAAAAGTAATTGAACTTCAAAATATCAAACGAGACTTTCAGGTGGGAGAAGAAACCGTCCATGCGTTACGGGGCGTTTCGTTCACCATCAACGAAGGTGAGTTTGTGACCATCATGGGTACTTCCGGTTCGGGAAAGTCCACACTGCTCAACACGTTGGGCTGTCTGGACACTCCTACCAGCGGGGAGTATCTGCTCGATGACATCTCCGTGCGCACCATGAGCAAGCCTCAGCGTGCCGTACTGAGAAACCGGAAAATCGGCTTCGTCTTCCAAAGCTACAACTTGCTGCCCAAGACGACGGCTGTGGAAAACGTAGAGTTACCGCTGATGTACAACTCATCAGTGAGCGCTTCCGAACGTCGCCGGCGTGCCGTCGAAGCGTTGCAGGCGGTAGGTCTGGGCGACCGGTTGGAGCATAAGTCCAACCAGATGTCCGGAGGACAGATGCAGCGCGTAGCCATCGCCCGTGCACTGGTAAACAACCCTGCGGTCATCCTTGCCGACGAAGCAACCGGAAACCTCGACACACGTACGTCTTTTGATATACTTGTCCTGTTCCAGAAACTTCATGCGGAAGGACGTACCATTATATTCGTAACGCACAATCCCGAAATCGCGCAATACAGCAGCCGGAACATCCGCCTGCGCGACGGTCATGTCATTGAAGATACAGTCAACTCTCATGTCCTGTCCGCCGCCGAAGCACTGGCCGCATTGCCCAAAAGCGACGAGGATTGAAGATAAGTAATAGGTAATAAGTATTAGGTATTGGGTATTAAGTATCAAATATTAAGTAATAAGTAACAGTAGTTTATGAATGGAACTAACTTATTTAAAATAGCTCTCCGGGCATTGGCGAACAACAAGCTGCGTGCTTTCCTCACCATGCTTGGTATCATCATCGGTGTCGCTTCCGTCATCACGATGCTCGCTATCGGTCAGGGATCGAAGCGAAGCATCCAGCAACAGATATCGGAGATGGGATCGAACATGATCATGATCCATCCGGGAGCCGACAGACGGGGGGGTGTCCGGCAAGACCCATCGGCTATGCAGACGTTGAAGCTGACCGACTATGAGGCCTTGCGCGATGAGACCAATTTCCTGTCCGCCATCAGTCCTAATGTGTCTTCGTCGGGACAGCTTATCGCGGGTAACAACAACTACCCGTCATCCGTCAGCGGTGTCGGGCTGGAGTATCTCGACATCCGTCAGCTGAGTGTAGAAAGCGGAGATATGTTTACGGAAGCCGACATACAGAGTTCGGCTAAGGTCTGCGTGATCGGTAAAACGATTGTAGACAACCTCTTTCCGGACGGAAGCGATCCGATAGGGAAAATCATCCGCTTCAACAAGATACCGTTCCGGGTGGTCGGTGTGCTCAAAGCCAAAGGGTACAACTCTATGGGACAGGATCAGGATAATATCGTACTGGCTCCTTACACCACCGTCATGAAACGATTGCTTGCCGTCACCTATCTTCAGGGTGTCTTTGCTTCTGCCCTATCGGAAGACATGACCGAGTATGCTACCGATGAAATCACGGAAATCCTGCGGCGCAACCATAAATTGAAAGCTTCGGACGAAGACGATTTCACCATCCGTACCCAACAGGAGTTGAGTACGATGCTAAACTCTACCACCGATCTGATGACCACCCTGCTCGCCTGTATTGCCGGAATATCTCTGGTGGTCGGCGGTATCGGTATCATGAATATTATGTACGTGTCCGTCACCGAACGTACCCGTGAAATCGGTCTGCGTATGTCCGTCGGCGCACGTGGCGTTGATATTCTGAGCCAGTTCCTCATCGAGGCTATCATGATCAGTATTACGGGAGGTCTTATCGGAGTCATCATAGGCTGCGGAGCCAGCTGGATCGTGAAGAGCGTGGCACACTGGCCTATCTTCATCCAACCTTGGAGTGTCTTCCTTTCTTTCGCAGTCTGCACCGTCACCGGAGTCTTCTTCGGATGGTATCCTGCAAAGAAAGCAGCAGATTTAGACCCGATAGAGGCAATCAGATACGAATAAAAAACTATCTTTGTCTTTATGAAACAAAGCCTAACATCCGCACGTCGTCCCCTGGAAGCACTGATACACATTATCGGCTGGGGGATTATGTTCGGTTTTCCGTTCTTCTTTGTAGAGCGCGAAAACGGAAACATCAACTGGATGGCATACTTACGCCATTCTGCCGTACCGTTGTCTTTCATGATCGCGTTCTACGTCAACTATTTCCTGCTGGTTCCCCGATATCTTTTTCAGAGCCAGACCAAGAGGTATATTACTTACAATATTCTCCTGTTGTGTGTCATCGGTCTGATGCTGCACCTTTGGCGGAGTCTGACATTCGATCCTTCCTTTGTTCCCAAGCCTCACCGGTCGGGTGGTCCTCCGGGATGGCTGTTCTTTGTCAGAGATATGCTGAGTCTCGTCTTCACCATCGGACTGAGTGCCGCCATACGTATGAGTGCCCGATGGACACAAGCGGAAGCTGCCCGTAAGGAAGCGGAACGGAACCGTTCGGAAGCGGAACTGAAGAATCTGCGCAATCAACTGAACCCGCATTTTCTGCTCAATACGCTGAACAATATCTATGCCTTAATTGCTTTTGATACAGACAAGGCGCAACAAGCTGTGCAGGAACTAAGCAAGCTCCTACGCTATGTGTTGTATGATAATCAGCAGACCTACGTCCCGCTAGGCAAAGAGACTGCCTTTATCCGCAACTATATCGAACTGATGCGCATCCGCCTGTCTTCCAATGTACAGATGACTACGCAGATTGATATACTGCCGGACAGTCGGACTCTTATCGCACCGCTTATCTTTATCTCGCTGATCGAGAATGCCTTCAAGCACGGTATATCGCCTACGGAACGGAGTTTTATCCATATCCATCTTGCGGAAAATGAGACGGAAGTGATCTGCGAGATAAGCAACAGCAACCACCCGAAGAACATAATGGACAAGAGTGGTTCGGGGATAGGACTGGAACAGGTGAACCGACGACTGGAGATTCTTTATCCAGGCCAGTATACCTGGCAGAAAGGAATTTCGGAAGACGGCAAGGAGTATAGATCAAGGCTGAGCATCCGTGTGAGGGAGAGTATTAATAAGTAATAAGTATTAAGTAATAGGTAATAATTGAGAGTATATTCGGTTTAGGTAATTAAATAAAATATAGAGAATTATGATATTACGTTGTGCCATTGTAGATGATGAGCCATTGGCTCTGGGCCTACTGGAAAGTTATGTGAATAAGACTCCGTTTCTGCAACTTACAGGAAAATATTCCAGTGCAGTTCAGGCAATGAAGGAGTTGCCGGGCGAAGAAGTCGATCTTCTTTTCCTTGACATTCAGATGCCGGAACTTAACGGACTGGAGTTCTCACAAATGGTAGATTCCCGTACGCGTATCGTTTTTACCACCGCATTCGGTCAATACGCTATCGACGGTTATCGTGTCAATGCACTCGATTATCTGCTGAAACCGATCTCGTATGTCGATTTCCTGCAAGCAGCCAATAAAGCCCTGCAATGGTTCGAGCTGGTGCAGAAGCCGGAAGAGATAGACAGCATCTTTGTAAAAAGCGACTATAAGCTGGTACAGGTAGAACTGAAAAAGATCATGTACATCGAAGGACTGAAAGATTACATCAAAATATATACGGAAGATGATACCAAACCCATCTTGTCACTCATGAGCATGAAAGCCATGGAAGAGCTTTTGCCTTCCAGCCGGTTCATACGTGTACACCGTTCATTCATCGTCCAAAAGGACAAAATACGGGTGATCGACCGTGGACGTATCGTCTTTGACAAAACGTATATCCCCATTAGTGATAGTTACAAGCAGGTTTTTCAGGCATTTTTGGATGAAAGAAGCTGATGATTGTCTAATTTATCGGCAAAAAAGTGAATTTTGTCGATTATAGTTTGTCAGAAATCGGTTTTATATGTAACTTTGCAACGAACAGAAAGGGATTGTGAAATTCCAAGAATAGAATAGTTTAGTTAAGTCTAGTTTAGTTTTTGTGTTGATCGGAAGCCTGCAAGCGAGCATGAGCTTCCGATTTTTATTTTATTGATATACAGAATATTAAAAGCACAATCGAACTATTTTTCCTATCAATTAGTAGTCTATAATAGAGAGCAAAAACGTCACTTTTGACGCTATAAAATGGTCGGATTATGGTCGGAAAATTCCCGGATTAGAATCTGATTATAAGTAAATTACAATAGGATGTTAAAAAAATAATGGTCGAAAACGCCATTTTTACCCTAAAAACACAAATTATGGCTACATTAACATTGGTAATAGTTCCCGCAAAAAGGTTATCAGACGGGACACACAAAATAAGAATTCGAGTCGCACACAACTCTGAAACGAGATTCATCACCACGGATATAGTGGTAAGGGAAAACGAGTTTAAGAACGGTAAAATAGTACACCGTCCAGACAAGGATTTTCTCAATACGAAATTACAACAGCTATACAACCTTTATTTCAAGCGATACATGGAACTGGACTACCCTGATTCACTCACGTGCACGCAATTAGTCAAAATGATAACTAACCCGTTAAACGGAGAAAAGCACCGTAAGTTCGAGGATATCGTGGATGAATATCTGTCCCAAATAGATGAAGAAGAACGTACCAAGACATACAAACTCTATCGGCTGGCCACAAACAAGTTTATGCAATTCATCGGGAACGGTTCTCTCATGGAACATATTACCCCTATCAGAATGAACCAGTACATATCATGGCTCAAAAAGACAAAACTGTCAAGCACCACAATCAACATCTACATAACCCTGCTAAAGGTTATTATCAACTATGCCATAAAGATGAGATACGTCACCTACGATATCGACCCTTTCATCACAGCCAGAATTCCATCAGCCCAAAAGAGGGAAACGCAAATCACCGTCGAAGAACTCAAGACAATCAGGGACGCCAATTTAGAGCATTACAATCTCAACGTCACACGGGACATTTTCATGCTTACTTATTATCTTGCCGGCATGAACCTAGTAGACATACTAGCATACGATTTCCGGACAGATGAAATAAACTACATCCGAAAAAAGACCAAAAACACCAAAGAGGGGGACTCCCTGATTTCCTTTTCCATTCCCGAAGAAGCAAAGCCCATTATAAAAAAGTATATGAAAAAGAATACAGGGAAAATCATATTCGGGAAATACAAGAACTATACCTCCTGCTATAACCTGCTGGCCAGGAAAATCAGTCAATTAGGTAAGGTGGCAGGAATCAGGCATAAATTCACCCTATATTCAGCCCGCAAATCTTTCGTCCAACATGGATATGACCTGGGAATTCCTCTTAGTACACTGGAATACTGTATCGGGCAATCAATGAAAGAAGATAGGCCAATCTTCAACTATGTCACAATAATGAGAAAACACGCTGATAAAGCAATCAGGGAAATACTTGACAACTTGAAAAATGAATAATCACATATAAAATAAATCACTAAGAATTTGCATAATAACCAAATGCTTATTATCTTTGTAGTGTCAAATAAGAGTTCTTAATTTTAATGTTTAACTGATGAAAGATGAAGAAAAAAAAGAATTAGAACAAGAGTATGAGAATTTAAAACTTCTCGCTTCATTTCACGAGGTCTATGGGGTTCCTGAAAATGCCAAAGAACGGGAAGCGCTTATAAATGACATACTCGATCGGATGAACGAAATCCAAGAGAAATTAAAAAAGTTGTAATTAACATCCCTCCCTTCGGGGAGGGACAAACATTAAAAGCTATGATAGATTGGAATGATTGCCTGCCAACAAAAGAAATGCAGGCTGACTTTGAAAGATTCAAAGAACTAAAAACCACAGAAGAACAAGAAGCTTTCAAAAAGGAAATGCAGGATAAATATAATAAACTACCGGAAGCCCAAAAGGAAGCCTACAAAAAAGCATCTGAAGCCGGGCTAAAAGCAACGGTAAATGCCTGCAATGATTATATAGAAAGAGTGGAAGAAGCCATATTACGTGATAAACTTGGAGAATTGCCCGAAGCAATCTCATTCAGTTATATTGCAAAGAAATATTTTGGTAAAAGTAGAAACTGGCTATATCAGCGTATTAACGGGAATATAGTCAACGGGAAAAAGGCTCGCTTTACTGACAATGAACTCAAAACGTTCCTGAACGCTTTGAACGATGTTAGCGAAATGATTCATCAGACATCATTAAAGATCAGTTAAGCTCTTATTTGACACCATCCCTGCATTTGAGCCGATGCAGGGATTTTTATTGCTTTATCAAAAAATAGTAGTATCTTTGCAACATCAAGATAATACGGACATAATTCGGATTATTTTGGTTTGACTTTGGTGAGGGGGTGGTTCCCCTCACTTTTTTTATGCCCCTACCGAACTTTTCATTTATATGTTAGTACTATCTTATGTAAGCCTTCTTGAGAGTGTGTTGATTGTGTGTGTTGTTGATCGGAAGGATTACAAAACAAAGAGGTAGCTTATTCGGCTACCTCTATTTTATTATTTTCTAATTTCAAACGGAATTCTTGAAGTTTAGATTAAAAGAAACTTATTTTCTTTCAAATCGGCTCAAAAGTTTTATTTTAGAAAAATAATCATTCCAATACTCATTTGATGATTGAGGATTAGTTCTGTCATTGTATAAATAAATACGATTAATTTTCCCATCAGTATCTCTCTCTACAAACTTTTCATCTCCTGCAATTTCAAAAAGCTTCTTTTCTGTTACTTTCTCATACTCTGTATGGATGGGAATATTCCCAAAAGCATTATCAGAATTTATATCTACCGGAGAATCCTCTCTTTCATTCCATCCAAGAGGTAAATACTCCCGGTTGAAAGCAGACCATCTACCTTTAGAATCTCGGACAATGCCATAAGGAAGATTAATTCTAAAAAAATCAGTTAGTGCCATGATGCATTTTTTTTTATTAATAATTATGTAAACTGTAATACAAAGATAACATATTGTTAGTCATTAGCACTTCGTTAGTACACCAAATTCATGATATTAATAAAAAAAGCCCTGACTACACTTAGTCAAGGCTCATCCTTTTTGGAGTAAATAACGTATTATCTCTCAAACCCAAAATCTAGCAAATCTTCCACGTAGAGAGATGATACAACAGACATCCACGTCTGTACACAAATATAGGAATTATAAATGAGATGAGCAAAAGAAAAGCCCCGAATCAGTAAGACGCGAGGCTAAATATCCTATAATACAAAATACTCATCATTCCTCTTTCTTCGTATTTTCCTTTAGATCCTCAGCAATTGAAGTTAAATTCATTGTTGGAATATTGACAGCATCAATCCCTGATAATACTGTTAATGAAGAAACATATGCTCTAACATAAGGAAATATTATTGCTGGAGCATTTTTATAAAACATATCACTTAACGTTTTCTGAGTAATATCTGAAGAAAATTCATACGTGGCAACTACTTGCACAAAAATCTTTAATGCTTTATTTTCGTCTACAATCTTTGTAATCAATGTCAATTCAAACAGATTGTCTTTTTTAATAAGCCCTTTAACATCAAAACCAATATTTCGCTCTGAACTGACTTCCTCTCCATTATAATCAAATATGGATTTATCAATTACATAATTTTTAAGTCTAAACTTAGACACAATCGCTTTTTTTTCCATTTTCTTATTATTTAAGCGGCCAAATCAAAATTGTAATTATCCCACTTCTTACAAGTTGCAAAGATACCAGATTCTATTTTCTTAAAATTATCATCCTTAAAATCAAGAATATAATCCTCTAAGTCAAGAATAAAGCTGTCATCTTTAATCCATTCAATATTTTTTTGTCTAACTTGCCCAATAACAACTGCATTTTCTGAGCATCTATAAAATTCTGTTCCATTTGAGAATATTACAGACTCATTAAACTTTTGCTCAAAATCACAAGAAAAGTTATACTCTTCATTAGCATATTCTTCACTTCGTTCTATAGAATTTGCTGGGAGAACTTCAATACAATATGCAAGTAATTTATGAGAATATTCATAACGAAAAGTAATCCAATCAAACTTGGCTATCATTTCATTGAGCCATGCAGCAATGTATTCTTTTTCATTCATAAAACAAACTCCTTTTTTATTTTTTTTATTAGCGCATCAGCCTGTTCATACATCCCAAGACTATCAACATCCTCAATTTCATCTTCTAAGTAATCAGCTTTCCTTCTAAGGGCCTTGGCTGCATCAAATGATCTTTTAATTGATTCTTTAGTTTGGATACTCCTTAATTGATATAATATCTCATCTCGAATATATATATGACTGTCTTTATCCTTTGGCTCATTTTGCTTTTCATAACTAATATGGCACTTTTCGTTAAGTGCATATTTCATTATTTGCAATACAGCATAATAAGAGCAATGTACGCTAGAAGTAAACTTCTTATTATCATTAAGAAGTTTTGCGGCTTCTAAGTTCTCTTCTGACTTATACTTAATGAGACTCATTAATTAATAACAACTTCTACTGAAACTTTGTTTTAAACAGATTTATCGAATTAGCTTTATCGCTACTTTTGTTGCGACAAAGCTAAACATTTAATTTTTAAGAAACAAATTTGATTTTTCAAGGATATTTTGTACAAAACTTATACGCATGGATGATTGATTGATTGATTGATGAGTTAAAAACGACGTATAATCCTGTTATTCAAATAAGTACAGACTTTATTTATCCCTATAAATGAATAATATATTCACCTTGTTACTGACGTAGTGTTAATACATTTTTAACATAAAAACATCGCAATCATCGTTAATATTGATGCATTACTGTCACAAATGTGTAGCAAGAAATCAAAAAGCTTGTGATTCACAAAGATCTCTAATCAAGTGCTATTTTATTTTAGACCTATATACCATCCAACCAACAATAAACAAACCTATTATCCCTATATACACTTTATCCTTATGTAAATCCCACCATGATAGTTCTACGACAGTTTCTTTTTGATTCAGCAAAACATTAACCTTATTACTAATAGTATCAAGTCGATTCGAGAACTGCTGCAAAGTAATGGATAATGTTTCATCAACTTCTGTTCTTTCCTGATCCTGCTTGGATGCAATAGTAGTACTTTCTTTAATCGGATATTGCTTTCCAGTTGAATCCGGAGACGACAAGTAAACTGTTTTATTCTCAATCTTCAAATCACTCAATTTGTCAGTAGTAATCTTGGTTTGCTTATTCACATCCAACCGTAGTGATTCTATCAAGTTTTGCAGATACAAGAAATCCCCTGAATAGTCAATCTGCTTCTCCGTCTCCATGTTCCGAGAAGTCTTACAAGAAGTAAACCATATTCCCGACATCAGGAATATGGTTATATAAATCAAGGCTTTCATAATCCCAGGTATTTAACGATTCCTTCAATATGTATCTGAGCAACTGCATCTTTACCCTCCCGAGACAAAAGGTACTCAACGTCCTCTTTATTGTCCTGGAAGAAGTTCTCTGTTAATACAGCCGGACAATTAGTATCCCGACAGATGGCAAGATTCTGTTCCCAGTATTCCCGTCCGGGCATCTGCTTTCGGACGGGAACCGGAATACATTCTGCTACTTGTCCCAGGCAGTCTGCTAATTTTTTGCTGTTACTAGAAGCATTATTCGATACAAACACGCTCCAACCTTTTGCGCTCATCCAAGAACTACCATTGCCGGCTGCATTACAATGAATAGATACAAGGATAGCTTTTTTACCTGCTTCCTTGTAAATAGCATTAGCCCGTCGGCATCGCTCAGACAATGGAACATCTGTATCCTCTTTAACGATGCGCTCGGCATCAATTCCCAACTTGCGCAATCCTACTACTACCATATCGGCAATCTCTCTTGAATACGCCCACTCTCTCAATCTTCCGTCCGGTGAACGTTTACCAGGTGTATTTTCACCGTGACCATTATCAATCAATACTTTCATATCTTTTCCTCTTTATCTAATTCGTTCTCGATTCTATCAATAATTCCCTGTACATGTGTAGGCGTGGCCCGTTTAAATTCAAAGCGTATTACATGATAGATAATACGAAACCCTTTGTTTTTAGGATAAGCAATAATTAGATTCTTAAATGCGTTCTGAAGATACACATAAGAGAACACATACGTAATAGTCTTAATAACTAACAATGAGTTCTCACCGTCTCCTATCAAGGTCATAAAGGAGAAGACTACCTCAATGATTATAAGATAGAGGAGAAGTTCGACCAAGGCATTTTTAAACTTATCCCACTTAAAGTTTTTACAACGTATAATTGAAACACCATCAGCCCTCATTCCGCACCAAATATTAAATCCAAACATTACAACTAATGCTATAAGAAAACCTTTAGTCGGCGTTAAATAAGCAAGAAGAGAACTGAACATCGAAACGAAAATAATTCGTATCTGGTCTACATTAAATAACTCATATAACCATCTCATAATATTAATCATAAAGTTACTACCAATATTGAAAACACAGTAATCAGCCCAGGAAGCAAAACAGTAGCTAATGCGTCAAGCCAATCAAAGATGAACCCGCACTTTTTCTGAATGTACTCAACCACTATTGCGGCAATGGCGGTTGTCGTTAAAGAAACAATAGCAGATTTACAGAAATCAATGCCTAATAGAAGGAAACAGAAAACAAGCATTACAACAAAGACGAACATCCCGGCTTTGACGTGTGCCGGTCGGTTAGATTGCAAAAGCCAATCATACAATACTTTTATACCCATACTCATAGCGTTTAATTATTAATAAAATATTCTGTATGGAACAAATGTATTGAGTATAATAACGAGTTTTACAAAAATGGAAAATCTTGGAAATCAATTCTATGATAAATATCTATAAAACAAGACATTATAATTTTCACTTTTTCCATAAATAAAAAAGGGATGCTTGATAAGCACCCCTAAACAACCAACAGATTGAACTATTAATCCGTAAACATATACACGGAAAGATCAACCTTTTCTATTTCGTCTGAAATCGTATCTCCATACATTGTAAGACACACCCGATAACGGTCAATACTTCTTTGAATCTGTTGCAAGGTAGGTTTCTCGGGATATTCCGAACTGGCAAAAGTTACCAGTTCTTCACCATTCTCACTGGTACCAACCACCCGGAAGTGATGACGTACAATCCAAGTTCCGTCCGGCTGTTGCTCGATAGGCTTAGCAATCCCACGCGGTAAGATATTTTTTTGATCCATGTCTTTTGATATGTTTAATTAGTTGTTTTCTATGGTTATATTTATTCTTCAATACAAACTTTTCAAAATGTCCTTCGATATAAACATATTCCCACCATTCAGGAAGTAACATCGCTGCAATTCTACGGCGGATATTGTACGTTGCAAAGTGTTTCATCAGGCCATAATAAGAGTTCATCGTACTCACAAACTTCTCAACATACGCTTCTGCAAATCCATTTTCAGCTATTCTATTAAATTTCCTGACAGCGTTATATGTGTTACCAACCACCCTGTCAGATACATAAATTCTACCAGGCAAAATGAACGCCCCTACAAACAAGACTCCTTTTTTATAATGCTGAAGATACAGTTTGCGTGGATGCAACCGTAAAAGGAGTTGTTCTTTCAGGAAACCATCAAGAAGATGGACTTTGGACAATATTTCTTCCGGTGATTTCACTACGATACAAAAGTCATCAACAAAGCGTACATAATACATGAATCCCAGTATTTCCATCACGAAATAATCATATACAGACGCCAGAAAGTTGGCTATGAGTTGCGACGGCAGGTTCCCGATAGCCACTCCCCTGTCAGGGTCATTATGAAACAGACTTTTATTACTGGGAAGTTTGTCCCACATGGAGACGGGAGAGCGTCTGATACACTTATTTTGTGGACAATGAAAGATAGTAACGGCTAGAAGGTAAAGCAGACATTCAATATCATCGCCTTTATAATTGTCCCTTACGAATATGTTCAGCATTTCCCATACCAACGATTTCGAGATAGACATGAAGAAACTGAACAGGTCATCTTTGAAAATGTACGCATCAGCAGTATAATTCTCACTGACCTCGACTATCATGTTATTCAGATAGTGCACGGCAGACAAGCATCCCTCACCTTTCCGGCAGTTCTTCGAGACGTTCCCTTGTTCCCGAAAACGTTCCTCTAAAATCGGCTCGATACGAAGAGCGATCCAGTGATGGACAACACGATCAATGAAAGCGGCGGCAAAAACCTCCCGATATACCGGGTAAGTCCGTATGAATACTTTTGAAAAGTCCGGTACATATTCACCGTAAATAATAGAATACCATAGCCGCACCAATGCAGACTGATAATCATTATAAAACTCAACACAATCCGTACTCGTTCTTTTCTGCCTGGCACAATCTTCGGATGCTTCGAAAATACTGCTAAGAAGTATGTCATAGATTATATTACCTGTTGCGGCGAGGGGACGAACCCGGTTCGCGTTCTGGCGGTTGTTCGTGTTGACGTTGCCGTTGTTGAAGTTCACGTTCCAACTGCTGGAAGCCGTTGCATCCGCTATCTTAGTCTTTCCCGGCTCATCACCGGGGGGATGCCCAATAAATAATTCTAATTGCTCACTCATAATCCCCTTGGCGATTATGACTCCGGCTTTGCGACTTGTTGCGATCCGTTAGCTTTTTGCCGTTGGAGATCTGCAACCGTTTTTTTGTACCAGCCGGTACTTTGCTTACCGATACTCTCTGCAAGCAGACAGATTTCGGCTGTTTGAGTCAGGCTGGTCAAATGTCGTTCTTCACACACTCTTAGCAGTAATTTCAATGCATCAAACTCACACAAAAACTTCATCAGATAATCTGCACGGTGCTCAAGGTTCATATCTGTATTTGCATAACGGATATATTCGCAACAATGAACGGCAAGCATCATCAACTCCGTACCAAATTCATACCGGAACGCCTTGGGGAATTGTTGCCGGGCATCAATGATAAGGTTCAGAAGCTTATACATCGAATTTGATATAGGAAGGTCTTGTGTAAGTGCCATGTTAATTTTTTAATATTTTAATGTATGTATTAGAGGGCGCAAAGTTAATAACTGTAAAGCAATTAACACAATTTTAGCTCAAAAAAGTGAAACCAAAAAGCCCCTACCGGGGCTTTTATTTAGTTAACCCTCTAAGGGATAAAGAATTAAAGGGATAAAGTGTTTATTGCGGCGAGGGGACGAACCCGGTACGCGCCCTGGCGGTTGTTCGTGCTGACGTAGCCGAGGGTGAAATTCACGGTCCAACTGCTGGAAGCGTCATATTCGGTACTAGACCAATACCAGTCGTTTGTAAATATATTTTTATTACCAAACATAGAAGTTATGAGCTCATTGATTTCGGTTTTATACTTGGCCATAAGCATAAGTTCACCCAATGCGGGCAGGTTCCACACGGTTGTATCTTCAATTCCGTCAGATTCAAGCGTACAGGCTTTATAGGCTCTGGCAACTTCGGCGGCAGGGGCACCGACAGTTCCCTGGGTGTCCTTGACGCCTGCAAGGGTTTCTATTATAACATCGGTATTTTCTTTGCCGTCGAAGGTATCATAGAGTCCTTGGTTACCACTGCCGTAGTTTTTCAGGCCGCGCAGGTCGGTACCGTAGCCACCCCATTTGAACGTTTTGTTGCCGCCTGCGTCAATGCAGTCGCTTTTGGCGATAATGAACTGGTGGCATTCGGCGCGAAGTCGGATGCCGATACGGATATACTTGGAGCGGTTATTCGCGCTCATGGAGTTCCATTCGGAAGCCGTGAAAAAGACTTGTTCACCGTCTTCAATTCGGAGCGTAGCCAAAGAAAGGTCAAGAAGCGTACCTGACCATTGCATATATTTGGCGATGTCGCTTGCGGGGGTGTTTTCATTCACGGTTGTAAAACCTATTGATTTTAAGGCTTCTATCTGGTCTTGTTTATTCAAGCGCAGAAGCATGGCGTTGGCGATATTTTTATCCATTTTATTGTATAATATTAAGTTAATACTATTCGGAAGCAACAGCTCTCACATGAAGAAGGGCTGAATTTTTGTTTTGATTCGTAATACGCCCGGTATTCAGTTCGAACGCCCAGGCGGAGTTAGTATCCCAAATTGTTGATGACCAGTAGTATTTATCAGTCATCAGCATACTGTCACTACTCCAAAAGGTACGCATCATCTCATTGATTTTATCGCGGTAGCGGTACATCAGAAGCATTTGGCCAGATGAAGGAAGGAACCAGTTGGATTCATCCTCGATACCGTCACTTTCCAAAGTGTAGGCACGGTATGCACGGGCGGCTTCGGCAGCTGGCGCACCGATCACACCACTATTATTTTGGTCTTTCAGAGTTGCGATAATGAGGTCAGTATCTTCCTCACCCGTGAAGCAGCCATACATGGCGCCCAGTCCTTTTTGATTCAGGCCATCTATGGCTTTGCCCTGACCGCCCCAGTAGAAGGTGGTAGTCATGTCGGCATTATAGCACTCCTGGGCGGAAATTACGAAGGAGTGTCCATGTGCCCGGATACGAAGACCGCGTTTGATAAACAACTGTTTGTTGGTAACCGTGAGGGAATCCCATTCCTCACGGGTGAAATACCATTTGGAGTTATCCGAGATGCGGTTACAGGCAAGATTCAAATCAAGCAGGCCGGCAGCCCACTTGATACGTTGTCCAAATTCAGATGCGCGGGAATTCTCGGTGACATCCGAGAAGCCCACGGCGTTCAGTGCTGCCACTTGTGCCTGTTTATTCAAGCGAAGCAGCGTTGCGCTTTGTTCATTCGTCATAGTTACTTGTTGATTAAATCATTAATATCCATATTGTCTTCAGCGAAGCGTTCGAGATATTCTTCGTAGGTTTCGCCGTTATAATATTCAAGGACTTCATTGATGTTGTCCAGCGTTACGTTATCGTAGTACGGTTCTCCGCCATAAGACTCATTATTGAACCAGTTGATCAGGTCGATGTAGGCATCTATGACGGTAAGGATGACAAGGCCGTCGATACCGGATTCAAGGGATTCGATTTCATCCGTTTCACGGATAACTGTCAGTTCATACGTGCCGTTGACTACCGGTTTATCCTGTCTGTTGCCGTCCTCATCCATTCCGGCAACTCCATATTCGAGAATGGCAAGAAGCTCGGAGCCGTCAGCCTTCAGTGTCATGTTCGAGATACGGAGCATGGAAAGTTTACGGGATGCCGTTTGTGAAGCGAGGACGTCACGGAGCATCTGAATGGCGTCAAGTTTAGGCGACGTTTCAAGACGCAGGCGTTGGACGTTCGGCATGGATTCTATTTGCAGGCCGGACGGGGCGGAAAGACCTGTATAGGTCAGTTCAGGAAGACCGACAAAACGGAGGCTTGTCATTGTTGCTGGAAGAGAGATGTCATTAATCGGAGAAGTCTCTGCAAGAGTGATGTTCTCCAGTTTGCTACCGGACGCATTGATATGGGCGATACGTGGGCATTTGTCGGTGACGAGCGTAGCGATTTGTGTGTTCCGGATATCGAGTGATACGAGGAAGGGCATTTCGCCGCAGTTCAGCGAGGTAAGCGGTGCGTAAGAACCGATGGATTGTTCTGTATGGGTGTCAGAGCCCAAGATAAGGGTTTCCACAAGTTGCATGGCGGAGAAGCTCACCGTACTTGACAGGGAGATTTCAGACAGGTCGAGCAGCTTCATGCGGTCAGCCTGATAGATATACAGCAAGGCGCCTTCCTCATGTGAGAAGTTGGTGAATACATATTCTTCGCCCGCTTCAAGGAAGCAGCTTTCGGAAAGGTTGCCGCTAGCGTCATTGCCGACACCGAAGTAACCGTTTTTAGCAGCGACAATCCGGATGGTGGCGTTTGATTTGGAAGATACGCGCCCGGAAATTACACCGCTGAAGAAATCACCGGTTTGGAAATAGCCGTCACGAATACGCCAACGTCTTTCGATGAAAGACGGAAGGGCGGTAAGTCCAAGACCTTGCAGGGCATAGAAGTAAATAGCATCAGAGGTGGCGGTATAGGAGATGTATTTCCGTTCACCGTCGTAAGAACTAACCAGTTTCTGCCATTTTTTGAGCCGTTTGTCAATGAAGAAATGCGTAGCTCCTTCGGGTGAGAACGGGTGCAGGGTGACGCCGTCAATGGTCGCCTGAACGTTACGCATGGCGGCGGCAACGGTACGCAGGGAGAGTTCCGTACCGGATGAGTCAGTCCACACTACTTGCTGGAGATAGATGTTATTAAACAGAACGGAGCCGTAGCCAGCATAAGGGTTAGTGAATGTTTCATCGCTCGTCCGGTTGGGGTCCACCTCGGCGTCAACCGTGCAACCACCGTCGTTGTCCTTGCTATTGAGCGTATCACAGTCATAGATTTTATTCAGGTACATGCGCATGGCATCCTCGGAGCTGTACACACCGTCTGTTACGGAAGCATACTCTTCCAAGAACCACATCGGCTGCATATTCTTGGCGCGTTGGTCAGTGGCGGCAAGGTAGTCGGTGAAGATGTCATAACTCAAGACACTTTCTGGGCAGGCGTATTTATACAGGTTTTCCTTCCATGTTCTTTGCCAGTTCCCGCCTTTGGAGTAATCGCAGGAATCACAGAAGCGCAACCATCGGTAGAGGTTATACGGCACTTTCTTACCCAAAGCGTAATCAATGGCGAGCTGGTCATCATCGACAAGCGATTCAAAGTAGTAAGTCCATGCCGGGAAGGTATCAGCAGAGATAGTTCCGTTATCCACGAGTTTTTGAACCCATGAGGACTTGTCCGTTTTCATGGCCATCATATCCTGAACAGAACCGACGCCCTGAAACCAGTCCATACCTTGGTAGTTAAGAAGTTCGAAGCCTTCAACCGGATTCAGGATGTCACCGGTGACATTCCATTTGCCGTTTTCATACTTCATGGAACCGGACTGCTTTTTCCAGACACCATCCTGGTACCTCATTATCCGGTATGAGCTGCCACAATACAGGGAAAGCAGGTACACACTGTCCGTATCGAGGCCGTCAGTCTGTTTGAAGCGTATCTCAATTGCGTCTAAAGTTTCGTCAGGAGTACCGAAGAACTCTATGAAGTCACCATAATTCAGGCAACCTTTGTTATAGCCGGGGGTATCTTTGAAGCCGAGGGCAAACTGTTCCCCTTTGTCTTCTTTCCAGTTGCCTTTGGCATGGAAATAGACGTTTTGCAGGCTGTCATCCTTACACCGATAGGTGGCTACCGGGTGATTGGCGGTAGAGTGGTTCATCTGCAAATCTTCGATATGCAAGTCACCGCTGTCAAATGTTCCGTCAAATGCACGTTGGACAGGTGTCATATAGTTACCACCCAAGGCACGGTATGTAACGTTCATCATTTCACAGGCGCCGCAGTCGTTCGCATTGCCGGAATCGGAGTAATCGACTTTTACGGTAATGACATCGACCGGGATTGTATTATCACCGACCTGTACTTTGTTGATGGCAGCCAAGGCTATTGCACGGCGTCCTTCCTCCGTCGTATCGTCCGGATTAAGTAATATGATTCGAGTGTCCTTGTTTTTGCCTTTGCTCTTGGCGAGGTAGTAGCGTTTATTCTTTACCGGGCGTTTGGCAGAGGTGGTTCCCTGGTTGCGGGTTTGGACACTCACGGCCTTGAAGTTACGCCACGGGCGTTCGGGGTCAAAGTAATAGAGCGTGATGTATATCTTCGTACTGGTGGAAGTGGTGCCGTCCAGTGCTTCTATATCGGAGCCTTCATAGGGGCATTCGACAATGTAAGGCATACCGCGTGAATAGATTTCGGCAGCCGACGGGCGGCTTTGGGTACTACCCTCGGCTGTCTGGCTTTTAAGGATGTCCTCAAAGGCGTATTCCTTCACCATTACCTCTGTATCGGTCAGACGGACAAGGTAGTTCTTGAACGCCTGTGCCCATTCCATATAGGAGTTCCAGGCCATCATGTAATAAAGATACAAATCACCCAGTTTGCCATCCATCGTTATATACTTGGTCTGAATCAGGGAGCCGCCGCCCGGAACATAACCAAGGCAGGCGACTTCCTCACCGCTGAGGAAGAGTTTCATCATGGAATACCGTGTGCCGTCACGTTCAACGTAGTTGCTTGCAGGTTCAACAACCACGGCTACGGTTATCTTTTCACCCTGTCGATAGGCGCGTTCTTCACGACGGGAAACGCCATTGTTACAGAAGATGCCGACCACCCGGCCGGTGACATAGAAGCCGGCACCGGACGTTTCGTCATAGCAGCTAAGGAGCAGGGCATCATCATCGGTCACGTTCTTGGAAGCGAAAGCGAACTGGATGGCGGCACCGTTGGATTCGATGGACGAGCCGGCAAACGGGGCATGGTTTAATGACACGCCCACATTCTCGGCTACGCGAAGGCAGTTCTCACCCAAGAATGTGCCAAAACCGTTGGTAGTCCAGTTGGCACCGTCCACTTTCATTTCATAATTACCGCTGACAATGCTATGGTCAGTTTCCTGATTGGTACGGGATGAGAAGTCAAAGTTATAGATGGCGCCTTCTTTTATGGCGGCGTCAATGGCGGAACCGCTAACTGTCACCCGGACAGGTTCGCTAGTCACGTCCTTGCATACGGCAGTATAGTTGACCGTATCGGTGCCGTCAGCCTTGTAGCCCTGCAGTTGTTGTTTGACCTGATAGGTTTTGTTACGACTGGCAGCAATTTGTGTTACCTGCACGTTATTGGCTTTCACGCTGACGGGTGAAGTCATTTCCAACGGGTCATAACAGGCAACATCAAGTTCTACGGTTTCGTACAGTCGGACTACTCCACCGTTTTTATCATCGTATCTCAAGGCGACAAGAGGTGTGGAACTATTCGGGTCAATTACCATGACAGCCGTGTAGATGACATTTCCTTTCACTCCGGATGCGACATCCGTTCCTTGGATGCGCAAGGGATAGGTACCGTGTTCTAGGCCGAGGGAAGCAGGGCGGATTACAACGGAGTGCGAGTAGTTGTCATTTACAACGGTGGTAGACAGGGATTGCCATTCACCATTAATCTTGATGTCAACCTGGGCACTGATACCTTTATCAGAGGTGTTGTTTCCGAACTTATAGAGTGGAAGGCTGAAACTTTCAGTTGTCGGAGTAAGCAGAGTTTCAGGGGTATAGTTGAGCACCTGCACACAGGTACAGGTAATATCAACAGCTGTTACATTGACATTCTTGGAACCGGTGTTGCCGCTTTCGTCAGTGGCTATCAGCTTGAATTTCCGAGTACCGGCAGCCGTAAAGTATGTGGTGAAGTCCAGTTCAAAGGAGAAGTCCTTCATGTCACCGGAAGATGCTTTGTTGACGGTTTCAGTCCAGACGGTAAGCCCGCTTTCACGGTCTACGAGTTCCAGTTTCTCAATCAGGTTGTCAGAGGATTCGACACCGTTCGAGGTCACGGAACGAATGGCGGCAAAGGTTCGTAGCGTGGAGCCGTAAGAGCCATAGACAGGTGTCGACTGGAAAGCAATGGCAACAATGGTACCACCAGTTTGACCGCCGCCACCCGTGCCGATAGCGAACTGCACTTCATCGCCAAGGGTTTCACCGGCAGCGTTCTTCATCTGAAGTTTTACAATGCCTTCTGTTTCCACGTTTACGTCGAGGTTAGCCGGAACATAGGCATAGGCGCCACCAGTTGAAAAGGCGTCCTTTCCCCCTTCCGCCGGTTCATCGGAAGTTTCAAAAACGGAACCGCCACCACCATTCCCGAAGGGTTTCCAAAGAGAAGGGGTCGCAAAATCGGACACAGCACCCTGGAACTGCCGGGTTTCCATTTCATACTCGCCTGTTTTGTAAGTAATGATGAGACCCGTTCGCTCATATTTGACGCCAGATTCCTGTTGATAGGAGACAATGGCGGCAATAGCGGTTTCAAGGGTATAGTAGCCGTCTTTCAATGGGCGGATCTCATCAACAATGACGATGGGGTGTGTTACATCGTCAGCGGGCGTGCCGCTCTTCATATCCTCAAGGGCTTGCTTATCCTCGGCGGACAAAAGGCCGGCTTGTTCAAGGGTAGCAGAAGGCAGACGGAAGCTGTCATCCGTTTCTTTACCGGTTGTTTTGGACACTTTCTTAAAATACACATCGAGATAGGAAGCGTCAGACAGGACGGAGAAAGAACCCGGTTTGATTATATCGGAAGGGATATTTTTCATTGTATCTTCCAAAGACTTTCCACGGTTGCCGGGGAAAGCTTCTTCTTCACCTTCCCCAAGAGACAACGGTTCAGGCAGACATTCAGAAGGAACTTTACTTTCTTCGTTCAAAGGAGCGATACCGTTCGCTTTTCCTATCCTTTCCTCAAAGTCATTTATTACAGAAGTCCATTTGCCCCATGCAACACTCTCATTGGAAACAATACCTATTCGTGAGATTGTACAAACTGTACCTAAATATACACCTTCGGCATTGTCTGACATGGTAGCCAGTTGTATACACGAAGTGAATGATTGACAAACCTTATTAAGCTCCAACCGTTCAATTTGTATATTTACAGGAATCTTAGACGAATCAACAGACAAAATACACCGATAATTCCCAATAGAAGAATCCCCGGAATACATTGTTTTTAATTTATCTTTAAAGCTACCAATAGTAGTAAAAGAGCCAATACTTTTAAATGGGTCAGTCAAAGGATTGGATTTATCAGACACTCCTGTTATACGTTTCAATAACTCGGCGTCTCCATCCGATAAATCTTTTGCAATCTTATTGACATTCTCCACTAATGCATCAAAATCCCCATTCACCATTTTAGCAATGGTACTTGAAAGCAAATCAATAGATATTTTCCGACCACCACTAACTTCAACATACATATCTCTAGATAGCTCTGTTGTATCAGCCAGTTGTTCTATTGTAAGACTGTTTGTCTTCAACGCTTGCAGCACAAGGCTAATAATTTGTTGTTTCTCTGACTCTGTCATTTTATTCTATCTTTATTGTTTAAAACTATTATATTAATTTGATGACGGATCAGAAACTTCATCAGAAGCAACAGGTAACGTATCAACAAATTCACCGTCCCAAGTCACCTCATAATAAGTCCTATCATCAGTTCCTTTCAAGAACTCTAATATACCTCCTGATAATAAATCAATATCGTATGAACTTCCCTTTTGAGAAAATTGAACTTCATTCGAATAACCTCCCAAGACAACTGTAATCTGATTAACTTCCGAAGTTACGACACCAGCGCTTGTGAGATTAAAAGGTATCATGAACGTCACCCCACTATTAGCCGGTTTATCCAAAATCACTTTACAACTATAATTATGAGATGTAAAAAGACTAGTCATAATCTTCTGATAATGCACATACAACTTACCGGTGATTACTGACGTATATTCTTCTACAGCTTCACCACCAGACTTTATGCTCCTCAACTCTCCACTGTCAGATGTTATCCTATAAGTATCATTTTGAATTCTTCTTATAGACATTTGGTTGTTCCACTCCAAAACAGGATTAATCGTTTTTACCCTCTGTAACATTTGATTGAATACAAAACTCTTCAATCCTTCGATTTGCTGGTTAAGTTCCGGAACATTACTTTCCTTTCTTGCATATCGAATACCATCAAAGTAGACGTAATTACAGCATAAGACACGATTCAATAATTCAGCAAACCATACAGGGCATCCCATCCCATTTCCAAGCGTGAATAATATAGTTGTATATTCGTGGCTGAATAGCTCAACAATATCCTCATCAGAAGTCACGAACTGCTCATTATCCACACCGAACGTCCATCCGTTATCTTTGAAACCACCAGGAACTCGAAAATCAAAAAAGTATTGCATCCCATCTATCCACCAGACAGCATCAAGACGCTGCTTATTATCTTTCATTGAATACTGAATAAGGCTGGTTTCTGATAACTCACACTCATCATCCGTAACTTTAAAAATCTCACTCGTATTCCCATTAACTGTTACAGTATAATATCCACATGGAAGCAATGAAATGTTATAGAAATAGAGAATCTTATCATCATTCATCTTCCATGAGCTTAATGATACAAGTGTAGATATATTACTTAAAAGATTATTAATGTAAACAATAGGCTCCTGCTCTTTGGGTGTCAAAATCAATTCAACAAAAATCCTGTCTGTACGTGCGAATAACTGCACATATTTACTTTTCGCTCCAAATTTATCGGTAGACGGAGAAAAAAACAGTGGGGTAAACGGACTTATAATCATATTCTAGGCTTTTGTTATTGAACGGACAAATAAATCATACTTCACTCCCTCGTTTCTCTCAACTGTACTACTCACCTCTTTGATGTAACCTTCGTAAACAAGGCCACCTTTTTGAATCTTAATCGTTCCATCATCTGTTTGTGGAATATCCTCATCAAAGGTTGTAAATGAAACATCTCCACAAGTGACCAAATGCTCTTCAAGTATAAAGTCATCAGTTAATTTCACATCATTGACTATAACATTGCTATTCCCATCCGAAGAAGCATAATGAAGAGAATCAGCGAACATGCCAATATACTTAGCATTAGCTTTCAACATAGCTTTCTGCCAATACATAACATTAAACATTGCATCAGGATTTAGAACACCTGCAATCTTCCAATCCGCATTCCTTTCTAGTACATATTCCGCTTTCCCAATAACCTTATTATAAGCGAGCATTGCGCCAACGATAAACACATCATTATCACTTTCGTTATCAGTAGAACTACTTCCCCTTTTCTGTGACACGATTTCCAAGCCATAAGCATCTGCACGATAAGGGCTCACTAACTCTAGTGTATTATCTGTTACTTGCAATCCAGTAGTATATTCAGCAGTAAATCGAAATTCATCACGACCATTCAAGCATTCATAATCAACTTTATCATAACCAACTTTAACTCGTGCATATATCCTAGAACTGTCTACTTTAAATTGAAAATCTGAAATGTTTCTTGATATATTCTTATTACCATTAAAAGTAAATAAGCTGTCACGATGGACAAACTTTACAATATCCCCCTCAATCTTCTGAACAAAGCCAAAACAGGCTTCCATCCAGTCTACAAACTTCGTATATGAGGTATATAATTTAGCAGACAATATCCCACGAATACTTTCGGCAGCCAAAATAAGGCAATTGTCCAACCGATTGTCTACACCGGAAGCTATCTCGCCTTTTATACCCCCTTTACCACCATTCATACTTTTGAGCAAACTATTCAGAACAGTAATAGGTTTTACCACATCTATATTGATAGGTGATGCTATTGAAGTCCATTTAATCTGTAGTGAATATTTAGAAAAATACACCTTTCCAGGTCCGTTAACATTCATATTACCTATCGGATCATGTATGACAAATTGAAGACATTCACCATCTTGAAGATCTATTGCATAAACATCCCGATATTGTTCGGGTCTATAAGTGTCTTTTTCTGTTGTATGTGTATTTCCTGAATAATCGGTATTTATCCAACTCGCAATAGTGCTTGTGGTACCGTTCCCATCAACTTTAGCAAGTGTCAACATTACATCTCCTCTGCCTAAATAAAAGTTGAATTCGGGGGTTATATATACCTTGACTGGTTTATGCGCCCTTAAAAAAGCAGGTACAGAAGTATCTAAAGTCACAGAATTTATTTCTACAGGACTATCTGATTCTGGTAAGTCTTTTTCTACGACTTCCAATGGAAGAGACTGGAATATAGTTTTTCCTGTTATATCTCTTGAGAAATCAACATATTGCCCTCCATCTTCTAAAGAGTATCCACCACATATATAGTTCGCGTAGTAATTAAACGGTAGTCTATCATAATAAAGCTGATATACATCTTTTATCTCATCTACCGAATATTCGTACTGCGTTCCTTTGTTAGCCTTTATGATATTAGCGACACTATCATCTATCGAATTAATAGAAACAGTATTTCCATCATAGGTCAATGAACCGAAATCCAGTCGGCAACTGAAGAATTCTTCATAAGTATGAGAATTAGTTATAGTATAAACAGTGATACTAGCATTAGAAGCTAGGTATTTGCTCAAATACTCCTCCAATATGAGATCATAGGCTTCTCCCACAAACTGGAATTTTGAAGTAAAGGTTCTAGTTATTCCTTCAAGTCCGGAGCGTTTACGGGAAAACTTTATTTCATCCCAATTCTGAATACAAGATTTGGGAATATCATAGGAAATACTATCAACGGTAAGTACATATTTACAAAGCATTTTAACTCCTTTTGAACGTTCACGAGCAAATATATAGAAAAAGCCAACCGGTTTTCCGATTGGCTAAATTCTTGAAAATCACGCATTACAAAACACAGATGTAAGCATCAGATTTTAAGCATATTACGAAATTATCTAGTAAAAATAGAATTTATAAGGTAACCGGAATCAACTTAAAAACTATGTATCAATATAGTCTTTATATAAGATTTTATTCACTTTCAACTTATAAACGTTATTAGGATCATAATCCATCTTAAAATACTGAACTCCTTCTCCTAAAATTTGCATTATATTCTTTACATTACTTTCAACGCATCTATAACCGAAATAAATCGCTTCAATCATAGAGTTCTTATCAAGAGGAATTTGAAGATGATCATCTTTACAGCTTGGGTCATAACTAATTAATCTTATTTCATTTTCATATTTCCATTCTGTAGATTTCCATATAAACAAACTATTTGTATCTTTCTTTTTAGTTAAAATATCACATTTCTCATTTTTAGAGAGATAATGCACCCTCTTTAAATATTTATGAGAATAACCATTACCCTGAGCCTGTTTTATAAATACCGTTGAAAGTTTATATCTAATACAAAAACCTTTATGAGCATCAGCATAATGAGACCACATGACCACCTTTCTTATTAGGTTATTATCTAAACTTAATTTTTTATTTCCGACAAAACTTCTAATTTTAAAATATTGAAAAGAGTCACTGAAAGGCTTTATATGAGCATTATTTTTACAAATTCTATTCAAATTACTTTCACTTGACCACAAAAGAAATAGACTATCAAAGGGGTCATTCATTTTAGAAGGATGACACACTGTTATAGTATTTGATATTAAATCAGACAAAGAATAAATACTCACACTTCTAAATGAATAAACAATTCCTGACTTTACACCGTCAAAATCAGACTTTAATTGGATAGAATAATACTGTGACTTTATGTAAAATTCAGTCGCTTTATCTTGTTCACCTAGGATTGCATATATTTCTCCTGCAGCTCTATAAACATATGCTTGCAAAGAAGGGAAAAAAGTTCCCAACTCACACTTTAAATCATTTTCATCATACGCTTCAATCATATGAATAGAAGTATTAATTTCTATCATTGCGTTAGATAAATCTTGCTTATCCAAATACACACGTGCTTTCAAATAATGTGCCTGATAACAATCTATATCATCCAACCTAGAAAAATACTCTTCTTGCGTTATTTTAGAACCATAAAATTCATTAGCAAGTACCTCCAATTCATTTGTGGTTATTATTTTTTCATCCATTATAGTTTATAAAAAAATTATTCAAAATTAAATATTCAAACATAATATATTTTCGTGATATTATAAAGTTAATTCTCTAATAAGTCACACTATTAATATTTGAATTCTTGAAGTAGCATTTTCCGACCAGAAGAAATACGACTTCTTACAGTTCCAACAGGAATGTTCAGGATTTCACTTATCTCATCATATGAATACCCACTAGCATAATACATCACACTATCAATACAACGGGATTTTTTAGCACACCGTTGTATTGTGGAAACCAAATCATCAAACAGTATTGAATGAGCTGTACAGTTAGAAATGGCACTTCCGTCTACCATATCAAGCCCTGTAAAATGTATAAGGGAATTTCTATTGTATCTTATTATATAAGTATTCCTCATTATAATAAGGCACCACGGTTGAAGTGGTTTAGAACAATCAAATTTATCACGATTCACAAGTAGCTTATAAACTGTATCACCGGCTAAGTCTTCAGCATCTTGCATGGAACAGCAGAATTTTCTTGCCACCTTTAATATCCAAGGATATATTTCTGATAATTCCTTTTCAAAGTCCATTGTCAGCCCTCCTTATTAGGTGTATCTTCGGTTCGCCATTAATGCACCTTTCCACATATTTCCGGTGCATGATACTTTGTTCGTGCATTTCCTTAGCAGAACGCTCGATTGAACTAATAAGAGTGCCTATATCGGGGGGCAATAAGGCAATCATTTTTTTTACCTCGGACACTTCTGCCGTTATCCGATTACACTTCGTCTCTAATGTACGTAATTCTGACAATAAAACATTGTATAAATGCCTATTTATACAATGGATGCTGTTTTTTCTATTCATAAAAAAGTCGTTTGTGATTCTAAAGGAGATGTACAAACGACTGTATGAAATAATTCGCTTTAATTAAAAATTAATCGAATTACAGCATATATGTAATACCAATATTATCATGTGCTTCTTTTTCTGATCGATATTTCAACATCAGCTTGATGAACGATATTCGCATAGACAGCAGCATTAATTACGCGGGAATCAATACTCATTTTAAAGAATGTCATTAGAAAAGCAATCTCTGCATCAAAAGAAGAACGAATTTGTTCAGGAGTAGCCTTACTTCCTTTATGTTCCTCACTGCGTCTCTCCTCATTCCGTTTTTGCTCAAAAATTGCAGAATGAAGTAAATAATCAAGCTTCGATATAACTTGCTCATCACTCATATCCCGGATATCTACATTTAGTTGGCCCAACACCTGACGAACATCATCATAAAAGCCAAGAGAAACAAGAGTCTGACATATACGAAGGCTCAATAGTTTGGCACGTTCCTTCACCATATCCTCTTTGTCCATAATCATAGCCTGCATACCTGAAGGATTAACAATGCTTCTGTATTCGATAATTAATTTAGATGCCATCTCTTTAAGCATGCTTTCAGACACAGATCCGCGACCCGAAAGCAAACAAGCATAGTTTCCACATGAAAGCTCAATGAAATCATTCAATGTTATCTGATTTAATCTTTCAATCATAGCTATTTCAGTTTAGACAACTTATACAGTTCAAAATCACGGTTAGACGCATCCTGACGCTGCATTTTAAGACTCTTCATCAAAAGGAGATTTGTTCTATCAACTCTTTTTTCTAATCGGGAATAATCATTGAAAACAATGGTGTCACCGGAAGAAGATGCAAAATATGTCGGTGAAAATGTAGGAAAGTCCCAATCCGGCATATCAAAATTAGAGATATCTACCTTATCAACATCAGGAAAGACTTGTGCACCTTTAGGAATATCAACTAAAGTTGGAGCATCAGGAGTAATCCATGCTTTTCCAGAATACATGATAACCTCATGTTTACCAGCATCACCAACTAAAGCGGTACCGCCAGGATGCCTATCATTACCTTTAGTACCGTCTGCATAGGAAGGAATAGGAGTTGCAAGAATAGTTGCAACCTGAATTGCTCCCATGGCACCAATAACAATAGATAAAGGAATATTCGGTAAAGCTTCAGTTATTGCCAGTGCAGTGGCTATTCCAGCTTGAGCGACACTAGTCGCCTTTTCCCAAATGGCTTGTTTACGTGCCATTTCTTGTTTTTGTTTTTCTAGTTCAGCATTTTTTGCTTCTGTCAAAGATTTTGCAGCACGTTTACGCGCTTCTGCTTCTTCTTCGGAAATAGCACCTGACTCTGCCAGTTTATCAACCCGTTCAACATCTTTATCATATTTTTCATCATTAGCATCCTGCTCTTCCTCTATCTTATCAATTTGAGCATCATAAAGTGTAGAAACAAGATTTCCAATAGTCCCTACAGCTTGTGATGCAGTTTGCAACCATTTTTTGAGATTCTTTTGGCGTTCTTTTAACGCTTTATCTTCAGCTTTAGTAATATTTTGAATAGCACTTATCTGTAATTCTGCCTCCTTTTTAGCGAGAGCAGCCTTCAAAACATACAACTGAGTAACAATCTTAGTACGTTCTTCAGCAGTAATATTCTCAACGGTTAATTCCAGTTCCAAAGCTTCAATCGCTGCTTCAGTAGTCTTATGTGCATATTCAAGTTGTAAATTGTATTCCTCTATCGCATATTGCTCTTCTGTTATTAGCTTGGATGCTAACTTCTTTTTAAGAGCAAGCATATCCATTACATACGCAGCGTCACGTATCTCTTGCTCATGGGCTGCATTTTCCGCAATCAATGCTACCTGATCAGAAGCATACTTTCCGTAAATCTCTTGTTTTTTCCTAGCATATTTTTCATCTATCAATATTACATCTTCACCTGTTTTCTCTGCTGCATCAATTTCTGCTTCACGTTGCAATTCTAACTGGTGCAATTTCAAATCAAGTTCTTCCTGGGACCCCTTTTTTACAACAGCAAGAGCGTTCTCAACATCCTTCTTCTCACGATCAGAATTATACTTAATAGTAAACTCATCTAGCCTTTCCTGCATTTCCTTAGCTAAATTCTGACGTGTAGCAATTTCCTCTTTGCTATTACCCTTGACGGCAGCAATCTTCTTCGAGTAAGCAACACCAATTTTAGCAAGTTCTTTCTCCAGTCCCTCATCCATAAGAGCTAGTTCTGACTCCTGATAAGTTTCATGAATTTTCAGCTTCTCTTTGAGAGCTTTTTCCTGTTCACGTTTTTCTTTATCAGTAAGGACTGTTATACCTGAACCATTTTTGTCGTTACCCTTTGGACGGAACTTTTCTGCAATCACATCAAGTCCACGATTAAACTCATCGCTAGATGCTATTTTGAATAAGTTTTTAGAAAATTCCAACTGAGCCTTATCCGCTTTTTCTGCTTCCGACGTGTAATAGCCAAACATTTTAGCAGCACCATTCTTTATCCAAGACATATCTTCAAACTCTGATGTTGCATATTGAGCACGAGTTTTCATCCGTTTTAAAGCTTCTCTCTCTTGGGCCGTTACTTCAATACGTTTATTTTTCATTTGAATAACAGCTTTTGTGTATGCTTGTTCCTCTGTATCACCAGCATCAATAAGCCTCTTATATTCTGCCTGAAAATCTTTTTCTACTTCCAATAACTTTTTGTTCGCATCTTTTTTTGCAAGTGTTCTAAAATTATAATCTATCTTTTCTATTTTTTCTTCAGGAGATTTCAAATCATTGGCGATACTTCTTATTTTATCAGCCATCCAATTAAGAAACTCCTTAGCAGGTCCCGTTGACTCGGAGAAAGAAAGCATAAACGCTTCCCATGCTGAAGATAAGTTAGCAAGAGCTCCATGAACATTATCTCCCATCGTGTGAGCCATATCGCCCAATTCACGTTCTACACCAGTAATCTGTTCTCTAAGTGGTAATATTTTATCAACAGCGGTGAGAAAGGCATTAAAAGCGGCAACACTACGCTTATCAGTTAATTCAAGAGTAGTATTCAAGTCTACCCCTTTTTCTTTTAGCGATTTCAATCCTTCAACTAACTCAGGCAATGTTTTAACGGGCTTACCTAACGCCTTTGCCAGCTTTCCATTACTATCAGCTAAATTTAGAAAAACATTACGAGTAGCAGTAGCAGCCATTGAAGCATCAAAGCCGGCATCCGATAATTTACCCAACAAAGCCAAAGTATCTTCAATACTGAAATTAAAGGCTTTTGCAACCGGTCCAACAATTGGTAATGCAGTAGCGAGATATGAAAACGACAATGCGCTTTTGGTTGTTGCGACAGCCATCGCAGACACATATCTTTCAGTTTCTCTTGTATCAGCATTAAACATACGAAGAGAAGCACCTGCCAATGAAGCCGCATCTGCTAATTCTGCCCCGGTAGCTTGTGCAAATTTTAGAACGTGCTCTGTTGCATCTAATATTTCTTTTCGAGTAAAACCTAGTTTAGCAAGTTCTATTTGCAAATCCGTAGCTTCGGATGCAGTGTATTTCGTTGTAGCACCCAAACGTTGAGCATCCGCAGTTAACTCCTTCACTTTATCAGAAGTGGTTCCTAATATTGCAGCAAGCCTACTATTAGCTAATTCAAATTTAACAATATCACCTACTCCTTCACGCAGTTTTGTAAATAAAGCAACAACTCCACTAACAACAGCTTGTGCACCAATATATCCAGCTGCCCACCCTTTTAAACCAGCACCAACTTTACTTAACCCAGGAGCAAGCTCTGTATTAAGCATCCTACCGGCATTCCGGGCAATAACACCCATATTCTGCATGGATTTATTACCGTTCTGTATCTCAACCCATGCAGCCTTTACTTCTTCCCGGTATGCACCGATAGTCATTTTCTGTTGACTATATCGATCGGAATTTCGCTTTATGTAATCGGTATTGATTCCGATTGTAGAATTAAGACGGGCAAGTGTACGAATATAGTTTTCATCCGTATCTTTCAAAACATCAACAGCCTTTTGCAGCTGCTTATTCATTTCCTTTGCTTGTGAACGGCTATGTACTTCCTGATTAGTCAAGATAATAGCAGTTCTGATAAGTTTTAAACGTTCTTCTTCAGATAGAACAGCTTTCTTACGAGTAGTATTACCGGCATTCTGCGCTTTTGTCAAGTTAGCTTCTGCTTTAGCAGCCTTTTCCAAGGACACAGCATTATCCGAGTTTGCTTTGGTTAGTTTCTTCAGTTCAGCAGCAGATAATTTCTCTACATTTAGCTTTTCCTCTATCTTCTTACTGACAGTTTGAGTTATTTCAGACTGTTTTCTAAGAGCTTCGGTTAATTCAGCAGATGCAGAACCAGCCGTTTTTGCTTGAGTATTATAAAGGTTACTCAACTTTTCAAGATCAGCAACACCTTCTACATTTAGTTTCAAACCTTTTGCTAATTCTTTGGCCGCATTAACATAATCAGCCCTCACACGCTCAATAGTATTATCAAGCTCCACCAATTTCTGCAAATCGCTCTCATCAACGAAATCTTTCAATTTTAAATCCATAATTACAGATAATGTCTATATTCAATAATCTTTCCTTTTATCTCAACTCCAAGTTTATCAAAAGCATAGGTACCATCTTCTTTCTGATAAACAACATACATGCAACCATCCAAGACAGCTGCTTTCTTTGCAAGATCACTGATACGTTCCAGTTCACTCTGCATCTTTTTTATTTCGCAACTACAAGCCATTTTCTACCGATATCCACATTCTGAAAAGAAACGTTCCATCCAGGGACGGAGATACATAATATTAAAGTACTCTTTAGCTGTATCACCAATGCCTAAAATCTGCTCACCGTATTTCTTCTCAATAGAACTACCGTCCGTAAATCCTTTCGTTGAGAATCGAAGCCCGGAATCAATTCTATCGGCAGTTATGCTATCATAGAAAGTACCAGTAATAAAGAGGTTAGGTACCTCAACCGGACGCGGTGGCAAATAAAGCATCTCACTTCTAAGAGGTGGAGTTATCCTCTCCTTCCATCGTTTATATTGTTCCGCACGGTTCTGCCAGGGACCGGGCTCGTTAAAATAGGTGTCAGTATCATAATCAGGATTCAATAGATGTTCAGTACCGTCCAGACCGGAATATAATTGCTCCTGAATGCAATCAACGAGCACATTCTTATGTTCTTCCATACACCTAATACATTCCTCTTCAAACCCGGATGCAATGGAATGAATAACTCTATGTAATTCATCAAAATCTGCCATACAGTAAAAATATAACGGGCCGGGCTGTAATCACACCCCAGCCCGTCGGTTACTTAGTTATCGCATCGTACACTTCCGAGAGCTTCTTCTTGCGGTCAGCTTCCTTCAGTTCCTGCCACACGACTTTAATGTGCGCATTAATAAACTCTTCCTTCGTCATGCCCTTCACAGCAACCTCGACGAACGTAACATTATCTACCTTCATGACACCTGCTCGATACCTCTGATTCCTTTTTCATACAATACAGAAGGAGCTTTCAACGAAGGAACCGCCCCGGCTTTAGGAACAATGGTAATGATACCATCCGAATATGTAGCAGAAGTTACGTTATTCATAACTTCAGCAGCACCATCAGCAATAAGACTGCCAAATTCTTCTGTACGGTCATAACCACCAACAACTTCAACTATTTTGTAAGTATTTTCGGCCTCCAACTTTTGAAACACAACATCAACCAAGCCTTTAACGAAATTCTTGGGATTGAAGTCTAACTGCACGTAGTCAAAGTGCAATTGGCTGTCTTCCACATCTTCATGTGAAAAACTAACAGTCATCGCAGACTTAGCACTACTGGTCGGGTACTGTGTCACGGTCGGGTAAACAGTAGACATCGGAATACCGGCAAGGATATCAGTGTCATCATTATAACCGATCAACATATTATCCTGATTCCAAAAGTAAACGTCCCATCCTTTATTGGCACATTTCAGAAGCTGGGCATTCAAAACCTCATCAAATTTCTTCAAAGTGAAGGTGTCTGTTTGAGCGCTAAGCCCGTTGTATTCACTTGCACCGTACCCTACAGGATTAACTTGAGGCTCTCCACCATTCTTGGCATACTCCAGGAATGGCAAAATAGGGTAAATACGCCCGGGACGGTCTGCATGGCACAATTCGAGCAACTTCTCACCTGTTATATCAGCAGGGAGTTTGACACCATGTTCTGTCAAGATAGCACCTTTGACCTTTTTCCAGTCAATGCTACAAGCAGAACTACCAGTGTTCATCCGGGAACCCTTACACGTTCTAATCTTTCTCATTTTCTTCTACAATTAAGATTATTAATTTTTATTTCCATCGAGCGTATATTTATGGCATCAATCGGCTCGCTCACAGCCTCACCGGAATCTGTATAGGCTCCGTATCTGCCATATGAATAGTTTTCTGAATAACTATGTTTCACTTTTTCGTCATAGTCGCAGTCGAACCGAGAATCTTCATATAATACTTCCAATAAACGTTTATAGATTGGCCGAAGGATATTTTTAAAAGATGTGGTTCTGCGCATCTCATTGCTCCACTCTTTACAAGAAGAACATGCTATAATTAACGAAACCTTTGCTTTTGAAAAATAATCCGCATCACCTCTATCCTCACTAATTGGAGTGAATAGTGCAACCAATGGAAACTTCCTTTCAGACTGGGCAGAAGACTTACTGTATTCATCTAAAATATCTTTGATATATTGACTGCTACCGAAGATGTAATTCAACCTTGGGGACTTCATAACTTTAGTTCCCCCTTTCCCATTTGGATAGAGAATTTCAAGCCCTTCTGGAAGTTCCTTTACAATCTCCTCAAACAGTTCTGTTATATCTAAATCTATCATAAATTGAAAGCATTAATTGGGGTCAAAAGATTCTTGGTTATTTTCACATCGAAAGGACAATCATTCGACATAGCCCATTCAACAAACTGTTTATTCTTCTCTACCATGCTATTCCATGTGCTTACTTGTCTCTTCAAAGGAGCTATATATTCATTATCACATTTCAAACGGACAAGCCCGGTTATTGTAGCCTGGGTGTTTGCGTCACGAAGAATATGATAAAAGACATAGTCAGCGAACGGTTCACACAGCTTCTCGCATAATACTGCATATCCGGACTGGGGGGCTTCCTTCTCTTCTGAAATATCAACTTCATCTGAAGAATCTTCCTTTTCCCGTTCAATAAGCTCCAAATAATCTGTGATAGCTTGGGAAAGAGTCACACCAACAACATTCCGGAGAAATTCGGGCTGAAATGCCTTAATATACCCATTTATCACCTCATTCACAGCAAGAGATTGGGGCGAAGGCATTTCAGCGACCGAAACATTCTCAATATGCCTGGGACCTGACATAAAATATGAAACATCAATCAACATAGCGATAGTTATTTAGAAGTCTTGCCTTTCCCGGTTTTCTTTTCATCTTCTACGGAAACGGCTTTATCATCTGTAACAGTTACCTCCTTGGCATCTTCCTCTTGCAAATCTTTTGAATCGGCAACCGGAAGATTCTTTTCATCAGAAGGCACCTGTACTTCAAGTTCTGCAATGCGAGCTTTCATTGTTTCACGCTCTTCTGTCAGTTCAACAATTGTCTTATCTTTCTCTGCAATGGATGCAGTAAGCCTGCCAATCTCTTCATTTTTTTCTGCAAGCATACATTCCAATGTCTTTCGGGCATCTTCTTCTGTAACAAGACCACATTCGGAAATAGGGATGAGTTGAATCATCCCTCTATTAATCCGAATGCGTTGCTCTTTAAGCACATTGGTTACATCCTTATCGTTACCTCTAAGTATGTAATCCATAATCCTACGCTTTAGTTATTGCAGTCTTCAATGCGGCCAAATCCCCATAAGCGAAAGCCCACGGCATATAAATCGGGAAGATAACTTCTTCTTGTGCCATCAGCACAACCTCATTGCAAAGCTTGGTCTCCACATCTTCAGCCCATTCAAGTGTCAAAGTGGTATAATCAACCAAATTTGCGGCTTGGTTAAAGTCACCTAAAAGATACTTACCTGGAAGAATACCACCATACTCGATAATCGGACGACCGGCAATATATTTCACCCCATCAACCATTTTAACGATACCAAGATTACGTCCTGTCGTATCTTTTTCTGATTCCATACCGTTAACAGTCATTGGATTAAGAATAATAGCATTCGGAAAATACTGGGCATATGTCATTGCGGCGAAAGCTGTTTTCACTACATCTTCAGAGTTGGGTTCCTCAATGTTCTTAAAGCCGGCTTCATGAACACTGAATGTCATTTTATCCGTAGCCGTTTCAGCACCGGAGAACGCGACACCAGGAATAAGGATACGACCATCTTCCATTTTCACAAGAGCGTGTGTTTTGTTCAGTTCTGTAAGAACAGCGGCACCAGCGAACGTGATACTCATTCCATCAAGAATCAAATCCTGTGGTTCTGCAAACTCTACAATCACATCCTTATCACCGTTATATCCGGTAATAGCTTTTACAGCACCGGCGGCACCTGTAACAATGGCTGTACTGATAATCTTCTCTACAGAAGTCACCCCAGTATTATTAATAATACCAAGCAAATTCTCACCATTACCGTCACCAAACAAGATGTTCCAGTCTTCTGCCATCCAAACAGCTTCAGGAAGCATGTTCAAGATGTAGGAACGAATGTACACTCTTGATTTCAACATACGTTTTGAGATACGGATATGAGTACCAAGGCGCTTAGTTCCTGTCTGTATCTCTTTTACCTTGATGCTTGATTCAGGCAAACGCCCATTCTCTGTTACAAAACGGGCATTGCGGTTGAAAGCATATACTTGTGCATAGGCAAGTTGAGGGTATGCAGGATCAGCAGTCAACGTCGTTAATACATCACGCATATGCAACTTTTTGTTGGCAACCTGAGTCACAACACGTTTCTGTTGTTGAGTAATCAACAAATCACCGGTGTAATTGTCAGTCATGGAAACGACATCTTTCAAGGAGAAGCCGTCAAATTCTCCTGATTTGCGTGTTTTTCCTTCTGCGAAATCTCTGAATTTTTCAGAATCAAGCATCTCGTTCAACTTCTCATCGAACTTGTTGATAGTATCCATAGAAAGACCTTTCTGCTTCATTTTCTCGATACTTTCACCTAGAGTTTTAACTTGTTCTACAAGTTGCTCGTTGTCCTTTACCAATTGCTGGAACTTTTCTCCATCATAGGCTTTCAATAGATTATTGATGTCACCAAACTGTTTCGTTACCTCCTCCGGTGAGGCAAATCCTTCAAGTGACTTGTTAACTACTTCACACATCATGCCGACAATGTTTTCCATGAAAGTTTTCTGTTCTGCCGGCAGACCGTCTGTTTTCAGATTAAAATCTGATACTGTAAATTTTTTAGGCATAAAATTTAAATTTTAAGTTATTTATTCTCGAAACAGCTATTCAAACTCTTGAAATCGAGTAAAGTGCCATTATCAGCGGCTTTAATCGTTACTTCATCGTTCCCATTTTCCCCGTCATTCTTTTCTTGAGTGTCAACAGACGGCTCATTTTTTCCGGTGGTATTTTCAGAAGTGTTTTGCAGAATAGCATTCGAACGATATACTTTTCCCCAACAGTGGGGACATCTTACATAATTCATAAGGTCTTGTAGACCCTTTTGAGTAAATTCTTTCTTTTCTGATTTGACAGAATCAATAAGAGAAATTACTTGGGTTCTAATCTCCGGAGTGAGCTTCTCCATTTCTTCCCTTACAATGTCCTGTGTTATCCATCTCTGATAATCAGCAGCATAATCTAATACCTGTTGGGCAAAGGTATGCTCTGTTTCTGCATCATAATCAAATTGATAACCACAATGAGGACATGAGACAACGGCACCACCGTTGAGGCTCTTCAGTAATAAACTTAATTCCATATCGTATCCTTTTAAACGTTCATCACTATATCCATGCTGCAAGAACGCTTTCCGGACGAAATCAACAGCTTCCTTTACCTGGTCAGCAGTAGCAGACTTGATATTCACAAGGAACGTCTGTGGATTACTCCCCCAACTTGTCAATGTTGAATATTCCATCATACGCCATTCAAGCACCTTACAAGGATCGATAGAATCCCTTTTGATGGCTTTTACTCCGATAGAGTGTTCTAGGGTTCTTCCATTCTCTGCAAACAGCTTATAATCAGCTAACGTATCACGGCCAATCTGTTTTTCAAGATTTAACTGACCGACCATAACCAAATTACCTTCTGTTTCCTTACCACTCAACGGAACACCTAACAACTGGTCTGTACGATGATTCAGGAACCAACGCATCCGACCAATATTTTCTTTCAATGTCTTATTGAATGAGCCGGGCATAGATATGTCATTTTGTGAGTCCTTCACACCGATACCGTTCACCGCAACGGTAACGATACCCTTCTCATCAACATCATTTGCCTTTGTCTTGTACTGAAGGCTTTTGATTTTCTCTTCCATCTTTTTCATCTCCACTTTTAGTGTTAAAAACTCGATTTACTTTATCCAGTTCCTCATCTGACATATCAAATTTCAATTTGTCAAACAAGGGATTTTCTATCATACTTTCGCCTATTTGGGCACGCCAGTCATTGAGTGTTATAAGCCCACATGAGAATTGTTCACGACAACGTTTATTTATATTTGTCTTTACGTCTTCGGATTCTTTCAATCCTTCCTGCAAACAATCAACATCAGAGAAATCACAATCCAAATAATATCCCCCTCCTTCAAGACCAAGGAAAGCTGTAAAATCCTTGCAGAATTGTTTGGCCATAGGAATAACAGTTGAACAATATACGCTCTTTTCAGCAGTAGCCTGATTGCTAAATGTGGACTGGTCTTTTCGCGGAACAAGAACGGCAGGGATGCCGTATGCCCCTGCAATATTTATTGCATCAGCCAAAGTCTCTTCAAACGGCTGTAACTCTGCAATAGAAAGATTAGTACGAACAAAGTCAATGTCTGCATCTGAAATACCATAAGGTACCTGGCCCTTCCTTACACCATACTTCTCAAAATTTTGCTTCAAAAGCTGTTCCTTTTCATCGTCAGTCAACGCTATTGAACCGGTAGCATCAGTTTTCTTACTTACAATAAAGCCCAATCCACCCCGCTTTACATAAATCACATTTCTAGCTTCATATACAGCTATTAGATTTGACATTGGCTTATTTTGGGAAGCAAGACGACTTTTGGACTTCAAGAACATAGCCCCTGAATAGAACTCTGCACTTCCGTCTCTATCATGCCATATTTGGTATGGAGGAATTTCCAAACTACCATTCCAACCATACTCCAAACGATAGCTACGAATAATATCTTCTGTTTGGGCAATGCCAAACAATGGTATATTCCCGTAAACAGGTTCTACAATAGTCTTATCAGAAGGTAGCACCCAATAATTATCGCAATATCTCCATTTTTCAGCTGTAGAAAAGACATCAGGCATAGCGGCACGAATAAAGCTATTCCCTGTACACAATTTATAAATATGGTGCTGATAAATCAATTCTTTCCAACGCATCAAACAATTAGGACGACTAAGTATGCCATTCATTCGTTTATTCGCCCATACTATACTGTCATCCTTAGTTTTCTTCAATTGAAAATTAGCACCTGCAATTCGCGATGCAATATAATCGATCGGGAAAAAGACTTCAGGTATCGTACTGAATAGCGTTAGATAGTTACTGCCCGCTACAATAGGACTAGTAAGGTCCTCAATGTATGCAACTGACCATTTTTCAGCCTTGCCACTTTGAGTATCTATATCCTTATTTTCAGATGAAGTAACTATTTCAACTTCACCTTTAGTCTTAGATTTCTTTCCAAATAGATTATCAAAAAAAATATTCATTGGGTTCCTTTTTGAGCAAAACTAAGTAAAAAGGAAAACCGTTTTCCAAAACACTAAAATCTTGAAATTACGAAAACATAATATCAACAATACAACATCCTTATTTTCAATCACATATAACGCAATTCAATTCAAACCTAATTTTACAACGAACTGTACTAGCCCACTCAAAACAGCACTGGCCTCTTTTGTTTCACTATCTTTATTATAGTCCATCAGATTATTCATGAAGGCAACATATTCCGTATCAGATTCTACTTTTGATGCAGAAAAAAGAATACTATTTTTCACATAATCAGATGTTGCAGCAATACGCTTATCTACATCCGGAAACTCTTTCATTACACGAATCTCCTTGTTTGTACTAGAACGGAGTTCCCGGATAAAAGGGAAATAAGCATCTGTACATTCAATTACACATGAATCAGATTCATGGGACAAAATAGAAGAACGTATATCTTCTGTTGAAGTAGTATCCATAAATACGACATCAACAACATGCCATTTATTTCCACATCTAAACGCTTGTATAAGGACAAATTTCCCATTAACATTCGGCATCACATATAGAATCTTCTTAGTGTATTTACATTCGGTATCTGGATTGAAGAAATTAATAGTGCCATTACAAGCATACAAGTTTCTTTTTCGCCGGTTACTAAACTCTATATACTGCTCACTACACAAATCCACAACGACATATCGGAACGTATCAGACAGGTGTCCGTGCTCCTCATAAGTCTGCAAGGTAGTTTTATTCTTGACCTTAGTTTTAAGAATGGCACCGTTAGCATCTTTCTGTACGCTCATGTAGTCCTCAATAGATACCGAACATGATTCGTCAATGTGTATCTCTATACCGGGAACAGTACAATCAAAGATAGCATTGATAAACTCACCGGTCATGGCAACACTCGGATTCTTGTTGCCTACCTTATCTTCAATCTCGAATCCTTCTTTCTGCAATGTATCTATGAATAAGTCCATCCAGGAACGCTTCTCATCGTCAATGCTGTTTGCCGCTTTCGTTGATGCATCACCATGTACATATAACCTATCAGAATATTGGATAGATTTCAGATACTTTGCAACAAGTTTGGAAGCTTTCTTTACTGTATTGTTGGGGCTTTCAGCACACGTTTCATGGAATTGCCAAACCTTGGTACCAGTTGTGAAATCGACCTGCCAATATGATACGCTGATATACGGAAGCACGTTGTTATCGACAGAGATATGAATAGGTAAGTCCGGAACATACTTATGCTCACCGGAATGTTTGCCACGATTGAAGGAACCGAAGAACTCACTACCGGTACGAATGACACCCCATTCTCCCAATGCGTACACATTGTAATAGTCCGGATCGTGAACTCTATCATACTCAAAGTCGGCAACACATTGCTCATCATAGAAACCATACGTACCGTCAGGACTACCAACAACCCAAAAATTATTCAAATAGGTAGATTGGATAATAACTGTATTAGGGGCCTGTTCCTCGATTTGCTTAGTACGAAGATTAAGTATTTGCCTGGGTGCGTTCTTTCTTACGGATTTGACCTTGGTAAGTTCTTCCGGCAACTCTTTGCCGGCAATGGTAACAGTCATCGGTACATCATGCCATTTATCTTTATCAATAAACTCTTTCTTTATCCAATGGCTTTCACTGATCGGGTTAAAGGTACAAATAATCTGCTGCCCTTTCTTACCACGCAAACGCTTACGTAGCTGCTTGAAATCCGGATGCTCGAACTCTGACCATTCCTCTAACTGAACTCGCTTATAGTTAGAGATACCTTTTATCTTCTCCGGATCGTCAAGACCGGAGAAATCTATCTTCGCACCATTTACCAGACATTTAATAGTATTCTGTTGAAATTTGAACAAATGGGAGATGCCAAGACCGATCGCAGCGACCTTATAATCTTCATAAATGGTTTTGAGAATAGAAGCTCCTACCTTACGCATGACAAGAGTGTTCTCACCATCCTGTAATGTCTGTATCAGTATTGTTTGTGCCACACTATACGACTTACCGGAAGATGAACCTCCATAGAGAATGATAAAACGGATAGTCTCATCATTCAAGTACTTCAATAGATAGAATCCGTTAGGATTTAGCTTCTTATAATTTATAACCATATTGTTCTAAAAGTAAGGTTTCTCCATAGGATGAATACCGGATTTTGCAGTTCAAATTGTTCTATTCTTCCGAATTCTCATTATCTTCAAATCCGATACGAAGTTCACCGACTTTATTTCCGTCTCCACCTTTGATGTTGACATTCTTATCGGCTTCCCATCCATTCCAGGCACCAAGAATCCGGGCGGCTTCTGTCTTGCCGTTGAACTCATAATTAACCACTCCTCTATTATTCTGAATCTTCTTCAACGCATTACGGGCGCGCTTTGGAAGTTGGGACGGACTTCTCATCTTTGTTTTCCCGGTAACAGGGTCTACATAATGTAAATCATCGGGATCAGCGAGTACAATATCCATTAATACCTTCTCGACCGTTTTCCTCTCTACTTCAGTCTCTTTCGCCCTCTGTTGCTTAATCTCACTTATCCTTGCACTAACCTTGCTATTGGCTAACAATCTGCTAGCAGCACTCCAAATCGTTTCAGGTTTCATCTTTGACGCATCATAAGACATCCTATATGCTTCACTAGCATTACCTTCTGTATCAACGTAGTATTTACAGAATTTCTCTTGCTTGAATGTTAATGGTTTCTCTTGCTTTCCCATATCATTTGTTATTTATTCCTACGAGAAAAAGAAGCTGCTCTCTATCCTTTAAAAGCTCATAGGTGGCAAGCAGTGTGCTGCCAGTTGTTAATATGTCATCATACACTATTATTTTCTTTTCCTTTATCGGACGAAGAAGAAAGAATTCCGGATTCAATCTATCTTTAGTTAGGCACTGAATTGCATTCTCATAGAATGGTATTTTCACCGCCCCAGCTATTTTCGTGCAGATAGAGGTTGCAAAATGAAAGCCCTCGTAGTGTCTCCGTCGCGGTGTGGTGACTATACACCATCCTTCACATCCCCCTACAATGAAGCGGTGGAGAAACTCACACGCTCTCTCTGCAAAGAATGATGCAAGTTCCTCCGACTGTTTAATTTCTGAAAAGCTGGTACCAGTCTTGGAACGGGTGAACTGGGAGATGTAATAGATATCACCCTTTTTATGAAGTGATACCTTTTCTTTCAGATCACATAACCGTTCCTGATGAGACCAGCTCTTATATTTCACCGCTTCCGGCTTATCCCAGTCATCAATACGACATATCTTTCCCTTTCCTTTCATCAAAGATCTTCTTTACTCCGTCCTCGACAGATGTGTAAGACAAAGGTACTAAATAGATATCCCGGTTCACCGACTGCTCTAAATTGTCAAAATCCCGTTTTTCATTAATTAGCTCAATTTCAAGCGGTTTGTAGTATTTTACTAAAGAAGCAAAATACATAGTAGTCACAGGTTGGACGTTACAAATATTGATAAGTTGCCGGTTACAACCCACCGAATAGATAAGCCCCTCAATGACATCATCTATGTAAGTGAAGCACCGGATATTCTGACCACAGTTGTATAATGACACGTTTTCCTTTTCCATCAGGAACCAGAGAAGAGTTCTTTTTCGCGGATTAGGTCCATATACATTATGCAGCCGGCACCCGGTCGCAGCCTTACAATAGATAGATGCATACTGTTCATCGAAATACTTGCTTATTCCATACATAGAAGTGGTATTCTCCGGATTAGCCGTTGACGAACTGGCATATATTAACTTCACATGATTTTGATTGCAAGCATCAGCTACTCGCATGAAAGTATCAATGTTATCCTTCCTGATCTGTTCCAGGTTTCCATTAAACACACTAGTTTGCGCCGCCAAATGGAACACACAATCAATACCCCCATTTTTCAGGAGCTCACATACTTTTGTGGCTTCAGTACCAGACTTTCGATCAAGTCCTATGACTTCAACACCTCTTTTTGTCAATTCGCGGCAAAGGGCTTTTCCTATAAACCCCTCACTGCCGGTTACAATCATTCTTCTCATCATCACAAAAAAATAAAGGATATATCAAACTCTCGTATATCCAAATTCAACATATTGTTAGTAAAAAACTCAAAAAAACATTAACTTCAAAATAGAATACACTACATTTGTATCTGTATAAAATATAAAATCAAATAAAATGAAAAGACCGCAAATAGATATAATCAAATACGCATTAATTGCAACAGCCATATTTACTCTAATATTAATATTAGTATATGTATATAGATTTCATCACGGACTGTCCTATAATCATAATGATTTTGCTGATTTCGGCAGTTATTTAGGTTCAATTACAGGATTACTTGCTTTCATTGGAGTACTTTATACAATAAAAGACTCACAAATAAATAGACAAATTGATAATGAAAGGTCAACATTTTATAATTTGTTGGGATTATATCAGCATCAAGTCGACACCAACAAATATACTGAACACCAAATTGAGAAAACAGGAATTGAAGCATTCAAAGCATACGCACATGAAGCGCGTTCATTATTCTATGCTTATGTAATATATCATTTTATAAAAGATGGAGAAAAATTTCCATCAGAATTAACACAAGTCAGTAAGTTAGACGAGCAAGCATTTCTGGAGATTTATACTAAGTTTGGAGTTCATTCAACTACAGAATTAAATGTATTATTAAAAAGTAGGGATCCCAAATATTATTACGATACTATATACGAAATAAAAGGCATAATAATGTCAAGCAAAATTCATGAAATGTATCGTATAATTGTTGCATCAATCTGTAATAGGATTTGTATAGAAAAAAGATACCAACAGCTCTATAAGTTCATAAGAAATGTCGGAGATTATTTATATGGGCAATATGGACAATATTTAGGGCAATACCATAGAAACATATATTATCTGTTGGATTCAATCCAAAATTTTAAATACCCCAATGACTATTCTAAAATATTTAGAGCACAATTATCCTCAGATGAGTTAACAGTCATACTATTCAATTCAATGAGCTCGCAATCAACTCTCAAAACAATTTCTTTATTAAAGAAATTTGATATATTCAATAACATTATTGCCCTCGAACTTCCTATATCTGGATATGATACAGAAAAAGAAATCGTAATTCAGACTATTAACTCTCTTTTTCATGAATTTATAGCTGATTCTACAAACAAATGATTATATACCCAATTATTATATTTATTGTAACTGTACAAGAATATAGGGAAAAGAGTGGTTGTATTATTCAACAGTTTTCTCTATACTTCCGCATTCAGAACGTTCAATTTCTACTTATTTGATACCAAGATAATCCCAAAAAGAAAGTCTACCTTTTACATTCTCAATAGGACTTTCAAAAAGTATTGGATTAGCTAATACCCAGTTATAAACTTCTTTTTCAGCCCAGATGGAAGAATGATTCTGTACACAATCCACTATCTCAATGCTACCGATAATGGAGCCTGTACAAAAACTAAAATCTTTCCACTCTTTGTTTTCCGGTAATGCCAATAACTGCTCATTGGTAAGTATTGAATCATAGAAATTATCGTAATTCAAAGGTTTACCGCTTGCATGAATCAGTACCCTCTGCCCTAAATATTTCTTAGGACACGGCCAAGTACGGTTCTCAATGTCTTTAATACCGTGGACTATCAAAGAGGCCCACGGTTGTTTTATTGTTATTGCTTTCATTTTTATTAGTTATTAATCATTTGACATATTTATTCTCCTTGCACCATTGCAGCATATCATAGGCTGCAATACATAGATCATCACTAATTGATTCATGCTCCGGTATATCAGGGCAAATTGTATTCGGAGCATATAAAACACTCCATTTCTCTTGTATTACAAGATTAGTACTAATAATCAATTTATACTCGATCTTATTAACTTTAATGGAGCGAGGTAAAGCGTTGAGTACACTTTCTAAATCCATTATTTACTTCCTTTCTTTCTTGATTTGAATTAATACACTCCATACAGTCTGTCATCATTGAATGACATAACTTTCTTCTTTCTCTCTCTTTGTTTAAATATAATATTCCTTATTGTCACTTTTAGAAATCCTCTAAATGTGCCGACGACCCGTTCTTTTAACAGTATTCCGTCCGAAAGAATGGAACGGGCAGCGCTCCATAATTCTTCCGCTTCATGACGTCCGATTCCAAATTTACGGTACACATAACTAATTATTTCTTCTTTATAAGTTTCTATCCGATGGAAAAGAACAGATGAATCTCCTGTTTCCCATACGGAAATAATAGTTTGCATATCCCTATATGCATCTAGCTGCAATATTTCAACATCACCACTCTCTATTTTTTTTTTATTCGTTCTGATCTCTTCGAGAAATTCATTCCTGCTAAAAATCCGAAGTTCATTCAAGGTAGTTCCTGTTACACAAATACCATCTAATTTGCACCGGTCTATCCCGTTGAAAGTAGAATACATCAATTTCCCTATTGAAATATTCAAATCTTGTCCTCTGCGCTTATGTATCTGAACCGTAGTATTTCTGGCTAGCTTCAAAATAATTTCACGACCATTCTTCAGTACATGTTTCACACGCCCCAGACTACTCACATAATACCCGGGGAATCCTACTATTTCTTTCCAAATCTCATTCATCTTTTTCTTGTTATTAGTTAATTTTAGAGTTGAGAATCGCATCCGCAAACATTACTATTAAATGTTTCATAAGCTATACTCGGAGGATTGTCTATATCTCCTTCTTTCTGAAAATATTCATCAAATTCATCTTTACAACACACCTGAATAGTGGAGTTTGTTATTACTACTGTGAATTTGTCGGGAATGGAATCCAAACACCGTTTTATCTTTTTTGCAAGTTTTTCGGCTTCTTGCTCATTCGTTAATTCACTCATATATGTTTTGTTATGAGAGTTAATACTTCTTCCCGTGCATCTTTTCACGGAGTTCGTTATACTCCATTTTCTGCTCGATGTGCCAAAGCAGGTCTACCTCTAAGTGCTTGGCGAGCCCGAAGATAGATAGTATCATATCATTCACGGCTGTAGGAAAATCAAATATTCCGTCATACCTAACAGGAAGTGTAGAGATGGAATAGATTGATTCGGTAAAAGTTTCGCCTTTACAGGCTTCTGCCATATCTTCAATACAGTCATCAATATCTCCATTGGCAAGTTCAAGGTTTATTCCTCGAAGTCCTGCAAGATCAAGCAAGCGGATAACAGCATCAGCTAATTCTTCTTCGATTGAACCTTTAATGGTTTCGTTATATGCAACTTCGTAACCGCGCTCTTTGGGAATGTCAGAATCCAATCCTTGACAAATGCGGCTGTTAGCAATCTTCTTATTATACCGATCAACATTAGCACGCCTTCCTTTTCTATCTGCTTCCACAGCTTCCATCAGTTCAGAAATCACAAGGCAAAGAAAATGATTGTTACTTAGCTCTTGATCGTGAAACCCATGTTCACAAGCTGTTTTATATGCTTTGTCTCTTAATTCATTTAAATTCATTTTACTCATCCTTGTAATGCTTAAATATATCTATCCAATTCCTTTTCTAATAATTCTCCATCTATTTCAGGAAACAGCCTCAGAACTAAATCCAAAGATTTGCAATAATTGTTACTGTATTCTTCAGTATCCATTAATCGAAGTACCATAGAACAAAAGATACTTTTTGTGTCTTTTAATTCGCCTTTCATCAGCAATTTTGACAGTTCGATAATTTGACTAGTAGGATTATGAAAACTTCCGTTTATATATTGAAAAATTAGTCTTCCTTCAAATTGGCATATTTCACAATCTAGTTCAAAATCAATGTACTCTATTTTACCATTTATGAATTCACAATAAACACATTCACTATTAGAAGCAAATAAAATTGCAAAATCATAGATATCATCACTATTACCTACAATTATTGAAGTAGATTCAAGAGTTTCCGAAACACCATTATTATACTTTGCATCTTCAATAAGTTCCCTCACATATTCTTGAACTCTTGTGATGTTCTGCTCTATTAAATCTTTTTTACTCATAATTTCAATTCAATTAAGTTCGATTATTTTTTTGCAATATTCTCCCAAAAAGTAGCACCTTCAGGAGTATTATAAAAAGGGAATGAAATAGTTAGAAACTGATGAAAGCTGCAATCAACATCTAACAAATTGTTCATCCGCTCTTCATTTGTCATTGAGAAGTCAGGACATTCAATATTAAATGTCTCATTTGCTCTTTCTGTATTATATTTCCATTGATTGAAAATACCTAGTCTTTCTAATTTTTCTATTTTTTCATTCCTCTTCATGTTGATTGACTTTTAATGCTTTACGTCTATAAAGGTAATCGTTATTGACAAGTTTAGCAAACAGAAACTTCGCCATTTTAACGCCATTTTCATTCGGTCTTTTTCTTCAACAATTCAAGTACAATTCTTTCCCCTTCTTTCATTCCATCAATGTACCCTTTTGCACGTTCACCGACATTATATACTATAAAAGAGAGGATCAACAGAAACAGTCCGAGCGAACGATGCCAGTATGGAAGTTGGACTGTGAACGGCTTGATTGTTATAGAAAAGTGTCCTACATATAGCAGGAACACAAACAAAATCACACATGAAATAATTGTTGTTTTCATATTAATCTGTAAATAAATTAAGTTGAGTTGTAAACTCGGGTTTATAAATTCTAAATTTACGGTTAAAGAAAGTCTCAAAGGCTGTTACAATTTCAGAGATGGTATTATCAGCAATTCCTAATAATTTATCATCGGCAACTATAAGAGATAAAGCCTTGTCAAGAGTCATTTTCTTCTCAATAAACAGGGAATACACCAAATATCTACGGGTATATTCCCCAGCCTTGAGTGACTCAACTTCTTCAGGAGTGGCCTTTCTCTTGTACAATACTTTATACCAATGTGTTTCAGCAGTACGAGCACGCTTTTGTCTCGGTAACAAGTCATAAAACACGGCAATTTCATTCTTTTGGATACACTTATGTTTTTTACGAACACCATACATCACATAAGGAGTGTTCCAATCAGGATGAGTCTTTCGATATTCAAGTTCCAGCTCTCGATCAATAAGATCTTGCTCAAAGTCTTGTTTCATTAACCATTCCTCGAACCAGGCAGCAAGTGCTTCTTCTCGATCATAATAATCTTTTCCATTTATACATAAGGGAATCATAATAACTATTTTTGTTGCATTTCACGTTTAAATCTTTCCTCTAAATCAAAAATGGTTTCTCCACTATTACGCCGATAGGGCCTATCGGTATTTAACTGAAGTTCTTTCAGCTTTTTCCAATACCATGGAAGGTACAAATACATATTCTTCAACTCCTTCAAGTTCTTATTTCCACAACACCAGCAACTCACACGATCAAGTAGTTCATATAGCCTTACTCCATCCTCATGCCAAACAAAGCCTTTTGTGTAACAATACTGGAGTGCATCTGCTTCAGTAATGCCCCAATCACGAAGTGGTAAAACCCGATTTGGTCGTTTTTCCTTTTCAAAGCGATGGGTCTCATCGGCAGCAATACCGACATAATCAATTCCGTCTTTTGTGTGAGCTTTCAATGTACGAAGTTTTTCACTCGTTCCCCACCGGCATGTTCCCCCACACCAACTATATCCTTTTTTATGGATAATATTGGTCCCTCTTTTCTTAACCGGCCTTTCAAACATTGTCCAAAGAAAAGGTTGCTCCGGATGCAGTTCTGTATATTTAATGCCAAGTTTTTTAAGAATTGGAAGAACAGCATCACGAGTGTTATAGATTGCCTGAAATTCCATACCTGTATCATAGAAAACGACTTCATCCAACTGATATCCTTTATCTATTAGCATGAAAAGCATTGCCAAGGAATCCTTTCCAAAGCTGACTGAAGCATAATATTTCATACAAAAAATTTAATAGACAAGTCACTTTTTCTTCTTTGCCCTCTGATTATTAATCTGTGACATACACATACGGCACCAGGAAGTCAACAAATGATATTCCTTACCTTTTCTCACCACTATACGATTGTAGAACCGGTTCAAGTAGAAGTAATTTCCGCAATGGGTACATTTTTTCATTTCACGTCCTGAATCATCTATAATCCGATTACGCGGCTTACGACGAATTAGAGTACAACTTTTACACTTCTCATCAGTTTCGCGGTGCCGCCGGCAATGTGATAAGGATTTTGCTCCACATTTAGCAAACACTTTACAATCTCTACGAGGTATTGATTGACACACATTCATGGCTTCCTCGCATTCAAGAATTTATTTACTACACGAGAAAGTACATCCTCATTCTCCGGCATCAGCCATTCTTTTGCAACGTTCCAAGCAATACTCATAGCAGGATTGAAGTTATCCTTCCTGACTGTGTGATGAGACAAACGTCCTTCAGTGGGCTTCAAACCCTTATCATGTAAGATACACAGTCCATTCTCGAAAAAAGCACAATACTCCTTACCAGCAACGGGCTGAATCATCGGAATAGCAATATTAATAACCCCTAAGAATATACCAGCAGCCCAGTTCGTCAGCGCTAACCTGTCGGCATAACCTGCATCAATAATTCGTTCAATATCATCAGGAGTACCTAAACATGGCGTATGACATTGTTGTTTACAAACACTGCATGAGCATTGTACAGGTACACGACCTGAAGCCCTCATTACCCTTTGTAATGAGGTTTCTTTTGATAATTCTCTCATAGTAAATTATTTGAGATACTACAAATTATTAAACATCGCCCCACAGCTTTACTGCAAGGTCATAATTTTTTTTAGCCTCTTTTACTGCTTTATTGGCATAAGCCATAGCGTATGTATGCTCGCGTCGGTACTTACCGGACTTCAATCCTTCGTGATATTCTTTTGCTTGTTCCAACTTATGTTCGTAGAAATCTATACTTTCCGGCATGGACAAGTTTATCGTATTAGCCCTTTTTTCCCAATACTTCGCAACTCTTTCATGTTCGGCAGCCTTATCGCTAAACTCAACGCTTTTCCCCATATTGTTCCACGCATCATCTATCGCTTTTCTGTGTCGCTTCTCGCTATGATGTCCCACTTTGATAGGCTCACCTAGAGAAAGAAAATCCTTATCTTTATTGGACTTGTTGTAATATTCACAGCTTTTCTGTACAGCAGATGTAGCCCATTCATGACGACGTTCAGCTCTTTGTTTGGCCCACTCTTGCACATTAAAGCCATCAGCCCGTACGATTGAGTAGTAATAGAATCCATCACGTTCGTAAATGAGGTTGAAAACAATACATTCATTTTCTTTTCCATACTTGGTGGTAACTTCAATAGTTTCACCTTTTTCGTGCTTCTCATCACACTTTGCCAAAAATACATTTGGCGCAAATTTGTAATACGTGTTCATTTTTTTTAATTAAATTGGTTTGACTTATATGAAAAATGATGAAACCACAGCTACTTAGCCGTGGTTTCATCATTAAATAACTTTGGTTGACTGGGTTGAACCAAATCATCGAATAAACCAGGAACACGAGGTTGTAACGCCTTGTATTCTTCCTGAAAGAATTCTTCTTTGGTTCTCCCATGTTTTTTACCCTTTCGTGTATGTACATCGAAAGTGTAATCTGGAATAGGAATAGGGTAACGCCTGACATCATTTATCCACTTTTCTATATCAATATCCTTTCTATCATAGATGAAGTTTTGCAAATGATCCGCATCACGATTCTTTCTACATTCACAAAGGAGAATAACAGCTTTACTGACAAATATCCTCCCTTTGGGTTCAGTAGCAGTCTTGTTTACCAGCTCATGCCCCTGCCACAATGCTTCTATCTCTTTAGTAATGATTCCATAGCAATCTTCAGCACTAATGGTAAACAGACGCTTCCACACATAGTCGCGGTACCCACTCGCCCAAAGTTCCAATGCAAAAAAGCCGGCTACCCCGGTGTCGGCTCGCCTAATGGCTTTCTGCATTGCAGAACTCACCTCAAAGAAATCATATCCGCAAACTGTTCTTATAATCATAATTCTAATTTAATGGTTTGACTTTTAGTTTATTACATCAGTAAAATTAGCTAAAAAAGGCGAATATGACAAACAGAATGGACGCCATTTAAACGCCTTTTTTACAGACTATTAGAATTTGAATTTGCATGATATATTATATTGAACGAGCTGCTTTGTTTTGTCTTTCCCATTAGTGGTTGCACTCTTTAGCAAAATACTATCACCAAAATTCTTTTTGATAAAGAGGATAGATTTACGTTCCTCTTCCTGATTCCTTATAGAAGCAAGCCCACCAGCGTTTACAAAAGTGTTCTTTTGCTCAAAATTATACCGCAAATCGGTTAAAACCTTACGTTCTTTGTACTTCATGTAACAAGAAATCCAAAAATCTTCCTTCAAACGTATTTCCTCATTCCACCAAGTGTTTTTGTTATAGATTACTCCATAACTGCAACCGGTTATCATTTTCGAAAGAGAAAGAAAAGCGGATTCATCATACATTACCGGCGATATCCGAGCGGTGAAGCCAAACAGATGTACATCCATCATACTGGCCATCTCAAATAATGACTGAATGATATTGGTTATCTTATCTTTATCCTTTATCCGGCTAGGTTCTCCTTTTTCTACATAAATAGGTTTGCAGGCATGGACATCATCATCAAGCATGAAAAGTTCTCCAAAATGCTTTGCCATCCAGTTACGTTTCGGGATGAGGCCCATAACGTCGTCAGGATGAGTAACAATTTCACATTCCGGGTTAAATTGTTGATATAAGTCAGCTTGACTTTCAGCAACGCAAATGATAGGATCGTTCACCAACTTTTTAGCGAACACCCGGTCATGGCGTTTATGACTTGGTATTACTATCTTGCAGGGCATGGCGAACGTCTTTTATATCAATTACATTGGATTTACTTATTTTCCCGGTTTTGTACGACTTCATGTGCTGCATGTCCAGCCTTTCACGAAGCCAGTTGCTATCTACCTCATTACTTGAGGTGATGATAAACAACTCATGTTTTTCGTCATACTTTGGAATGAGAGGATAAATGGCTGTATCATCCGTGATGGCATCGAAGCGCTCTTTAAATTCATCCTCTTTCTTCTCCGGGGCAAATTCGATGCCCCAATCTTGGAGTTCCGCCTTATTCCACTCGTTTTCCATAACGTCCAAATCATTCTCACCAAAATTGACATTATCTTTAGTGGCATATTCCCTCAACTTCTTAACGGGGGTATCAGGTGCCAGAATTTTACAAGGCAGTTCTTTATAACCTAACTCCTTGCAAGCTCGCAAACGTAAATTACCACAAACAACAATATATCTGCCATCATTGTAGGGAAAAACTATAAGTTCTCGAAGCTCAAGCATCTCTGGCGAATCCTGAATGCTTTTCTTCATCGCTTCAAAGCGGTAATCACGAAAAAAACGTGGATTTTTCGGCAATCCCGTGAGCTGCCCCTTATTAAAATCAAGTAGGCAGACTTGAATAATCTCTGTCATAACTAACTATATTAAAATCAACAACACAAAATCAACAACACAAACAGTCAGTAACAACACCTAATCATTTTTTCTATCATCGAACTCTATCTTATCTTTGATAAGCCGTTCAATGTCCTCACAACCAAATCTTTTTAAATAGGCAACAAGGTAAATTATCATCTCGGCTGCCAATTCTTCATCTTCCGAATATTTAGGAAGATTATCACTCCTATATTTAGAAGCAATATCGAATTTTCTCCAAACGGCTTCAATTCTTATGCTAAACGCTTTTCTTGAGCTATGCTCATTCATCTTAAAGCGTTTCCTCATGATATTCAAGCATCTCTGGGCAAACCTATTCAATGTTATCATATCGATCGGGTTAAATTGTTAGACTATGAATAATCTCACACGATTCTATTAGGTTGGCCTCTGATGCGAAACCAATGAACATATTCTTTATCTATCAGCATACTATTATTTATTTTGAGGGGTCTGTTGTATCTAAATATTTCCTGTACTCTAATTCTGTCTTAGCAAGATTGATTACGGTATTAACCCCTTGGAAAACTTGTTTTGCTTGGCTCACTTTACTAGGATCTTCTTTCACATCCTTAATTTGTTGAAGAACCAAATTCCTCAAATCTTGTAAAATGGTAGGGTTCACTGTAGACACCTTATTCAACCGTTCATTAGCCAACACAACAACTGTATTTGTTATCGACCGGAAACGGTTCAACTTGGAAGCCAAATCAAACATACTAAATACCAATACTTTGCCATTATTCAAGTATATCTCAACTTCGGTACCATCATCACCGGTACCGTCACAGTAATTGAGAATTACAACTTCTTCATTCTGATAAAGGAATGGTTTATTAACCATTTCTTTCAATCTATCTATTGCTCCATCAGTCATGATTCATTCTTTTTTGTTGCTTTATTAATTTGCCTATTCAAAGCTCCTTTTAGCTTGATTAGGTACTGAACATCTTCCGGATATCGGGCATACAAAGAATTCTCTTTTTTTAATTGTTCAGAACGACTAATCATGTAAAGGTTCTCAATGGAAACGTTTTGCCTGTTGCCATCCTTAAACTGAATATTATAACCAGGGGGGATTTCTCCATTATGCTCAATCCATACAAGCCGATGTTTAAGTTCAAAGACATTCGGTTCGGCAGTTTTCACTTCAATGTAACCGTCACGAGTTATGCGTTCATAACCGACTGGTTTATGATTTTTGGGGATATGTCCTTTCTTAAATCGAGTAGCTTTCGTTTTTGCCAATTGTTCCTCTGACATATATTCCGTTTGCTTACGTCCCTTGTTCATCGGTTGGTGGCCTTTGGGAAAGAAGCTTTTAGAAGCGCATTGAAATTTAAATTCTTTAGATTTAAAGAGCCGTAATTTAAATGCAATTCCATTTACAGCAGAATAAGTGGTACCTAATATCTGTGCTATTTCCTCATTAGTATGATTGGGATACAACTTTTTCAATTTATCAAGTCTCTCACTATTCCAAAACGAGATTCTCGGAGAGCGCCTAAGTTTTCGAATCAAGGCCTTTGTTTTAACAGCACTAAGTGTTTTATCAAGACGTCTAGCAAGTTCTTTTAAATCAGCAGTCGGGTACTCACTGTCAAGTATAGCAAGTTGTTCGCCAGTCCACGTTTTCATAAGTGCGTCAATAAAGAGAGGAAACCACTAGGCTTCCTCTGTGTTATCGTTATTTAGCTCTTTCAGTCTTTCTTTGAGCTTCTTTTCTTTCTTATCATATGAATCCGCAAGTTTCTTAGAGAGCGCTTTGAAATCATCCGGATATTGTTCTGCAAAAAGGATTTTCTGACACTTTTGCAAATAGGAGTAGAAATTCACATTATTCGATGATAAGCATTCAGCAATAAAGGCTCTATACCATTGGTGTCGGTCAGCTTGGTTGTTCTTGACATAATTTACAAAATCACTCTCACCATTCCATTTTTTCAAATTCAGTTTTTCAAGATAAGTACTGCTACAACCGCTAAGAACCAGCACATCAAAAACAAGTTGTTCATTTTCAGAGAATTCTTTTGTTCTCTGATAATATGTTTTCTCTTGCGCCCACTTACGCATTTCTTCAGCAGACTTCTCCTTGACTATATCCTTCGCTCTTTTTAATTGGGCGTTTATTTTTTCCCTTTCTATCTCTTTTAGATCGGCAACGGCGGAAGTAGAGGAAGCCGTTTCTTTTCTAACATAATAGAAACTAACGTTAAATTCGGGAGAATAATGTCCAAAAAATGAAAGACAACGATAAACTTCTCCATCTTCAAGCATTTTCAAAGTGCGTTCATCATCTTCTGAATACCAGCACTTACATCTAAAGATTTCATCAGGATCAACTATTTCAAATCCAAGTTGTTTAACAGCTTCCAAAGTTTTTTCATAGAAAACCTTTCTATCTTCTCCCCAATATGTATCGGGACGTCTAGCGATAATTACTGTTTTTCCAAATGAAAGAGGTTCGCCAACTTTAACAAGATGTTCATATTCTAGTTGAATTTTCCGCGTCACATAAGCAATCTGTTTTTTCTCATAGCAAGCAGCATTGATACATCTAGCATCCTTACTATTCATTTCATAGAACAAACAACCATGATTACACGTATTATTCTCACATTGAGAACATGATTTAATATCAGTATTTTCCCAATTATCGGAATCATCTTTAATCCAAGGTGCGTTACCAAGCTCCATGAAAGAATTACTCACAAATTCTCGAATCATAGCAGTAGTACATTGTTCTTCCTCCTCCTCATGAAACTCTTTTTGAGTATCTTCATCCAATTTAGAAAGAATCATAGCACCGGACAATGGTATATCTCCATTTCTTACCCGCTCTTTTAGTTCAGGAATAAGAGAATTCAATTTAATACGGTCAAAAACAAACCGGGTAGACTTTCCTATTTTAAGAGCAATATCTTCCAAAGTTCGTCCTTTTTCAGCCAACTGCGCAAAGGCAAAAGCTTCTTCGATGGGATCAACATCTTTTCTTTGAAGATTCTCGGTAATCATCGCTTCAAAAGCCTCATCATCTGTCATTTCTCTGACAATGCAGGATATTGTCTGAAATTTTTCCGACTTTTTTCGATGGGCTTTGATTTTTGCAACATTCGCTTCATCTTCCTTTGCTTTCAAAAGTGACACAGCCCGGAAACGACGCTCACCGCAAACAATTTCGTATGTGTAAGGTAGTGGGGTAACATCTCCGGTTTCTAGGTTAGTCATCTCCTCGGATTTAGCAACTCTGACAGTGATAGGTTGCAATAAACCTTGCTTTTCAATGTTGCTTGCAAGCTCTTCAAGAGCTGCTTCATCAAAAGTCTTTCTCGGATTCAAAGGAGAAGGACTGATAAGGTCAATTCTAATGTTTTGTACTTCCATAATTTAATTATATTGGTTTGACTTCTAATTCATTACATCAGTAAATTTATCGTAAAATGACAAGTTATGCAAACAGAAACTTCGCCATTTTAACGCCATTTTCATGCGGGCTTATTACGTATTTGAATGAAGCCACGTTTTTCCGTTTCCCGAAGCAATTCCATATCTTCCTCACGGATATAACAATCCGTTTCACCATTAACAGTTGTGTGATTAGGAATACCAAAACGCTCCCGTATTCTTCTTTTCACTTCAGGAATATCTTCAAGTTTGATATGCCTAGTGTTCCAGTAAATTGTCACCTTCTGCTTCTTGTTTGCCATTTTCTCTTTTGTTTAGATAAGAGATTATTTCATTTGAGAGACTTAACGCTTTAGCAGCTTCTTCATCTCCTTGCCCAACTCTAAGTTTGAGTTCGTTCCGGTATTCTTCATACGACAAGCCACTTGTATAGTTCACTTCCTCCGACAAATTCTCTTTATGAAAATTCCATGACTGATTATCAGCAACAGCACAACGTTCTTTATTGTATTCACGAAGCCAACTCATGATGACCTGACCATCAATTCTATTATAGATATTGCCATATTTCATTTTCATTGCGTTCTTGAAACACAGTTTAAAATCATCAGTTTTCATATATGGATATTCTTCAATGATTAAATCTACTGTAGTAGCGACTTGTGTAGCCGACATTGGATTACCGACATTGAAAAACTCCAAGGCATCAGCTATCAATATGACCAACACTGCTCTGGCTTGCGGCTCACCAAACTTTCTTATAATAGTGCCAATAGAAGGTTCATCACTTTGAAATACATCTTCAACCTTCTTGGGGCATAGAGCTTTGCAATAGTTTTTCGGCGAGGTCCGTAAGACTGCTAACCGATTCTCTTCTTGTGGCCGCAGTATCAGTTCGTTTTCCATTGTAATTTCCTTCTAAAATTTTAGTAAAATTCGCAGACTTGAATATCCAGTCAAAAGTGCACCTCCAATTTTTATCGTTTTGTCCAAGCAAGAAAGGACTGTCTAAAACCAATTGGAACACATCGAATACAGCTTGCTTCCCGTATTGTGCGACACGTGCTTTAATAGCTTTCTTTCGTTTTGCATCTATGGACTTTATAGCAGGAAGTTTACCTTTAAACGTGGAATTAAAATAATCCATTAGCCCACCCCAATCAATCTTTTCCTCGGGGAACAAAGAAAGCTCGTCTTTCTTTGATTCTCCTTTAGGAGAAGTTTCTTTCTTTTTTAAATGAGAATCATTATCATCTACATAATCATTATCATATTCATTATCATTATCGGGTTTTGTGGGTTCTTTTGGGTTTCCAAATAACCCAGTGGGTTTTGTGGGTTCTTTGGGTTCTTTTGGGTTTTCACTTTTCGGACGTCCCCCCTTAGAACCATTGCTCTTATTCCTTTCCACAATAGACATATACTTTTCAGTATCCCTGTCTATATCTATCTTTATAAAGTTGAAAGCAATATTTGCCATAGGTTTCAACCCCCGAAGATTTCCCGTTGTCGCATACTCAATTATGCTTTCGTAAATCTCCAGCCTGACATCATCCGGCAAATCCTTGATTGCTTCTCTCCACCCTTTATAAAAGATGAATGAATTTCTTTCCATATTTTAAGGGATTGTACTCCGATTAGTAATAAAACTCACAGACCTTTTGCTTCCTTCAGTTTTTTCGCTTCTTCCTTGTAATGAGTAATCAGCTTTTCTAATTGAAAGTCACTAAATTGCTTAGAAACATTTTTCTTGGCTTCCAGGAGTAGCACATTTCGTTCACCATACTTGGCAACTAGACGTCTGCGATAATCCTGAATATTTCCTTCCATGAAGCGGTTACAATGTGAACATTGAGCATTGCAGTTCATTTCATCAAAGCGAGTACTCATGTGTTGGCGATTGATGTAATGACCGCAATCTGCTTTATTGAAAGGCTTTATTTTACCACATGAAATACACTGAAAATATCCATTAGGCATCGTATCACGATAACGGATGAATAAACTAAATATTCTGTCTAGTTCATTGACAAGATCAGGTTTCTTCTTGACCTTAACACCTTCTACCTCGAAAAGAGGCTTTTTCTTTTCTTTCTTCTTGTAATTTCTCCACATGATAATTAAAATACTACATTGGTTAATTGACGGCCACGACTCATTATACACCATTTTCCCTTTTCAGGCTGTTCTATGCGTAACTCTTCAACACGCCCAAAGCGCCGGAAATTCCCACTCAAATCAACAACCCAACCCTCTTTACCTTGGCAGGGACGAATGACACGACCGACCATTTGATAATAGAGGGAAAGGGATTTGGTTGGACGTGCAAGAACAACCGTATCAAGCTCCGGGTAATCGAATCCGGTTGTAAGTACTCCGACATTAGCAACAACTTTTATTCTTCCATCTTTAAAACCTTTCAGAATTCGTGCCCTTTCCTCCTTTGGAGTAGAACCGCTAACGATCGCACAATTAGGAATTTCGGAAGCCAGTTTTTCAGCTTCACGAATAAACCTCGTGAATATTAAAATACCTTTGCGTGGTATGCCCGATTTGGGGTTCAACAGACGTTTTGTCCATCCAACTATATCTTTGTATATGTCCACACGTTCAAACTCTTGCAGAAGACTTTTTTCATCGTAATCTGCACCAGTAGAATTAGTCCTGACTCTACTTAAATCCAACTTTGTAATATCATAGTATTTCAAACTTGCGAGAAATCCTTTAGCAAGTAGTTCACTCACCTGACAGTGATAAATAACATCAGTGAAAACCTTTGGCCGGGTACGAGTTATAAATTTAAGCATAGCACCACCTCTTCCTGAACATAATCTGTAAGGAGTCGCTGTCAGCCCAATAACTTTCCTTTGCTCATCTTCAAAGAATTCCTTATACATTCCTTTCTCCGGATTCACTAAATGACATTCATCAATCAGAACGTGCTTGAAATGTTTGAAGAAACTCATGTGTTTCATCACACTACCAATCATAGCAAACGTAATACGATTGATATCCTTTCTTCCGGCAGAAGCTGAATAAACTCCACAATCGAATATGCCGTATGATTGAAGTTTCGCAAAATTTTGTTCGAGTATTTCCTTGCTAGGCTGGAACACTATCAGCGGCCCGTCTATCCGTGCAGCTATATTGGCAATGACAAGGGACTTCCCGGCACCAGTGGGAAGAACTATCACGTAGTTTTTCTTTTCCTTGGATTTAAAAACGCTGACCGCTGCATCACTAGCACTTTTTTGGTAGTCTCTTAACTGGTATGTCATAATTTGATGTGATATTTATGAACTTTCGAATGACAGTCACCACAAAGGGTAACGAGACAATCAAGATGTTCAAGCTCATGACCAACGATTGATTTTCCGTTAACCCTGTATGTTTTGTGGTGAATCTCTAAATTAAAGTCTTTACCGCACATCTGGCATTTATGTCCGTCCCTAATACGAACTTTACGCTTGGCTTCTTCCCAATCTGGATTATTCACAAGCCGCTTCACATAGTTGGACTTCCTGCCTTTTTTGTGCTGCAATCTACTCATCGTCTTCCGGTTCTTCTTCAGGAAGTTTATCAGACAGGTCTTCTTCGAACTTGTCCCCATAATCTTCTGTATCATCAATAGGACGTTCTACTTCAGGATATTCAATACCAAACAAATCAAGCATCGCTTTTCTGTTTCGATCTTCCTGTGCCCAAAGAGAACGTTTGTCCCAATCAGGAATTTTTTCAGCTTTCACAAGCTTAAACTCACCGTTCACCCATGAATAATACAGGAAATATCCATCAAGAGCAAACCGGATCGTATTCTTACTTGAAAGATGATACTCCCTCGTCCCCTTTTTGACCTCGGCAGCCAGGTCTTTAATTTCAGTCTTAATAGAAGCTAACCTGTCTTGTGCATCACTCTTAATTTTCTTTGCACGTTCAATGGCTTCCAACAGTTCACGTTCGCGTTTGGGGACCTCATTCTCTTGCTTGATGCAATACTCTTCACGAATTTCGGAAATCTCAAATTCATCCAGTAAACGTTGTGTCACCTCACTTTCAGGGAATGTAGCATTGAAATGCTCATTCACCAACTTTATCAATTCATCTACATTCGTAGAACCCTGAAATAAAACAGGGGGAAATTTTTCCCGAATAGAATCGGGAACTACAAACTCGATTGTCTCGGGTTCGTAGTTTCTCAAATTTGCAATCATAAATTATAAAAGGATTAATTAGTACCGGTTTTGGTACTCATGAATAAAATCTAAGTAATGCTGGTCTTCAGGCAATGGAAGTGTAATACCAAACTCGGTGGCCGCATCTATTTTCACGCTTTCCATGAAATTATGCATCTCTAAAGTATTAAGTTTACTTGTTCCTCGCACAATAGTTTCCACTTTACCATTCACATGAACCTGTTTCACAAGAAACTTCTTACAATACAAGTCATGTATATCCTGAACTCCAGCAGCAGTGCTCCAATACTCTTCACCTGTGTATTCACGCAAACAGGCACCAATACACTGAAACCATTTCCACATGAGAGCATTTTGATTTAATGTTCTCGGCTGTGTTTTTTTCTTAATGGTTACAGTGTATTCTCCATTACGAAGTGTGCTGCACATGAACTCGAAAGACTTATCCATTTGGATTTTGCCATCTTTCTTCGTCAATGTTGCTTCCATAACCTATCAGAATGGCAAATCGTCCTTGGTCGGTGGTGGCGGTGGCGGGCACTCATTCACCGCACTTCGAGTCTGATTATTGGTGTGTTCCGGAAGAGGTGGCGGTGGTGGCGCTTGTTGAGGCTTAACAGAAAGCATCTCCATATTATCAACAAAAAGTTCTGTAATATACCGTTTAATTCCTCTGCTATCATCATAACTCCGAGTTCTTATCTTTCCTTCCAGATACAACTTGTCTCCCTTATGGACATACTTCTCAACAACATCGGCAAGACCACGCCAAACAACAATATTATGCCATTCAGTTCTTTCAGGAACCTGTGTTCCATTGGCAAGGGTATAACCTTTTTCAGTGGTGGCAAAGGAGAAAGTGGCCACTTTAGAACCAGCTTCCAAAATTCTAATATCGGGGTCTTTGCCAACATGCCCGATAAGCATCAATTTGTTTAAACTCATGATTTATCCTCCCTTATTGTTACACGGATACTATCAGCTTTAGGAACTGTTTTGATATACTTAGAATATAATTCCGGATAGTCAGCCTGAAACTTTTTAGTATCAAAATTGTCACTCGTAGAAGCGGGTGTATAACTAACTCGCAATCTTCCGGCATCCCATGACTTGACACCATTCTCACGCATAGCAGTTTTCAATTTTGCCTTATAATCTTTCTGAATCTTGGTTAGATCTGCAAGTTCTTCCTCAATCCCGATTATAGTATTTACAAGCTGCATTGGAATAAGTAACTTGTCATCATCAGGGGCAGGAACGGGAAGATTGGATAGATATTGCTCACCCTTCTTCTCGCATTCCATTAACTTCTTGACTTCTTTATCAGACTTACGGCTAATTTCAACAAATTCATGTTTATTACCACGCAACCAAGTGCTAAACAATTTATCAACTTTGAGTAATGGATTTTGAAGTTCAAAGAAATAAGCATAGATTGACAACTGCCAACTTAAATACTCCTTATCAAGATGAAGGGTAGTTTTGATGTCAACAAGACTAATTCTACCGGCTTTCTCCCAAACACAATCTATATTCGATGCAAAGTATTCGTTATCAGAAACGGTATATTCATTGGCAAGCGCCTTATATCCGGCATTTACCCTCATTCTGATATAATTCTCTGCTTCAATACTTTCAGGAGGTAAGCCTGTTACATCAGCAAACTGGCATTGAGCATGAATAAGGCTACCCTTCTCTGCAGCTCTCTTCAATACAAAATCGGGGACATCTTTATATTTGTCAGGGAACAACTGCCGGCTAATCATACCGGTTATACCTTGCAACTGTTTTTCACCGAGCATATAAGTGTGGTTTTCCTCATTGAAAACCACACTGGATTTCACTAATTCTATCATTATTATCAATTTCTAGGAGGATACGTTTTCTGCATGTCAATAGTTATGTTTCTGAACTCCTTATTATTGTGAAGTTCGGGATGTTCAGCCCAAACTCTCTCAAGCTCTTCGCGGCTTTTAACACCAGTCATTTGTTTAATTGCACGATCTAGGTCTACACCAGTATATACTTTGCCCGAAGCGTTTGAAGCAGAAACATTGGGAGCATATACTTTTTCCTTTGTATTACCATAAGCAAAACGAACGCGGTTTTTATTGTCCACAATAACAAGTAAAATAATCTCCTTTTGCTCGTTATAACCAATCTCTTTTACACTGAATTTGGTGTATAGAGCAGGAGAACCTGTTTTGCTCTGATATATTTCATTTTTCTCAAGTGGAATCCAAATGAAAGGACCCGTATAAAGTTCACGCCCAATTCCCCAGTTAAATCCTGCACGTTTAAAGGCGTCCGAAGCCTGCCCTTTCTCTTTTTCTGTGCTAGATTCTGTCCCAACATCCTGTTTACTCACCCATTCCTTCTTTTCATTATCCCAAATGGACAACGTACAGAATAGATTCCCATTAACGACATCATGGTGCCGTTTCCAGTTCATTTCTCCGAACACTTCATCAAGTATTCTCATGTCTACTCGAGCATCCTTGTATAATAGCAAGGAGCAGCCCGAACCGTCCGGTTTCATAGTACCAACCCTACATTCAATTTCAGAAGCTAGAAGCGGTCTGATAGAATTTTTCTTCTTCTCTTCATTCTGAACCGTTGATACAGTGTTTTTTCTCGCTGTCATAATTCTAATTTAATGGTTTGACTTTTAGTTCATTACATCAGTAAAGGTAATCGTTATTGACAAGTTTAGCAAACAGAAACTTCGCCATTTTAACGCCATTTTCA